>ENA-OXEC01000061-OXEC01000061.1-human-gut-metagenome-genome-assembly--contig:-NODE-61-length-84720-cov-95.0784_pt1 | contig 84720 bp, 82 predicted proteins | sample MGYA00249351_ERZ652235 | MGnify/ENA primary metagenome ERZ652235 (study PRJEB26925, sample SAMN05826906) | human gut metagenome | biome: ENVO:2100002; feature: ENVO:00000062; material: ENVO:00002003...
CATGTAAGATCGGGAGATATGTTGTCTCTCCATATCCAGTCCACGCAACAGTGAGTAACTGAGTCAAAACCACCGGCTGAGCCGGTGGCTTGAGTAAGCCCTAGAAGGGCACCTTACCAGCAAAGCCCCTATAAGAGGCCACGAGCAAGCATCTTTCATCTGCATTACCTGCCCTACCGCTCTAACGAGCTATGTTGCAAAGTGCATCTTCTAAGATGACAATTTCTTTGTCATCTCGCTTTGCTCGAATCTTATAGCTAAAGCATTTTCTACTCCACCAGCGGAGCTGGTGGTTGTCGCTCGCTCAAGCTACCCAATAAATAAGCAGCGCCCGCCGGGAGATCTCCCGGCGGGCGCTGCTGTGTTCAGAGGAACGTTATTTTTCTTGCCTTACTTTGCGGCATCCACCAGCACACCAACGTAGCCGGCAGTATCCACCAGCGTGGCACCGGAAACGGCGTCCACAGCCTTTTCATCTTTGCTCAGAGCCTCGGCGTCAGCAATACTCATGCCGTTCACGTGGTTCTGGATGGCGTCGTAGTTGGCATCCAGCGAAACGGTGGAACCAGCCTTTTCGGCCATCATCTTGCTGTAGTAATCGGCGTTGACCCGCTTGGACATCAGCACCTTGCCCTCGGCGTAGCCTGCGCCGAAGTCAGAATCGGAGTTGGGCACACCGACGACCCCGGCGTCCGAACCGGCAAACTGGAACTCGTCAATGTAGCTCAGCACGATGGTGTCCCCGGCGGTGGCGACAGCGCCGGAGGTGAAGCACTTGGTGCCGTGTGCGGCCCCATAGACCACATTCAGCTTCAGGTCCTCGGAGCTGCCGTTGAACTCCACGGCCTGCGTGGTCTGGGCGTTTTTGGCGGCATCCACGATGGCAGAGAGATAACCGGCGGTATCCACCAGCGTTGCGCCGGAGACGGCGTCCACAGCCTCGGCACCCTTGGCGGCCACATCCTCCAGCTCGGAGATGGTCTTGCCGACAGCAAAGTTCTGGATGGCGTCGAAGTTTGCATCCAGAGCGACCGTGGAGCCGCCCTTTTCGGCCATCATCTTGCTGTAATAATCAGCGTTGGCCCGCTTGGACATCAGAACCTTGCCCTCGGCGTAGCCTGCGGCAAAGTCGGAGTCGGAGTTGGGCACGGCGGTCACGTCTGCATCGGCGCTGGTGAACTGGAAATCGTCGAGGTAGGCGGCGAGGATGACGTCATCCTTCACCACAGCCACCGCTTCGGTGAAGCACTTGGTGCCGTGGGCGGCAGCATAGGCCTGACCGATCTGGATGCCGCCTTCCACCGGGACGATGGCGGCGGGTTCAGCGGGGGCTGCGACAGCAGAGTCGGCGGGGGCTTCTTCGGCCAGCTCCACACCCAGTGCGGCGGCAACGGCCTTCCGGACGGCCTTGGTGGTCACCGTGGCACCGGCAACACCGTCGATGGCGGGGCCGTTGGCGGCTACGACCTGCTTGGACAGCTCTTCCAGTGCAGCGCCGCCGATGCTCTCGGTCTCCTGTGCACCTTCCAGCTTGCAGTCGGTAACGGTGCCGTTGGCATCCACGGTCAGGGTGGCAGTGACAGCACCGCCAAAGCCTTCGGCAGAGCCGGTCTTAGTCACACCGGCAGCGGTGGAGCTGCTGCTGCCGCCGCAGGCGGCCAGAGAGACGCCAACAACGAGGCTCATGGCCACGGCAGCGCTCAGTTTGCGGATGATCTCCTGTTTCATGGGTCTTTCCTCCAGAGAAAAATCGGTTTGTGTTCGGCCCCCAGAAAAGGTCATACCTTTTCAAGGATGCTTACAAAAGATAACATATTTTGTGATGTGCTGTCAAGAGATTTTGGCACATACTTCGTGGAGAATGATAAATTGGTGTCAATTTGTGACGCTGACGGCATAAAAAAGCCGGAAATCAACGTACAGCGGTCGGTTCCCGGCAGACGGAAGCGCTGAGGCGAAACTCAACGCTTGATGTCGTAGTTCATGTTCATCAGGTTGCGGATGGAGCTTACATCGTCGGTGATGTTGGCATCGCCGTGGATGGTGTGCTTGATGGCGCTGCTGGCCACGGCAAAGTTGATCATAATCCATCAGGAGCGAGCCGTCAACGATGGCGCGAATGTCGCCGCCGTTGTTGTCCCAGTAATCCGCCACCAATTTTCCGGCAACATCCGCAAGCTGCTGGCTGACACGCTCCCCGCTGATGCCGTAGGTCTTGCTCAACATCTCCGAAACCGGCTGCACCAAATCAGGGCCGAGCTGCCACACCTCCGGGTCACGGGAATTGCGGCGCACCCCGGTGTCCGACACATCGAAAACGTAGTGCAGGCGGGGAAATCCGCTGGATTCGTCCAGCAGTGCAATGCCCTTGGCACCCCGGCGCACATAACGGTTCATCCGGTTGTTCCAGATGTCAAAGTCGGCGCAGGCGGTGGCATCCGGGCGTTGGGCGTAGATCATCAGCTGGTCCGCAAAGGGGTACTTGTACAGCCGGGATGCGGTGGTCAGGTAGTCCGTCCAGCTTTCCCAGTACCGGGTCAAGCCGTTCGCCGTGCGTTGGGCAAGGGCGAGGTATTCTTCGGTTTTGCTTGGCATAGCGTTCCTCCCTTCAATCTCGTTGTAAACAAAAAAGCGAGTGGCCTTTTCAGGTCACTCGCTTATGGAATCTATGGTAGTTTAATCTTTGTACACAACTACTTCTCCTGTCTGTCTTAACGGACCTTCTCAGCATCCCACTCCATTACGGATCCGGTCGCTGCATCAATCGTGAATTCGTATTCCGTTCCACCGTAGATGATCTTTCCTTCGTATTCCGGACGTCCGTCATCATAATCAAGCTTCCATTCGTAGAGATCCTTGTCCGTTGCTCCGCTTACACGGTCAAGGGCTGTTTTCTTTGCATCTGCCTCACTGACCGTAATGTTCTTGCTGCCTGCTCCCATCGTTTTTTCTTCATATGCGGAGCTGATGATCTCTCCGGTGTCTGTCGCAATCTCATAGTCATACTTTGCACCGCCTGCATACCATTCAATGTCATATACCTGACGTCCGTCTTCATAGTCAAGCTTTGACTTGGTGATCGTTGCATCCGCTGCCTTCACTCCGGCATGCTCCAGTGCGATCTTCTGTGCTGCTGCTTCATCCACGGTTCCGGTACCTGTTGCATTCTGTGCTGGAGCAGGGGCAGCGGGGTCTGCCGTCTCCGTCTGTGTCCCGGAAGCCTGCGCATTCTGTTCTTGGCTGCTCATTTCCATGACAGCTCCTGTCTCTGCATTGATCGTGTAGGCGTAGGCATACTCTCCGGAAGTAAATTCCACCTTATAGCAGGCCACTCCCGCCACCTCACTTAAGGTCGTGGCTGAAATGTCTGCATCTGCCGCTACAATATCCGCTGCTTTTAACGCCGCTTCCTGTGCCTCCTCCATAGGGATCATCTGTGTCTGCTGCTGGCTGCTTTGCTGCGGAATACTGGCTGCCGCATTATATCTGTATCCGGTCAGGGTCATTGCAAGTGCAAATGCCGCTCCGATAAAAATCCATTTCTTTCTCATATTCTTTCTTATCCTTCCTATCAGATTGGAATGTGTAAAGTGTAGCCGGTATCCTGCCAGATTACAAGTGAAATTTTTGTGTACAGGGTATATTTGTAAAAATCTAACAAATATAGTAACACTTGCAATACCGTAAATTGCGCCGCCCATGCCTCTTTTTACAGATTCCCTGATTGTCTCCATTTTGTATAACAAAAGGCAGCCCACTATGGACTACCCTGATAAAAATAAAAAGCAGCAAATCATTTGCTATGTGTAGTGATATTCCTTCAATGTCACCTGTAATTGACAAACTGGAAGTTGTCATAATGCGTCTTTGGGACAGTTCTTTACGCACTCCATGCATAGGATGCATTCTGTACCGTTTTTACGTTTCCTTGAATTATCTGTCACATCAACATTCATCGGGCAAACACGTTTGCATTTCCCACAGGAGACACATTTCTCCTTATCGCATTTCAGACGAATCAGAGAAAAATAACTCATCGGCTTCAGAAAAACAGTAATCGGACAGATGTACTTGCAGAATGCCCGGTTATCCTTGAAGAAAAATGCAAGGATAATTCCTGCCGTATAATAGAGAATGTTACCAATGATAAATGCCCAGAACATGATTCTCTCTAGGCTCCCCACATGAGCAAGGAACAATGCTGCAACAAAGATCAGCGAAGCCGCAAAGGTGATATACCTGATCCATCCTATTTTTCTTCGCGGCTCCTTTGGCACTTTGTAGGGCAGAAAATCCAGCACCATAGCTGTCCAGCAGGCATATCCGCACCATCCGCGTCCAAATATCAGCGGTCCGAATATTTTGGCTACGGCATAATGTATTGTTGCAGCCTCAAACACGCCTGTGAACAGATAATACCAGAATCCCTCGATCTGCATATTTTCGTTACATATCAACCCAAGATAGACAAGCATGTACAGACCGACAAGAAGTTGAACAATGCGCCTTGCGTACTTATATTTTTTAATATACAAAAAAACACCAAGTGAAATGGACAGACCAATGTAGCTGAAATTGAACAGATAGAACAGATTGTTCTTTGTCAGCCATAAGGTAATTGCGACCGTTTCGAATACAGCCAGCATAATGATCGGCATAGCATATTTCTTCATTTTTGCATCCCCAACAAACTTCGAGTTGTCGAGTTCAGTATACCACATCGAACCCCATTGTAAAAGAGCTTATGTACGCCGCCCGCAGGCGGCAAAATTTAGTCCATAGGAAATTCCAACTCAGCAAACTCCGCATCGGTCAGCAGTTTCAGCTTTTCGATGACCTGTTCGGACAATTCCCGCAGGGCAGTTTCATCGGGCATCAGGTAGCACTGCATGAGCCGCAGTTCGTGAATGAGCCCCATCCGGGTGCTGGTGTTGTAGAGCATCATCAGGGTCAATTCCTCGTGGTCAAAGTTCATGTTCATCCCTCGCTTTCCGGCAGACGGTAGGATTGCACTCCGGGGCATCGCACTTTTCCTTAAGATTCATCAGCACCGAAGGGCGTTCCGGCTGCTTGTCCAGAAACCCCTGTAAATCCTTGAAGCCGATGCTGTCCACATAATGCACAGACACCTCGCCATTGCGTTTAAGCGCGATCACATCGCTGACCGACAGGCTGTGTCCCTCAAAATCCTGCGGGCGGGAGAGGTTGAACATCTGAAATAGTTCTTCCAAAATCTCGTTGTTCGGCACATCCTGCCACATGGCGGGCAAATCAGCATAGTAGGTGACCTCATAATGCTCCGGGTCTGGCGTTTTGCCCCGACGATGCAGTTCCCGCATGGAAGCAAATCTTTCATCGAGGACTTTTTCGTCATGCCGCAGCTGCATCACCATATAAACATCGCACCCTGCGTTCAGAAACTTCTGCGGGATGTCCGTCATGGGTTCACCGTCAAAATTCTGGTTCCATTTTTGCTGCATCGTCCACCTCACAGTTCCGGTGCAGAACGTGCAGAGGATTTTGGCGCAGACGTATCACTTGCCAGTTCTGCCAACTTTTCCAGTGTGGAAGGGCGATGGTCTGCACTCAGTTCCTCGGCTTCCGCAACTTTATCCATGACGGCATCGTAGTCCTGCAACAGCCGCCGCCCCTTTTCCATGTGGTGTGCTTCCAGAATCTGCTCACGGGCTTCCTGAATGGTCAGTTCCGGGGCATCCAACTGCCCGCCGTCCATCACGGAAAAATCGCTGTGGTAAATGGTGTAGTCCCATCCATCCTCACAGGACTGGATGGCAAGATAACCTTTGCCACCCAGTTCCCATGCGGCCTGCTCGTCCTGTGTCTGAATTTCGGGGTAGAAGTCGGCATGGTTCCGCTCCATGACCTCGGCAAACTGGCAGATGTGGAACACATTGCCCAGACCGCCCATGTCAAAGTGATAATCATCCAGATGTTCCACCCGTGCCGTAAAACTGCGCCCATCCGGGTAATCCACCTGAATCACGCCGCCATCTGGAATGCGATAGAGGTCATCATAGTGGCTGTTGATGAGACGAATATCCTTCGGCAGCGTTTCCGGCTCCCAGATGCGCCGTCTGCCGATGCCCGCCTGCGGGATGTTTTCGAGGATCTTTACGCTTTCCTGTTGGATGACCTTGCGGTCATCGTCCGAAAGTTCAAACAGATACCAGTTCCGGGCGGCAGAAATGGCGTTCCTGCCATCGGGCGGCAGGTTCTTTTCCGAGATCTGCCCACTTTCCAGCGGCTCTCCAGTTACCTTGTTATAGGTGGCAAAGCCGACCCCTGCACCGTTTTCCCGGAGATGCAGATAGCGTTCATCATTGATAAGGTAAACCGCTTCTTTTTTCTGCTCCATCAGCAACCACCCTCAAATTCCAGAGAAAACTTGCTGCGGCCATCAGCTTCACAGGACAGCAGCACGGTGGCGTTGTAGGTCTTGCCCTTGACGCTCTTGCAGTCCTTCAGCCGGACCCGACCATCCCGCAGCAGCTTGCGGTTGGTGGCGCAGGTGTCCACCAACAAATCTACGATCTGATAGATGGTATCCTCATCGTCCGGGCAAAGCCGGAGCAGGAGGTCTACCTCCAAAGACTGAGAAAAATATTCTTCCAGTTGGGTGCGTTTGCTCATCCCATCCGCTTCTTCAGAATAGAATGGATCAGTCTCACTCATTTCAGTATCATTCTTTTTAGTCTTATTACATCGTGATTTTGAAGGGGCTTGACTTGCGTTTTTGAAGCCTCCAGAATCGTGAAAATCACGATTCTGGAATATTGATTTTGACGATTCTGCCGAAAAGTTCTTCACATACACCAAACTTGGCTTTCCCAGACCTCTGCGTTTTCGTTCAATCAGACCAAACTTTCCGAGTTCCCGGAGCAGCTTGGTCGCTTTGTTGTCTGCGCAACACAACGCCCTCTTGACATCCTCTATCGTGAAGATAATGAACACCCGGTTCTGCTCGTCCAGCCAGCCGTTTTTCACGGACAGGCTCATGCGGTCCAGCAGGATACCGTACAGGGTCTTGGCATCGGTTGACAGACTCTGGAACCGTGGCTCCTGAAAAAGAGCCTTGGGAATGCGGTAGAACGAAAATAGTTCTCCGGCTTGTCCGTAGAAGTAGTCAAGGGTCATGTGGCTTTTTCAACATTTTGCTCCAGCTTGTGTTCAAAAAATCGACCGCCTTTCGTTTGAAAATAAAAAGCGCACTCTTTTCTTATTGAAAAGTAGTGCGCTATGTAATATAATGGCTGTATAATTTAGCTATCCAAAAGATAGTCGATGAGATATTCTTTCGGAATCATGAAAGATCGTCCGACTTTCAGGCAGCGAATTCTATGTTGATGGATTCTTCTGATGATTGCAGTCTGGCTTTTGAAACCGAGTAAAGTTGTTGCTTCTTCGACAGACAGCACATCAGGATAGTTCACAAATAATTTTTTATAATACTCTTTTGCTTGATTTTGATTCATTATCCTTGACTTTCCTTTCGTTTTGTGCCTAAGCAGAGGAGCGTTTTGCCCTGCATCCTTCCTGAACATCCCTCCAATTTCCATTTGGGCGGTCCAAACCGAAAAAACAGAGTAGAGGGAAAACGCATCGAAAAATCGTGGATATTCCAAATTATTGTTCGTTGAGGCGTGAATTTTGCCTTTGCACAGTGGGAACCAGATATCACTAGATATCACTGGATGACACCAGATGGAAGATGAGGACAAAAACTCAAAATCCCTTGTGCTAATAACACGTGTGGGTTCGACCCCCACCACCGGCATAGAGAAACGGGTCAGGAAGCATCGCTTTCTGGCCCGTTTGTTTTTACTGGAAGCAAAGCTCCTCCGCTGTGCTTTTGGCCATGTGAAATGGGGCTCTCATCAAGAGAGCATTCCGGCAGGAAAAGCCATTTTATCGCAAGGCAAAAATTGGTGCAGCAGGAAAACAGCATATTTGTGATATGCGATTCAACGCTGGTGCATAAAAAGTTGAACTGCGATAATGACTGTTTAAGACTTGGTCGATTTTTGTTCACAAACTTCTGGTATCCTGTAGACAGAACGAAACGAGAAAGAGGAAACTTCATGAACGCCGAACTCACTTTCCTGAACGCTCTGCAAGCCCTGCGCACACCTGAGCTGGACGGAGTCATGCGCTTTTTCACCCATCTGGGCGACTCCGGTTTTGTCTGGCTGGCGCTGACCGCTCTGCTGCTGGCCTTCCGCCGGACGCGGCGGGCGGGCTGGGTGCTGGCGGCGGCACTGCTCTTCGACGCCGTCCTCTGCAATATCCTTCTCAAGCCGCTGGCAGGCCGCATCCGCCCCTGCGACATCCTCACGGAGGTGGAGCTTCTCATCCCCCGCCCGAAAGATTTTTCCTTCCCCTCGGGACACACGGCGGCATCCTTCGCGTCGGTGACGGCCCTCTGGCTGGCAGGGAAAAAGCGGTGGGCAATGGCAGCGCTGCCGCTGGCAGTGCTGATCGCGTTCTCCCGGATGTACCTCTGCGTCCACTTTCCGACGGATATTCTGGGCGGCGCGGTGCTGGGCACTGCCTGCGGCTGGCTGGGCGCGTGGGCCATCAAAAAGCTGGAAGAAAGAAGAACGGTGCGCCCCCGCTGAGCGCACCGTAGATGGAAGAGGAGCAGTTCAGCTCCTGAGCCTGACAAAGATTATGCCCGAAAAGGCAAGTTTGACATTCTGCTGGTGTTTATGTTCGACCGAATCGGACGCATCGCAGATGAAACGCCGTTTGTTGTAGAATGGTTTGTGCGAAACGGCATCTTTGCGATATGCAGTTTGCGGATGTTGCTTGTGCATTAAAAACGCAAACTGCTATAAAAACGATGCAGGCGAAGCAACGCAGCCCCCAAAAATTGGCTTCAGTAAAAAAGAAAAGCACTGTACTTCCTGCGAAGTACAGTGCTTTTTTTGGTGGAGAATAGCGGGATCGAACCGCTGACCTCTTGCATGCCATGCAAGCGCTCTCCCAGCTGAGCTAATCCCCCAAAGCTGGTGTGTCGTCCCTGACGACGTTGATTATTATACCAGCCCGAGACCCGGTTGTCAACAGTTTTTTTCATTTTTTCTGCGTGGAAATGCTGCGCTTATAGTAGAACAGATACTGCTGCACGATGCCGGCCTGCTGGCCGTAGGCGGGGAAGGGGTCGCGCCCGCCAAATTCCTCGTCGATGAGACGCTGGATCCAGACGTCGATGGGGGCCATCGCGGTGCGGCCATAGCCGAAGAGGCAGACGCAGTTGGCGACTTTTTTGCCGACGCCGTCCAGCGTGAGCAGGCGGGAAAAGAGGGCGTCATCGGGGAGGCCGGCCAGCGCATTAAGGTCGAGGGTGCGGGCGGCGGCCTGCACGGCGGCGTGCTGGATGTAGCGGGTGCGGTAGCCCAGCCCGCAGCCCGTCAGCTGCGCTTCCGTGAGGCCGCAGAGCTGCTCCGGGGTGGGGAAGAGGAAGACCTCATCGCCCTCCGCACAGAGCGGCTCGCCGCAGCACCGGGCCAGCTGCTCGACGGCGGTACGGATGGCCGGGATGCTCTTGCGCTGGGAGATGATGAAGGTGACGAGCATCTCCCACGGGTCCTGATGCAGCACCCGGATGCCCTGCCCGAAGGCCAGCGCTGCGTCGAGATAGGCGCTCTGGCCCGCCAGACTCTGCCGCAGGGCAGCGTAGCTGCGGCCTAAATCGAAATATCCGGCCCAGACATCCCAGTCCGCGCCGTACCACGCAGCGTCGTACTGCCCACAGCCCAGCGGGGTCAGATAGAGCAGCGCTTTGCCGGAAACGAAGCGGCAACGCCCGTCGGTCAGCTTCCGGGGGCGGAAGCACTGGCCGCTTTCGAGGATCTTGTCGAGGTCAAAGTCGTCTTGGATGGTGACGCGCTGATGGGTGAGTGGAACGGTGTGCATGGGAGACTCCTTTCGGAAGAAGGTCGTGTTCGTCTGGGCTTATTGTAGCACAGAAGCAGGCAGTTTTCCACAAGGAGGACGTGCCGAAGGGCATATTCCGGAAAAGAAGAAATGTTGGATGCAGTGATATTCCATTTCGGAATGGACTTTCCGGAAAATCAAGGCGAATATCCCCCTTTTCATTTGGGAAAATCTGTTGTATTATGAATAACAGGTATGGAACGAGACGAAAATGCGCCGGGACAGAGCGCGAACAGGAATGATAAGAAAAGTTAAGGCATGAGGGGAGAGCCACATGGACGAAAAAGATTACGAGCTGCTGCACGCACTGGACGAGACCCGCAACATCACCCATGCAGCGGATAAGCTGTATATGACCCAGTCGGCGCTGTCCAAGCGTATCAAGGCACTGGAGCAGGAGCTTGGGGTGGAGATCGTGCTGCGCTCGCGGCAGGGCATCCGCTTCACACCGGCGGGGGAGCAGGTGCTGCTCCACAGTGCCGCTGCTGCCCGGGAGATGGAGAAGATGCGCCGCCAGCTGGCCTCGATCCAGGGCGAAGCCTGCGGCACCCTGCGGGCGGGCATCTCGGTGAACTTCTCCTATTACCGCCTGCCCGAGGTGCTGACAGAGTACCACAGGGCCTACCCGAAAGTCCGTCTCGACATCGCCACCGGCCACAGCCGGAACATCTACCAGCAGATGCTGGACTCATCGCTGGACGTTGCGGTGCTGCGCGGCGAGTACCCGTGGGACGGCACCCAGTTCCTGCTCTCGCAGGAAAACATCTGCCTCATCTGCAGTGAGGAGAACAAGGACCGTCCCATCTCCGACTACCTCTATATCGACCACAGCAGCGACGCTACCATCAGCGCCCAGATGGCCCGCTGGCGCTACGAGAACGGTGTGACCAACGACACAGGCAACTTTGTGGTGGACAACATCATGGTCTGCCGCGAGATGGTGGAGCGGGGTCTCGGCTGGGCGCTGATGCCGGAAGTGGCGCTGGATGGCTTCAAGGGAAGCGTCAAGCCCTGCACCTTCGAGAATGGCGAGCCGTTCGTCCGACGCACCTATATTTTCTGCCAGAGGGACGCTGCAGCCCTGCCGCAGGTGCAGCTTTTTATGGATATGCTCAAGAAGCACCGTTGAGAGGAGAAGAAAATGGAGACAACTGTTTCGCTGGTCCAGATGCTGGATGCGCGGGAGCGCCGGGTGCAGCACCAGCAGGCATTGCTGGCCCAGTACCACAAGCCCCTCATCTGCTTTACCATGAACATCTGCGGCCCGGTGAAGGATTCACCCCTCATCCGGCGGGGCTTTGCGCGGGGGCGTCAGCTGCTGCGTCAGCAGTTCCTGAGGGCGAAGCTGGTGCCACTGCGGGAGAACGCCATCCGGGAGGTCACGGGCTGCGAGGCGTTCTATGTGCTGGACGCCGACCCGCTGACCATTAAGAAATTCACCACCGACATCGAGGACGCCACACCGCTGGGGCGGCTTTTTGATATGGACGTCATCCGCCCGGATGGGCGGAAGGTGGACCGGGAGGAGCTGCATCTTGAGGGGCGCCGCTGCCTGATCTGCGGCGGGCCAGCCAAGGTGTGCAGCAGCCGCCGCGTCCACACCGTGGCAGAATTGCAGGAAAAAACCACCGAGATCCTGACCGACGCCCGGGATGCGCAGGACATCGCCGACGCGGCCCGTCTGTCTGTCCGCGCTCTGCTGTATGAGGTGACGACCACCCCGAAGCCCGGCCTTGTAGACCGGCGGAACAGCGGCAGCCACAAGGATATGGACGTCTTTACCTTCATGGACAGCGCCGCCGCCCTCTACCCCTATTTTGAAGCCTGTGCCCGGATGGGCCGCGGCACGGCAGAGCGGCCCGCCTCCGAGACCTTCGAGGCCCTGCGGCCTCTGGGCTGTGAAGCAGAGGGGGAGATGCTGGAGGCCACCGGCGGCGTCAACACCCACAAGGGCGCTGTCTTTTCGGTGGGCATCGTCTGTGCGGCGCTGGGCCGTCTCGACCGTGCACTCTGGGCCGATGCAGCCCGGGTGCTGGCCGAGGTGTCCGCCATGACGGCGGGCCTTACCGAAAAGGACTTTGCGGACGTCACGGTGGAAAACGCCGCCACCACAGGCCAAAAACTCTATGCCGAATACGGCATCACCGGCGTGCGGGGGCAGGTGGAGGCCGGGCTTCCTGCCGTGCTGAACATCGGCCTGCCGACGCTGGAAGCCGGACTCGCCAAGGGCTATGACTTCGACCGGGCAGGCGGCGGGGCGCTGCTGGCGATTCTGGCCGGCAGCACCGACACCAACATCATCGCCCGTTCGAGCCGGGCGCGTCAACTAGCCCTCGCCGAGGAGCTGAAGGCCCTTCTGGCCGAGACGCCCTACCCGGACAGGGACGCGCTGGCGGCGCTGGATGACCGCTTCATCGCGGAGAATCTTTCGCCCGGCGGCAGTGCCGACCTGCTGGCGCTGACCTATCTGCTCCATTTTATCACGACGGAGGGGAATAACGATGAGTGAATATACCATTTCACAGGTCTGCCCGACCGATCGGACCGTTCTGGCCCAGATCGATGCACTGCTGCAGCAGGAGGGCATCCGCCGCGACGGCAATCTGGACTACATCTGCGCCATGTTCGACGAGGAGTACAATGTCATCGGCACGGGCAGCTGCTTCGGCAACACCCTGCGGTGCTTTGCGGTCAGCAGTGCCCATCAGGGCGAGGGCCTGCTGAACCAGATCATCACCCACCTCATCGAGGTGCAGTGTGCGCGGGGGAATCTGCACCTGTTTTTATACACCAAGGTGAAAAGCGCAAGATTCTTCGGCGACCTCGGCTTCTATGAGATCGCCCGGGTGGAGGACACCCTCGTCTTTATGGAGAACCGCAGGGACGGCTTCGGGGCCTATCTGCGCGCACTCGAAAGGACAAAGACCGGGGGAAAGAGCGCGGCCCTCGTCATGAATGCCAACCCCTTCACCCTCGGCCACCAGTATCTCGTGGAAAAAGCTGCGGCTGCCTGCGATACCCTCCACCTCTTCGTGGTCAGCGAGGATGCCAGCCTCGTGCCCTTTGCGGTGCGCAAAAGGCTGGTGGAGGCGGGGGTGGCCCATCTGCCCAACGTCGTGCTCCACGACAGCGGCCCTTATATCATCTCCAACGCCACCTTCCCCAGCTATTTCCTGAAGGACGAAGCCGCTGTTATCGACGGCCACGCCCGGCTGGATCTGGCGGTGTTTACCAAAATCGCAAAAGCTCTGAATATCACCGCCCGCTATGTGGGCGAAGAGCCGACCAGTCAGGTGACGGGCCTTTACAATAAGATCATGTGTGAGCAGCTGCCCAAGGCGGGCATCGAATGCATCGTTGTGCCCCGCAAGGAGGCAGACGGCAAAGCCATCAGCGCCTCCACAGTCCGCCAGTGCCTGCAGTCCGGCGATTGGGAAACGCTGAAGACCCTGCTGCCTCAAACCAGCCTCGACTACTTCCGCAGCCCGGAGGCCGGACCGGTGCTGGCCCGTATCCGCAGCGCGGGCAATGTCGTCCATTACTGAGAAGAGATTCTCTCCTCTTTATAGAGCCATTAAAAAAAGCAGACGCGGAATGGTAGCACCAGATAAGAAAACATTGAAGAAGTCAGTAAAATCAATGTTTTTCATGGTGCAAACACGGTGCGAAGTCGAAACAATCAAATACTGACAGGCTCAAAGGGCGTTGATATGCAAATATCAGCGCCCTTTTCCTGTTTTCACGCCATAGGCAACCGTCCCATGGCGTTTTTTCATACCCGCACCTGTCCCTGTCTCAAAACTGTATCACTTAGGGTGCGAAAGCCTCTGCTTTTCCCTCTCAGACTGCTGCAAGCAGGCGGGCGTGGATGTTTTCCTATGGAACACATCCGAGAGGCAAAACGGAGGCTTTTTTCATCGAAATCAACACTTTTATCTTCACAGGAAGGAGGTATCGAAGATGGCAGTTTTCCGTATTGAAAAGACCCGTGATTACACGGTCATGTCAAACCATCATCTGCGGGATATGTCCCTGTCGCTGAAAGCAAAGGGGCTTCTTTCCCTCATGTTGTCCCTGCCGGAGAACTGGGACTACACCATGAAGGGGCTTTCCCGTATCTGCAAGGACGGTATCGACAGTATCAGTGGCGGCATCCGGGAGCTGGAGGAACACGGCTATCTGATCCGTGAGCGCGTCAGAGGCGCAAACGGTCAGCTCGGCTCGATTGAGTACACCATTTTGGAGCAGCCTAAAGAGCCAACGCCTGCACAGGAAAAACCTATACGGGAAAATCCCGTACAGGCAAACCCAACATTGGTCACGCCTGTTCAGGAAGAACCCGCCCAATTAAATAAAGATAGATCAAGTAACGATCCATCAAGAACTGATTTATCAAGTACGGAGATATCAAATCCTATCCAATCAAATCCCCCTACCCCCGCAGGGGCAAGGATGGGAATGGATCGGATGGGAGCCAGAGAAAGCTATCGGGAACTGATTTTGGAGAATATCGAGTACGACTTCTGGAAGAACAGCGACCGCGTTGACCATGAGATGCTGGACGAGATCACGGAACTGATCGTGGATACCGTATGTTCTGCCCGCAAAGTCATCCGCATTGCCGGAGATGATTATCCGGCAGAGGTGGTAAAGTCCCGATTTATGAAGCTGGACAGTTCCCATGTTCAGTATGTCATGGACTGTATGAAGGACAACACCACCTATGTCCGCAATATCAAGAAATACCTTCTGGCGGCGCTGTATAACGCCCCGACCACCATCAACAGCTACTATTCTTCCCTGGTGCAGCACGATATGTACGGGGACGGGCAAAGGGGGCGAGGCTAAATGCAAGAGGAAGTAACGCGGGGCGCCGTAACGCTCATTGTTGACGGAGCCAAGCTAAGCGAGCAAGTCTTTGAAAAAGCCATCAAAAAGTTCCTGGAGGAAATCCAGAAAAGCCAGAAGCCCAAAATCTACCGCGGCAGGCAGAGCCTTAAACAGCTTGCCAGCCAGAACGCCGGTCTTGCCAATATCGAGATCAGTGACAAGAATATCAAGGCTTTCTCCCGTGTGGCGAAGAAATACCATGTGGATTTTGCCTTGAAGAAGGACACCACTGCAGAGCAGCCTCGTTACCTGGTCTTTTTCAAAAGCCGGGACGCGGATGCCATCACAGCGGCATTTCAGGAGTTTGCCAGCCGGAAAATAAGCCGTGAGGAAAAGCCCTCCATCCGGGAACGGCTGACCCAGGCGAAGGAACAGACGGCGGAGAAAGCGGAACACCGCACCATTGACCGGGAGAAAGTAAAGGTCAAAGATCGGAGCGTGCAGAGATGAACATGAAAAAACTGTTTTTGCTGAATCTCCCGTATCTTCTGTTCGTGTATCCCTTCGATAAGCTGGCACAGGCTTTCCGGCTTGCGCCCGGTGCTGACCTTTCCGGCAAGCTGCTCTCCATTGGGGACGGCTTCACGGCAGCCCTTTCCTCCCCGTGGCTCAGTTTCCATCCCACGGACCTGCTGATCGGCATAGCGGGTGCGGTGATCCTTCGCATGGCGGTCTACCTGAAAGGCAAGAACGCTAAGAAGTATCGCCACGGGATCGAGTATGGTTCTGCCCGCTGGGGGACTGCGGCGGATATCGCTCCCTACATGGACAAGGACTTTTTCCAGAACATCCCTATGACGCAGACGGAGCGGATCACGATGGCGAGCCGCCCAAAGCAGCCGAAGTATGCCAGAAATAAAAACATTCTGGTGATCGGCGGTTCCGGCAGCGGCAAGACGCGGTTCTTCTGTAAGCCGTCGCTGCTGCAAGCCCATTCGTCCTATGTCTGTACCGATCCGAAAGGAACCTTGCTGCCGGAGATCGGCACTTTCCTGGAACGGAAGAAATACCGTATCAAGTGCCTCAACCTGATAAACTTCCGAAAATCCATGAAATACAATCCACTGGCTTACATTCGGTCAGAGAAAGATATCTTAAAGCTGGTGAATGCCCTAATTATGAACACGAAGGGCGAAGGCGAAAAATCTTCGGAAGATTTTTGGGTCAAAGCGGAACGCCTCTATTATTCCGCACTGATCGGCTACATCTGGTACGAGGCCACGGAGGAAGAAAAGAACTTCATCACACTTCTGGACCTTATCAATGCCAGTGAGGCCAGAGAGGACGACGAGACTTATCAAAGCCCGGTGGACCTGCTTTTTTCTCAGTTGGAGGAACGGGAGCCGGACCACTTCGCAGTCAAACAGTACCGCAAATTCAAGATGGCGGCGGGCAAGACACTCAAAAGCATTTTAATTAGCTGCGGCGCCCGTCTCGCCCCTTTCGATATCAAAGAGCTCCGGGACCTGATGGAATATGACGAACTGGAACTGGATACCCTGGGCGACCAAAAGACGGCGCTGTTTGTGATCCTGTCAGATACGGACAGCACTTTCAATTTCGTGGCCGCCCTCATGTATAGTCAGCTTTTCAATCTGCTCTGCGACAAGGCGGATGACTTCTACGGCGGGCGGCTACCCGTCCATGTCCGTCTGATCCTGGACGAGTTTGCCAACATCGGCCAGATACCGAACTTCGATAAGCTGATCGCCACCATCCGAAGCCGTGAGATATCGGCTTCTATTATTTTGCAGTCGCAGAGCCAGTTAAAGACCATCTACAAGGACGCGGCAGATACCATCGTCGGTAACTGTGACAGCACTTTGTTTTTGGGAGGCAAGGAGAGATCCACTCTCAAGGAAATTTCGGAACTGCTGGGGAAAGAGACCATTGATCTCTATAACCAGTCCGAAAACCGGGGCAGCCAGGTTTCTCACAGCCTCAGTTATCAGAAATTAGGAAAGGAGTTGATGACCCAGGACGAATTGGCAGTAATGGACGGCGGCAAGTGTATCTTCATGCTGCGGGGCGTGCGCCCGTTTCTTTCGGACAAGTACGACCTCACCCGGCATCCGAATTACAGATACACGGCCGACGCCGACCCTAAAAATGTCTTTGACATGGAACGGTACATGAAGAAGCAGCGTGCCGTAGTAAAACCCACGGACACCTTCGATGTGTACGAGATTGACGCAACAACTTAACCCAAAATCAAAAACATTTTTTAGGAGGATTATTTTATGGAATTTTTCAACAGCGCAGTTGGTGTTTTGCAGACTCTCGTAGTGGCCCTGGGCGCAGGTCTTGGTATCTGGGGCGTTATCAACCTTCTGGAAGGTTACGGTCAGGACAACCCTGCTTCCAAAAGCCAGGGTATGAAACAGTTGATGGCCGGCGGCGGTGTCGCCCTTATCGGCATCACCCTTGTACCTCTGCTCTCTGGCCTGTTCGGTTGATCGTCCGGCGGTGATCGCTTATGGGCGGCATACTCGACAAGCTCGATGAATGGCTCCGAGGGCTGCTCATCGAGGGGATCACGGGAAACCTGTCGGGCATGTTCGATACGGTCAATACCAAAGTAGGCGAGATCGCCGGTGAAGTGGGACAGACGCCGCTGGCATGGAACAGCGGCGTCTTTTCTATGATCCGAAACCTCTCTGAAACAGTGATCGTTCCAATCGCCGGGGTTATCCTGACATTCGTAATGTGTTATGAGCTGATCCAGCTTGTGACAGAGAAAAACAATCTGCACGATGTAGACACCTGGATGTTCTTCAAGTGGATTTTCAAGACCTTCTGTGCCGTTCTCATTGTGACGAACACATGGAATATTGTCATGGGTATCTTTGATGTGGGGCAAAGCGTTGTGAACAGCAGCGCAGGCGTCATCATCGGGAATACCTCCATTGATATCAGCAGCGTCATCACGGATATGGAGGCGCAGCTTGAAGCCCTGGGCACGGGAGAACTGTTCGGGCTGTGGTTCCAGTCCCTTTTCGTGGGGCTTACCATGAACGCCCTTTCCATCTGTATCATGCTTGTCATTTACGGCCGCATGATCGAGGTGTATTTGACAACTTCCGTTGGACCAATTCCGCTTGCCACTATGACAAACCGGGATTGGAGCCATACAGGACAGAACTACTTGAAATCCCTGTTTGCATTGGCGTTCCAGGCATTTCTAATCATGGTGTGCGTGGGAATCTACTCTGTTTTGGTACAGAGTATCGCCACGGACGGAAATATTTCAGGCGCGATATGGGCCTGCATGGGCTACACGGTCCTGCTGTGCTTCGCCCTGTTCAAGACCGGCAGCCTCTCTAAGAGCCTGTTCGGAGCGCATTAAGGAGGCTTGATAAATTGGCGTATGTAACCATTCCAAAGGATTTGACGAAAGTAAAATCCAAAGTGCTGTTTGGGCTTACCAAACGGCAGCTTATATGTTTCGGAGCGGCGGCACTCATCGGAGTACCGCTTTTCTTTTTGCTCAGACGCACGGCCAGCAACAGCGCCGCCGCGTTCTGCATGATTATCGTCATGCTCCCGTTCTTTCTGCTCGCCATGTATGAGCGGCACGGCCAACCCCTGGAAGTGGTAGCCGGACAGGTCATCCGCTGTATGTTCCTGCGGACGAAGGAGCGGCCTTATCAGACAAACAATTTCTACGCAGCCCTGGAGCGGCAGGCCCAGACAGAAAAGGAGGTGAAAGCCATTGTTCAGAAAGCGAAAGCCAGAGCCGCAGGCACGGCAGGCGGCAAAACCCACGGTAAAGCTGACCTCCGCAGAAAAGCGTGAGATCAGCCGTATCCTGGAAACCGCCAGAGGTGATGGGAAACCTCACTCGGCGCAGGACACCATTCCCTTCCGTCAGATGTACCCGGACGGCTTGTGCCGGTTGGATGATACCACATGGAGCCGTTGCCTGGAATTTGAGGACGTGAATTACCAGCTTGCAAAGCCAGATGACCAGACGGCGATTTTTGAAGCCCTCTGCGATATGTATAACGCCCATGACGCTTCTATCGGCATGGAATTATCCCTTGTTTGCCGCAAGGTGAACAAAGCGGATTTTCGCAAACGAATTGAGATCGCGGCGCAGGAGGACAAGTTCGACACGGTACGCGCCCTCTACACGGATATGCTCCGCGGGCAGTTGGAACACGGCAACAACGGCATGGTCAAGACAAAATTCCTGGTGCTGACCATTGAAGCAAAGAACAGCAAGGAGGCAAAAGCCCGTTTTTCCCGGATCATGCTGGATGCCCTGAATTACTTTAAGGCCATGGGCGCACTGGCAAAGGTGCTGGATGGCAAGGAGTGGCTGGCGGTGCTGCACGGTATCCTTCACCCAGACGGAGATCCGTTTTCCTTTGCGTGGGAGTGGCTGGCGCCCTCCGGCCTGTCGGTCAAGGATTTCATTGCGCCGTCCTCTTTTCGGTTTGGCGAAGCACGGCGGTTTCAGATGGGCAGCAAAGTCGGCGCAGTCAGCTTTTTGCAAATCACAGCCCCGGAACTCAATGACCGGGTGCTTGCCGATCTGCTTGACACGGACAGCAGCATTTTTGTCAGCGTCCATATCCGAAGCATGGATCAGAATGAAGCCATCAAAACTGTCAAGCGCAAGATCACCGATCTGGACAGTATGAAGATCGACGCTCAGAAGCGGGCGGCGCGGGAAGGGTTCGATATGGACATCATCCCCACCGACATTGCCACCTATGCAGGTGAAGCAAAGAACATCCTCCGTGATCTGCAAAGCCGGAATGAGCGAATGTTCCTGATGACCTTCCTGGTAGTCAATGTGGCGGACACAAAGCAAAAGCTGGAGAACGATATCTTCCGGGCTTCCTCTGTGGCGCAGAAGCACAACTGTCATCTGGTGCGGCTGGACTTTCAGCAGGAGCAGGGGCTTGTGTCGGCGCTGCCGCTGGGCGTCAACCAAATCAGGATCGAACGCGGTCTGACCACTTCTGCCGTGGCAATTTTTGTTCCTTTTATCTCTCAGGAACTTTTCCAGAGTGGCGAGGCGCTGTATTACGGCCTGAACGCTACTTCCGGCAACATGATCCTTGCGGACCGCAAGCAGCTCAAAACGCCCAACGGTTTGATTCTTGGTACGCCGGGCAGCGGCAAGTCCTTCTCGGCAAAGCGTGAAATCCTCAATGTGTTTTTGGTGACAAAGGACGATATCATCATTTGCGACCCGGAGGCGGAATACTTTCCGCTGGTCCACCGCCTGGGCGGGCAGGTCATCAAGATTTCTCCCACAAGCAGCCAGTATGTGAACCCCATGGATATGAGCCTGAACTACTCCGAGGACGATAACCCGCTTGCCCTAAAGAGCGACTTTATTCTATCCTTCTGCGAACTGGCAGCTGGCGGGCGCAACGGTTTGGAGCCGGTGGAGAAAACGGTCATCGACCGTGCGGTGCGCGTGGTGTACCGCCCCTATCTTGCCGATCCGAAGCCGGAGAACGTGCCTGTCCTTGGCGACCTCTATGACGAGATCAAGCGTCAGCCGGAGCCGGAGGCGCAGCGGATTGCGGCGGCATTGGAACTGTATGTGCATGGCAGCCTGAATGTTTTTAACCACCGAACCAATGTGGATATCAACAACCGCCTTGTCTGCTTTGATATCAAGGAACTTGGCAAGCAGCTCAAAAATCTTGGGATGCTGGTCATTCAGGATCAGGTATGGAACCGCGTCACGGTGAATCGGAGCGAGGGCAAGTCCACGCGGTACTATGTGGACGAGTTCCATCTTCTGCTGCGAGGCGAGGTCGGTACCTGGAGTGTGGAGATTTGGAAACGCTTTCGTAAATGGGGCGGTATCCCCACCGGGATCACCCAGAACATCAAGGACCTTCTTGCCTCCCCGGAGATCGAGAACATTTTTGAAAACAGCGACTTCATCTATCTTCTCAATCAGGCCAGCGGGGATCGGAAAATCCTCTGTGAACGACTGAATATCTCCACCCAGCAAGCGGCACATATCAGCAACGCAGGCCCCGGCGAGGGGCTGATCTTCTTCGGCAATGTGATCTTGCCATTTGTGGATCACTTTCCGCAGGATAATGAGCTTTACAGCATTATGACGACAAAACTTGGTGAAACCGGGAAAGGAGGCACGGCGCATGAATGATGAAAAATATGTGATCGGTAGCGGAAGTTTTCGGCTTCTGATCGGTGATTTGTATGATCTCTATTGTTATCATTTCAGTTTGACCCGCAGACTGGCGGAGGCTGCGGACGAAAAGGCACTTTTGAAAATCCAGAAAAGCGTGTCCGGCTATGAGCGCAGGATGAAACGCCTTTGCAGGCGCTGGGGGCTACCCACGGATGATACGCCCTGGGCCTACGATACAATGGAGAAATCCATCCGGGAGCGGATGCTCCATGAATAACCTGACCCATGTGAGCCTGTTTTCCGGCATTGGCGGTCTGGACCTGGCGGCGGAGGCTGCCGGGTTTGAAACCGTCTGCCAGTGTGAGTGGGCGGATTTTCCGCACTCCGTCCTCACCGCACGATGGCCGGATGTTCCCAGGTTCCGGGATATTACTACTTTCACGAAGGAGGCGTTTTTTGAAAAAACAGGACTTGAAACAGTTACCGTTATCTCAGGCGGCTTTCCCTGTCAGCCCTTCTCCACCGCCGGAAAACGGAAGGGCTTTGCGGATGAACGCTACCTGTGGCCGGAAATGTGCCGCATTATTACCGAGCTGCGGCCCCGTTGGGTGCTTGGGGAAAATGTTGCTGGCTTCATCAATATGGGGCTCGACAAAACGATCTTTGACCTGGCAAAAGCGGGATACGCTGTTCTCCCATTCGTATTTCCGGCTTGCGGCGTCGGCGCATGGCATGAGCGCCAGCGAACTTTTATCGTCGCGGCTGATGTTTCCCACACCCCTTGCCTCCGACAACAACACCGCCAGGGACGCGGCAAGCCTGGATGTGTTCCTGTCGGACAATGGGATATTCCGCAAGAGGAACCGAAACGGGGCGATCTGGAGCCTCAGCCTGTCGGCGGCGGTATTCTATCTGACCCCGGTGGCGTCGGACGGTTTCCGCTCAACCTTGAAGCCGTCGGCCTTCGATCCGGCGAAGAAGGACGGGAATCTGTCGGCGCAGATCATCTCTCAGGAACAGCCGGTGTCCGAAACGGCAGCACTGAACCCGGATTGGGTGGAATGGCTCATGGGCTTCCCGAAAGGATGGACGGACGTATCCTCTGGGCCGCCGAACCGGAAGGAATCCCCCGCATGACTGAGCGCATGGATGACCGGGCGCTGCGGCTGAAAACATTGGGAAATGCGGTCTGCCCGCCCCAGGCCTATCCCATTTTCCGCTATATCTCCATGATCGAGAATGGCACCTGCGGTGACTTCTGCCCCTATGGAAAGGAAGGTGACTGCCTATGAGGGAACTGAAAGCAACCGATAAGATCACGCAGAAAATGACCCGTGACGGTGCGGTATCGGAAAACCTTGCCACGGGCGAGGTGGAACATATCAGCAGCCGGGAGCCGGAAACGGAGCTGTCCGCTTCTTCGGAAGAATCCGCTGGCGCTGCGGCTGACCTCGCCCTGCGTGTGGCGGAACACCATGAGAAGAAAAGCACACGAAAGGCGGAAAAGGCTGACACCCAGGCAGTGCAGGATGGTTCTGCTGCAAGGCAGCGCCCGTCCTCCCGTCTGCAATTCACCGAGGAAGAACGTGCCGATCCCACACTTGGAAAATATATCGATCGTTCCGACCGTGCGGCGGACAGGCTGGACGCGGCAAAGGCCGCCATCCCCACAAAGAAAGTTCTCCGTACCGAGCGTGTTTTTGACGAGACAGCCGGAAAAGGCAAAACACAGCTTCACTTTGAAGAAGTGGAGAAACGCCCCAACGGACGCCTGCGGCACAATCCACTTTCCCGACCGGTCCATGAGATCGTCCACGCCGCCCATGCGAAGGTGCATGAGGTGGAACAGGAAAATGTGGGTGTTGAGGCTGGACATAAGGGCGAGGTGCTGACGGAACGCGGGCTTGCCTACGGAAAAGGTGAAGTCCGTGCCGCCGTCCACCATCACCGCACAAAGCCCTGGCGTGACGCGGCGAAGGCAGAGCAGGCTTCTTTTAAGGCAAACGCCGACTATCTTTACCAAAAGGCACTGCATGATGATCCTGCATTGGCGGCTTCTAACCCGGTATCCCGCTTTCTGCAGAAACAGCGGATCAAGCGGAACTATGCAAAGGAGTTGCGGCAGGCAGAAAAAACCGCAAAGAACACAGCGGTCACGGCGAAAAGTGCGGCGCAGAAAGCAAAGGACGCCTTCAAGGAAACATTCCTCTACATCAAGCACCATAGCCGGGCGGTGCTGTTGGTAATCTGCATTGGCGCCTGTGTTGCCTTGCTGTTTGGCGGGGTATCTTCCTGTTCCATGATGGCGGGCTCTGGCGTGGGCGGTGTATTTACTTCCTCTTATCTCTCCGAGGACACGGATATGCTGGCTGCAGAGGCGGCCTACTGCGAACTGGAACAGGAACTTCAATATGAGCTGGATCACTATGAAGCTCTGCACCCAGGATATGACGAATACCGTTTTGATCTGGACGAGATCGAGCATGACCCTTATGTGCTGATCTCTATTCTCACGGCGTTCCATGAAGGGGTGTTTACCATCGACGAGGTTCAGGCGGAGCTGCAAATGCTCTTTGAAAAGCAGTACATCCTGACGCAGACCGTGGAAGTGGAGGTGCGCTATCGGACGGAGACACGGACAGACAGCGAAGGAAACGACTATGACGTGGAAGTACCGTACAACTACTATATCTGCAAGGTGAAGCTGGAAAACTTCGACCTTTCCCATGTGCCGGTCTACATCATGGACGAAGAAACACTTTCCTTGTATGCGGTCTATATGGCAACGCTGGGAAATCGGGAAGATTTGTTCCCCGGCTCCGGCTATGTAGACAAGTACACCAAACCGCCCACCACCTATGATATTCCGCCTTCCGCACTGGAGGATGAAACCTTTGCAGCGCTCATTACCGAGGCGGAGAAGTACATCGGCTATCCTTATGTCTGGGGCGGCAGCAATCCGAACACTTCTTTTGATTGCAGCGGTTTCGTGTCCTGGGTGCTGACGCAAAGCGGCGTCTGCAATACGGGCAGGCTGGGAGCCCAGGGGCTCTACAATATTTCCACCCCGGTATCCTCTGTCAACGCAAGACCCGGCGACCTGATCTTTTTCATCGGTACTTACGATACGCCGGGCGTTTCCCATGTGGGTATCTATGTGGGCGGTGGAAAAATGCTGCACTGCGGCGACCCTATCCAGTATGCAGATATCAACACAAGCTACTGGCAATCCCACTTTTACGCTTTCGGGCGACCACCCTACAACTGATTGGAGGTGAGCATATCAATATTGTTTCCTATGGCGGCGGTGCAAACAGCACCGCCCTTCTTGTTGGGCTGCACCAGCACCACATTCCCGTTGATCTGATCTTGTTTGCAGATACGGGCGGCGAGCATCCTCATACCTACGCTTATCTGGATATCATGGATCAATGGCTGAAAGAACATGGTATGCCAGAGATCACACGAGTCTATAAGACCACAAAGGACGGCAAGAGGCTGACTTTGGAGGATGAATGTTTGAAAAGCGGCACGCTGCCCTCTATTGCCTACGGCTTTAAGCGGTGCTCTTTGAAACACAAGATCGGCCCGCAGGAAAAGTTCTGCAACAATTATCCCCCGTGCCGTGAGGTCTGGCGCAGCGGGAAGAAGGTAGTCAAGTTCATTGGCTATGACGCAGGTGAGCATTACCGCAGCGACAAAGTATTGCTGAATGATTTAGCAGACCCCAAATACAGCAAATGGTATCCTCTGATGGAATGGGGATGGGACAGAGGGGAATGTATCCGGCAGATCGAAGCTTCAGGCCTGCCGCAGCCGGGAAAATCCTCCTGCTTTTTCTGCCCCAGTATGCGGGCAGAAGAAATCATTGACCTGCGGGAGCATTACCCTAATTTGTTCCGGCGTGCGCTGGCACTTGAGGACAACGCGAAAGCCAATCTGAAAACGGTCCAGGGGCTTGGACGTAACTATTCATGGAAAGAACGATTTGGAAAGGAGTTTATTTGACTATGGCAACGACACAGAAGATCCGCAATGACATTACGAAAATGAAGGAGAAGATCGCGGAACAGCAGAAACGCCTTCGCGCACTGGAGGCGCAGCTTGCGGAGGAAGAAAATCTGGAAATCGTCCGCATGGTGAAAGCCGTGAAGATGGATAACAAGGAGCTGACCGCCTTCCTGAAAGCCTATGCCAGCGGCCTGATCACCTTGCCGGAGGATATGATGGCGGCAGACAGCGGTGCGGAGATCGAGGAAACGGGGGGATACGAGGATGAAGCATAATTTTTTGGCAAAACTGATATCGGCTCTTTTGGCGGTGGTGCTCAGCACTGCCGCCTTTTCTGTTACCGCCTTTGCCAGCGGCGGCGAAGAAACTACGGAGCCCGTGACTGAACCGAAAACGGCTGCGGATGCTTCTGAACTGCTTTCCGCTTTGGCAGGCAGCCAAGTTACGGTATCCGTCACCGGGGACGGTATCCAGTTCAGCACAGCGGAGGATGATACCGGGCGGACCGGCACGGTCACGACCAACGGCGGCAAGCTGAATGTCCGCACGGGTGCGGGAATGGACTACACCGCCTTCGCCCAGCTCCCCAACGGAATGACCGTGAAGGTCATCGGCACGGACGGCGACTGGCTGAAGGTCATCCTGCCGGAGAAAGTCGGCTATGTCTATTCCGGCTACATGACGGTAAGTGACGGCGAGGCTGGTTCCGGGGAAGGTTCTTTCTCTCTGGACACGGAAACGCTGGAAAATCTGCTGGGGATGCTGGGCGGCGGTTTGAATGGCGGTGTCGCCTTGACTCCGGACGGGAACCTTTCGCTGATTGACGATATTGGCAGCCCGACCGCCAGCGGCAAGCAGTTTATTACAGTAGAAACGAAGAACGGCAATGTGTTCTATCTCATTATCGACCGTGACGACGAGGGCGAGGAAACCGTGCATTTTCTGAATCAGGTGGATGAAGCCGACCTCATGGCACTCACGGAGGATGGAGAAAAGGCGGAAACACCTATTGTCTGCACCTGTACGGAAAAGTGCCAGGCCGGAGCGGTCAACACCGCTTGCCAGGTCTGCGTAAAAAACCTCAGTGAATGTGTTGGCACAGAACAGAAAGTTGCGGAGCCTACCGAGCCGGAGAATCCGGAACCCGAAAAGAAAAGCAATACCGGGGCGATCCTGGCGGTGCTGCTGATCCTTGCAGCCGGAGGTGGTACGGCGGTCTATTTCCTGGTGCTGAAACCGAAGCAGGGAAAGAAAGTTCCCGCTGATCTGGATGATTTCGACCTGGAGGATGAAGAAGAATATCTGACCGAGGACGAGGAAACGGAGGAAAAGAATGAGTAAACTGATTATCGCAGAAAAACCGAGTGTGGCAAAATCTATCGCGTCGGCCCTGGGTGCTTCATCCAGGGCCGATGGCTTTTATGGGGGCAACGGCCTTCTTGTGTCCTGGTGTGTAGGTCACCTGGTATCCCCGATGGATGCGGGCGGCTATGACGAGCGTTTCAAGAAATGGCGTTATGACGATCTTCCCATTCTGCCGGAGCCGTTCCGCTATGTGCTGGCACCGGGCAAGGAGGATGCTTTTGAAAATCTCCGTGCCCTGATGAATCGCTCCGATGTGGATACCATCGTCAATGCCTGTGACGCTGGGCGTGAAGGCGAGCTGATCTTCCGTCTGATGTATGAAATGGCTGGTTGCCGCAAGCCGGTCCTCCGTCTCTGGATTTCCTCGATGGAGGACAGCGCTATCCGAGAGGGCTATTCTGCCCTGCGCCCCGGCGCCGATTATGAAGCCCTGTATCAATCTGCCCTCTGCCGCCAGAAAGCGGATTGGCTGGTGGGGATCAACGCCACGCGCCTTTTCTCCGTTCTCTATCACCGCACCTTGAATGTGGGCCGTGTTCAGACCCCCACACTGGCAATGCTGGCGGAGCGTGACGCAAAGATCACGCTGTTCCACAAGGAAAAATATCATTTGCTGCGCCTGACGCTGGATGGAACCGAGGCGGTGTCGGAGAAATTCACCGATCCTGCGAAGGCGGAACAGGCAGCGGCTATGTGCAAGGGTGCGACCGTCACCTGTACCTCTGTCACGAAAGAGCAGAAAAAAGAACAGCCTCCGAAGCTCTATGACCTTACCACCTTGCAGCGTGAGGCAAACCGCCTGTTCGGATACACGGCGAAACAGACCCTTGACTACGCCCAGAGCCTCTACGAAAAGAAGCTGCTGACCTATCCCCGCACGGACAGCCGGTATCTGACCTCTGACATGGCGGAAACGGCGTCCTGCGTGATCCATCTGGCAGCAAAGCTGCCACCTTTTGATGGCTGCGGCAACTTCTTTCCGCTGGTGGAGGCCATGATTTCCGACAAGGACGTATCCGACCATCACGCCATTATTCCCACAATGGAAATTGAAAAGGCAGATATCAAGGCTCTGCCCCTGGGCGAACGCAACTTGCTTCTGCTGGTCTGCTGCAAGCTGCTGTGTGCATCGGCGGAACCGTATGTGTATGAGACGGTCACGGCCACATTTGACTGCTGCGGCCATTCCTTCACCGCAAAGGGCAAGCGCGTCATCTCCGAAGGCTGGCGGGAAATCGACCGCATTTTCCGTGCCTTCTTGAAGGAAAAGCCTGCGGATGGGGACGGCGATACGCTCCCGGACTTCACCGAAGGGCAGACTTTTGACGGTGCGGAGGTTTCCGTCACCGAGCATTTCACCCAGCCGCCGAAGCCCTATACCGATGTGATATTTTGTGAGCGTAAGGAGTGGATAGGAATTGAAGAAAGGAGTTCAGCATGAGAAGAAAAAAAGATGGAAGCAATGGCATTACTGCTTTGTATGAAAGACTGTCTCGTGATGACGATAATGCTGGCGAGAGTAATAGTATCGTTCATCAAAAGCAAATGCTTGAAGATTATGCTATAAAACATGGCTTTACGAATCTTGTTCATTTTACCGATGATGGTTGGAGTGGAGCAACTTTTGACAGACCTTCATGGAACAGACTTGTTGAAGGTGTTAAAAACGGAGAAATCACTGCCTGTATCTGCAAAGATATGTCCAGAATCGGCAGAGATCATCTGCAAGTAGGTTTTTTCACTGACATTCTGTTTAGAGAAAAGGAAGTTCGATTTATAGCAATCAATAATGGTATTGACAGTGACCGTCAAGAAACCAGTGAGTTTGCCCCTTTTCTGAATATCATGAATGAGTGGTTTGTCAGGGACACAAGTAAGAAAATTAAAGCTGTACTGAAATCCAGAGGTTCTTCCGGCAACGCTCATACAAGTAATATCCCACCATACGGCTATTTGAAAGACCCCGAAAACCCCGACCATTGGATTATTGATGAAGAAGCTGCTGAAGTAGTCCGCAGAATTTATCGCATGACTATTGAGGGAAAAGGACCTTATCAGATAGCAAGAGAACTTTCAGAAGAAAAAATTGAAAGACCATCTTATTATCTTGGCAAAAAGGGACTTGGAAATCATGCAAGCAACTATGACAAAGAAAATCCGTATATGTGGCGAGGAAATCAGGTTACTACTCTGATTGCCCGACCAGAGTATATCGGAAAGACTGTCAATTTCAGGACATTCAAAAATTCCTATAAGGACAAAAAGACGAAAAGGGCAGATAAGGAAGATTGGGTGGTTTTTGATGATACACAAGAGCCTATTGTCGATGAAGAAACATGGCTGCTTGCTCAAAAGTTAAGACAGAATGTAAGAAAAGCAGACCCTATGGGTGAGCCTAATGTTCTAAGCGGAAAGATTTACTGTGCTGACTGTGGTGCGCCGATGTATAATCACAGGCAACGAAAAGGGCGTGAAAGAATATACTATACTACCAAAGGCGAAAAGCGGATAAGCCATTCAAATCCGGCAGATTGTTATGAATGTTCCACTTATAATCTTGCTTATCAGAAGTATGACCGGCATTGTACTTGCCACCATATTTCAACAAAAGCACTTAAAAGCATCATTCTGAAAACCATACAGGAGACTTGCCATTATGTTTCTTTGAATGAGCAGGAGTTTGTCTATTCTCTGCAAGAAGAATCGGCGATGAAAGATATTGCTGTTTCTGAAACTGTAAAAAAACGCATTGAAAGAAATCAGAAGCGAGTTCACGAACTGGATATGCTTATTAGGAAAATCTATGAAGATAACGTAATTGGAAGATTGCCGGACAGGCTTTTTCAGAGTATGCTTACTGATTATGAAAATGAGCAGAACGAGCTAAACAAGATTATTGAGACTGACACCGCTGATATGCAACGAATTATAGGCGGTCAAAATAATGTGGAGCGTTTTCTAAAGCTGGTTAAAAAGTATGAGAACATTACAGAGCTTACTCCTGCCATGATAAATGAATTTATAGATAAAATACTGGTTCACGAGCCACAGGGAAAAGGTGCAGACCGCACCACAGAGGTGGAGATATATCTTAACTATGTCGGGCAATTTCAAGTACCTGTGGAGCAGCATGAACCAACAGAGGAAGAAAGGATTGCTGCTGAAAAAGAAGCAGATCGACTTCGCAGAAAACGAGAATCCAATCGTAAGTATATGAAAAAGATTCGTGAGAAATCAAAAAAATTTGCGGAGCATGAGCGTATAGCAGAAGAAAATAATTCTGATAGCAAGCTGTGTGCTGAACAGAACGCCACAAGCAAATCAAATCGGCAAAAAGTGAAAGGAGAAAAAATAGCATGACAGAATTGAAACCACGAATCCATGACGAAAGCAACGGTCTGGACTATGTTCTTGTGGGCGATTACTATGTGCCGGACTTGAAGCTGCCGGAGGAACACCGCCCTATCGGTATGTGGGGCAGACTGCACAGGACATATTTAGAGCAGTACCACCCTGCAAGGTTCTCTGCCCTCTGTTTATCCGGCGAACTGCATACTTACCTTGCTGACCTGAACGAACAGGCAACGGAAAGGTGCAGCCTTATCATTGAGCAGATGAAACAAGCCGAGGGTGTGACCGAAACCATGAAAGCAGACAATCAGATATTGTGGGTACAGTCCATGAACTCTATCCGTAACCGAGCCGAAGAAATCATCAGACAGGAAATGATTTACTGCTGATTTTATCAAGTCCAAAACCAACAAATTTATATCGTAAACGAAGCGACAGGTATTTCCTTATGAAGTGTCTGTCGCTTTTCATTTATCAAACTTTAAGGAGGAAAACACAATGAAGATGAACCGGAATGAAATGGAAGCCCTTTATGCCTTTGGCTGTCCGAACCTGAAAGCAACTGTTGAGCGTTTGCGTATGGTGGCTGCCCTTGCACCCGATCCAGTGGCGAAGAAGCTGTTTTATATGCTTTCCGTCAAGCTGAGTGCTGAGGGTGTTGAAAGGTGGTATCGCTGCTTTTACTGCAAGCTGCGTGTGTTGAAAAACCATAGGGAGGGCTGCTATGGCGAGACTGACGAAGATTGAGAAAGAAACAATCGTTCTCTTTAATGAGGGCGAGGACAAGGCAAATATCTACACCCACAACGCCGGATTGAAAAAGAGGTTGGCTGCTTTTGCTAAGAAGTACCCTGACCTTTGCCGACTGGAAAAATCCAATGTTCAAGGCGGTGTTTCTTATGAGCTGGCAAAGTCCCGTCTGTCTATCCGTTTCTTGCCGCCTTACAGTGAGGAACGCAGACAGAAAGCCAGCGAATATGCGAAAAAGCATGGGCTGAACAGCCAGCAGGGATAATGTGATAATCAGGGCTGATATGCGGTTAAAATGTCAGGTGCAGACCTGATGTTTTGACCGTTGCCTATCGCCTGTGAGGAAAGTATCGGGGACTATGGATTTTGCAGAAATGTGCGTTACAGGTAAGTAAAAAAACTACTTGATAGAGTGTAAATTGAATTGTTCATATCGGTATGATATAATTTACTGAAATGAAGCAAGAAGGTGGACTTTTGTATGAAAAAATTTTTGAAAATATTGCTAATCATTATAGGAATAGTCTTTTTGATTTTTGCAGCACTGATATGTATTGGACTGTTTGTTGATTATGATGACCATATTGAAAATGGTCGCTATACTTATGTTCCGGAAGATGACAATAAAGACAATGCATATGTCGAATTCAATTTGAGCGATTACGATAAAAAGGATTCTGAACTCATATATTATAGTTCTGTCGAAGAAGCTATTTTGAATTCTCCTTTGAATACTGAAAATGAAGAATTTTCTGTTCCAGAAGATTTTCTTAATCATGTTGATGAAATATTGCATATATGGAATGGCAAACAGTATGATACGATTTTTTATCGGGCAGGAAGCGATAATGATCCCGTTCAAGGTTTTGTGATGGCACGTTGCAAAAAACAGGTGGAGGAAGCAACTGTACAATATGCGTTTATGAATGCTACACCGGTTACAACTAAAGCGGATAGCATTCTTATATCTGATATTACAGAACTAATTCATTCATCTTTAAAATTAAGTGATTTTCAACAGGACTTGAATCCAAATTATCCAGATACCAGATTTGTTTTTGGCTATGCACATGATAAGGAAATTTACTCATTAGAAGTAGAAGGTCAAAAGCCAGATGGTGTTATTGAAATCAATGTATATGACAGAACGATGTATCTATGGTATTATGATGATTTAAAGAGCGACAAGAGAGGAAACAATCTAAGTTATTCAGTAGATATGCCAGAGTAATTTTTCAAATTGTCTAATCTGCCACAACTGAATATGACCGTTAAGGTCAGATGAAGAAACCGATGTATTGAGCGTAAAGCGATCATGCGTCGGTTTTTCTTTTTGCAAAATAGTCCGGTGGACTGTTTTGTAAAACCGAAGGAACTGACAGAGCTTGGGACGGGGCGAAGTCAGTTTGTTCGGGCGGGAGTACAGAGGGTGCAACCCTTTGTGCATGGGTACAGGGAATGCAATACCCCTGTGCAGGTCAAGGGCGGCAGCCTTGCCCAGTTAAGTGGCGTTTCGCCACTTAATACTGGGTATTACTTGACGCAGAAAGCCGCAAGGAATCAGCTTCGCTGCCCTTCTCCCCTGTCGGGGAAATCAAAAAGAAAAGGAGGAACTCATGTGAAATTAACAAGGCACAATGGACGAGCCGGAAAGAATGGCGTTTATAATCCGAAGCACAATGACCGCAGCTTTGACATTGCCAACAGCGAACACATTGACGAAGAACGAGCCAAACAAAATCTCTATTGGGACTGTTACAATGGCTTCCGCAATTTCAAAAATCCCGAAAAGGAAAATGAGTTGTCTGCCACTTTTGAAGATGTGGAACAGCTTTTTTATCGTCAGCGGTATCGTGATTTTGTAACCGGACAAAACGAAAGAAATGTGAAGAACCGACACCCTGAAAGAAATAAGGAAACCGGAGATTTACTCAAAAGCAAAAAGACCTGTCCAGAGGAAACGGTCTATCAGATTGGAACGCTTGATAATCATGTTCCACCGGAATTGCTCATTGAGATCGTCACAGAATTTATGGAAATAGTAAATGAGCGTTTCGGCTCTCATGTCCATATCCTGAATTGGGCGCTGCACTTGGATGAAAGCACCCCTCATATTCACGAGCGTCATGTGTTCGACTGTGAAAATCAATATGGGGAGATTGCCCCACAACAGGAAAAGGCTTTGGAAGCACTGGGGTTTGAACTGCCGGAACCGGAAAAGCCTGTCGGAAGAAAAAATAACCGCAAGATGACTTTCGATTCAGCCTGCCGAGTGCTGTTGTTTGATGTGGCGAAAAAGCATGGCTTACAACTGGAAGAAGAACCGGAATATGGTGGTCGTGCTTATCTGGAAAAACAGGACTATATTCTTTTCAAGCAAAAGGAGCAACTGGCAGCACAGGAGCAAAAGTTGGAAGAACTCACGATGAAGATTGAGGATGTGGAAGCTCTGGTGGACGAGGTTGCCGATATTGCCTATGACAAGGCGGTTGAGGTCGTTGCTGATACTGTAAAACTGGAAACGCACAAGGAGGATATTAAGCTGGTGGAGCAGTCTAAGGCATGGGTTCTCTCCCCTGAGCGTAAGGCTTCAAAGAAAGAAATCGAGTATGCAACGAAACGATTGGATGGAGTGATTGCCAGAATCACAAATGCTATGAAATCAACCATTCAGAAAATCCAAACCACGCTGATGAAGCCGGAGGTCAAAAAAGCTGGAACGGAGCAAATCAAGAAGAAAGCCAAAAGTTCTATTATAGAGCAGTTGAGCCGCAAAAAGAAAGAAATTGCAGAGCGTGAAGTCAGCCGGACAGTTCCGACGAAAAGCAAAAGACAGGATATGGAACTCTAAGGCACTTGCTGTTTTTATTTTGAAAATGACAGGTGCTCTTGCTTTAAGAAACAAGAAAATATCTTCCATTCTTTAGGTTGATGAAGTATAATGGAGATACACTATTTGAGAATCTTAAAGGGGTAACAGCTATCATGAAAAAACTATTAACATTGATGTTACTTGTTTCACTATGCTTAAGCGGTTGTGCATTAGGGAACAATGTATCGGAAGAAGAAAATGCTATGACAATATCTGATTTCCAGAAAGACACAAGCCTGACAAGTATACCGGAAAGCAACGGAAAGCTTTTGAACTTAGATTTAGAATCGGTCATCGCCTATGGCAGACTGCGTGCATTATTTGGAGAACCTAATTATGAAACGCAGAATTCTGAAGATGCTTACTCTTATATTCTGTTTGTTGAGCCGGAATCTTCTGAAAAAATTTACTTGGAAGTGTATGAGGGAAGCAGCGGACCGGCGATTGGTGGTCTGAACAATGCTGAGAGTTTGCAAGCTGCTGAAACTCTGAAGAAATTGATAGAGGAATCAGAAGAAGTGGCGGATTATCAGTATGAAGGCTACTATCAAGATTTGGATTTGAAAATCAGCATGGGAATCAAAAATGGCGTACCTTACTATAGCGAAGAACCTTGTGAGGAAATTCCCGATTTTCAGTAATTAAAAGAAATAATTATCATTGAGAAAAGCAGGAAATCTGAGAAAAGGTCTCCTGCTTTTTTGCACCTAAAATTAAATATGGAACTTTAAGGCACTTGCTGTTTTCAATTTAAAATCATGTATTACTCTATTGACAAAATGTAATGAATTGATTACAATATAAATGTAATCGGTTCGTTACATTTAGGAAAGGAGAGATTACTTTGATATGGAACAGGATTAAAGTGTTGAGGGCTGAAAGAGATTGGACGCAAGCTGACTTAGCAGATAGGGTTGGTATTTCACGACAAGCAGTCATATCAATAGAAAAATATAAATATACGCCCTCTTTGGAATTAGCTTTCAAGATAGCAGAAACATTTGGTGTATCTATTGATGAAGTTTTTAAGTATGGAGAGGAGAAGTAAAATGAACGAACAAACAATTATTTTGATTTTTCTTGTTATGGCATTAGGTATAACTCTTTGGCTATATATTCTAAAAGCTATAAAACAGGTGAACTATAAAGGTGATGAGCGTTGGAAACTAATACAATTAAAAGCGAATAATGCCGCAAATCTTGCACATTCGATTTTGATAGTTTTAATTGCTATTCTACCACTTTTTATAAATATGCAAACAACAGTTACACTCCAACGAGTTTCAATTTTTGCTTTGCTCTATATTGGAATACGCAATTTAATTGAACTGGTTGCAACGATTTATTTGGACAAACAATTATAAAAGTGTATTGAAGAGTTACCGAAATTACTCAAGTGGAAATGGAAGAAAGAAAATCCATAATAAAATCTTCACAGCTTTGCTAAGCAGGAAATCTGAAAAGGTCTCCTGCTTTTTTGCACCCAAAAATGAATATGAAACTCTAAGGCACTTGCTGTTTTCGTTTTGAAAATGACAGGTGCTTTTTTCGTTTCAGGAAAGGAGTCACATGAATGTATTTGAAGTTGTAAAAGAAAATGTTACTGCCCGACAAGCCGCAGAAGCCTATGGCTTGAAAGTGGGTCCCACAGGTATGGCGTGCTGTCCGTTTCACTCGGATAAGTCCCCCAGTATGAAGCTGGATGAACGCTATTACTGTTTTGGCTGCGGAGCAACCGGAGACGCTGTTGATCTGACAGCGAAGCTATTCGGTATTGGGCTGAGGGAAGCTGCTGTCAAACTTGCAGAAGATTTTGGTCTTAACTATGACAGCCGACAAAAGCCCAGTGTCCGCCCTCGTATTCGTGAGCCGACACCGGAACAGAAGTATCAAAAAGGAGAAAATCATTGCTACAAGGTGCTGACGGATTATTTTCATCTTCTTAGAGAATGGGAAAAGAAATACGCTCCTAAACAGCCGGATGAGGAATGGAATCCCCTGTTTGCAGAAGCACTGCATAAGAAGAACTATATCGAATATCTGCTTGATATTCTTCTGTATGGTTCATTGGAGGAACGAAAAGCACTTGTGGCAGAACAGAGAAAGGAGGTGTTAAAACTTGAACAGCGAATTGCAGAACTGTCAGCAGACAGAACCATGCACAGTAGAAGAAATCCGAAACAGCTTAGAGCAGAGCGAGAAAGGTAAGGTTTATAATACTGCCGCAAATTATAAGCGTGTTCTGCAATATGACCCGCTTTTGAAAGGGGCTATCCGAAAAAATCTTCTGACCGAAAGAATCGACATTGTGAAGCCCCTCGGTTGGTATCGTGACAGCCCGACATTGACGGATGTGGATGTGAAATATCTGCTCCTATATTTTGAAGAAAACTATGGATTGACCGTAGAGAAGAAAATCATAGACGCAGTTGCGGTTATTGCCAATGAAAACCGTTACCACCCTGTCTGTGATTTTCTCAATGCCCTGCAATGGGACGGAACAGAACGCATACGCTTCTGTCTGCACCGCTTTCTCGGTTCTGATACAGATGATTACACCTATGAAGCATTGAAGTTGTTTCTGCTGGGTGCTATCTCACGAGCCTTTAAGCCGGGGTGTAAATTTGAGGTAATGCTCTGTCTTGTAGGCGGTCAGGGAGCCGGAAAGTCCTCTTTCTTCCGTTTGCTTGCGGTCAATGATGATTGGTTCTCTGATGACTTGAAAAAGCTGGATGATGAAAATGTGTACCGCAAAATGCAGGGGCATTGGATTATTGAAATGTCGGAAATGATTGCAACCGCCAACGCTAAGAGCCTTGAAGAAATCAAGTCCTTTCTGAGCCGACAAAAGGAAACCTATAAGATACCCTATGAAACACATCCGGCAGACAGAAAACGACAATGTGTGTTTGGAGGTTCTTCTAATACCCTTGACTTTCTTCCCCTTGACCGAACAGGCAACCGCCGCTTCGTTCCGGTTATGGTCTATCCTGAAAGGGCTGAGGTTCATATTTTAGCGGATGAACAGGCTTCCAGAGAGTATATCAATCAGATGTGGGCAGAAGCTATGGAGATTTACAGAAGCGGCAATTTCCGTCTGAGATTCAGTCCGGCTATGAACGATTATCTGAAAGCCCACCAAAAAGATTTTATGCCGGAGGACACAAAGGCAGGACAGATTTTAGACTATCTGGAACGCTATTCCGGCAGCATGGTCTGTTCCAAACAGCTTTATAAGGAAGCACTGGGGCATGATTATGACGAACCGAAACAATGGGAACTGCGAGAGATCAATGACATTATGAATAACGCTGTCACAGGCTGGAGAGCGTTCAGCAATCCGAGATATTTTCCAGAGCCTTACCGCAGACAAAAAGGCTGGGAGCGTATTAGGAACGACAACGAGCCTGACAATAGCATGGATGGTTTTCAGGAAATCCCGACAGAAGAAATGGAACAGTTAGGACTTCCGGAAGAATGGTTGAAGCAAAAATAAAAGCCCGTTGTCGCTTCGGTTGTCGAGCCGGTTGTCGGTCTGGTTGTCGGGCAAAAATCCCGAAAGCCTTGATATTGCGGCACTTTTCCCTCTCTGACAACCATGACAACCAATATTATAAAGAAAAAGAAAATAGTAAAAAGATAGTATTGCCCGATAAAGAAAAAAGGTTTTCTGATGTCCGTTGTCGGAACTTCGTTGTCAGACCTTTCCTTGTCGGGCTTTTTTCATTTAAGGAGGAATATCGTATGACAAATATTGTGAACAGTACACTACCCACCCCAAATAACCATTCGGAGAAAAACAAACCGGATGGAGTTTTTGTGATTAAGCAAGGCAAAACAAATTATAAAGTCAAAGTGTTTTTTGACCATAGTAGCGGTTTGACTGCTGAGGACAGATTGAAACGCATTATTCAGGCAGAAGCAGAGGGAGAATCTGCGTAAGTAATATGAAAAATATCCACGCACCCCCTTGACAAAAGCTTTCAGAAGATACCCTCCTGTCCGCTATGGAGAATGCGGGCAAGGACGATATCCCCGATGAGGCGGAGCGAAAAGGTCTTGGCACGCCTGCGACCAGGGCGGCAATCATCGAAAAGCTGGTGGCAGCCGGATTTGTGGAACGCAAGGGCAAGAGCCTGATCCCCACAAAAGCCGGTATCAACCTTGTCACGGTCCTGCCGGAGCCGCTGACCTCTCCCATGCTGACAGCGGAATGGGAACAGAAATTGACAGAGATCGCAAAGGGCGGCGCTGACCCGGATACCTTCATGGACGGTATCCGCACGATGGTTCAGGAGATCGTGTCCACCTATTCCTGTATTTCCGAGGACGGCAAAAAGCTGTTTGCCCCTGAGAAGGAAGTAATCGGCACCTGTCCCCGCTGTGGCCAGCCGGTTTATGAGGGCAAGAAAAACTTTGCATGTTCGGATCGATCCTGCGGTTTCGTTCTCTGGAAAAATGACCGCTTCTGGACGAGCCGCAAGAAGGAGCTGACAAAGAAAATGGCAACGGACCTTCTGAAAAAGGGACGTACCAATGTCAAGGGAATGTGGTCTGAAAAGAAACAGGCTGCTTATGACGCTGCGGTGATCTTGGATGACACGGGTGGCAAATACATCAACTTCAAACTGGAATTTCCGAAAAGAAAGGTTGGTGCTGATGGCAGAAAATAAGACTTTGGAACATTTACCTGAAGTGATGGCGGCGGTGGCTGCCCTCTCCCCGGAGGGCCGGGAGCTACTGATGGCGGTGCAGGCATCGCCCTTCAAGCTGACAACGCCGGAGCAGTTCAAGGAGTTTGCGGCCAACATCGACTATTTCGTATTTGAGCCCAATATCCACGATCTGAACGATCTGGGGTGGCGGTATCTGGCACAGCACATGGATATGCTGCTGCCCCCGGAACTTCTGAAAGCAATCGACCCTGTTCCGTTTGGCAAGTACGCCATGCAGGAGGAACAGGGTCATTTTACGGAACACGGATATATTTCTCTCTCCGGCGATGAGTGGAACCATGAACACCCTGCGGAGCCGGAGAAAAAGCCTTCCATCCGGGAACGGCTGGAACAGGGCAAAAAGGAATGTGCGGAAAAACACAAGGCGCAGCCTTACAGGGAAAAGTCTGCGCCGGAACTGTAAGGAGGTGCTGATATGCCATATTACGATCACGACAAGGATTATCCCTTTGCCGCCTTTATCACCAATCTTGGAAAGTACAATGAGGGCGAACTTGTGGGCGAGTGGGTGAAGTTTCCCACCACCGCCGAGGAATTGAAGGAAGTGTTTAAGCGGATCGGGATCGGCCAGAAGGATGACTTCGGCCAGCCCTATGAGGAATGGTTCATCACGGACTATGACTGCTATGTGGACGGTCTTTACAGTAAGCTGGGCGAATACGAAAATCTGGACGAGCTGAATTATCTGGCGTCGAAGCTGGATGAAATGAGCGAAAGCGAATACGCACAGTTTCAGGCCGGTATGGAAATGGGCGACCATTGCGGCAGCCTGCAGGAGATCATCAACCTAACCGAGAATCTGGATTGCTATGAGGTTTACCCCGATATCCATGACTATGACGATCTGGGCCGCTATTACATCGAAGAACTGGACGTTATGCAGGTGCCAGAGCATTTGCAGAATTACATCGACTATGAGGCCTACGGCCGGGACGTTGCGTTGGAGGAAAACGGCACCTTCACGGATCAGGGCTATGTGCGTGATACGGGTGACAGTTTCCATGAGTATTACGACGGTGAGCGCGGCAGTATCCCCGACGAGTACCGGGTGATGACTTTTCAGGACGATCTTCCCGAAGAAGAAAAATCCGAGTGGGCTATGGATATCGCCTTTGACATGGACGAGTTTTTCCGTCAGAACGATCCGCAGTATGCGGCGGAGCACCCGGAGGCACACGCCGCAAAGGAAGAACTGTATGAAAATCTGATGGCCGGACGCATTTCCGCTTTGGATGAAAAGCTGGCAGCACTGGGGCAGACGCAGGAGGACTATCTTCCCTCGGAGATTGAAAAGTTCAAGGATGCCACGGGCTATGAGGAATTTCTTGATTTTGACCCGGCGGAGGTCAAGGCAGCTTTGGAGGACCCGGAGAAGTCCCATGCGGATGAAATGCTGTCCGCTGCGGAAAGGGCTGCCTCGGAAAAGATGACTGTGCTTGTAGTGGAACCTATGAAGGAACCCTATGTGAAGGAGATCGACCCAGATCTTCATTCCCTGCAGGCGGAGGTCGGCGGAGACATTGGCGCAACTTATCCCTATTCTGACCCGGTGGCGCTGGTCTGCAATGATGAAGGAAAGCTCATAGGGCTTGATCTGAACCGTGGACTGCGGGATGAAGATGGTGAAATTTATGATATCGTAGCAGGAACATTCCTGGTGGTTGGACTTGGTGAGGAAGATTTTGCGTCCCTGTCCCCGGAACTGATTCAGAAATACACGGAACAGTTCAAAACGCCGGAACGATTTATGCAGATCAATGGCAATATCGTTGTTCTCCCTATCCCGGCAGAGAAGCAAGACCTCGCTTATCTGCCAGACCGTTTTGAAACTGGCGAGCGTGTGCAGACACCGAGGGGCAGCTTTCAGGTGACGGCTATGAGCCGGGAGCAGATGGAGGCGGCCGGTTACGGTGTCCACCATATTTCCGATGATGGAAAGTATCTTATCATGGGAAACGGCACACGGGCCTTTGCCGTGGCAGCGGAACAGCCGGAAAAGGACAATCCTCTCCGCACCGCTGAAATGACGCTGGAGGATGACTACGGCATGATCGACGGCGTTATCAACAATGGCAGACGCGGTGAAGAATTGGAAAAAGCCCAGGAGTACGCAGATCGGACAACGCCGGAGAAGCCTTCCATCCGTGAGCGGTTGGAGGACGCAAAACGGGAGTGTGCCGAGCACAAGCCCCCAGAAGGAAAGAAGCCCGGTCGTGATGTGCCGGAGCATGACTGCCTATGAGCCGAAGCAAGAAATGGCGGCTGGAATGGGCGTTCTTCCTGGGCGAGAACGGCCGGCGGCAGTATAACCATATCTGCAAAAAATGTGTTCACGGCTGCAAGCAGAGTTTCCGGGCGTGTCTGGTCGCTTGTCCGCATTACAGTTCCAAACGATCTAAAATTTGTGAGGATAAGGGTAGAAAAACCGCAGAATAATTCCCTGTATCCGTACTTTCAAAGAGAGCCTTTATGATTTCTCATGTGTCGGTCTGCTTGCTGGCACATAGAGAAAATGGCTCGATTCCAAACACTTTCTGATACACAAAACGGGAGTACAGCTTTTCGGTTCATCCGATTGGCTGTACTCCCGCTTTTTCTTTTTGCTATCATCAAATTACTTTAACACGGTTCTGTTGTTTGAACAGGGGTACAAATTGTACCTCCGTTGAAAAGGAATTTCCATAGTATTTTCTCATTAGGATTGGATAGGAAAGGATGGATAGCCGCCGCAGTAGGCGTTGTGGGAATGTGTGTAAACTGCCAGGATTGTGAGGCTGTGGGAAAGCTGTTTGCAGACTTGTGGGAAAAGGCTTGTCTTTTTCCATCAGGTTGTGAATGGTTTTTCCATCGGCACGAGCGGCAGTTTTCCATATTTCCATGACGCAAGAAAATCATCCAACGATCAGCCGGTACACCGTCAGCGGCACATACCACACCGCCACGATCAACCGCCATGCCAGAATGAAACCACCGATCACACCACCGATAATAAAGTTCAATACAAACAGGGCGATCCCTCCACCCAGGGAGCCGCCGCCCGGCACGATCCAGAGGCACATCCGATGGAGGCCAAACGGCAGCCCGCAGAGTATCCAGAGCCATACATAGTCAAGCTCTCCGTTCTTCATGCAGGCGGATTTGAAGATACAATACAGAATCAGTGCCACGGTCACGGGCAGTACACTTTTGAAGAATAATGCTTTGATTGCTTCGCTTCTTGTCATCGGTAAAACCTCCTTCCGCAGTTCCATTATACAGGATGCCGGGAGCTGCGCCCAGCGTCTTTCAAAGAAATTTATTCAAGTTCATGCCACCGCTGTTGTTCCTGTTCCTTTGGAACGGTCAGCAGTGCATCTACATTCTGTTTAACAGTATCGTATTCCTGGGCTTCGGTTCTTGCGGCTTTGTATTCAGCAAGGAGCCGTTCCTTTTCTGCGTTGAGATTGGCAAGCTCCGTTTTCATGCTTTCCGTTGTCGGCAGCGGCACAGCCCCCAGCCGTTTCAATTCTCTGGCGGCCGCTTCAAAAAGGATGATCTCGCTCTCATGCCCCCGCAGAAACTTTTCTTTATCATTCGATTTACGGTATCGGTCATAAAGCGGCTTTAGCTGACGGTAAGTGCCGGCGTGCTTCATCACAATGGCAAGTTCGGCACTTCTGCTTTCTATCCGCTTGATCTCCGCATGAGCGGTATCCCTGCGTGCGGATACTGCGTTCAATTTGCTTTCCAGTTCTCCATAACTGCTTATCCCGTGTTCCGTCAGGAAATTCATGGTCTTGGCGGCCTGTTTCAGATTGTTCAGCTTCGCCCAATGGGTGAAGCCTGCGCTCTGCTGTGCCTTGATGTTATTCTGGATATCAATGAGCAGGCTGATCTTTCCGTTCTGCGGTTTCGGCTGGTGGGAAGGTCTGGAACGTCCGGCAATCCGGGCAACAAGGGCTTCTTCGGTGTAGTCCACACCCAGGGTTTTCAGACGGGTGAACCGTTCCTGATCCGGTGCTCTGGCAGAGATATACTTGCCGCGCTTGATCTCATAACCTTCTCTCTGCAGGCGGCGAAGCAGTTCTTCTAAATCGGAACAGGCTGGCAGGAGTCGGTCGATGGCCGCTTTCAGCTTCGCCTTATAGCTGGTGCCGTTCTGCGTGGCCTGATGTTCAATATAGCTCTTGCCCTTGTCCTGTCCGGGGATTATGACGGACAGACCGTGTTCTTTGCAAAGCCGGTCCGAAGTGCGGCGGATATAGTGATAACTCCGCTTGTTGGAATGATAGTGCTTATGATCCGCAAAACTGACCGCATTGAAAATCAGGTGGTTATGAACATGATCTTTGTCTATGTGGGTGGTAAGTACAAATTCATACTTGCCGCCCAGAATTTCTTTTGCAAGCTCCATGCCGATTTTATGGGCTTGCTCCGGCGTGACCTCCCCAGGTTGAAAGGCTTGGATCAGGTGGCGCCCCAGGTTCGTTCCCTTGTCAATAGCATGGCGGCGGGTCCAGGCAAATTCGATATCCGCAGTTTCGGCGGCGCAGCCATAGGAGGATACAAGCAGCTTTCCGTCCGTCTTTTCCGGGTTGCAGATATAGTCAATGGCTGCTTTCAGCGTTGATTTGATAGGATGTGTCTTTGTAACTGCCATATCTCGTCCAGCCTTTCCCGTATCTCGTCCATGTCAGCCTGATACGCAGGGCCTCCGGCGTTAATTCGCTTGGCGATCTGGTTAATATTCCGACCGATAGAGGAAAGCTCTTTGGTGAACGCCTTGATATCTGCGGTGTCCGTATAGATGATATATCCGTCAATCGCCATCTTGCGGAGGTAGGCACCATATCTGCGTGTGGGTAACTGACTCATTTTTTCGTCTATGAGCCGTTTTTCATCCTCCGTGACATAGAATTTCATTTGGATATTTCGTTTTCGGTTTGCCATGCGCCGCCTCCGTTCTTTATAAGGGTTTGGGATTATCCCAACAAGCATTTTGAATTTTCGGGCAAGGGACCTGAAAATCTCAAAATTCGCAAGCGGGTACTCGCTTGCTGTGCTTGCTATCGTATCTTATCCCTACTTATAAAGCGTTTCGGAAACCTCAAAATGCCCGCAAAATAAGAAAAACAGAGGATGTTCAGACACCCTCCGTTTCTTCATTCGGCTTTTCAATTTTTAAGGCCCCGTCAATGGCACCTTCCACGATAGGCAAATACTGTTCCGGGCAGAGCTTTAACTTCTGTCCGACCCGCTGGCGCAGCTCGCTTTCCTCTCGCATGACCTCTGGATTGAAATATCTCTCCATTGGCAGACCGCAGATTTTTACAAGCTGTATGATGACCGGCAGGCTGGGGATCGTGCCCTCGTTTTCAATGTTGGCAAGATACCTGGTATCAATGTTCACCTTTTCGGCTAAATCTTTTCGTGCAAGGTTCTTCGCCTTCCGTGCTTCTTTTACATCTGCACCGAAGGTTTCAAAGCCAGGGCAGTCTTTAACTTTTGCCATTCAACATCACCCACATACATTCTATATTTCATAGTTTGCACATGGAATGATTTGATATGTACCACACATACATTTTATAATTCTTTGTTATGTCCTGCTCTCCTTGACTGACTACCAAATATGAAGTATTATATACTTAGTTTCAACTAACTCAAAAAAGAGGGCACACAATGACAAATCAATACATGACGAAGCTGTACCACGATCTGCTCTCCAACTCTCCGCAGACAGTGACAATAGATATTCCGGCTGATATGGGAACAGGCCAGATTTCACAGGTTGTTACAAAGCAAGGTGCTGTTGTATCCGACTGGAAAATGAACTATTTTTCAGATATGAATGTGCAGGGTGTAAGCTGCGAAGATTATATTCAACTTTTATTTTGCTTCAATGCGGCTTCATCGGATGCTTTCAGGCAAGGATTAAGGATAGAGAATCAACACGCATACTTCAAAATTCAAAAAACATCCATGGACTGCGGCCATGAAAATATGCTATACTAACCGTGGTTTGCTTATGCTAACCAGGGAGGAAATACAAATGAGCGAACAGCAATTTACAGACTTTTTTGACCCGGAAATCCAAAAAATTGTCAGCGAAGATGGCTGCTCTATTTACAGAATGAAAAACCTAACTGGCGAGGGTGTAATTACCCGTTATGAAATTCTTCCAGGTATTGAGTTATTCTATAATGATTTTCACATGAGTGATGGACAAAATCAAAACAAACTGCCGCACGCTGATGTACTGGAAATCAATCATTGCCGGGAGGGCCGTTTTGAATGTGAGTTTGCTAATGGAGATTATCAGTATGTTGGTGCCGGTGATCTTGCAATTAACCGCCTGACAAACGAAACTACATCAACTTACTTTCCGTTGTCGCATTATCACGGCATTTCTATTACCATTGATCTGCCTACGGCAGATCAAACTATGAAGCGGATAGAAAGTGTGATTGGTGGGCTGAATATAGATGTCTTTTCGATTGCAGATAAATTTTGCAAAAATGACACCTGCGTTGTATTAAGAACCCAAAGCGAAATCGAACATATTTTTTCGGAACTTTATCGGGTGGAGCCTCGGATGATTGCTTACTATTTGAAAGTGAAAGTGCTGGAATTGCTGATGTTTCTGAATCAGGTTTCGCTTCAGGATTACCAGGAAGAACGAAGATATTTTGCAAGAAATCAAGTACAAACAATAAAGAAAGTACAGGAATATATGACAGCCGATCTTCGCAACCATTATACTTTGCAGGAGCTATCAGAAAAATTTGAAATTCCTCTTACCTCAATGAAGGTTTGCTTCAAGGGCGTTTATGGGTGTTCTATTTATGCTTATATGAAATCCTATCGTATGCAGGCTGCTACGATCTTGCTTCGGGATACTTCTGACAGCATAACAGAAATTGCGGCTAAAATGGGATACGATAATCCGAGTAAATTTTCCGAAGCATTCAAAAAAGGATTTGGAGAACTGCCTTCCGAGTTCCGAAAAAAGTTGTCCAAATAGAGGATGTTTGGTCTTTTTAGAGTGGCGGCAAAATACCAGATACAATATACTATCGTCTGTACTAGCAGATGATTTAAGAGCGTCGTGCAGACGCTCTTTTTTTTGAATAGAGGTTAGATTATTCTAACCCGCGAAGGAGTCGGTATTATGAAACGGGATATGAGAAAATATATCCTACGGAAACTGGTTGAGCTGATATTTACTTTATTGTTTGTAACTCTACTGTCTTTCTTGCTGATGAGACTGTCATCCGTTGATCCAGCCACAGCTTATGCAAAGAGGATGATCGGAAACCCCACAGCGGAACAGATTGAAAAGATTCGGATTCAGTTGGGGTTTGATAAACCATTGCTTGTCCAGTATGGCCGTTGGGTATGGGACTTACTGCATTTTGATTTAGGCGTTTCTTTGGCAAATGGACATGATGTTTGGACGGATATTGCCACAGCCTTTCCGAAAACGCTTGGAATTGTAGCTCTGGCATCTATCTTTCAGGTTGTTTTCATTGTAATCGTTAGTTGTATTGCCTTTTTACTTCCCTGGAAACTTCCGAAAAAGGCAGTCAGGCTTTTGTGCATTTTGGGTGTGTCCATACCCTCTTTCTATTTGGCAACCGTTTATCTGGATTATTTTGCTGTTCAAAAGTCCTTAATTTCTGTGGCAGGAAATACAACCCTACTCAGCTACATATCTCCGGCAATCTGCATTGGCGTATTCGGGGCTTCTTTCTATACGCCGCTTCTGATGGATGCTCTGGAGCATGAAAGCAACGAGGATTACGCATTTTATGCCCGTTGCCGTGGGCTTTCGGAAAAAAGGCTTTTGCTGTGCCATTTTTTTCCGCGGGCAGCGATGGGTTTAGTTCCAAACTTTTTACAAAGCATTGGTTTGGCACTGGCTAACGCAACGGTGATTGAATCCATTTTTTCAATTCCGGGATTTGGTTATCTGATTGTAAACCATGTGCTTGATCGCGATACTCCCATGATACACGCCGAGGTGTTTTTTCTGGCGCTGGCGATTGCTCTTTGCAACATTGCCGCTGACTTGGTGCAGTGGGCAATCGGGCGTAAAAAGGGGGTGGCGTAAATGAAAACGAAGCGTTTTCGGAAATGGTGTGCGATTTTCATTCCAACCCTTGTGATTATTTTCTTTTTTGCCGGATTTTTATTTGCACCCAACGATCCAATGAAATCAAACTTGTTGGAGAGATATGCTGATCCCAGCGCAGAATATCCGTTTGGTACGGATGCTTTAGGGCGCTGCATTCTGTCACGGATTCTTTATGGTGGCTGGACAACGCTGGGGATTGTATTAGGAGGCTCTCTTATTGTTTTTCTGCTTGGCACTGTTATCGGAATGGTGACAAGCCGGGCCGTTATGAAAGAAAATGCACTTATTGATGGCCTGATTAACGCTGTTACAGCCATCCCCCCGATTGCGTATTTAATTGTGTTTATTGGAGCCTGGGGCAGCGGAGCGAAAACTACTCTTGTCGCGCTCACTGTGTCTTACATTTTGAGATACATAAAACTGGTTCGTACCCGTACCGACATGGAAATGGGAAAAGCCTATGTCATGTGTGCAATCGCTTCCGGCGCTTCAAAGCTCAGAATCATGCTGATTCATATTTTCCCGAATTTGATTGCCGAAATGATTCGCTTTCTGTGCCTTTCCTGTGCGGATATGATTCTGGCTATTACCGGATTTTCCTTTATTGGATTAGGGCTTGGTGATAATGTAGTAGATTGGGGAAGTATGATTTTAGACGCAAGGGGTGCTTTGGTTCTTCACCCGACCATGATTCTCTATCCAATAGGGGCGGTAATTTTATCGACACTCTGCTTTAACGTCATTGGCAGGCAGTTGACAACGAAGGAGGCAGAGTGATGTTAAAAATTGAACAGTTAGATGTCAAGGAACGGTCAGGCCGCTACCTTCTGAAAGACATATCTATGGAAATTCCTGCAGGCCGTGTGATTGGACTTACAGGTAAAAGCGGCTCTGGAAAAACAACTTTGCTGCGGAGCATTTTGGGAATGCTTCACACAAGCTGTCATATTGATGCCGGGAAAATTTTGTTGGACGATATAGATTTATCACATCTTTCCCGCAAGTCACATCGTGAGCTTTGTGGGAAGAAGCTTGGATTTATCCCCCAGAACCCTATGACGGCTTTTGACAGCCGATTAAAAATCGGTTATCAGATGCGGGAAACCTTTGTCAATCGTTTGCATTTGAATACAAGTGAAGCAACTGACCTGGCGAAAGAGAAACTGGTTTCCGTAAATCTAAAAGACACGGATCGGATTTTGGGTGCGTATCCGTCTGAACTATCAGGCGGAATGCTACAACGAGTAGCTGCGGCAATCTTATTGGGAATGTCGCCGGATTATGTTTTAGCCGATGAACCAACCGCTGCATTGGATGAAGAAAACAGGGATTTGTTGCTTCTCATCATGCAGGAGCAAATGAAGGACAAAGGCATATTATTTGTATCCCATGATGTGGCCGCACTTAAAAACTTATGTCAGAACGTTTATGTTCTGGGAGCTGGAAAAATTATTGAGCATGGAACGATGGATAAACTCTTGTCAAGTCCGCAGACAGACTGGATGAAACAATTTTCCGCGTTGAGCCATAGGGAAAGTCGGGGTGAATGGAAATGGGAGAAATTGTAATCCAGAATGTAAATCAGGTATATCATAATGCGAATCAGGGAGATTTTAATGCGCTTTCGGACATCAACCTCCACCTTTGTAAAGGTGAAAGTCTTGCTATTGAGGGAGAAAGCGGATCGGGAAAAAGCACGCTGGCAAGACTTCTGATCGGCATAGAGAAACCAACTTCTGGCAAAATATTACTGGATGGTGAAGATATAACCTGTTGGAATTATCGAACATGGAAACAGCATCGTAAAAAAATACAGGCGGTCTTTCAGGATTCTTCCGGCACTTTAAATCCTGCCAGGTCCGCATACGCAAATGTGGAAGAAGCACTGGTGAACTTAACTGATAAGAAAAGAGCTGAGAGAAAAAAACATATTTTAGATTTGATGGATGCCGTACACATGGATTATAGGCTTTTGGAAACTCCTGTCCGTCAGCTTTCGGGCGGCGAACAGAGGCGTCTCTCTTTGCTTCGGGCGATTGCCGTGGAACCAGATTACTTAATCATGGATGAAGTGACCAGCGGGCTTGACCTGATTTCGGCGGATGCCGTACTTACTTTAGTAGAGAACTTTGTGAAGCTATCCGGCAGCTCCTGCATTTTCATTACGCATAGCAGAAAGGACGCAATGCGTATTGCAAATCGGATTATCATCATGCGGGAGGGACGGATCGCCGAGCAAGGCTATCTAATAGATCAATTATCAAACCAGAAAGGACAAGGATAACATGAAACAGATTTACAAGAAACTTCTCGCCGCTGCATTGGGCGTGAGTATGCTTCTGTCTATGGTCGGCTGTGGTCAGAATGATACCTCCGATCAGACGCAGACTGGCGGTGAAAACGAAGCGAAGGTACTGACGATCGTCACGGCTAAGGAATTGGACAGCCTTACGACACTGACCATGAACAAGGAAAACAATATTGCCTGTGGCCTGGTCTATGAGACTTTAGTCGCCTATGAGGACGGGGAAATTGTTCCCGAACTGGCCGAGGAATGGGGATGGGATGAGACAAATACTGTCCTTACCTTTAAGCTCCGTCAGGATGTTGCTTTTACAGATGGAGCCGCTTTTAATGCGGAAAGCGTAAAGGAAATTCTGGACTTTGACCGTTCCAACCCTAATTTTAGCGGTATCAAGGGCATTTACAACATTGAAAGCGTAGAGGTTGTTGACGAGTACACGGTGGCTGTTCATTATGCTGCCCCTTGCTTCTCTTATATCAATGACTTCTGCTTCCAGAATGTTGCTGGTATGATGTCCCCGAATGTGTTTGAAGCTGAAAACTTCCAGACATTCACAGATGTTGTCGGCACTGGTCCATACATCCGCGAAGAAATGATTTCCGGTGACTGCACCCGTTTTGTCAGAAATGAAAACTATTGGGGCGAAGCTCCTTACTATGATGAAGTTGTCATAAAGTATATCCCGGAGGCATCTTCCAGACTTCAGGCATTACAGACTGGTGAGGTTGACCTGATTTACGGTGCTGACCTTCTCAGCTATGATGACTATAATCAGGCTCTTTCTCTGGATGGGATCGAGGGCGCAATCAATGATGGAAATACCCTGACCCGGAACCTGGTTCTGAATGCGTCCAGCGAAATTTTGAGCGATCTTAAGGTTCGCCAGGCGATTGCATACGCTGTCAATAAGGAAGAAATCACCAAGGGCCTGACCTATGGATACGAAACTCCGGCCACCAGCCTGTTTGCACCCGGAGCGCCCTACACAGACATTACTTATAACAGCACATGGAGCTATGATCTGGATAAAGCAAATGCACTTCTGGATGAAGCTGGATGGGTGATGAATGAAAGCACTGGTATCCGTGAAAAAGATGGACAGCAGCTTTCCCTGAATTACACCTATTGGACTGATCTTTCTCTTGCACAGGACATGGCTCTTGCAATTAAGACCCAGCTTGCAGAGGTTGGTATTGACGTAACCACTACCGGCCAGGATCAGATGACCTGGTGGACCGAAGGCGTTGCAGGAAATTATGACATTACAACATGGAATACAGAAGGGTCTTATACTGAACCGCACAAGTTCCTGCAGGAATCCCTCGGTGCTGATCCTCATGCTATTTCCTTGCAGGCACTTGAGGATTTCCAGAGCTATTCGGATGCGGTAAATGCGTTCTCCACCTCTGCTGATCCCGAAGTGGTTCAGAGTGCGATTGCTACTGCACTGAATGTTTCCAACGACAATGTGATTGACCTTCCGATCTCCTATTCTAAGGATCTGGTTGTATATAATTCCTCCAAAATCGCCGGATATACTTTCTCCAGCGTGCCACAGTTCTTTGAGATCGATAACGTACAGCCTGCGGAATAAATATAATCCAATGTCTAAATGGAGGGTTTAAAGCCCTATCAGAGTGGCGAAAAATAGCCGAACGACTATAATAGAGGTTGGTTAGAATTGTTTAACCAACCTCTATTTTTATGAAAAGGAGCGTATGTGAAATGGACAAGAAAGATAATCCCATGTCCAGACTGATGGAACTTGCCGCTCCATATAAGGGTGAATATGTTCTTTCAGTGATTCTGGCAATCCTGGGTGTTGCCGCCGGATTGTTGCCGTTTTTTGCAGTTTCAAAAATTGTGATTCTCTTGATGGATGGAGAGACATCTGTGGCCGTCTATATGGAGTGGTGTCTGATTGCGGGAATTGGTTTCCTTGGAAAAGTATGCTTTGCAAATTTATCTACTTTAGTTTCCCATACGGCCACTTTCGCAACTCTGGCGGAAATCCGCCTGAAACTAGCAGATAAACTTACCAGGGTTCCGATGGGCTATATGATTAACACCCCATCGGGAGAATTAAAAAATGTCTTGGTAGATCGTGTGGAGGGAATGGAAACGACCCTTGCGCATTTAGTACCGGAGCTGACAGCGAATCTCTGTATTCCAATTTGTATTCTGATTTACCTACTGTTTTTGGATTGGAGAATGGCGCTGGCTGCATTGATTACCCTGCCGATTGGTATGTTGTGCTATAAGGGAATGGCAAATGGATATGAAGAAAAATTCCAGGGTCTTATTATGCGCGTGCGTAAAATGACCAGCACTGTGGTTGAGTATATCGGCGGGATAGAAGTCATTAAGGCGTTTAATCAGTCTGCTAATTCTTACCAGAAATATTCAGATGCCGTTGAAGATAATGCGTCCTATGCTGTGAACTGGATGAAAAGCGTGCAGCTTTACAAATCCATGCTTGTTACAATCTGGCCCAGTGTGTTAGTGTGTGTTCTTCCTATTGGCTGTGTCCTGTACCGGAACGGGAGCCTGAGCGTTCCGGCATTTGTTACCTGTATCGTGCTGTCATTGGGTATTATCACACCAATTTTAAATACCATGAACTTTACGGACAGCATTTCTCAAATGAAATCAGTAGTCGGGGAATTGTGCGCCGTATTGGATGAAAAAGAACTGGATCGCCCGGAAACGCCGGTGTCTATTCATTCTTCCAATATTGTGTTAGAAAACGTCAGCTTTTCGTATGAAAGCGAAAAGCCGTTGCTAAAAAATATCAACCTTTCTATTCCAGAAAACAGCATTACCGCTTTTGTCGGCCCCAGTGGCGGCGGCAAGTCTACCATTACGAAGCTGATTGCGGGATTTTGGGACGTAACAAACGGAACTGTCAAGTTAGATGGAATAGATATTCGCAAAATTCCGTTGTCACAGCTTATGGATAACATCGCTTATATTTCACAGGACAACTATCTTTTTGACGAAACTGTTTTAGAAAATATCCGTATGGGAAAACCATCCGCAACGGATGAAGAAGTATATCAGGCTGCCAGAGATTGCGGCTGTTACGATTTCATTCTGAATCTGGAGAATGGATTCCAGACAGTTGTCGGCGGTGCCGGAGGTCATTTGTCAGGCGGCGAACGCCAGAGGATTGCGATTGCCCGCGCTGTATTGAAAAATGCGCCGATTGTTATTCTTGACGAGGCAACTGCCTACATTGACGCTGAGAATGAAGCGTTAATCCAGGAGGCAATGGCGAAAGTAATTGCCGGAAAAACCGTTCTGATGATTGCCCACCGTCTTTCGACGATTACCGACGCAGATAAAATTGTTGTCGTGAAAGACGGGCAGATTATAGGCGAGGGAACACATGAAAACCTGCTGACTTCCTGTATGCTCTATCAGGAAATGTGGAAAGCGCACATGGATACAAAAGATGTGGCATAGGAGGTGTGAACGATGATAGATACGTTAAGCAAAATTTATCAGTTTTCAGGAAAAATGCAGGGGACAATGAAAAAAACCATCCTGTTTTCCGTCCTGCACTCCCTTTTTGATATGATGTCTTTTGGAGCATTAGTCCTGGTGTTTTCGGGTTTAATAGACGGTTTTACTACTTCTATGATCTGGATGATATTTGGAATCACTTTGACGAGTATGATGCTTAAAATTTGTTGCAGCTATATTTCAGATTTTGGCAAGGTGCAAATTGGATATTTTATGTGCGCGGAGAAGCGGATTCATATTGGAGATCGCATGAAATATATGCCGATGGGGTATTTTAGCGATCATAATTTAGGGAATCTGACTTCTGTTGTCACCACTACTATGGGCGATATTGAAAATAATGCTTCTATGGTGTTGACTAACATATTAGGCGGATATATCCATGCAGCGATTATTACTATCGTTATGCTCTGTATCGACTGGCGGATCGGACTGACGATTTTGTGCGGGATTCTGCTTTTTACATGGTGCATCAGCCGGTTACAGAAAAAATCGGAAACGGTTTCTCCGCAAAGACAGCAAGCCCAGGAGACTCTCGTTTCTAATGTGTTGGAATATGTTCAAGGAATGCTGATTGTAAAATCCTTTAATCTCAGTCATAGTTCCAATAGCAAGATGAAACAGGCAATCTTGGACAGCAAGGATAAAAACCTGAAATTGGAGCGCACATTCGTCCCTTACAATATGCTGCAACAGATTATTCTCTACGGAACAAGTATTCTTGTTATAGTGGAGGGACTGTACTTTTATCTGAATGGAACAATGGCGCTTTCCATTTGTCTGCTGATGACAGTAGCATCCTTTATGCTCTTTGGTCAGCTTCAGTCAGCCGGAAATACTTCTGCGCTCCTGCGATTACTGGATGTTTCGATTGACAAAGTAAACGAAATTGACAAAACTCCCGTCATGGACGAACATGGTAAACCCGTAAAGCCTGAAAATTACAATATTGTTTTTGATGATGTTTCTTTTTCTTATGGCGAACACCAGGTTCTGGATCATGTGGGCCTGACTATACCCGAAAGAACCGTAACGGCTATCGTCGGTCCGTCCGGTGCCGGAAAAAGTACGCTTTGTAACCTGATCGCCCGGTTTTGGGATGTTGACGGAGGAAAAATTACAATCGGCGGTGTAGATGTGCGGGATTACACACTGGACAGTCTGCTTACCAATATTAGCGAAGTATTCCAAAAGGTATATCTTTTCGCTGATACCATAGAAAATAATATCAAATTCGGCAATCCAGCGGCTTCCCATGAAGAAGTTGTAAAAGCAGCTCAAAAGGCTTGCTGCCATGAGTTTATTATGAGCCTGCCAGATGGTTATGGCACCGTAATTGGAGAGGGAGGCGCTACATTGTCCGGCGGTGAAAAGCAACGGATTTCGATTGCCAGAGCAATCCTGAAAGACGCTCCTATCATCATTTTAGACGAAGCTACATCAAGCGTCGATCCAGAAAATGAAAATCTTCTGATGGGTGCTATTGCAGAACTGACAAAGAATAAAACGGTTATTATGATAGCTCATCGGCTAAAAACAGTCAGAAACGCAGATCAAATTTTCGTGTTGTCTGGTGGTCACATTGTTCAGACAGGCAAACACGAGGATTTGATAAGGCAGCCTGGTATTTATGCAGATTTCATTGGTATTCGCAAGAAAGCGATTGGATGGAAACTAAAATAGCCGTGGGAAGGAGGAGGCAATGAAACTATATGCGTCAGGCGAGGATTACTTAGAGGCCGTGTTGGTTCTTCAAAGGAAACAGGGCATGGTTCGCTCCGTTGATCTTGCCCGGCACATGGGCTTTAGCAAACCGAGCATCAGCCATGCGGTGGGCGGTTTGAAGAACGGTGGTTTTCTGATCGTGGATGACGATGGATTTCTCCATCTGACCGCCATAGGTCAGGAGGTTGCCGAGAAAATCTATGAGCGGCACCGATTTTTTATGGAGCAGCTTGTGGCCGCTGGCGTTGATCTTGAAACGGCAGAACAGGAGGCTTGCCGGATCGAACACGCCATCAGTGATACATCTTTCCGAAAGCTGAAGGAGAAAGTACAAGGAACCGATTAGCGCACATCGATTCCGCTCTGCATAATAAGTTATCTGCCCCGTCCGGGGAAAGAAAAAAACCGTTGACTGGGGCAGATAATTTCGTGCGCTATTTTAAGGTTTAAACTCAATCGGCGGTTTTGAAGGATAATTTCAGAGCCGCCGTTTCTTTGCGTTTACACAAACCAATGACGACTTGCATGGACACGGTAGCCGATTGGAGGTTAATTTACCGTGTCCTTCTTTTTATTTCGCAGTATCCATGATCTGCACCAGTTAAAAAAAGCATAGCCCCTCCATCGGAGCCGTCCGGCTTCGAGTATGAAATATACCATGTAAGCAATCTTCTTTATAAAACATTTCTGCGCCCTGCAGGTCCGTTGCGACTTGCTGGGCGCTTTTTGCTGTTTTCCGAGGACAATCCCGCCTCGAAAAAATTTTTTAAGAAATTTTCAAAAAGGAGGCTTTTAGCGGGTAGCGAGCGGCTTTGCGTTCGCCTTGTTAGCGGAAAGGGAGAAACCCACCTCATTCCCCCAGGAAAGGGGGTGAAAAGATGGATATGATCCCCCGCAATGACTATGGCGAGCGGTGCCAGTTCGATGCTTACTGCAAGCTGGTACTGTACCATGAGGCAATCGACTACCTCCGGGAAATGCAGAGGCGCCGTGACAGGGAACTGTCATTCAGCGACCTTCCGCAAATGGAGATGGACAAGCTCTGCGTTGTAGATCATTACCCCAGTGACAGATTTACATTCTCGTCCCACGGGTATGACCTGCATATTGAAAACGAGCTTGTGGCTGATGCCTTCGCTGGTTTGTCTGTTCAGGAGCAGAGTATTTTGATCCTGCATTTTGTTCTGGACTTGCCGGATCAGGAGGTTGGTCGCCTTGTTGGAATGTCTCGCAGTGCCGTTCAACGGCGAAGGGCAAAATCATTGACCGAGCTGCGGATCAAGTTGGCCGCACTCATGCCGAAGGGAGGTTGAAGGTATGAAGAAACCCACTTACAAGGGCAAGGAGCTTCTTCCTCTTTCGGTGATTGACGCCGCCCGTGACGGGGACGCTCAGGCTGTGGATCAGGTACTCCGGTATTATGAGGGCTATATCAATAAGCTCTGCACCCGGACGCTTTACGATCCTGACGGTCAGCCCCATGTTCGGGTGGACGAGTACATGAAGCGCCGATTGGAGATCAAGCTCATTCATTCCATTGTCAGCATGAGCTGACAAGCCCGGTCTGAAAGCGGAAACAGCTTACCCTTTCCCTGCTTCTCTCTTTCGTGGCCGAAGGCAGCACCTTGACAAAGAAAGCCCGTTGGGAGGCCAACGCCGCAGTATAAGGCAAACGGATACATTCCTGTTTGTGCCGAGCCATACGGCCGGTGCGCCATGACCTCGTTTCAAGTCCGCAGGACGGGACCACTGTAACGGGCGAGCGAACAGCACCAGACCGCAAAGCAAGCGTGGCTGCTTGCGGGCGACGACGCACGGGCAGGGTCAAAGATACTCGCGCATTGAACGCCCACAAAGCATTGTGCGCCGCACCCATCAGCATGGGCCGGGGTTAGACTCCCGTGGAGCTGTGCCAGCAGCCGTCCGTTTTGCCTCTTTTATTGCTTATCAACTTGCAAACAATGAAAGGGGTCAATCTATGCAAGAAGATAGAACCTTTGAAAACAAATTCGCCCCGCCAGTACGGAGCGAAAAGAAAATTGGAAATACAACCTTCACCGTCAATTCGTTCTTCCTTGAACAAACAAAAGACGGTGTGGTTTCTAAAATAGAGCGGCTTATCAAGGATGATGTCCGAAAAAAAGCCGCTGCAATTTGACCTCCATAGGCAGACAAAACCAACAAAGCGCGGTAGAATGAAGATAGAACTTCATACCGTGTTTGACTGCCAGATTGGAGGTTATTATGTTTCATCAGTCAAACACCGCTGCCGCGCTTCAATTCCCTTACAACGCTATGAGCGTCGAAGCTATTACCGCTTTGTACTGCCGTTTATCGCGTGACGATGAATTGCAGGGCGACAGCAACAGTATCATCAACCAAAAGAAAATTTTACAGAAGTACGCTCTTGAACACGGGTACACCAACTTCCGCTTTTACATTGACGACGGCATTTCGGGAACGACCTTCAATCGGCCTGGTTTCCAGGAGATGATTGCCGATGTGGAGGCGGGAATCGTCAAACGGGTCATCATCAAGGATATGTCCCGCTTTGGCCGTGATTATCTGCAGGTGGGTATGTATACCGAGATCATGTTCCCGGAGCATGATGTTCACTTTATCGCCGTAAACGATGGGGTGGACAGCACCCAGGGCGACAATGAGTTTACTCCCTTCCGCAATATCATCAATGAGTGGTATGCGAAAGACACCAGCAAGAAAATCCGTGCTGTGATGAAGGTCAAAGGGAACGCCGGAGAACATTTGACGACTAATGCGCCCTACGGATACATGAAAGACCCGGATGACAGCAAACATTGGATACCCGACCGTGAGGCTGCCGATGTGGTCTATGAAATCGGGCTGTATGTTATGGATGGGTTTGGACCGTCCCAGATAGCACGAAAGCTGCGGGAGCGGAAAATCCTCACTCCTGCCGCTTACTACGAAAGCAAAGGCATCCCTTGTAATGTAAAAAAACAGGGTGATCCCTATGGCTGGGACAATACCACGATAGCAGGAATCATGGATCGCTGGCGTGAGTACCTGGGGCATACGGTGAACTTCAAGACCACAAAGAAGTCCTACAAGAGCAAAAAGAAAATTAAAAATCCCGAAAGTGAGTGGGTCATCTTTGAGAATACCCATGAACCTATCTGGACAGAAGCCATTGCCGAGGCTGTAAAGCAGGCGCGGCAGTCACGGCGCCGTCCGACAAAGATGGGAGAAATGGGAATGTTCTCTGGCATGATGTACTGTGCCGATTGTGGCTCGATCCTGTACCAGTGCAGAGCGACCGGCTTCCGAAAGGATCAGGAATACTACATCTGCTCTGGATATCGCAAAGGAAAGCAGGTGTGTGGCACACCACACTCCATCCGAACGGTTATCCTGGAGGAATTGATCCTTCAAAATCTGCGGGAGATCGTGTCCTTCGCCAGAAGCCATGAAAACCGTTTCGTTCAAATGGTCATGGATATGGATGTAAAGGAACGCAATAAAGGTCTTGCCAAAAAGCGCAAGCTGCTGTCGGAAGGTGAGAAGCGTATTACAGAACTGGATATGATCTTCAAGCGGTTGTATGAGGACAACATCAGTGGTAAGCTGACAGACGAGCGTTTTCACAAACTGTCCACCGATTATGAAGCGGAACAGACTGGTTTGCAGACACAGGCTGCAATACTCCGTGAGGAAATCGAAGAAGCAGAAGGCAAAAGTGCCAATGTTGACAGGTTCCTGTCCGTTGTCCGCCAGTACACCGATATCCCGGAGCTGACACCTCGTATCCTGCATGAGTTCGTTGAGAAGATCGTCATTCACGCAGCGACCGATCCCCATAGCAAAATCAACCGCAGACAAGAGGTAGATATCTACTACAAAGGTATCGGGATTTTGGAAATGTCCAAAGTATTTGATAGCAGGCAAAAATGAAAGAAACGGCATAGCCGAAGCTATACCGTTTCTCTCTCGCCTTAGAATGTTTTCTTAACTGGACACACCTAAGTGCGTCTGCTTTTTTGATGGGTCAGTTTGTGGTCTGGGTGGCCGACTGGATCATCTTCCAGATGGCTTCGAGGCTCTGGCGGATCTGGGCCAGCGTGGCGATGTCGCCGTCGTTCATCCGGGAGGCCGGGGGAGAGAGAACAGTCTTAGCGGCGGTAACGGTGCCGGTGAGCTGGATGTGGACGTTGTGCTCCGGGATGGTCAGCAGGATGTGGACAGGGGTGGTGTCCGAGAAGAGGCTGTTCATCGGGAAGCCCAGCACGAGGGTCGTGCCGTCGGCTGCGGCGGGGAACTGATAATAACGGTAGCCGTCCCGTGCGCCGGAGGGGGAAGTCTTTTTCAGCCCTTTGAGGGAGAGGGTGAAGCCGGAAAGCTCCTGCAGCTCGACGGTGTTGGTCTCGACGCCCAGCACAGCGGCGGCCTGCGTCTGGGAGATGTAGTCGCCCAGACTCCAATCCGGCAGCAGAACGCCTGCGATGGAGAGCTTATCTGTGACCGACTGGCGCAGGACGGTGTAGAGCTGGCTGACGTCGAAGAGGGTCTCTTCTGCGTCGATGTACACCCGGGTGAAGGGAGAAGCCTTGACCGAGCCGTCCGCGTTGAGCTGGTAGAAGGACAGCTGCAGCCTGCCGGGGGCATACTGGCCGCTGACGCTGCCGCTGGAGGCGTTCACCCGGTTCAGGATGCTCAGCAGCGGGGGCGTCTGGGGGCTGTTGGGGGTGATCTCGTAGCGGAGAGTGAAGGATGCGCCGCTTTGCAGGGCGGTGACTTTGCTGTGGAGCTTTGCGAAGACCACACCCACGGCGACAGCCGCGGCGAGCAGCACGGCCAGTAAGACGATAAGCAGAGGATTAACACGTTTTTTGGGAGATGCCATCTGCAAGACCTCCTATCATGGTTTCTGTGATTATAGCATACGGGCAGGGCGGCGAAATGTCAAGCCGGAACTTGACGCCGCAGGGCAGAGGGCGTATACTGACGGATACGTCTATTTATATAAGGAAAAAGGAGGCAGATATGAAGATCGCAATTCTGGGGACCAGCGGCAGCGGGAAATCCACGCTGGCAAAGCGTCTGGGCGAAACATACGGCCTGCCGGTGCTCCACATGGACACCGTGCATTTTTTGCCCGGCTGGGTGGAGCGGCCCTTTGAGGAGGAAGAAGCCATTGTCCGGCAGTTTCTCGACGAGAACGCAGGCGGCTGGGTCATCGACGGCAACTACACCAAGACCTGTTACGCCCGGCGGCTGGAAGAAGCGGATAAAATCATCGTGCTCTGGTTTTCACCGCTGGTCTGCCTCTGGCGGGCGGTACGGCGCTGGCAGCAGAACAAAGGCCGTGTGAGGGAGTCGTCTGCGCCCGGGTGCGAAGAAAAAATCGACGCGGAGTTTGTCCGCTGGATCCTCCACGATGGACGTACCGCCAAAAAGCGGGCGGAGATGGAGAGGATCGGGGAAGAGTATCCTGAAAAGTATGTGATGATACGAAACCAGCGGGAGCTGGATGGGTTCTTGGAGTTTATAGAATCAAAGGATTCTCGCGCTGGTGGCGCGGATTAAGTTTTTTCTTTTGGTCAAGCGGCTTGCGCTCCGCGCGGGCCAGAGGCGGGGAGGGGTGTTTCGACTCCCCCCTCCCTACCTCTGGACTCCACTCTCCCCGCAACGAGTTAAGGGCTGCTCGCCCTTAACAATTCCAAAGAAGAAGTCGAAGCCCAAAAATGCTAGCCGCTGCGCTAAACGCATTTTTTTGTGCTTCTCCCATTTACGGCTCCGCCGAGGATTTCATGCTTCTGCTGGACATTACCGTCAGCAGAGAGGTAACACCAGCTGCGAAGCAGCAAGTCGGAGAAACGAGAAAAAAGCGTTTAGCGCAGCGGCTAGCTTTTTTCCGTTTCGACCTCTCCTTTGGGGTCTGAAAGGGGCGAGCAGCCCCTTTCTCGTGGATCCAGCGCGTCGAAATCGCTGGTGCTTTTCTGGTTCTCTTTTGGCACGCAAAAGAGAACATTAGCCTTAATGAAAAAGCGATTTGACCCGCGCCACCAGCGCGAGAAGCCGTTACCCTCTGCAAGCCTCCACAAACGCATCAAACAACCCCTGCTGCGCCGGGTCTGCATCGCTGAGCCACTCCGGATGCCACTGGACGCCGAGGCAGAAACGTGCGTCCGGCTTTTCCAGCGCTTCCACAATGCCGTCCTCGCTGAGGGCGGCGACCTCCAATCCGGGGGCGGTGCGGTCGGCGGCCTGATGATGCTGGCTGTTCACGAGGACGGTGTCCTGCCCCAGCAGGCGGGAGAGCAGAGTACCCCGCCGCACCGTGACGGTGTGGACTTTCGCCCAGTGGTCGTTGTGGGGGACGTGCTCGAAGGGCTTGATGTCCTGATACAGGGTGCCGCCCAGCACGGCGTTCATCACCTGAATGCCCCGGCAGATGCCCAGCACCGGCCTGTCCGCGGCGAGGAAAGCCCGCAGCAGCTTCGGTTCGGCGGCATCCCGCAGGAGGTTCGGCTCACCGCAGGCGGGGATGCGCTCCTGCCCATAAAAAGCAGGGTCCATGTCACCGCCGCCCGGGAGCAGCAGGCCGTCACAGGTCAGCGCTTCGGCCACGGCGGCGTCCGGGTCAGAAAGCTCTACCCAGTGCACCTCGGCCCCGGCCCGGGCCAGACTTTCCAGATATTTCGACTGCGCGGTGGTAAGCTCCGGGTCGGTGCTCATCCGGGGCATGGCGATGCTGATAGACATATAGACTATCCTTTCTGTCCTCTCCCTTTGGGAGAGCCTCTTTCGGAACAAAACAAAAACCCAGAACCATCGGTTCTGGGTTTTGTGGCGGAAAGATGGGGATTCGAACCCCAGAACGCTTTTGACACGTTACACGATTTCCAGTCGTGCGCCTTAGACCAACTCAGCCATCTTTCCACATCTTCAGTTTTCACCGCTTCAGACCGTGGCCCTCAGCGCTCCACTATAATACCTGAAAGAAGGTCTTTTGTCAAGCTTTTTTTCAAAAAAGTTTGTATTTTTTCAAAAATGACGAAGCAGCGAATGCGGTGGAGCCGAGAGCGTCGAAAAAGCTCTTGACGCAGGCGCGAAACGGGACTATGATGAGGGCAGAGAGTATGCAGGGCTCAGAAGCTCCGCGAAAGACAAGGAAAATCAGGAGGAAAAACAGATGAATTATTCAGATGTTTTGGCCAATGCCCGCCAGTGCATCGGCAAATACTGCAAGGCCTGCCCCGTGTGCAACGGCGTGGCCTGCAAGAATCAGATCCCCGGCCCCGGTGCAAAGGGCGTGGGCGACACGGCCATCCGCAATTATAATAAGTGGGCCGACATCCGGGTGAACATGGACACCCTGTGCGAGAACGGCACCCCCGACACCCACGTCGAGCTGTTTGGCCGCAGCTTTAAGTATCCCTTCTTCGCCGGCCCGGTGGGCGCAGTGAACCTCCACTACTCCGATACCTACACCGACATGACCTACAACGACGTGCTGGTGCGGGCCTGTGCCGAGAGCGGCATCGCCGCCTTCACCGGCGACGGCACCAACCCCGACGTCATGACCATGGCCACCAAGGCCATCGGCAATGCCGACGGCTGCGGCGTGCCCACCATCAAGCCGTGGAACATCGACACCATCAAGGAGAAGATGGCGCAGGCCAAGGCCAGCGGCTGCTTTGCCGTGGCCATGGACGTGGACGCCGCCGGCCTGCCCTTCCTCAAAAACATGACCCCTCCGGCGGGCAGCAAGAGCGTGGCCGAGCTGGCCGAGATCGTTAAGCTGGCCGAGCGGCCCTTCATCGTCAAGGGCGTCATGACCGTCAAGGGCGCGCTGAAGGCCAAGGAGGCCGGTGCCGCTGCCATCGTGGTGTCCAACCACGGCGGCCGCGTCCTCGACCAGTGCCCCGCCACCGCCGAGGTCCTGCCCGAGATCGCCGCCGCCCTCAAGGGCACCGGCGTCAAGGTCCTCGTGGACGGCGGAATCCGCACTGGCGTCGATGTCTTCAAGGCACTGGCTCTGGGTGCCGACGGCGTCCTCATCTGCCGCCCCTTCGTCACGGCTGTCTACGGCGGCGGCGAGGAAGGCGTCAAGTGCTACATCGACAAGCTGGCCGGTGAGCTGGCCGACACCATGCAGATGTGCGGCGCGCACTCCATCAGCGAAATTACCGCAGATATGGTGCGGGTCTGATACGAGATAAGAACGCAAAAGGGACGGCGCAGTGGTGAAACTGTGCCGTCCCTTTTGTATGATCAAATATTACTTCAGAGTCCCATCCAGCACCTGCTGATAGTACCACGGTTTCGGGGCGTGGAAGGTCTTGCCGCTGAGGAACTCGAAATCGGGCTGATTGAAGTGAGGCATGGTCAGCTCCCACGCGCAGAGGGCCTGATACTTCAGCTTCAGCTCGCGGTTGGCGGTGTTGTTGCCGTACTTGCTGTCGCCGAGGATGGGGCAGCCGATGCTGGCCATGTGGGCGCGGATCTGGTGGGTGCGGCCGGTGATGAGCCGCACCTTCAGCAGGGCCAGACGGCCCGAGACGGCGATGGTCTCATACTGGGTCTCCACATCCTTCGCGCCGGGCTGCTTGTCCTCCACGATCTTGACGATGCCGCGGTCGGCGTCCTTGAGCAGATAGCCGCCGAGGGTGGCGTCCGGGGGCGTAGGACGGCCAAAGGTGACGCAGAGGTAGGTCTTTTTCACCTCGCGGCTCTTGATGGCGGCGAGGAACAGCTCCTCGGCCTCGGGGGTCTTGGCGATGATGACAAGGCCGCTGGTGCCGGTGTCGAGACGGTGGCAGAGGGCGGGGGTGTAGATGTCGTTCTCCTTATACTCGCCCTGCTGGCTGAGGTAGAGCAGAGCGCGGTTGAGCAGGGTGTCGTCGTCCGGGCCGTCCACAGCGAGGCCGGCGGGCTTGTTGACGATGAGGATCTGAGGACAGTCGTAGACCACCTGTGCCGGGCCGCGGGCGTTCTTCCACGCTGGGCCTTCCACCCGCTTGTCGGCGTCCAGCACATCGTCGAGGATGAACAGCTTGATCTCATCGCCCGCCATGACACGGGTGGAGAGGGGCTGCTTTTTGCCGTTGAGCTTGATCTTGTTTTCGCGCAGGGCCTTATTCAGCCGACCGGGGTTCAGCGCGGGGAACTGCTGCATCAGATAGTTGTCCAGCCGGGTGGGGGCGAGACATTTTACTTTCAATATTTTCACGGAAGTTTCCTCTCTAAGGTTAAGAATAGGTTAAGATTTGCTTTTATTGTAGCGAATCCAACTTCCTGCGTCAAGTTGGGAGTTTACTTTTTCCCAAAACAAGTGTATACTGTGCCAGTGCAAAACAAGTTAGGCATGAAATACCTATTATAGAGAGGGAAGAAGGTATCGATATGAAGAACAATAAGAAACGGATGCTCCTTGCAGGCGTTCTGGCGCTGAGTGTTCTGACCGGCTGCAGCTCTGCCAGCGCGGCCAGCGCCACCAGCAGTATGGCCGCTTCGATGGCTGCGGCCAGCCCTGCCGCCAGCAGCGAGGTCGTCTCCCAGCCCGAAACGGCGGAGGGCGTCGTCCTGCCCATCGCTCAAGGCAGTCTGGAAGAGATAAAGACCGGCTCCGATCAGTTCGCGGCGGACATTACAAGTGTGGACGCCAAAAAGCGCCAGATGACCATGACCGTCTACGCCTACGACACCTATCGGGCCGAAGACATCGACGGGCTGGAAGCAGGCGAGGCCATCCGCATCCATCCGGACGGGGCCGTGGAGGCACAGGACCAGACCGTCGAGAGCATCGAGCGGAACGAGGAGACAGGCATCGTTTCCATCAACGGCGGCATCGAGCAGGGCGGCGTGGACCTGTGGCGCAGCAATGACGTCTACCGCACCGTCACCTACGACGATTACCCGGTCTATTATATGGTAGGCGAGCTTGTCCTGCCGATGGATGAGAACATCACCCTCAGCGACAGCTCTTCCGGTGTGGACGCTGCATCGGTGGAGACCAACGGCACCAACGGCGTGGCCAGCGCCGTCGGTGCGGATCTGGACAGCTGGACGGAGTACAACACCACCGTCTCCACGACCGACGGCAAGGTGAGCAATATCCTCCGCATCTGGGTGCCGTAAGGGGAGTTTTTTGTAAAACCCGTTGACAAATGGCCTGACTATGCTATAATCTGAAATGAGCGCAGAGGAGCAGGGTGCCCCTTTGCGTGTGAACGGAAATTATGGCAAATGGCAAGGATGGGGCCAGAAGGATGTGTGCCGCCGCCCAGAGAGAACGCCCTTGGCTGAAAGGCGTTCCGGCAGAGCATTTTTTACGCCACCCCGGAGCTTCCGGCGAAACGAACCGGACGCTGCGCAGCGTTACAGCGCACAAAGCGGCAGAGGCCCGGCGGGCTTTTCTGCAATTTGGGTGGTACCACGGAGCTTTTCAGACAGCCTTCGTCCCTTTTCGGGATGAGGGCTGTTTTTTGTTTTTTGTCAGCCTGCCATAACAAACTGCGTCCGGAGGAGGACGCCGATACACGAGGAGAGATAAAAACTATGCAATGGACCGGTTTGAACGAACTGCGTGACAAGTACCTTACCTTCTTTGAGGGCAAGGGCCATCTGCGTCTGGACAGCTTCCCGCTCGTCCCGAAGAACGACCCCAGCCTGCTGCTCATCAACAGCGGCATGGCCCCCATGAAGAAGTGGTTCCTCGCTCAGGAGGAGCCTCCCCGCCACCGCGTGACCACCTGCCAGAAGTGCATCCGCACCCCTGACATCGAGCGCGTGGGCATCACCGCCCGCCACGGCACCTTCTTCGAGATGCTGGGCAACTTCTCCTTCCAGGACTACTTTAAGGAGGAGGTCATTCCCTGGGCTTGGGAGTTCCTGACCAGCGACGAGTGGATGGCCATCCCGAAGGACAAGCTCCACATCTCGGTCTACAAGGAGGACGACGAGGCTTACGACATCTGGACCAAGAAGGTGGGCATCGCCCCCGACCACATGGTCCGTCTGGGCAAGGAGGACAACTTCTGGGAGCACGGCTCCGGCCCCTGCGGCCCCTGCTCTGAGATCTATTTCGACCGCGGCCCCGAGTACGGCTGCGGCAAGCCGACCTGCGGCGTGGGCTGCGACTGCGACCGCTATATGGAGATCTGGAACCTCGTGTTCAGCCAGTTCGACGCCGACGGCAAGGGCCACTACGAGCGTCTGGCCCGCCCCAACATCGATACCGGCATGGGTCTGGAGCGTCTGGCCTGCGTGATGCAGGGCGTGGGCAACCTGTTCGAGGTCGATACCGTCCAGAGCGTGCTGCACCATGTGGAGCACATCGCGGGCAAGACCTACGGTGCTGACCCCAAGGAGGACATCTCCATCCGCGTCATCACCGACCACATCCGCAGCTGCACCTTCATGGTGTCCGACGGCATCCTGCCCTCCAACGAGGGCCGCGGCTATGTGCTGCGCCGCCTGCTCCGCCGCGCTGCCCGCCATGGCCGGATGCTGGGGATCAGCCACCCCTTCCTCGTGGAGCTGGTGGAGACGGTCATCCAGTCCAGCGAGTCCGCTTACCCTGAGCTGCGTGAGCACGACGCCTATATCAAGAAGGTCATCGGCACCGAGGAGGCAAACTTTGCCCGCACCATCGATGCCGGCATGAACATCCTGAACAACATGATCGACGGTCTGGAGAAGGCTCACCAGCACCTGCTGAAGGGTCTGGACGTCTTCAAGCTGAACGACACCTTCGGCTTCCCCCTCGACCTGACCAAGGAGATCGCCGCCGAGCAGGGCATCGAGATCGACGAGGAGGGCTTCCACGCCGAGATGACCAAGCAGAAGGAGCGTGCCCGTGCCGAGCGCCTCAAGAAGAACATCTCCGGCTGGAGCGAGGACCTGTTCGGCGCTCTGACCGCTGACCTTACCGAGTTCGTGGGCTACGACAGCCTCAAGAGCGACAGTGTCGTCGTGGCTCTGAGCGACGAGGAGACCCTGACCGACGCCATCGCCACCGACGAGCAGGCCAAGGAAGGCGTGCTGGTGGTTCTGGACAAGACTCCCTTCTACGCTGAGATGGGCGGTCAGGCCGCAGACCACGGCGTCATCACCGGCCCTGAGTGCGTGCTGCGGGTGCAGGACGTCAAGAAGACCCCCAAGGGCTACTACGTCCACACCTGCACCCTCGAAAGCGGCATTGTCCATGTCGGCGACCACCTGACCGCCTGCGTGGATAAGGAATACCGTATGGCCATCGCCCGCAACCACACCGCCACCCACCTGCTGCAGGCTGCTCTGCGCGAGGTGCTGGGCGACCATGTCCATCAGGCAGGCTCTTATCAGGACGCCGAGATCACCCACTTCGACTTCACCCACTTCAGCGCAGTCACCCCCGAGGAGCTGGCCCGGGTGCAGAAGATCGTCAACGATAAGATCTACGAGTCGATGAACGTCACCGTCAAGGAGATGCCCATCGAGGAGGCCAAGAAGCTGGGCGCAATGGCCCTCTTCGGCGAGAAGTACGGCAAGGTCGTCCGCGTGGTTGACATCGAGGGCTGGTCCACTGAGTTCTGCGGCGGCACCCACGTCAAGAACACCGCCCAGATCGGCGGCTTCAAGATCGTCAGCGAGTCCTCCGTCGCCGCCGGCATCCGCCGCATCGAGGCCGTCACCGGCCGCAACCTGCTCATCCGTGCAAACCTGCAGGAGGCAATGCTGCACACCGTGGCCAACACCCTGAAGGCCAACAACATCACCTCTCTGCCCATCCGTGCCGAGGCCGTCATGGCCGAGAACAAGGCCATGAGCAAGGAGCTGGAGGAGATCAAGGCCAAGGTCGCCGCCTCCAAGGTGGACAGCCTGTTCGACAATGCCGAGGAAGTCGGCGGCGTGAAGATCGCTTCTGCATACTTCACCGGCACCTCCGGCGACACCCTGCGCGGTATGTGCGACTCCATCCGCGACAAGGCCGTGAACCCCTGCGTGGCGGTTCTGGTCGGCAAGACGGACGATAAGATCACCATGGCTGTCACCGTCAATAAGCTGGCCCAGGAAAAGGGCCTCAAGGCAGGCAATCTGGTCAAGGAGATCTCTGCCATCGCAGGCGGCAAGGGCGGCGGCAAGCCCGACTTCGCTATGGCCGGCCTGAAGGAAGAGACCAAGATCGACGAGGCTCTGGCTGCGGTCAAGGGCATCGTGGAGAAGCAGCTGGGCTAAGGATAACCTCTCCGTCACGCCTGACGGCGTGCCACCTCTCCTATCGAGGAGAGGCCTTGTCGAGCGATAGCGAGACTGAGAGGCTGACTCATTAAAAAATATTGGAAGGAGCGATTCCCATGGAAGATTGTCTGTTTTGCAAAATTGCAGCGGGGGAGATCCCCTCGAAGAAGCTCTATGAGGACGAGCAGGTGGTGGCATTCTACGACATTGCCCCGCAGGCCAAGGTGCATTTCCTCGTCATCCCGAAAAAGCACATCCCCTCGGCCGCTGCGCTGACTGAGGCTGACGGCGCTCTGCTGGGCCATGTGTTCGCGGTCATCGCAAAGCTCGCCAAGGAGCAGGGCCTCGACAACGGCTACCGCGTCATCTCCAATGTGGGCGAGGACGCCGGCCAGACCGTCAAGCATCTGCACTTCCATGTTCTGGGCGGCGAGAAGCTGCCTGTCTGATTCCGGAAAATGAAGGAGATCGTTGAATATGGCTAAGACTTATACCCTGAACGTCGCGGGCCTGACCCGTGATCTGACCATCTGCAAGGTGGACGACCACTTGGACATCGCAGCCTTCATCATGCTGGGCGACGCCGAGCTGACTGTGGCTGCTGCCGCCGAGCTGCTCAAGAAGTGCCCGGAGTTCGACATTCTGCTGACCGCTGAGGCCAAGGGCATCCCGCTGGCCCACGAGATGAGCCGCCAGAGCGGCAAGCCCTACGTCTGCGCACGCAAGGGCGTCAAGCTGTATATGCCCGACCCCGTCGTCGTCGAGGATCAGTCCATCACCACGGCAGGCAAGCAGAAGCTGGTCATCGACCGCAAGGAGCTGGACAAGATGAACGGCAAGCGGGTGCTGGTCGTGGATGACGTCATCTCCACCGGCGGCTCCCTGAAAGCTCTGGACGAGCTGGCCGAGCAGACCCAGTGCACCATCGTGGGTCAGGCGGCCGTTCTGGCCGAGGGCGATGCAGCACAGCGCAAGGACATCATCTTCCTTGAGCCGCTGCCGCTGTTTTTCCACTAAGCTGAGATGCGACGCCCGCTTTGCGCGTTCTGCCTGAGTGCGCTGGGTGTGTTAGCATTGTGCTCATTTTTGCCGCAGACGGGGCTTTTGCTGCCGTCTGCGGCAATTTTTGTTGTCTTCTGCCTGCTGGTCTGGTGGAAAGGCGGGGCTGCACGAGGTTATGCGGTCTGTCTGCTGCTGGGCGCTCTGGTTGGCGTCGGCATCCGGGAGACCACCGATGCCCGGCTGGCGAAAATACAGGGGTTATACGCCGGACAGGAAGCAGTCCTGACCGCAGAGGTGGAGAGCATCGGCCGCGCCTATGGGGCGGGCCGGGTGAGTGCTGTGCTGCGGGTGGAGACGGTAGACGGAGAGGCTGTCCGGTTCCGTGTGGAGTGCGTCAGTCTGCCCCGATGCGAGGCAGGCGGCCGCATCCGGGGCCGCTTCGCGCTGGACCTGCCGGACGCCACCCAGCGCCTCAGCGACTACGCCGACGGCATCGCCCTGAGCGCGGAGTATCAGTCGGGGATGCTGCGGCTTGGGCCGGGCCGAAGCTTCCGTGCCCGGACGGCCCGCCTCCAAGCGGCCCTGAGCCGCGCCCTGCGCGGCGGCATGGCAGAAAACACCGGCGGCGTTCTGGCCGCGATGGCCGCAGGAGACAAGAGCCATCTTTCCTCCGCCCTCCGCAGCGCCTACCGGGGCGCAGGACTTTCCCATGTACTGGTGGTGAGCGGCCTGCACGTCACCATCTTCTGTGGTCTGCTGGACGCTCTGCCCCGCCGGGAGCGGGAGCGCAGCCGGGCCTATCGGCGGACGAGGTCTCTGCTCCGGGCCGGGACGGCTCTCCTGCTGGTGGGCATCACCGGTGTGACGCCCTCGGTCCTCCGGGCGGCGGTGGCAGTCTGGATCAGCTCCCTCGGGGTCTGGCTGGGAGGCCCGGCGGACACCCTCACCTCGCTGGGTGCAGCGGGCGTCCTCATGTGTCTGGGCAACGGGTACGCTGTCTGTGACGTGGGCTTCGAGCTGTCCTTTGCGGCAGTGCTGGGCACGCTGGCCGGGGGAGTGTGCGCAAAGCGAGGCCGGAAAGTCTATTATAATAAGAAGAAAAGGCAGGGGAAGACGCCCTCCCGCCCGGTGCTGCTCCTCCGCCGTCTGGCGGGCGGCGTGTGGGATGCGCTCTGCGTCTCCCTCTGCGCCTCGGCGGCGACCTTCCCGGTGCTGGTGCTGCGGGGGATGAGCGCGACGGTCTGGGCCGTGGTGTCGGGCGTGGCGGTCCTCTGGATGGTGGGGCCGATGCTGGGCCTCAGCCTCGGCGCGGCGCTGCTGGGTCTGGCGGCCCAGAATTTCGAATCCCTGCCCTTGTTTGAAATTCTTCGCCGCCCCATAGCCTTCTGTGCCGAGGGGCTGGCGTTTGGGATGAACGAGTGGGCCTTCCGGGTGTCCGGTCTGCCGGGGGCGTCGCTATGGTTCGATGGTGGGTATGCCGCACTGGTGTGCCTCGTGCTGTTCTTGCTCTGCGCAGCGGCGATGCGGTGGAATGTCCGCCTCCGGGCGGCACTTCCTACGGTCGTTTTACTGACGGCGCTGGCCTTCGGCCTTGAAACGGCCCTGAGCTGGAACGTGGTGAACATTGAGCTTGTGGGCGCGCAGGCCGCGCCCGCCGTCATCATCACCCGACGGGAACAGGCGGTCGTTCTCTTCCGGGGCAGCAGTATCACCCAGCGGGCCGTGGAGACCCAGCTGGAAAAGCGGGGCGTGAAGCGGGTGGAGCTGCTGGTGGACCTGCGGATGCAGCCGGAGACGCCCTGCCATCTGAAAGCCGAAACGCGCATCGAAGCCGCTGCGCTGGCTGCGGACACCACCCGCCGCGCCGCCTGCGGAGGGGTGGACTTGGAGCTTTACCGCACCCGGCAGGGCTGCATCGTCCGGCTGACCATCGGCGGGCAGCGTTTTGTCACGGTAAGCGGCACCGTCCGCCCTGCAAAGCCCATCCGGGCCGAGTGGCTGCTGGCGTCGATGGCGCGGCCGGACAACATCCGGTACACCGACTGCCTGACCCTGAGCCGAAAGTACCGCTGGATGCGGGAGAGCGACGCCGCGCCCGTCTCCCGTCTGCGTTTGCGCCTCGCAGGGTGAGCGCTTTTCAAAGCGGGCGGAGTATGATAAAATAAGGCCATCACCTTAATAGAAAAAGGAGCCGATGATTTGGCAACGGAAACGAAACTCCGGCAGCTGGCCCAAGGGGGCTGTCCGGTCTACTATTTTTATTCCAGTGAGCGGTATCTGGTCCGGCAGGCCGTGGCCCGGGCGTCGAAGCTGCTGGCCGAGGGCGAGGACGAGGAGACGACGGTGCTGGACGGCGCGACGCCGGAAATCGAGCAGCTCATCATGGCGGCGGGCACCATCTCCTTCTTCGGGACGCGGCGGGTGGTGCTTCTGCCCGAGGTGGACCCTGCCGCCTACAGCGACAAAGACCTCGACGAGCTGTGCGCTACGCTGGCCAGCCTCGAAAACGCTGTGGTGGTGCTGGGCAGCGTGTTTGAGTTGGAACGCAATAAGCTCAAGCTGGGCAAGCGGGCGCAGAAGCTCGTCGCCCAGTGCACCAAGGTCGGTTTTGCCGAGGAGCTGGCCAAGCCCAAGCCCTACGAGCTGAAGGTCATGATGATGGACCGGGCCAAAGCGCAGGACACTACCCTCTCCGAGGGCACGGCGGCGGCCCTGCTGGAACGCTGCGGCGAAGACCCCTTCCTGTTGGAAAACGAGGTGGATAAGCTCTGCGCCCTCTCGGGTTATCAGACTGTGACCACGGCGATGGTGGCCGAGATGGGCACCGTGAGCCTTGAGGCCGATGTCTTCGAGATGATACGGATGATCACGGCGAAAAACGCTACCGGCGCGTGCAAAAAGCTCCAGACCCTGCTGCGCTTACAGCAGGAGCCGATCCCCATCACTGCTGCCATGATCGGCAGCTACGTCGATCTGTACCGGGTCAAGCTGGGCGCGGCCAAGCGGAAGAACTATAACACCGTGTTCAAGGACTTTGGCTACAAGGGCAGCGACTACCGGCTCAAGCGCTCGGCGGAGACGGCCAGCCACTACACCCTGCCCCAGCTCGAAGCCTGTATGCAGATCCTTTTGGAGCTGGATAAGAGTCTGAAAAGCCAGCCGGTGAGCGCCCAGACCCTTCTGGAAACGGCGCTCTGCCGCTTGGCCATGGCAGGAGGAAGAAGATGAGCGAAAAACAGGAACTGCTGCACACCGACCGTGTGCTCATCGTGGAGGGCAAGTACGACGCCGCCCGCCTGTCTCATCTGACGGACGCCATGATCCTGCTGACGGACGGCTTCGGCATCTATAAGGACAAGAAGCGTCAGCAGCTTTTCAAGACATTGGCCCGCAAAAACGGCCTCATCCTGCTGACGGACTCCGACGCAGCGGGCTTCCGCATCCGCACCTATATCACGAATCTGGTGGGGGAGAAGAACGTCGTACAGGCCTATGTCCCGGCTATCCACGGCAAGGAAAAGCGGAAGGCTCAGCCCGGCAAGGAGGGGCTTTTGGGGGTCGAGGGCGTGGACGACGCCCTTGTCCTGCAGGCGCTGCGGGATGCTCTGGGCGAAGAGGCCGATACGGCCCCGGTGAAGCCGGAGGGGCGGCAGATCACCTACACCGACCTCTACGAGTGGGGGCTTTCGGGCACGGCAGGCTCGGCGGAGCGGAAGATGAAGCTGCTCTCAGCCCTCGGGCTGCCACCCCGGCTCTCGAAAAAAGAACTGGTGGAGGCCCTTAACCGCCTCTACAGCTACGAGCAGCTGGACGAAATGCAGGCGGAGCTGCTCAAAGGGTGAAGATACAGTTGGATTTTTTGAGAAAATATGAAAAAGATTCAAGTGAGACTTCTGGAAAACTTGCCGCAAGCTGTGATATAATCAATACACTGTGCGCCCGTCGTGTACGAAGCACGACGGGCGCAGATCTTTGCATGGTGCAATAAAGGAGACAATCAATGGAACGCGAAAAACTCAAATCGAGACTCGGGTTCATCCTCCTTTCCGCCGGCTGCGCGATCGGCATCGGAAATGTGTGGAAGTTCCCCTATATGGCAGGTCAGGGCGGCGGCGGCGCGTTCGTGCTGTTCTACCTGCTCTTCCTCGTCATCCTGGGCCTGCCCATCATGAGCATGGAGTTTGCCGTGGGCCGCGCCAGCCACAAAAGCCCGGTGCGCGCCTATCAGGCCCTCGAGAAGCCCGGCCAGAAGTGGCACATCCACGGCTACTTCACCCTCGTCGGCTGCTATCTGCTGATGATGTTCTACACCACGGTGGCGGGCTGGATGCTCCACTACTTCTACATGACCGCCGCCGGGAAGCTCTCCGGTCTGGATGCCGGTCAGGTGGCAGATGCCTTCACCGAGATGCTGGCAAGCCCGCTCATCATGGGCTTCTGGATGGTGGTGGTCGTGGTGTTCGGCATCTTTGTCTGCGCCCGCGGCCTGCAGAACGGCCTTGAGAAGGTGACGAAGGGGATGATGATCGCCCTGCTGGTCATCATGGTGGTGCTGGCCGTCAACAGCCTGTTCATGCCCGGCGCAAAGGAGGGCCTGCACTTCTATCTTGTGCCCGACTTTGGCCGCATGAAGGAGGTGGGCGTCGTCAACACGCTGGTGGGGGCCATGAATCAGGCCTTCTTCACCCTGAGCCTCGGCGTCGGCGCAATGGCCATCTTCGGCAGCTACATCGGCAAGGAGCACGCCCTGCTGGGGGAGAGCGTCCGTGTCGTGGTGCTGGACACCTTCGTGGCTCTGACCTCCGGCCTCATCATCTTCCCGGCCTGCTTCACCTACGGCGTGGACCAGACCAGCGGCCCCAGCCTCATCTTCATCACCCTGCCCAACATCTTCGCCAATATGTCGATGGGCCGTCTGTGGGGCAGCCTGTTCTTCCTGTTCATGGCTTTTGCGGCCCTTTCTACCGTGCTGGCCGTCTTTGAGAACATCATCTGCTGCGGCATGGAGCTGACCGGCTGGAGCCGTCAGAAGTCCAGCCTCGTCAACCTCTTCCTCATCATCGCCCTCTCACTGCCCTGCGTGCTGGGCTACAATGTCTGGGCATGGGACGGTTTCGCCATCTTCGGCGGCGCAGTGCTGGATCTGGAGGACTTCCTCGTCAGCAACCTCTTCCTGCCTCTCGGCTCCCTCGTCTACCTGCTGTTCTGCGTCACCCGCTACGGCTGGGGCTGGGACAACTACAAGAAGGAAGTCAACACCGGCGACGGCCTCAAGGTGCAGGACTGGATGCGCGGCTATCTGACCTATGGCCTGCCCCTCATCGTCCTGTTCATCTTCGTGTTCGGGCTGTACGACAAGTTCATCGCCTGATCAGATTGGAAAAAGACCCGTGGTGCGGAAAAGCTCTGCACCACGGGTCTTCTGTTATATGCAAAAAGTCCCGTGTTCACACTGTCGTGGGAACATGGGACTTCAGAGCTTGCAGCTTACTTCACATACCGGCCTTCGCAGATGTTCTTGCAGCAGGCGCTGACGGGGAACCAGCAGCAGTCGCGGCAGATGTCGGCGAGGATCTCGGGCGTGGCCTTGGCGTCGATGGCACGGATGAGGTCCTGATAGACGTATTCCTTTTCCTCGAGGCCGAAGTATTCTACTGTCTTTGCGTCGTAGCGCTTGACCTTTTCCTGCGTGTCGCAGAGATCCTCGCCCAGCTTGTTGGGGCAGCAGGAACAGAGCGTGTCGGTGGAGAAGGTGAGGCGGATGGTGGTGCCGGGAACATCCCGGAGCTGGTGCACCACATCGGTCATGTGGGCGACAAAATCGTTGTCGTAGCCCTTGCCGGAGTAGCCCTGCGTGCAGAGCAGATGGTGGGGACGAAGTACGATGCTCATGCCTTCAGACCCGGGATACGCTTCCGCAGATTGAGACCGATGGCGCAGGCCAGCACAGCCTTGATGATGGCGGTGGGGATGAAGGGCAGCACGCAGGCAGAGATACCGACGGCGATGGTGCTGTGGGCTACCACCACGAAGAGGGCGACGCCCACCACATAGTTGACCAGAGTGCCCACCACGACAGCGGTGACGAACGCGCCCTTGAAGGCGTTGCGGTGCTCGACGCCGAGGCCGATGATGTAGGCCATCAGGGGGAAGGAGATGAGGAAGCCGCCGGTGGGGCCGACGAACTTGTCAAAGCCGCCGGAGAAGTTGGCCAGTACCGGCACGCCCACGGCACCCAGCGCCAGATAGACCAGCGTAGCGATGGCAGAAAGCCTGGAGCCCAGCACCACAGCAGCCAGCGTGATGGCGAAGGTCTGCATGGTCATGGGGACGCCCAGAGGCATCGGGATGGAGATCTGGGCCATCACTGCGATGACGGCGGCGAACAGGCCCGCGTAGCAGATGTCGCGGACGGAAAACTTGGACTTGCTGGCCGAAACGGCCTGCGTGGTTTGACTCATAATGAATGCTCCTCCTATACTTGCGGCCCCGGGGGCCGGTGTCTGGCCCAAAGCGGCCATACGCCCAGTATGACAGACTGGCGCAGCGGCGTCAACTTGAGAGTTGCAAAAAGGTTTACAATTCAAAATGAAAAACAAAAACAGGAAAATATACAAAAGATGTCGCTTTTGGTTGTGGAATGTGCTATACTAAATCCAGCTATAGAAAGCACACCAGGAACAACAGAGAGGAGAACATCATGCAGCATGAAACCGTGATCGTGCTGGACTTTGGCGGCCAGTACAATCAGCTCATCGCGCGCCGCGTCCGCGAGAACAATGTCTACTGTGAGATCTATTCCTATAAGACAGATCTTTCCGTCATCAAGGCCAAGAACCCCAAAGGCATCATCTTCACCGGAGGCCCCAACAGCGTCTATCTGGAGGATTCGCCCACCATCGACCCCGAGATCTTCCGCTGGGGCGTGCCTGTGCTGGGCATCTGCTACGGCAGCCAGCTCATGATGCACCTGCTGGGCGGTCATGTCTGCCGCGCACCGGAGCGCGAGTACGGCAAGACCGAGGTCTTCGTGGACAACAGCAGCAAGATGTTCACCGATGTGCAGCCTTCCACCATCTGTTGGATGAGCCACAACGACTACATCGAGCAGGCAGCGCCCGGCTTCAAGATCACGGCCCACACCGTCAACTGCCCGGTGGCAGCGGCCGAGAATGAGGAAAAGGGTCTGTACGCCGTCCAGTTCCACCCCGAGGTGCTCCACACCGCAGAGGGCAAGAAGATGCTGCGCAACTTCGTGTACAATGTCTGCGGCTGCACCGGCGACTGGAAGATGGACTCTTTCGTGGAGAACAATGTCAAGGCCCTGCGGGAGCGCATCGGCGACGGCAAGGTGCTCTGCGCCCTGTCCGGCGGCGTCGATTCCTCGGTGCTGGCCGCCATGCTGGCCAAGGCCATCGGCAAGCAGCTGACCTGCGTTTTTGTGGATCACGGCCTGCTGCGCAAGAATGAGAAGGAAGAGGTCTGCTCGGTCTTCGGCCCCGGCAACGCCAACGGCTTTGACATCAACTTCATCTGTGTGGACGCTCGTGAGCGCTACTTTGCAAAGCTGGCCGGTGTCACCGAGCCGGAGCGCAAGCGCAAGATCATCGGCGAGGAGTTCATCCGCGTCTTTGAAGAGCAGGCCAAGCAGATCGGCAAGGTAGATTTCCTCGCACAGGGCACCATCTACCCCGACGTGGTCGAGAGTGGTCTGGGCGGTGAGTCCACCGTCATCAAGAGCCACCACAATGTCGGCGGTCTGCCCGACACTGTGGACTTCAAGGAGCTGGTGGAGCCTCTGCGCAACCTGTTCAAGGACGAAGTCCGTCAGGCTGGCCGTGAGCTGGGTCTGCCCGAGTATCTGGTCAGCCGCCAGCCCTTCCCCGGCCCGGGTCTGGGCATCCGCATCATCGGCGAAGTGACTCCCGAAAAGGTCGCCATCGTACAGGATGCCGACGCCATCTGGCGCGAGGAGATTGCCAAGGCGGGTCTCGATAAAGAGATCAGCCAGTACTACGCCGCACTGACCAATATGCACAGCGTCGGCGTCATGGGCGACGAGCGCACCTACGACTACGCCGTGGCCCTGCGCGCCGTCACCACCACCGACTTCATGACCGCTGAGAGCTACAATATGCCTTGGGATGTGCTGGGCACAGTCACCAGCCGCATCGTCAATGAGGTCAAGCACGTGAACCGCGTGTTCTATGACTGCACCGGTAAGCCGCCGGCTACGATCGAGCTCGAGTAATCCGCAAGCCCTGAAAAGTATTGATGCAATGCAATATTTTGAGAGCCGAAAGGCTTTCTGATACTGCTTTGATACTATCAGACGATTATTCATAAAGAGAGACATGAAAATGAGGCTGCTGCAAAATAAAAATGCAACAGCAATAGAAACCCGGAACCCTTTTTGAGCCGTTTTGACTCTGAAAAGGTTCCGGGTTTTGTGCAATATTTTTCGAGGAACTATTTTGCAACAGCCCTTTTTCGCATATCCATATCCTTCTTACACACCCGATGGCAGTAGGCCATTCTCCTTCGAGTAGGCATACGCCTCCTCCTTAAAATGCCGGATGGCGAGGGCGTTTAGGTGGTCGGGGAAGGCGCTGGAAATAAGGTAGCAGATGCGCGTCGGGGGCGGGTCGAGAAGCTCGTAAATTTGGACAGGAAACTCACGGGTCAGTTCAGGAAGGTTGCTACGCTGGACGATGGCCCAGCTGCCGGGCTGCTGGAGGAACTGCTTCATCACGTTGCAGGAGTCTACATGGATGAGGTAGTTGCGGGTGCCAAAACGGCTGTTGTGCCATGTGTCGAAAGCGGGATTCCAGCGCTGGTAAATTTCAGCTTTGGGGTCGAAGCGGTCGAGGGTGGTGTGGATGGGTGGGCCGGGCTGCTCGCAGGCCTGCACGACCACATAGTCCAGCCGAAAGAGAGCATCACAATCGACGCCCGGCACCTCGGAGGAGGTGGAGACAAAGGCAAGGTCAAGCTGCTTGTTGGCTACCATCTGGTAGGCCTCAATGCTCTGGTAGACAAGAAGAGACATCTTGGTGTGGTGACGGGAGATGACCCGGTTGCAGATGTCCGGCACGAGGGTGGCGCTGAGGCTGCCAATGGTCGAGATGGTGATGGAGTTGGAGAGGAAGAAGCGCGTTTCGTCTATCTCACCATAAAGCTCTATGAATTTTTGCGCAGTTTTCAGGAATGCCTCGCCGCGCGGGGTGAGAATGATGTTCTTTTTGCCCTTTTCGCGGTGGACGAGGGTACAGCCCAGCTCGTTTTCCAGTTGCTGGATGCGGGCAGAGATGGCAGGCTGGGTCTTGTAGAGCAGCTCTGCCGTCTTGGTGATGCTACCCGTTTCACAGAGGACGACATAGGTCTCGAAAAGGTCATGGTCCACAAAAAGTCCACTCCTTCTTTGTCAAATATAAGCATTTTTTATATTATAGAGAAAAATAATCGATTTGTCAATAAATGCAAAACATAGTATAATATGCATAAAGAAAGCGGCAGATGTGAGCAAAATTGAGAAATTTTGCTAGCAAAAACTGCAAAAACAGACAAGCGACCCCGAGCACATCAGGACAAAAGGAGTAATTACTATGGCTGCAAGCAAGTACACCGCAAACATGTTCGACGCAGAGGAACTGGCCGCTCTGCGTGAGAAGTTCAACTATGTTGATACCGACATCAAGGGCCGTCACCGCTTGTTTATGGACAATGCCGGCGGCTCCCTTCGCCTGAAGGCCGCAGAGGATGAATTTAAGCGTGTCAGCGAGATGCCCGATGCCTCTGAGCACTCCAACGAGCTGGCTCTGGAACTGCTGGCACTGGAAGATAAGGCCCGCATCGACATTAAGAGCGTTATCTTCGGCGCAAAGACCGGCGTTATCTACCCCAGCTACACCGCCTCCCAGATTATGATGGATGTGGCCCGCATCTTCGCCGACCATGCCAAGGGTACCAACTATGTTACCACTGTGCTGGAGCACCCATCCTCCTTCGACGCTATGACCTACAACGCCAGCAAACACGGCTGTGAGTTGCGTGTGGCACAGGCCAACCCCGCTACCGGCGGCGTGGACGCTGAAGCAGTCCTCGACCTCATCGATGAGAATACTGCTGTGCTGAGCTGCATGGCCGCGTCCAATATCTCCGGCTACATCTACGACCTGAAGACCATCTGCAAGAAAGCCCGCGAGAAGAACCCTGATATCTTCATCATCTGCGACGCCGTCCAGCACGCTCCCCACGGTGCCCTGAACCCCGAGGAACTGGGCGTGGACATGATGCACTTCGCCCCTTACAAGTTCTTCGGCGTCCGCGGCTTTGCGCTGGCATGGCTGTCTGACCGTGTGGCCGAGTTTGACCACTACCGCCTGCTGGGCAAGGCCAAGAACGACTGGGAAATCGGCAGCCCGGCCACCGCACAGTTCGCCGCCGTGCAGCAGATCATCGAGTACGTCGTTGCTCTGGGCAAGGTGAAGGATCCCGATGAGACGGACCGCCGCGCCCTGTACGAGGTCGGCATGAAACGGATCGCCGATCACGAGCGCGGCCTGCTGGAGCTGATGCTGGATGGCACCGACAAGATGCCCGGCCTGCGCCACATGGAGGGCGTTACCGTTCAGATGGATGGCAAGGACCTGACCACTCGCGACCTCATCCTTGGCATCGAGCTGGCTAACATTCCCTGTGAGCAGGCTGTTAAGGAGTACGACAAGCGCGGCATCGTCACTTTTGACCGTTCCGCGTCCAGCCTGTACTCGCGCCGTATGCTGGACGCTTTCGGTCTGAAGGGCGTCGTCCGGCTCTCTCCCCTCCACGTCAACTCGGTGGAGGACATCGAGGAGTTCCTGCAGATCACGGCTGACATGGTCAAGGCTGCAAAGTAAGAAAGAATCGGATAAAAAGAGAAGAGTAAATTTGATATAGGAGAAAATACCATGACTGAGTCTAAGAAACAAAAGAAACTCGGCCTCGGTGGCCGTATCCTCATTGGCATCGTCATCGGTCTTGCCATCGGCTTTATCTCGCCCTCTCTCGCCTCTGCCTTGTCCCCGCTGGGCACCATTTTCCTCCGCTTACTAAAAATGATCATGGTCCCGTTGGTCTTCTTCAGCATCACCAGCGGCGTCTGCAAGATGGGCGACATCAAGCAGTTGGCCTCTGTTGGTCTCCGCTTTGTCCTCTATATCCTCTTCACCTCGGGTCTGGCCTCTGCGGTTGGCGTCATCGTGGGCCTTATCTTTCAGCCGGGAAAAGGCACTACCGAGTTTCTGGACGCGTCGGCCAACGTGGAGAGCGTGACCTATAACTTTATCGACAACGTCGTCTCATGGGTGCCAGATAACGTCGTCAACGCGATGGCAACGGCCAACATGCTGCAGGTCATCGTCTTCGCCCTCTTCCTCGGCGTGGCCCTGCTGAGTCTGGGTGAGAAGGCGAAGGTCTTTACATCCTTCATCGATCAGGGCAGCGACGTCATGCTGAAGATCGTCGAGTACATCATGGCAGTCTCTCCCATCGGCATCGCCTCCCTGATGGCTACGATGGTCTCTACCATCAGCGGCGCTACTATGAAAGAGGTCGTCTCCTTCATCATCATGGACTACGGCTGCGGCATTACGATCCTGCTCATTGTCTATCCGCTCCTCATCAAGCTGCTGGCCCGCGTGCCGGTCATCTCCTTCATGAAGAAGATTTCTGAGCCTATGATCGTTGCTGTCACCACCACTTCTTCTGCCGCCACTCTGCCCATCTCCATCAAGGTCGCCGGCGAGAAGCTGGGTGTCCCCGAGAACATCTATGGCTTCACCCTGCCTCTGGGCAACACCTGCGGTATGAACGGTTTCGCTATGTTCATCGGCCTGTGCTGTATCTTCGCTTCCAACCTCTACGGTATGCCTGTCACGGTTGCCTCTCTGGCCCAATTCATCTTCCTCGGCATCATCCTCTCGGTAGGCGCTGCAGGCGTAAAGGGCGCAGGCATCGTCATGTCCACCGTCCTGCTGGAGGCCATAGGTATGCCTTTGACCCTTATCCCTATTCTGGCTGCGATCTGGCCAGCCATCGACCCCATCCATACCCTGATGAACAACACCAGCGACCTTGTGGGCACTATGCTCATCGCTCGTCAACTGGACAAGGTGGATATGAATGTTTATAATAGCTGATAGGAACAGCCACAACAAGTAACACACGAAAGAGTACGCAAGATGAGAACACCGGAAGAACAGCTGGTCGATGCCAGCCTTGATATGGGAAAAGCCCTGCTTCTAGCAGGCGGCGAGGTGACGCGGGTGGAGGACACCATCACCCGCATCCTCCACGCCTATGGGATGCATAAGGTGGGGGTGTTTACCATTACCTCCCTTATTGAGGTCACGGCACGCACGCCGGACGGCGACGAGATCGTCAAGGCCCGGCGCATCGCCGGAGGCTATGCCACCAACCTCGACCGGGTAGAACAGTTGAATGCCCTCTCCCGCGAAATTTGCGCCACCTGCCCTCCGCCGCAGGACATCATTTCCCGTATAGAGGCCATCAAGTACCCGAAGCCGGAGGCGGCGTGGATCAGCTACGTCGGCGCGATGCTGGCAGCAGGAAGCTTCACTGTCTTCTTCGGCGGCAGACTGGCCGATGTCCCGGCAACGATCATCCTCGCCTGTTTCATCAACTGGATGGATCAGAAAGGCATCTACAAAAAGGAGAACCAGCTGCTGTTTTATCTGGTCTGTTCCATCGTGACGGGCTTTCTGGGCTGCATCCTCGTCCGGGTGGGCATCGGTGTCCATCTGGACAAAATTCTCATCGGATGCATCATGCTGACCATTCCCGGCATCCCCATTACCTACGCGATGCGGGATATGCTGCTGGGCGAGAGCATCACAGGTCTGTTTCGGTTTGTGGAATCCCTGCTCATTGCGGCCAGCATTGCGGGCGGCTTCCTGCTTGCGACCGTCCTTGCAGAGGGGGTGCTGTAATGGGGCAGATATTAGCTGGTGCGCTGGGAGGCCTCGGCTTCTCCATTGTCTTCGGTGTGCGCAAAAAGTACATGGTGCTCATCGCCCTCAATGCTGGCTTGTCGTGGGCCGTCTATCTGGCAGTGAACGCGCTGGCCGGGGACTTCGCAGGCAATATGGCGTCGGCCATGTTCTGCAGCCTAATGGCCGCAGTTCTGGCCCGGCGCATCAAGGTCCCTACCGTCGTGCTCCAAATGCCCGCCACCGTGCCCATGATTCCCGGTGGCAGCCTCTACTACACGATGCTCTATGTCTTCTCGGGCGATATGCTCAATGCCAAGCTCTATTTCCTCTCCACCATCCGCGCTATCTTCGGTATGGCCATCGGTTTTGCTGCGGTGAGTGTCCTGCTCAGGACGCTGGCCGAAAAGCGTACCCACGCCACTCACGGCGCTTGATCTCAGGTCTTTCATGCGGGGAGCTGCGATGACGTACACGATGCACTATGATTCGCCGCTGGGTGGGATCCTGCTGGCAGCGGACGAAGAGGGCCTGACCGGGCTGTGGTTCGAGACGCAGAAATACTTTGCGGCAAAACTTGCTCCGGAGCATGAGGAGAAGATGACACCGGCGCTGGACGCCGCCTGCCGCTGGCTGGATGTCTATTTTTCGGGTCGGGAGCCGGACTTCACACCGAAGCTCCATCTCGTCGGCTCGGACTTCCGGCAGGCGGTGTGGGCGCTGCTGCGGAAAATCCCTTACGGCCAGACCACGACCTATGGCGCGCTGGCGGGGCGGCTGGCCGAGCAAAGCGGAAAGCGCGTCTCGGCACAGGCGGTGGGCGGCGCTGTGGGGCACAACCCCGTCTCCCTCATCGTGCCCTGCCACCGGGTGGTGGGCAGCGGCGGCAGCCTGACCGGCTATGCAGGCGGGGTGGAAAAGAAGATGCGCCTGCTGACGCTTGAAAACAGCGAGGCAGCGAAATTTTATTGATAAAAAGCAGGGCATCCCGCCGGGATGCCCTGCTTTTTGGTTATCTGAAATTACTTGTTCCGGATGTACTCATCGATGGCCTTGGCGGCAGCCTTGCCTGCGCCCATGGCCTTGATGACGGTGGCTGCGCCGGTGACAGCGTCGCCGCCGGCATACACGCCCTCACGGCTGGTCTTGCCCTCGTCGCCCTCGGTGACGATGCAGCCGTGCCGGTTGGTCTCGAGGCCCGGCGTGGTGGAGCGGATGAGAGGATTGGGGCTGGTACCCAGACTCATGATGACGGTGTCCACGTCCATGGTGAACTCGCTGCCCTTCTTCTCGATGGGGCGGCGGCGGCCGGAGGCATCCGGCTCACCCAGCTCCATCTCGATGCAGGTGATGGCCCTGACGAAGCCGTCCTCGCCGGGCAGGATCTCCACGGGATTGCAGAGGGTCTTGAAGATGATGCCCTCCTCCTCGGCGTGCTCGACCTCCTCCTTACGGGCGGGCAGCTCGGCCATGCCGCGGCGGTAGACGATGTAGACCGTCTCCGCACCCAGACGGAGGGCGCTGCGGGCAGCGTCCATTGCCACATTGCCGCCGCCCACGACCGCCACCTTTTTGCCGGTGCGGATGGGGGTCTTGCTGGTGGGGAGATAGGCCTTCATCAGGTTGGAGCGGGTGAGGAACTCGTTGGCGGAGTAGACGCCCTTCAGGCTCTCGCCGGGGATGCCCATGAAGCGGGGCAGACCGGCACCGGAACCCACGAAGACGGCCTCGTAGCCGTACTCGCCCATCAGTTCGTCGATGGTCAGCACCTTGCCGATGACCATGTTGCACTCGAAATCGACGCCCATCTTCCGGAGGCCGTCGATCTCCTGCTGGACGATGGCCTTGGGCAGACGGAACTCGGGGATGCCGTACATCAGCACGCCGCCAGCCACGTGCAGGGCCTCGTAGACCGTGACCTTGTAGCCCAGCTTGGCCAGATCACCGGCAGCGGTCAGGCCGGCAGGACCTGCGCCGATGATGGCGACCTTGTGGCCGTTGGGTGCAGGCACGATGGGAGCAGTGTGGACGTTCTCGCGGTGCCAGTCGGCCACGAAGCGCTCCAGACGGCCAATGCCGACCGGCTCATTCTTGATGCCGCGGGTGCACTTGCCCTCGCACTGGCTCTCCTGCGGGCAGACGCGGCCGCAGACGGCGGGCAGGGAGGAGGAGCGGTTGATGACCTGATAGGCGGCCTCGAAGTCGCCCTCGGCCACATGGCCGATGAACTCGGGGATGTCGATGCCGACGGGGCAGCCGGTCTGGCAGGGCTTATTCTTGCAGTGGATGCAGCGCTTGGCCTCGTTCACGGCCATTTCGGCGGTGTAGCCCAGAGCCACTTCCTCAAAATTCTTGTTGCGGACGTTGGGGTCCTGAGTGGGCATGGGGCACTTTTTGGGGTCCATATTAAAAGCCATCTTACATTCCCTCCTGAGTCTTGAACAGGTTGCAGGCCTTTTCGCGGGCCTTGGCCTCAAAGGGGCGGTACATGGTGCCGCGGGCCATGGCCTCGTCGAAATCCACGAGGTCGCCGTCGAAGTCGGGGCCGTCCACGCAGGCAAACTTGGTCTCGCCGCCCACGGTCAGGCGGCAGCCGCCGCACATGCCGGTGCCGTCGATCATGATGGGGTTCATGGAGACGATGCTCTTGAGGCCGTGCTTCTGGCAGGTCTTGACCACGAACTTCATCATGATGAGAGGGCCGATGGTGATGACGAGGTCGTACTGGTTGCCAGCGGCTACCAGCTCATCGAGGGCGGCGGTGACAACGCCCTTGGTGCCGTAGCTGCCGTCGTCGGTCATGATGCGCAGCTCATCGCTGCAGGCTTTGAACTCATCCTCGAGGATGAGCAGATCCTTGCTGCGGAAGCCCACGACGCTGTGGACGACACAGCCCTGCTCGTGCAGCTCCCGGGCGATGGGCAGAGCGATGGCGCAGCCCACGCCGCCGCCGACGACGCAGACCTTCTTCAGGCCCTCGGTCTCGGTGGCGCGGCCCAGCGGGCCGACAAAATCGTGGACGCTCTGGCCCACCTCAAGGCTGTTCAGCTCCATCGTGGTACCACCGACGATCTGGAAGATGATGTCCACGGTGCCCTTCTCCCGGTCGTAGCCTGCGACGGTGAGGGGGATGCGCTCGCTGTCCTCGAGCGGGCGCACAATGATAAACTGGCCCGGCTTTGCCTTTTTGGCAATGAGGGGGGCTTCAATGACCATCTTTGTAACGGTGGGGTTGAGCGCCACCTTTTCCGTGATCTTGTACATTGCGTTTGCTCCTTTTTCTGACGACATATTCCCATGCATGAAAACACGCCTGATCCCCGGTGCGGCCCGAAGCAGCAGGCGCGAAAGTTCAGCAACGATTTGACAACCTTAATTATAACGGCTTTAAAATAGGAAAGCAATTAAATTTTCTTCGCGTCAGCCCGGACAAACTTGAACGACGGCGCAGTTTTGTGCGCAGCAGGGGGACGGCGACGGCTCTTTTTTCGAAAAATGCAAATTTATGGTTGACAAGGGCAAAAAACTGCGGTATAATAATCGACGTCGCCGGGAACGCCCGGCACGCCACAATGGATCTGCGGCCGTAGCTCATCTGGTAGAGCGCCACCTTGCCAAGGTGGAGGTAGCGAGTTCGAGCCTCGTCGGCCGCTCCATTTTTGTGGAAGTTTAGCTCAGCTGGGAGAGCATCTGCCTTACAAGCAGAGGGTCAGCGGTTCGAGCCCGTTAACTTCCACCATGTGGCCCGGTAGCTCAGTTGGTTAGAGCACCAGCCTGTCACGCTGGGGGTCGTCGG
>ENA-OXEC01000063-OXEC01000063.1-human-gut-metagenome-genome-assembly--contig:-NODE-63-length-82639-cov-21.2832_pt1 | contig 82639 bp, 69 predicted proteins | sample MGYA00249351_ERZ652235 | MGnify/ENA primary metagenome ERZ652235 (study PRJEB26925, sample SAMN05826906) | human gut metagenome | biome: ENVO:2100002; feature: ENVO:00000062; material: ENVO:00002003...
TGGTGCTGACGCTGGCCCGCACCGGCACACACAGCGACTTGTTCGGCAAATAAACAGTCTGCCGCCGTATGGGGAAACCTGTACGGCGGTTTTTCTGTGTGCAAAAGTATGTCGTGAAACGCGACGCACTTGACAGGGGTACGCCAAAATACGGTAGCCCTTACCGCTCCGGCTCTCGTCCGTGAGGCTTGTCCCGTTCCTGTCGGGACAGCTGCTCGGCGGTTTTGCGGAGCCGTTCCACTGCTTTCAAATCTTCCCGCATGGATTTCATGGCAAGCGTGTCCGTCTGCTTTCCAGCGGTCAGCTGGTCGATCTCACGCTGCCATGCCTTCTGGGTGATCCCCTCGCCGCTGTCTTTCAGTTCTTTCAGATACCGGGCCGCTGCGTCATAGAGGATCAGTTCCCGGCTGTGGCGCTGCTCAAACTGTTCCCGTTTTTCCGGCTTTACTTTGGCAAGCTGCTTGTGGATGGACTTGTACTGGTTGTACTGTTCCCACATCTCCCCGCGTTCGGTAAGAATGGCGATCCGGCGCTCAGCCTTGACGATCTTTCCCCGCAGGTCATAGTAACATCTGTTCATATCAGCGATTTTTTCATGAAGCTGCTGCATAGACTGGATGCCGTTTGCCTGTAAAAAGCTGAATAGTGCAGCGCTTTCCTGCAAAGCCCGGATTTTGCCGGTGCGGGTGCGGGGAGTGTTCAACTGCTGCTGGGCCTCCCACAAAGCTGTCAAGCTGCTTTGCTGTGTTTGTGGTTTTTCCGTTTCGGCTTTCGACCAGCGATAAAGACGGGTAATGCGGGCTTTGATTTCTTTCAGCAGCTTGTTGTCGGCAGCGATCTGTCGGTTTACCGCCCCCTTGTCGGTACGGATGCCGCGCTTTTCCATTTGGCTGACAGCTGTCCCTAGATGAACAGAGGGAATCTTATCAATGCCCTGCCGCTTGTAGCTGCGATGGTAAATGCGCTCCGGTCTGCCGGCAGATCCCAGCGACCGATTGGTGTAGGCCGCCCACGCTGCCCACGAAATCTCCACATTTCCTTTATCGTTCCAGTCGGACGTATCCGCTCTGTGATTTTTCCAGCCGCCTTTCCCATCCGGGATACGCTGTCCATTCTCATCCAGATCGTATGCCTTGCGGCACTTTGCGCCCCACTGTCCATTTCCTTTCAGAGGCCGGAGCGTCAGCATGATATGGACGTGAGGGTTGCCGGTTCCCTTGTCATGGATAGCAAAGTCAGCACACATTCCTTTGTCTACAAAGTTGTCCTTCACATAGGCACGCACAAGGGTGATACACAGCCACTTTGGAGCAGCCACATAGCATACCGATCTCCGCAAGGCTCAGTCCGTCAAGCGCATAGAGCAGGAACCAGCTGCGCTAGGCTTCGGTACAGGTGTCCAGAACAGCCATCAGCTCATGTAGCGTTTCCACGCGGCAAAGGTATTTCTCCGGCGTTTCGCCGTAGGCCCCTACACCCTCGGTGGTAATGATGTACTCATCAAACTCCCGGCCATCCCAATGCCGTCGCTGTTCATGGAACAGGTTCTCCGTTTTGTGATCGACCCGGTCAAGAAATTCATAGACTTCCAACGTGACCTCCACGGTCACAGCTTGTCCGTTATAATTGATGGTAACTTCCATCTGCCTTTCCTCCATTCAGATTTTTTTGGTAAATCTGAATAGGGCGGCGGGGAGCGACATCGGGGATAAAGTTCGGGCCATGCTGACCCGATGTTTCGGCTCCATAGGGACAAAAAAGCGCCCGGACGGCATAAAGCCATACGAGCGTAATAGAGTATATTTTGCTGTTTAGTTACATGGTATAGTGCATACTTCTGACCGCATTGCTCCGCTGCTGGGAACAGGCTTTTTTTAGCTTGTGCAGATCATGAGTACTGTGAAAAAAGGCAAAAATAGACACGGCGGCAATCCTCCTATATGCCACCGTGGATTTACACGGTGTTAGGTCGTCGTTGTTTAGTGGAGACGAAAAGAAACGGCGGCTCTTAAAATCAAAGCCGCCGCCAGAGTATGTAGAGTAAGCGCACAAAATCAACCTGCCCTGCCACGGTTTTTTCTTTCCCCGTTGGGCGGGGCAGGTTCTCGTTGTATATTAAGATAAAAAAGAACCGATAACCACAAGTAAACTTACATTGTGTATTATCGGCTCTGCATCTGTGCGTCTGGCTCTTGAACGATGGATAAATTTAGTTTTCTTACTGTAATCAGGATTTCATGTTTGCATTTAGGACAATATAATGGAAAGTTTTCCAGTACTGTATCATCGCGGATTTTCAATCGCGTTTTGCTGCCGCAAAAGGGGCATAAAATCCATTCTATCTTCATGTTATCTTCCTCTGTGCTTGGTTTTCTTCTTTTCCTGCCGTATGGCAAACTGACGGTCTTTCTCCGCCTCTTTCTGCTCACGGCTCTTGGTTTTCCGTTCCAGCTTACATTGCTCATGCTGAAGTTTCAACGCCTTCTGTGCCTTTGTGCCAATGCCTTTATCTTGCAGTTGACTTTGAATTTCGCGCTGCATTCGTTTGGGATTGATTTTTCGCTCTACGGCTACTTCGGTCTGGATCGGTGGACTGAATTTCAACTTATGCCAATTCTTCAGCAGAAACTCATAGATCTCATAGTCTTTGGGTTCTGAACCAAAAGTAATTTTACACACCTCGTATTTACCGCTATCCGTTCTTTCATATAGACCGATCCAAAATGGAGCTTCAAACAGGATGGTCAAACTGCTTTTGAAGGCCGTGCTCATTCTTTTAAGAACTGTCCTTCAAAGTGATCCAGCCATTCCATAAGGGCTTGATAGAGAAGCTGCTGCTGCTCAAAAATCGTTCTCCCAACCAAAGGAATGTCTGCAAATTCCCGCGCATAGCCCTCGTTAGCTTCAACCGAGGATTGTATGCTCCGGCGCAAAGTCGAAACCAGCTCCAACGCTTCGGCTTTGTCCATCTTGTTCAGATTGGTAATGACCACATTGAAATCGAATAGCAAGGGTACTGGGCCAGCGGCATAAGCGGCCATCAGCTGCTTGAAATACGCTCTGCCCTGATCGGTAATAGAATAAATGGCTTTATCCGCAAACTTATCGCCCTTGACAATATCGCTTTGCAGATAACCCTTTTCGCTCAACTGGAGAACCTTGCGATAAATAGAAGGTACGCTTATTTTTGTCCAGCGGGAAAAATGGTGGTACTCCACATCCTTTTGAATGTCATAGGCGCTTTGCGGTTTTTCCAATACAATACCAAGTATGACTAAATCGATTGACGACATAACTACACCTCCAACTTTTACTATTATCAATAGTACTATTGTTGATAGCAAAAGTCAAGGGGAAGTACATTATATATCCGAATTGGACATAATCTGTTTTTCAGCCATAGACAATTCCCGATGAAGGTGTAACGCCATAAATACAGTGATTACTACGGAAATTACATCTGCGATGGGTTGGGCATATAGGATTCCGTTCATTCCCCATACCATAGGTAGCAGCAAAATGACAGGAACAAAGCAGACACCTTGTCTACATGCTCCCAAAAAGAAACCGGCCGCACCTTTACCCAAGGCAAGGAACAAAGAGGAGTAAACCGTGTAGAAACCAAAAAGAATGAATGTGATCCCATTTGCAAACAGTGATTTTTGACCCGCTAAAACCATTTGAGTATCTTCCTCAGTAAATTGAGAGATAATCTGTGTAGAAAAAACGGCCATCACCAAGCCTACGACTAAGCAGAAACTTGTAGACCAAATGATTGAGGTTTTGATTGCTTCGCGCAGGCGATCAAACTTCTTTGCCCCATAGCTGAATCCAGCAATAGGCTGGAACCCTTTCAGAAATCCAAAAACAACAAGAGTTCCCATAGAAGTAATTCGCGTAACCGCCCCCATGCCTGCAATGACCGAATCGCCATAATTGCTGGATACGCGGTTAATTAGCGCAATCGAAAGACTTGTTAGCAGTTGGAACACCAAAGTGGGAACTCCAATTTTCAAAATTTCCGTCACCATTTGCCTCGTAGGAGAAAACTCTTTTATGCTGAACGAAAATACGCTTTTTTTGCGCAGAACATAGGTAAGATAAACAAGCATGGATACCATCTGCGAAATTGCTGTGGCGATTGCTGCACCTTCTACTTCCATGTCCAAAGTATAAATGAAAAGAGGGTCTAATCCGATGTTCAATACGGCTCCCAATAGCAAGGCACACATGGTCGTTTTTGCTGCACCCTCGCTACTTACAATATTGTTCATTGTTACATTAAACACATTGAAAATACAGGACAGCACATAAATTCTTGCGTATGTCAAGGCATACGGCATAATTGTTTCCGTCGCGCCCAACATTACCAAAATTGGTTTAAGGAAAATCGCAGAAAGTAGGATGATAATAGCACCAATCAAAATACTGCTATACAGTGCGGTGCTTGCCACTTTATCGGCGGTATCTTTATCTCCGCGCCCCAATAGTCTTGACAGATAGGATGCGGCTCCGTTACCGAACATAAGGCCTAAACCAACCACGACTTGTCCCAACGGAAATACGACAGAAATAGCCCCCATTTGACTTTTGCCCAAGCCACTCACAAAATAAGCATCCACCAGATTATAGAGTGCATTGATCAACATCCCAATCATAATCGGCATGCCGAGAGCCATCAGAGCTTTGTGGATAGGCGCACTGCCCAAAAGCTCAAGTTTGTTGTTGCGTTCATTCATTGTTAATACTCCTTTCGCTTCTTTAAGTGTAATTTATAGTAGTATAATTTATAGTATACTACCACATAAATCATAATACTATAATTTATAGTATATGTCAAGAGAAGCGAGGCGATTTGTCTTGACAAAGAGTGTAAAATCTAATACTATAATTTATAGTAGATTTGACAGTATTCTTTCATGCAGAAAGCATAGTGAAAGGACGTGATTCCACATGGCGACCATAGATTTAATCGTGTTGGGAATATTGAAAAAGGAGCCAATGAGCGCCTACGATATTCAAAAGTTAGTAGAATATAGAAACATATCCAAATGGGTAAAAATCAGCACTCCATCCATTTATAAAAAAGCCATTCAGTTAGAAGAAAAGGGGCTAATCCGAGGCGAAATCGTAAAGGAAGGGAAGATGCCAGAAAAAGCGATTTATTCCCTGACAGAAGCCGGAGAAGCAGAATTTGAACGGCTCATGTTTGAGATTTCTGGAAAGCCTATTAACATTTTTCTGGACTTCAACGCTGTTATTGTGAATTTGGATTCCTTGCCACCTGAAAAACAAAAATCGTGCATAGCAGAAATTGAGGAAAATATTAGTACTTTAAAATCCTATCTGGAACATAATATACAGAAAAAAGAAAATGAGCCCAGTATTCCCGCAACAGGTATGGCTGTTTTGCGTCAGCAGTATGTACTGGTGGAAGCAATCCAAGCATGGATTGCTTCATTAAAAGAGAATTAACAATAAATCATTATGTGGAAAGACCAGCAACTTTGAGTGGCGCTGGTCTTTTATATATGAATTATAAACTTCAACTAACCTGCATATAGTAACATTCAACAGGAAAAGTATGAATTATACAATGTAACCGGGTGATGTTATATGGCGAAAGTTGAAGATTGTCCCGGTTTTGAAACCTTCGGTGCAAATGTCAAAGTCGCACGAAAAGCAAAGCGTCTGGCACGAAAAACATTGGCGGAAATGGTCGGGATTGAATGGCGGTATCTTGCCAACATTAAAGATCAAGGTGCGATTCCGAGCTTGCCTGTGATGATCCAGTTGATTAAGATCTGCGGACTTCCCGTGGAACGGTATTTTAACCCGGAGATCATGCGGGAAGAAAGCGAACAGCGGCAACGGGTCAGTCACAAGCTGAAGCTTTGCCCTGAATAATACCTGCCGATTATTGAAGGTGCCATAGACGGGGCGCTCAAAATGGAACAGACTGCGAAGCAGAAGGAGGACGCATAATCGCGGCCTCCTTCTGGCATTTCTATATCAAGGTTCCCGGCACTTTTCCAAAAGTTCCCGACACCTCTGCTGGATTTCTCTGGTTTCTGTCACAGTCAGGTCACGGTCATTTCCAGTAATCTTATCTTCCAGAAAGTTGGCGTATGTACCCAACAAAGCGTTCCGTAAATCCTCCGGGGTTTTCTGTATTTCAGCGCTGTACCAGTCCTTCCGGTGGGGTTCCCATGCCATCAATGTATAACCGTGGCTGGTCTGAACCACCTCATACAGTGGATCATCATCCAGATATGCCTGAAACACTTTCAAAATCTTTTCAAAGGTCAGCATTTCCCGCACCTCCCATTCAGCTGCAAATCAGTTCCCTGATTAAAATTTCTTCAATCTGTGCCGTTAATGTGTTCATCAGCCCCACCCAACGCATAGGGTCACAGGCTTTCAGTTCTTCCGTGACACCCGCAGTCTCCATCATGTGAGGCAACATGGTTTCCACACGCTCCTGCGCTGTCCGGGCAATCTCTAACAGGTGTGGATACAGCTTCTCGCTCATCAGCAGTTGGTTGTAGAGAATGGGGCGATGTTCCTTTAGGTAGGATTTTCGCATTCTGCCGTACTTGCCGATAGAAGTTTCCGGCTGTTCAGAAAGTTTTAGGTTGGGTATATCATAATCTCCACAACGAATGTAAGTCAACTTACCCATATTCATTCTCCTTTGCTCCGTGATGATTAGACTGCTGCGCTGGCTGCTATGCCGCATTTGCGCGGTTCTCCTTTTGATAGCTGCCAGACAATAGAAAAAACACCTTTTTTCATATCCTCAGCCCGGATCAGGGCTTTCTTAGCGTCCATTTCCGCCCTTTTCTTCGCCTTAATTTTGTCCTCATACCGCTTCTGTGCACCGTTGGCTTTCCGCTTCAAATAGTTCTGATAGAGCCTATCCTTGCGTTCTTCTTTTTTTCGCAGTTCTTCCTGTTCCTCCGTGGATAAAAGAACCGGCTGCAAGGATGGTGGGATATAGCGTTCCAAAAAATTGAAGTAGATTTCAATTTCCTGCGTGATGTCCTGGCTGCCTTTTCGGGCGCGTTCGTGGGCAAGGGCTTCATGAAGTCCTACCACATCCATATAAACACAGGACAGCCGTTCATACCCTGTAGCCTGAAACATAAGGATATCCCGTTCATACTTTCCTCGGTTATACAGGCCCGTCAATGCATCGATATTATAATAATCCGGTGTTTTCTCATGGCGCTGAAGAAGCTCCAATTCCTTTTCTCCCTTTTCGGAAAAGTGTTCCCGCTGTTCATTTCCCCAATTTTAGTGTATATTCATACATTTCTTAATTTTTCGAGCAATTTGAGCAACTGTATCTTGGATTTTGCCTACTGAATATTGAGAAAATTTAGGCTGAGAATTGAAAAAGGCTATCCCTTTATTGAGACAGCCTTTTGAATTTAATTTGACTTATCTATCGTTTATTCTCTCATTCAGATTCTTCTCTGTATTCAAAGACGAACCACTTTTCATTCATATAAATTTCTATTGTATCGTCTGCCCCATACTGATAACCAAACCCACTTCCAAAATTAGACTGATTATCTTCTGTTGGTATTTCAGTTCCATCGACAGTTGATGTTATTTCTCCATCCATAGTGCCACAACGTGCATCCATGATGCTTTCTCTCCCTGTATCGTAGTATAATTTACCATCTATTCTTACCATAGGTATTCTATCCCACATGGCATTTGCTTCTGTCTGTTCTATCACGGTAATTTTATAAACCTCTCCTAATTGTGCAGGATATGATTCCATTATTTCTCCGTTATAGCTAATTTCTACGAAATCTCCAATTTGCAATTCAAGATTCTCTTCGTTTGATATATAAAACTTATCTGCTGAATCAAGTTCCAAAGAACCATCTACCGGTTTTACTATTATTGAATCATGATTCGTTTCAATTACCGATGCCTGAAATGTTACCATTAGCGGTCTATTATCTGCCGAAGCAAGCATTTCAGTTATACAATTACCTAAAGCAGGCGTTGGTTTATAAATTCCTTGATATGGCTGTTCTACATATTCGATTCCTTTATCTACATAGTAAAAAAGAGTAGTTCCTGCCGCCCCATCACAATTTATATTGATCGTAATAGAATCTTTGTTGACCGGTGCATCATTGATTGATTGCTGACTGGTTGTTTCCATATCCATTAGCATAGATAAAAATTCATCAATAAACTCCGTAGCTTCACCTTCTGTGTTAGGTGACATAGCATATTTGTCACCGTCAGAGACACCAATCGATACAATATCCTCTCTGGCTGGCAATCTAATAGGATTCCCCTGTTCTTTTCTTCCACATGCACATAACATAATTGAAACAAAGTAGCAAAGACAAACAATACTGCATAATTTCTTTTTCATGGTCATAATCCTCCCCAAAATATATTTCGTATTATACGTTATCTAAGTGTATATTTCAATGTGTGGGAAATAGCCGGAACGTGTTTTTATGCATTGTGAATGCATGTTTATAGGCTCGTTTTCAGTGGGTACACAATTCCGAAAAGGGAGTTCCTTTTCATCAAAGTACACCGTCTGATTATTGCCCGGGTATTCTTCCCCTTTTTGATTTTTCAAAGAGATTTCTATCTCCAAATCCCCGCTTATGAGAGGATACTCCAGCCCCTTCTTCTCAATATATTCTGACACTATCTGCAATGCGCTTTTTACGCTGCAGCACTTTTTACATATAATTTTCATTCCATTTCACCTTCTAAATGGCACCTTCCACTTTCATCTCAAAAGCATTATACCGCTTAAAAAAATTATCACAAGTTGCCTTATGGTAAGCGAAGCGGGTTTACTATTAGACAGAACCGCTCTCCCGAGATATAATATCCTTAAGATTTCAAAAGGGGAGTTTTATGAATTCAGAAAAATATATGAGCCATGCCGTTGTATCACTTATTTCGGCCAAAGGGGGAGTTGGAACCTCCACATTAACCAAAGAACTGGCGATTGCATTTAGTAAAGACGTTTCCGTCTGTCTGGTTGATATGGCCCTCTCCTGCCCTGCCCAGGAAACACTTTTCCGCATACTTCCAACACGTACAATGGAATATCTGTTTAAGCACAAAGCGGGGGATCTTTCCCCTCTGTACTGGCAGGATCTGGAACCCTATCTTACGCCTGTCCCCGGTCGGAATATCCATCTTTTATCCGCCAAACAGGTGAAAGGAGCATACCATCTGCCTCTCAATCGGATCATACAGCTCATTTCTTCTTTGAAGACTTATTTTGATCTGATTCTTATTGATACCGATATGGCATCCACGGATGCTTCCGCAAAACTTATGGAAATGTCGGACCTGGCCCTGCTGATCACAGATAATACGGAATGCTCAATTAGAAACAATCAGCGCTTTCGCCGACTGCTGACCCAAAAGCAGGTCAGTTATGATCACATGCATGTGATCGCAAATCAGATCAGGAAAGAACCGCAGATGTACTCGGATCAGGAAATAGCGACGCTTCTTCACATTCCTGTTCTTGTAACGCTGCCATACTATGACCAGGTCTGGAAATATAATAATTCTTACCTGTCATTATATGAAGACCCGGGAAGTCCGCTCCACCCCTCCCTGTCATCATTGGTGGACCGACTTTCCAAACTTCTGGAGAAATAAATGATGCTTTTAAATAATGATCACGGTCATCCCCTGCCGGATGCCCCAGTGTTTTACAGTGTTCTTTCGAGAAACAAACAGGAGCTGCGGGCAGCAGCCAGGGCGAACCGTATGATGAAACGCTTCCACCTGACAATCCCCTATATCATCGCCTGCCTCATGGCTTACTATGGTTTTTTTCGCTACTATCCGCAGTTAAAAACCAGTTTTTTAGGTATATGTATCCTGTATTATGCCGCGGCGTATTTTATCCGCTGGTATTTGGAACCACAATATGCCCTGTTCCTTTTGCGGCATCGGCCCTACTACCTCGCAGAATCGGATACGTTTCTCTTTTTTACCTTATATGGGTTAGAAGATGAAGACGGAAAACTGACTCAGGCCAGAGATTTGGCTGTTCTTTCCTGGATCCAGCGATGTAAAAAGCAGATCCCGGATAACAGCCCGGTCCTTCGTATTATCCAAAACAGAACTTTTAAAGATCCAGAGGAAGAAAAATATATTCCGATCAGTTTATATGAACTCATTCTCCGGCAACTTGCCTTTCAAAATCCAGACATCTTAGATGGGCTGAACCATTACAGTAGGCAATGTGATAAATAGAAAGAGGATATCCAGCACCCTCAAAGCGTCCGGATATCCCCCTTTCAATCTATTCTTTATTTCCTATAATAAAATAGTCGCAATACTCGCCACCGTTCGCCAGCGTCTGTTTCTGGTGCAATATGCCATGCTAGTACATCGTTTCGTAAATAACTGTACTAATCACGTAGGGTGCGGATTTGAGTGTGCAGGTCTAAAAACGCAGGCGTAGCGGGCTACGCTGAGGCTTTTAGGCCTGTGCAATCAGATTCGCAGACAAGTGAGTGGTATAGTTATTTCGAAAACGATGTACTAGTACATCGAATATTAAATTGTTGATAGTTTAAATAGTGGCTGCCTCATCCGGATCAATTTCATCCATTTTATATGTCCAATGATAAACAATCGGGTCAGCATTGATCTCATCGAAGTAGCGATATATTCGTTCCGATAGTTCCTCTTTTGAATTGACACGAATGCCTTTTAACATCTGCTTAGTCATTTTGCTAAGTAATATACAGATGAAAAACTGAAACGAATGAAAAAACAGATACAGACCTTTTAAGTACATTTCATTATTTTACGGCAAACCTTCCAGAAAGTGGATAATATCTGCATTTCTGGAAGATTTTCTTCAAGTGGCAAACTCGGCATATAGCATACATACTTTCTGTAGTCAAATTCTATCTTTCTGCATACACCCTGACAGGTCATATGTTATCAGTTTTCCGTGTCATGAAATCTTTTCCATCTTAAAATCCCATCATATTAAGCAACCCATAATAAGCAATGGCAATCAGCGTAAATAAGGCAACCATAGGAGTCGTTTTACGTATCATGCTTCCCAGTGAGATTTTGTAATCTTCCGAGCAAAGAACCAGGCATATGTGAGTAGGAGAAATCTGCATTGCCACATAACCGATACACATTAAAAGTGTAAACAGCGCCAGTCCTGTATGCCCTGGGGTGATCACTTCCATTGCCATAGGCATACATAATACAATGATCGCCTGTGTTCCCGCTACAATGGTTCCAAAAAGGAACAGAAGCACAAATACAAGGAATGTAGGGATGGGCAGCGCAGAGAAAAACTCCGGCAGTGATGTGATAACACCTGTTTCTGTAAGCAGCTCCTTGAAGATCATGATCAGCAGTGTACTGAGCAGTAGTCTGGTCTCAAAAGCAGTACGGATAAACGGAACCAGTTCTTTTCCATTAAAATGGTTTACAAATACATTTAATAAAATACAGATCCACACTGCGCCCCATACAGGCAGGTTAAAGATCAGGATCAATGCAATAGTCAGTGCAATAGCCCAGATACTCTGTGCCAGAAGCTTCCAGTAATACCCTTTTGGCTGATCCGGCACCATTCCTGTATCCTTAGGCACCCGGCGTAGATAAAAGATCCAGCCTACAGCAAAAAGTGCCGCTACCATAGGCAGCATAGCTAAAATAAAGGTTCCTGCACTGACACGGCCTTCTGTAATCCCCAACGCAATAAAAATGCTGGTATAAGTAGGCACAAAAGCTTCTGATATATGGCGGAAATAAGATGTGATACATGCCTGTTCCGGCACACTAAGGTCAGAATCCTTTACACTTTCCCGAACAATAGGGCCGCAGATCAATACTGTGCTGGCAGCCGGAAGCATACCTAAAAGAAAAGGAACGATTGAAGCATTTACCCGGTTATTATTAAACAGGCCGTTCATTGCAACCTGGGCATTGCTTAAATTTTTTCTTTTCTCCATCATCCTCTGCAAAAATGTAATGGAATAAAATACTACCAGCGTTTCAACGGTAGCTCTAGCTGTGGCTCCTTTTATGATTCCGTGAACCGCTACATCTGGCGAAAGGCCGTACAAAAAGATTGTTGCAACAGATGCCGCGATCACAGCCATCCACATAGGCTTTTTCATCCACATAACACCTATAATCACACAAAATACAAGTACCAATTTTAAAATGTCCATCTACTACACATAGAAACTGCTGCAAAACAGTTTTCCTATCCTGCAGCAGTCCATATCTCCTTTCTGTTTCCAGCTCAATCCTTCGTCTTTTGCTTACTCCACATTAAATACGTACTTGTCTAAACGATGAAATGCCTCCTGTACTCTTGAAAGAGGAAGTGCCAGATTAATACGTAAATGGCACGGGCCATGGAACATACGGCCATCCTGGCATGCAACACCTACATCCCATGCTGCTTTTTCCACATCTTCAATGGTCTTGCCATGCTTTTTACACCACTCTGTACAATCTACAAACAGCATATAGGTTCCTTCTGGTCTTCCAACTGAAACTCCTTCAAAATGATTTTTAATATAATTGCAGGCAAAATCAATATTTTTTGTGATCACTTCACAAAGCTCTTCTACCCATTCATAGCCTTCCGGCTTATATGCGCCGATAAGAGCATGCATGGAAAGTACATTCATGCTATTGTAGTGGGATAAAGATGCCTCTTTGTCTACGCGCTCGCGAATATGCTTATTATAAATGATGTGATAGCTTCCTACAAGTCCTGCCAGATTAAAAGTTTTACTTGGTGCATAAAGAGCCACTGTACGCTGCTTTGCATCTTCAGACACACTCTGGGTTGGAACATGCTTATGTCCGGTTGTAATAATATCAGACCAGATTTCATCAGAGATAACCATTACGTCATGCTTTTTGTAGATTTCCATTGCCTTTTCAATCTCCCAACGTTCCCAAACACGACCACATGGGTTATGAGGAGAACAGAAGATTGCTGCATGGATCTTATTCTCTACGATCTTCTTTTCCATATCATCAAAGTCCATACGCCATACGCCGTTTTCATCTTTTACCAGGTCGCTGTGGACAATGTGATATCCATTATTGGTCAGGCTGTTTGTAAAACCAATGTAAGTAGGTTTATGTAAAAGAACGTTATCTCCCCTTGAGCAGTATACATTTAATGCAGTGATCACACCGCCAAGAACACCATTTTCATAGCCAATGCACTCCGGTGTCAGCCCTGTTACATCATTTCTTGTCTCATGCCATTTAATGATAGAATCCAGATACTCCTTGCGGGTTGAAAAATAACCATACGCCGGATGTTTTGCACGTTCAATAATTGCCTCTGGAATGGTAGGTACTGTAGGGAAGTTCATATCTGCAACCCACATCGGAATAACATCAAATCCTTCTTTTGGTGGCTTTGGTGCCATTGGATTTTGTCCCAGTGCCTCTACAGCAATTGCATCCTTTCCCATACGGTCCATAATAGATGTAAAATCATACTTCATAGTTTTTCTTCTCCTGTTCGTATCATATTATTTGTAAAAAATATTTATTTTTTGAACTTATCCTATTTTTTATGCCTCTTCGTAACTCACCTCTACAGTTGCCTTTTTCTCACGTACTGTACCAAAAACAAATGCTACTACAATCACAACAACATTGATCAGCAGTAAATTATGGGAAAGTCTGCTGGCATTCAGATAAATATTAAAAGCAGATGCTACTGAACCAAGTACAGTTATCAGCATAAGCATACTCTTGCTGCAGTGGAATCTGGATTTATCCCATGCTTCTGAAACAACAGACGGGAGCTTAAATACAGAACAGTTGATCATAAATGTAATAACACCATTAGCAATCAGACACATATTTCCTAAAATAGAAACGCTTAATCCGGTAAGGATACATACAACACCGATCACATAGAGAATGCCTAAAAGAACGACCGGAGTATTCCATTTTGAAAGTTTTGCAAGGTTATGAGGAAGCCATCCATCATCACAGGCCTGCATGATAGGCTTTGGCGCCCAAGCAAACTGGGAGTTTAAGGTAGAGATCAGCGCAAATCCAGCACCGCAAAACATAAAGAATACGTAAACAGGGCCCGAAAGGATCTCTTTTGCTACAATTGACAGATTCTCGCCTGCTACCTGCTCTACAGGAAGAACGCCTGCTGCAACAACAGCTACGATACCATAGATAACAGCTACACAAAGGGTGGAAATGATCATAACCATCGGAATATCTCTGGTTGGCTTCTTTGCCTCTGCTGAAAGGTTTACAATACAGTTTGCGCCGCCTACTGCAAATGTTAAAAGTCCTCCAGCCTGGAAAAGCCCCATCATGCCGCCAGTCATCCAGGAATCTGCTGCCATATATCCAGGTTTTACTTCTCCTACACCAAAGGCAGCAAACGCAGCTAACGCAATTACCAAACATCCTACGATCAGATTCTGCACTTTTGCAAATTTATCAATTCCAAGGCAGTTAAGAATAAAGAAAATAGTCAGCACTACCAATGCAACTACACGTTCATTACCAAACCCAAATAAAGAGATAAAATAACTTGCAAATGATAATGCGTACATGGAAAGACTTAAGTTTGAAAATGTAAAAATAAGACTGTATGCTCCCGCGTATTTCTTACCGGTAAGCATAGTGATCATTGTATATTGCCCCCCCCCCTAAGACGGACGGTGCCAGCTATAAATACGAGCGGTGCGTACTGGCATATCGTAATCACAGCTGCAATCAAAAATGCTACTGGTACAGAACGGCCAGTCATGGATATTGCTGCTCCTAACAGCGTCATAATACCTGCACCGATGATCTGTCCAACTGATGCTCCCATTAAATCCCAAAAACCAAGACACTGCTTTAATTGTTTTGTTGAACTCCCTTTACACTCTGCCATATTTCTCTCCTATTTTTCGTCTGTACCGCCCTTCTCCTGACAGGCACAGATGAACTGTAGCTTTGGGATACTATCATACGTCTATAATAATATCCCTTTTGTTTGTAGTTGCTAATATATTAAGCTGCTTAATTTTTAATGTACTTTATATATAGTATATTTTGTTCAATAATTCAAGATATATTTTATATTTTTTATAAAATATTTACATCGTCATTTTTAGATTTCTTTTCTTTTTACATAGTAAAGGCAGATAATGCACATTTTTCTGCATCATCTGCCCTTTATTTTTTAGTCACCATTATTATTTAAGAAGCTGTTCTAACTCCTGTGGAGTCGGTACATCTGCCCCATCTTTTCCATATTTTGCATAAGTAATGGTCAGATCAGACTTTACAACAAATGCAGCTGGAAGTTGCAGTTCCTCTCCTTCATAATCTCCATGGGAAAATAGCTTTCTTGCTTCCGTTACCTTAGCTACTACATTTCCACCACCAAGCTCTTCCTTATCTTTTGCCGGGTTGATTTCAAATTCTTTGTAAAGTTTTCCTTCCGGGTCACAGATGATCTCAAAAGGAAGTGTTTCCCGTGTCATCTGCTTCTTAATGCTTTCCGGCGTCGATTGCAATACTACAAAAAGCTTACCAGTATCTCCTACAATCTCCTGGTAATGTTCTGCATAAGTATGGATATCATACTGACACAATGTACATCCATAGTACCTGAGAAATACGATTGCTGTCTTTCCTTTTCCTACACGGCTGCTTAATGCCTCTTCTGGTCCAAATGCACCTGCTGCTGTAAAATCCAGCATTTTTTCTCCTACTGCCAATCTTGCCATAACAAATACCTCCTCTGTATGATCATATTGCTTAATATTTAAGCTGCTACACTATAACTGTAACAAATTTCAACACGAATTACAAGGTACATAATGCGAAATAAACAAAAATATGGGCACTGTTTAATTGACTTTACCCCCACTCCTCCTTTATAATTATGAAGTAAGAAATAAAAAATTAGAAAAGGAACTTATATTCTTATGGATAATCAGCATATAGATGAACGCTATGAATTATATTGTAAAATGTTAGATGAATTAGACGAAGGCTGCCGCCTTATCATAGACTATGATTCCGTTCCTCATAACTATGGATCTGCCACCCTTTATCAGGCCGAATCTCAGATCATCCATCTGGTTGGACACCGCCCAGGAATCACTGCCAACGAAATTGCCGCAATCTTCAAAAAAACTCCCAGTGCCTGCTCTCAATTAATAAGGAAACTTAGGAAAAAAGAACTGATCACTCAGAAAAGGAATAAAGAAAACAACCGTGAATACCAGCTGTACCTCACAGAAGACGGTGAGAAGATATTTAGGGACCATGACCATTTTGAAAAATGTTGTTACCAGCGAAGCTATCAGAATCTAAGCAGCTTCAGTGAAGAGGATTTTAAAACATATATCGCCATCCAGCAGAAACTAAACGAAACATTTGCAATGGATGTAGAGGAAAGCAATCGTGATCTTCCTGCTATTAATTACCATCATTGAACATTTTGTTCTGCTATATCGTGAACTACATCGGCAATTGAATTACCAAGCATCTGATTACGAAGCATAGCTCCGTAGCTTCAGAGGTGCGTCCATAACACCCGTACTGCTACCCAGATGGGTTACACAGCTGCTTTTATTGTTTTTGTACTGCTCAACCCGGTTACGGGCATATCAATTTCTTTGCCGGATACGGCATGATACTTTCTCAAAATATTATAAACTCCTACTGCATCTGCATTGTAGATCACAGTATCTACAATGCAGATGCCACGCTTTTTTCGAATTGCCGATGTAGTTCACCAATCCCCTGACAAGTTAGGCTGCTATTCCATATCCATATTGGCAAGCTGCCTAATTTGATCGCGTCTGCTATAGATAACTGCTGTTACTTGAACTCTGCTGTTTTCGTCATCAACCCAATAATAAATCAGAAAATTCTTAACGACAATCTTACGTATTCCCTCCGTCCTCCAAGGTTCTTCATCAATCAAGGCATGTTTTTTCGGAAAACACGACAACTTCATAATCTCTGCCTTTATCTTATCAAGCAGATTATCCGCTGCGTCCGGTACCATCAGATCATTTGAAATATAATGCATTATCTCTTTCATCTGCTCCAATGCCTGCCTTGTTACCCTTACCTCATATTCATCCATGTACTATATCTCCACCTTTAATTGATTAAAAGCCTCATCAACAGATAGAGAATCATTCCTCTTTGCCTGTGCAAGTCCGGTCTGCATCATAGTATTAAATTCAGCTTGTGTTATAGAATCTCTTGTAGCAAGCTTATCTGGAATATCAAGTGAAAACGGTACTCCATCACGCATAATGACCTGCCTGTATGTCATATCTATGAATACAGATACAGGGATTCCAAGTCTCTCAAGGATCGCCTCTGCTTGCTCTTTTATATTCGGTTGAATTCGGGCTGTTACATTTGCAGTTTTTGTTGCCATAGTATGCACCTCCTGTTTCTTACAGTGTACCACTATGTATAGCTTTTTACAATACGAATCACTTGTATTTTTCTAATAACACTCTTTTCTCATTACTTTTATGTAAATTGATTTCATCAAATCAATTTCATAGCTTCATTTTTCTTTGTTGCAATAGTACGTAACCCTCAAACAACGCAAGATCCTCTTTTGTTGTAATTTTAATATTTGTCTGATCTCCATACGCCTGATACAATCTATCTCCAAGAGCATACATCAAAGAAGTTGTATGCGGTTCGACCTTCTCAATTAATCCTTTCTTTTTTGCCCTCTCGTACACATTCAGAAGATAATCAAATCTGAACCCATAAGGACATGCAATCTGAATATATTTATCCCTATCACCCCATGTCTTGCTAGTAGCATTTTCGTCATTACTTCCTAACAACTGATAACATGGCGTAGCTGTAATAGCTGATCCTTTATCTTTCATCACACGGATCACATCATTGACAATTTTATCAGATGTAAACGGTGCAGCCCCATATTGAATCATAACATAATCATCAGGCTTGATTGTATCCTTTAAATTATTGATACCGCTCATTATAGAATCTTGAAAAGTATCTCCGCCATCTGCAATCCACTTTACTTTGCTCAGACCATATTGTTCGATCATTCCCATAAGATACTCTTTCCATTTCTTATGGCAAACAACCTCTATTGCGTCTATCTGAGGATTATTCTGAAAAATTTCAATTGTGTATGCCAAAACTGGTTTTCCAAGTACTTCAATAAATTGCTTCGGACGCCCTGCACCCACACGAGAGCCAACTCCACCCGCAAGAATTATTGCTGTGACCATTATTCCTTTTCTCCATAACTTTCCAATGCGAAGTCAATAAATCTCACCAAATTTCTGTAAGATGGTAAGAAGAAAAAACTGTCATCATCACCAACGCTACCTTTATAAATCCCCCAGCAGAACCAATAAAACGCCGAAATAGGGATAAATGCAATATAATACCGATGTTCATCTTCCGTTAACGTTCTACCAACAAAAGCCTTTAGGTATCTCTCTATCTGCTCATCCGACCAATCATAACGACATAAAATACATCCAATATCATTCGCCGCATAGTTTAAACCAGTGTATTCCCAATCAATTAGGTAGATTTCTCCTTCTACCCAATATATTTATCATAACATTATCTAAAAAAACTCCATGCTTAGATTCTTGCTTTTTTCTTGCGATTACATTGATAATTAACTTCTACACCGCACCTCTTCAAAATGAATAAAGCCAGTACTGGATATCAAATCCTGCACCGGCTTTATTCATTTTAAACTGTTTTAGGCTGAAAAAGTTGAACTAAGCTAAAGCATGCCCAGTTACTTAATCAGCCTAAAAAGTTCTTCTAAAAAGGCTCAGAGATAACCATTTCTTTATTTCTGAATTTTAGATATAATTTCTTTCAACATCCCATCGACCATTTGCTTCTGATTTTCTGTTACCTCAAGCGCTGGTCGTTTACATGTAAGCGGAAACGGAATACCGATTACGGACAACCCATATTTCATAGCCGGCATGAACGGAGTGGAAATAGCATAAAAATCCATTAATGCATCTATCGTCTGCTGGATCTGTGCGCTTTTTTCCATGTTATCATGTTCAACCGCATCTACCCATTCAGAACAAAGTTTAGGGAAAACATTAGATAATGCTGCAATACAGCCATCCCCGCCACTGCTGACTACATGTGCAAAATTATCATCATAGCCCGAATAAATTCTAAACTCCGGATATTCCGGTTTGATCCTACCGATCAATGTCCTTGTATGAGACGGAGCACCGAACGTATCTTTTAATCCAATAATGTTTTTATGCTTTTTAAGCAGCTGCAAAATTACATTTACGGACAAATCAAATCCTGTTCTATCCGGAAAATTATAAAGAATGATATTACCATTAATTCGTTCGGCTACATAATCATAATACTCTTCTACCCCGGCGTCGTCTGTTCCTATATAATATGGTCCGACAACCATAACCGCAGTTGCGCCCTGATCCAGTACATAATTAGAGAACTGGATTGTCTCATCTGCAATCAAGCGACCTGTTCCTATGTAAACTGGAATTTTGCCCTTTAAATATGCGATAGAATCTCTGGCAAATGCCATTGCCTCTTCCAATGTCATCGCATAAAATTCTCCAGAACTACCCATGATCGCTATTCCATTTAATCCACCTTCTATAAGGTGATCGAATTGCCTTTTCATTGCCTCCATATCAACTTTTCCGTTTTCATCAAATGCAGTCAGTACCGGACAAATATATTCTGCTCTCATCTGTCTTTCTCCTAGTTCTATATTTTTTGATCATCACATATAGTTGCAGGCACGGGAAATTGCTGTTTCAATGTATCCAAGTGCCTCGGCTTTTACCAACCTTCCATTGCAAATGTCAATCACATCCCGCATAAATTGATCTGTAATTTCTTCCATGGTTTCCGGTCCATAAATCACATGGCTAGCATCGAAGTCAAGATTGTCCTGCATCGTTTTATAAGTTTTCTTATTTGCTGTAATTTTCATAACCGGTGCTACTGCATTTCCAGTTGGTGTTCCAAGACCAGTTGTAAACACAACAAGCTGGCATCCTCCTGCAATCAATCCAGCTACAGATGCCGCATCATTACTTGGCGTGTCCATGATGATCAAACCTTCACCTGTTTTCAGCTGCTCTGCATAATCGTATACAGCATTGATCGTACTTTTTCCACCTTTATGAATGCAACCCAGTGATTTTTCTTCCAGTGTTGTAAGACCTCCCGCAATATTTCCTGGTGACGGATTTCCGTTCCGGATCTCCTGCCCGATTCTTTTTAATGATTCCTCATAGTCATACACAATTTTGTAAATTTTATCATGTACTTCTTTATTGGCAGCACGCCTTGCCAGAATATGTTCCGCTCCCAGAAATTCTGTCGTTTCACAAAGCACCGATGTTGCGCCCATTTCCACAAAGCGATCGCTCAACTCACCAACAAGCGGATTTGAACCTAGTCCGGAGGATGGGTCACTGCCTCCACAGTTTGTTCCTAAAATCAGCTCGGAGATAGGGAATTCTTCCCTTCTTAAAAGTCCAGCCTCTGCTACCATTTCCTGTGCGTAACGAACTCCCTTTTCAACCGTTTTGATCGTACCGCCTTCTTCCTGAATGATCAGGGTTTTCAACGGCTTGTTGGTTCTTTCACGAATTGCTTCTACTACCAAATCCATCTGGCATCCTTCACATCCCAGTGAAACAACAACGGTTCCGTAAATATTTGGATTTGCAGCATATCCTGCCAGAACATCCATTGTCAGCTTCATATCCGGCGGTACCTGAGAACAGCCATTCTGATTATTAAAGGTAATGGCTCCTTCTACCTGAGAAGCAATAATCCTTGTAGTATCTGATGCACAGATACTTGCCGGCAAAATCAACACATGATTTCTAATCCCTACCTTGCCATCTGGTCGTTTATAACCCCAAAAATTCATAAAAATCCCTCCTTAATCTACTTTCTTTTCTCTGATACTTAAAACGTTATGTGTATGCACATACGATCCGGCCGGAATATCACAAGCCGCTTCTCCAATGTACTCACCATATTTAATGATCTCACTTCCGGCTTTTATCGGAACTCTGGCAATTTTGTGATACATAGGAATATCCTCCAGCACTTTTACTTCCTCTGATCTTCCATTCACCTGATACACCGCTTTTGTTCCTTTCGAAAGCGGTTCAATTGCTACAATGACATTATCTTTTTCATTTATCAGCATTGCATTTCGCATAATTTCCTGCCTCCTTTTCTTGACAGATATCTTCATTTCGCATTATAGTTTTATATTGTAATATAAACATTTGTTACAGAAAGGAAATAATAAAATAATGACTAAAGATGAACACCGCTCAACCACACGTGTTTTGTCCATACTATCCGCTTTGTCCAATACTCCTGAAGGACTGACTCTTGCTGAGCTTTCACAGCAGCTTTCTGCTCCAAAAAGCAGTCTTTTTCCAATCGTTCACACAATGGCTGCTCAAAACTTTGCTTCTTATGATAAAATCTCACAAAAATATACCATTGGCCTAAATGCATATTTAGCCGGGGTTTCTTATGTAAAAAACCATAACGTTATTGAACGCATCCAGGAAGAAATGAAGGCCATTGTAAATCAGTGTGCCGAAATCTGTCAGTTTGGCATTTTAGAACACTCTGATGTTCTCTACCTTGCTAAAGTAGACTCTCCAGAACCCATCCGACTGTCCTCTTCCATCGGCAAACGTCTTCCAGCTTACTGTACCAGCCTTGGTAAAGCACTGTTATGTGAGTTTTCAAAAGAAGAGTTGCAAGAACTTTATCCGGAACCCTTGATTCCTCTCACCCCAAATACAGTCAAAAGTGTGGATGAATTATACAAACAGCTTCTTGTGGTCCGCTCTACCTCCATCGCTATCGAACGAGGAGAAACCCATCCAGATATTTCCTGTATTTCCACACCTCTGTACCATAATGGAAAGCCAGCCGCATCCATCAGCATCAGCGTACCCACCTATCGTTTTACACCAGAAAAGCAAAATCAAATTGAACATATCCTACTATCCACAAAACCGCGCCTTGAAAAACTTCTGGAACAGAATAGCCAATTCATCTAGTTTTGCTTTACTGCTTAACAATCTGGGTTTTCAGTGGATATTTCGGACAGCCATATTTTTTTGCCCACCATCCTGTGATAATCGGAACAAGTATTGCGCTTACGACTACCGCTGCCGCAATCTGTGTTGTTGCATCACCAACAAACGGTTCCCATGATGGATCGACCAAGGCAACAGCAGCTGGAGTTGCAATAGAATTTCCCGCTGCTGTTGCTACAGCCCATCCAGCATATCCGGGACGCTTACCGATTACACGATCACATAATACAATGAATGGCCCGCCAATAAATACAACGATCAGGCCTAATACTATCCCAGAAATACCACCTTTAAATATATTCATCAGATTGATACTGCCACCCAGTGTAATACCAATAAAAGGAATCAAAAGACCTATACCTGGCTCAAAAAACTCTTTTACTTTGACATCAATATTTCCAAGAACCATGCCAAACAAAAGCGGCACAATAACAGCAACCAATGACATAAACGGTATATCAGCAAGTCCGGATGCGCCCAATGCTACCAAAGTTAAAAACGGTCCATCATTAATTGTAAGGACACTCATAGCTGCAATATCTGTTTCATCTCCAAAACTTGCCATTAGTGACATGTACAAGCTACCGTTGCTGTTTGTAACAGAACTGATAATAGCCAATGTTGTCAGTCCAAGCAGACCTGCGGAACCAAATGCTTTACCAATCACAATACCAATAACCGCACCTATTATAAATTTAGATATCAGTAAAATTCCACCGCGTTTGATTACCTTTCCCATAGACTTGAAATGCAGCTGCGTTCCAAGACATACCAGCTGGACACCCAGAATTGCTGCTGATCCAGCACTGGTAAAAACTGCTGTTGTAAAAGAGCCAATTTGGAGTGCATCTGCAAAGAAAGTATTAAAAATTGCAGAAATAAACATGGGAACGATCATCATTCCCGCTGGAACTTTTTTAAGAAAATCCATTATCATTGTTAATTTCTCCTTTCGTATCGTTCCTATATAGGAACGCTATTTATATTTACGAACGTTCATATCTGCATACTACTACTCACTCATAAACATGTCAATTATAATTTTGATAAATTTTATTTTTTATGCAATTCAAACAAAATAATCGTTTCAATTTCTCTAAATTTTATTACGAGAAATTGTTCAATTAAACATTTTTTCTGCTTATAGGTGCCATTTTTATGCAAATATGATAGAGAAAGAATGAATTTCTCTCCCCTCCCATTGAACCGTACGTACAGGTCTCGTATACGGCTCTACAACTTATATTCTAACTTTGACTAAGTAATTGGATATGATTAACGCCTATTAGGAAAACACACTGTCAAAGTGGTTTGTAGCAGAGGTTGGCCTGCTACTGCGGTATCTTCCGTAGTATTGATCTCAATGTACTCGGCAATCTTGCGGAGCTCGTCTGCAAATTTGAATTTCACGCTGATATTGCCGTTTTCATGGACCCTGATATAGTCCACAAGCTCAACCAGGATTTCACGATTGAGAGCTTCAATGTTCTGATACTTCATAAAGGCTACCATTGCAGGATGCTCGTTGTCTACGCGTTTGCCAATTCTGCGCGTCCAGCGTTCAGCCGGGTAAGCACTGCGGAAATGTCAGATGTCTGCCGTTCATAGTCAGCCTTCATATCCCGGTATTCCTACTGGGTGATTTCAACGTCTTTCCAGTCCTGATAAAGAGACTGCTTGTAGTGTGTTATCTTTTTCAGTTACCGCTCTTTTGCAGCTATCAGATCGTCCAGTCGGTAAGACTGGCTTTTTGGGGTTGGAGCGAACTTAATCTGCGTGACGATTTCCGAGTAGGAAACAGCTAAATGTTCCTGATGCTGTACGGCAAACAGAACAGCAGCCTCCAGCCACTCATGCTTGATTGAGTGCATGGTGCCGGCTGTCCGGGAACAGTCTTGTAGGTTGAACAAGAATAATATACATTGTTGTTCTTGCCAACGCATCAAGTAATGGATCGCCCGCACTCGGCACATTTCAGAAAAACGCTGAATAAATGTACCTCTCGTCCTTTCGGGGAAGTACGGGTATCTCGTTTTAAGAGAGCCTGTACCTTAATCGAAAGTTTCATAGTCGATAATGGCCTCATGCGTTCCAGCCGCTTCCCGCCATTTCTCATGTGGAACAGCTTCAATCTGGTGTACCTTGTAGCATTTTACCCGGCGCCGGACCTGGGCTAAATATCTGGTGTAGGTCGGATTGGTAAGAATGGAGTGGATCATGCGGGCTGCCCATATAGGATCGTCATACCCTCTTATTGAAACAGACAAGCCCTTTTGTACTTTGTAAGCCGTACTCGTTCAGGTACAACGTGATGCCAAATCACACAACGGTCAATAACCGTCTTTTCAATGGGCTGCAAGCCCTCCTTGCCGCCAGCCACCAGCTCACACAAAGGCAAAAGAAAATCCGCCTCCATGGAAAGTGGGATTGCTCCAGAGGTCATATTGAGCTCCACATCATAACGTGCTGGAACTGGCTCTTTCATATTCAATTTTCTCTTACCTGGATTACCTTACAGCTTCTTCACAGCTGTAGGCTTTGGCTTCTTCCCGCCATCGGAATTTCTCCTCTCTCAAGTTCCAATATTTTCTATTGTCAAAACCATTATTTCTACATATAATAATTAAGAACACGAAGCAAATAGTGTTCCTCAAACACTCGTTTTCTGTTGACTACGAGTGTTTTTGTGATATAATGAAGTTAGAGGATAGCGACGTTGACCAGCTATCGTGGTGTTGAAGCAATTGACTGTGTCGGCATGCAGCCGGTTGTGGAGCCTGACCTTGGGTTATGCGATAACCTCAAACCGAATAGGTTCTTCGGAACTGAATGAAAACGCTTTTTAAGGGCCTTGCATTGGCAGGGTCCTTTATTTTTTGCAAAGGACAAGATATAATATGGATCTATTACAACAGTCTGCACAAGCCTGGAAAGAAATAACTGAATATAGATATTTGTTTACATATGGCTATAAGAAACAGCTGCATCCAATTAATCTTACCTTTTCTCTGGAAGATTATCCGCATTTAGCTGGCTTCCAGTATATGAAAGATCTCTCTCTTCCAAATTATTCTTCTGCCAAAATTGCTGATAGAATTCTTGAGGGTAAAATACTATTTGAAAAAGTTCAAAAAGCAGCCCAGTACGAAGAGATGATAAAACCTCGACTTGAAGCTTTAGTTCACTTGAAAGAATCCCTTGATAACAAATTTAATTTATATTCATACATGCCACGCATGTATCCTTTCATCACAGGCATTAAAGCAGATTATTTAATATCCAGCCATTTTAGTGTTGATAATTTCATCTTTATCATCAAAGCAAATGCGCAAGGTGAATTAAAATGTGATTTTCTTTGTTGCTCCATTTTTGAAAAAGGTGATCGCGATTATGAAACAAATCAAAAAGCTCGAACACTGATGAAAAAAGAACGAATACATATTCCTTCTAACACCACCGATATTCTATTGGATCGCTTATCAGCTCAAACAAGGCCAGAAGACAAAACTACTGATCTTTCAGATAATACAGAAGCAAAATCCGATGTTTCACAATAGTACCACTTCCTTTGGGAGGTGGTTTTTTTCTGCTATCCCCCGTATGAGATGGTGCGAGCTGTCCGAGGTTAATTCTCAGTGGATGCCACGGAGTAATTGATGTCCTCATATCCCACGGTTTTGATATAGATCCAGCTCTGGAGCTTGCACACGCTGTCTTTGTGCATGGACAAATATGGGATCGTCTGCCGGGTCGACTTTACCTTTGGCGGCGGCTCCGTTTTTCTTCTTTGTATTTTTCAATCACATCCTCTTTTCCAACGCCCGGCCCGGCAAATGGCGCATAAGTGTTTTCGGTTCGATAGGCCCTGATCCTCGGCCTTAGAAACGTGGCCCGGATGATATTCCGCACAACCTTTTCTAATGGTAAGCTGGCCTTTTCATACATAGCCAGCAGGAACGCCGGGAGCATAATTCCCAGCATGAGAAACATCTCCCCGGTATTGCCGATGGTTCCACGGTTCATCAAATAGGCCGGAATCCCACCACGCCCGCGCTGCATAAGCAGCCAAGCTAGCGTTTGGTGAGGTTGAAAGCCATCTTTGTTTTGATTTTAGATAAAACAGCCAGTTTTTCTCATTAAAATTTTATACATTATCCAAACACTTTTGTTTTCCATTCACTATAATATCTGTACTCTTTACAATGTTTCTTCTGTAAATGAAACCAGGACGCAAAACATTATCATATAACAAAATTCTGCGCCCTGTTAAAATTATCATATCTAATTTTCTATATTTTTTGTTTACAATCCCGGTACTGTTGCCGTTTACTCATGACTAATTATTATTTAGAAACTGATTTCCATTCACCCATGCTCATATCAAAATTTCCACTGTAAATAATGGGATTCCCAGTCATTGCCCTTTGATTGTACGCTTCATAGCGGTTCAGAGCCTCGTAACCTCCTGGCATATACTTTGCAAGCGTATGAAACCTCTCAAAATTATAATACCGTGTCAGTGCAGCCGGTATCCCCTCATAGCGTTCATTCTGGTACGTTTCCGTAATCCCGTTTATCTCATCTCCAGAATACGTATATGCCAGGTCAGAATAGCCGGAAGAGGCGCTGCGAAGCAGGCTGTTTGGATAATACCAGGTATATCTTCCACTGGTTGTGTCCGGGTCTCCGTAAATTTCCGTTTTATGCGGTAGGCTCTGGCATGTTGCAAAATCATATTCGGATTTTTCATCTGTCATCACATTGAAAGCATAATCATATTTCATCGCGATCTGATCAAATGCCACATCCACATCTTTTACTGTGATTTCCCAGTCCCATACTCCCTCGGTCTCCCCGCGGTCTTCTCTTCCCATGGATGCCAGAATGGAATACATATAGAGCATCTGCCAGTCCAGCCGGAGCATACACTCCGTATCTTCATTGCTGACTAGGATCTGTTTACTCACATATTCCTCAGCATCTTCATACCAGCTTCCCTCTTCATCTTCATGTTCGATTTGGTATTCCCGTAATCCGTATACAGTAATGGAACGCTGCAGCAGGTACTGGGTCTCATAGTCATACGCTTTCTGCAGCAGGTACAGAAGCGTATCCCGGTCTATCTTCAGGATCCGATAATCGCTCTCCGTCAAAACCACATCATTTTTAATGGCATTTAACATCATGGCATTGGAAACACCACCTGCTGCCGCGCTCGTATTGAGTGATCCAATAAATGCCCCGTCATAGTTTCCATCCAAGCCGCCCAGATGTGTGGCCCCATTCATAAAGGCAAAACAGGCTGCCAACTGCTCCGTTCCCCAACGGTTTCTCTGGGACGGGTGCCTCCTCGCCTCTGCCTCATATATCTTGGTAAGCCATTCCCGCTCATCAATCCCGGGAGAATATGTACTCGTTGCGGATCGTAAACCATTCTTTGTATTATCCTTACTGACGGTTGCTCCATTTCGGATAGCCAGGGACCAAATGGTACCCCGAAGGGCCGGGCTGTACTCTTTTATATTGATGCCATAATTGGATAGCATGCCGCGCTGCGCCGGCAGGTAGTAAGCTTCGTAGGCGGTCCGGCTCTGCAGTCCGGCAAATTCATCTGGGTAATTCATGTAAGCGGCATGCCATGCATTGATCAGGGATGCACGGTTTGAATATAACGGCGGGTTTATCATGCTCGGCTTTGTATCCGTTTCCTTCCGGTAACCACTTTCGATGGAAGACATTTCTATGAAGTGCTGGAACGCTCCATAGTGTGCCTGATTATAGGATACGCAAAATTTCAAAAAATCCACCAGGGAATACCCGATATCGAACTGGTAGCAGCCATATGCATATCCGCCATCGCTTCCGGCAAGGTTAAACCGTTCCCTTCCAGACTCAAATACCGTCCAGCCGGTCCAAACCGTTCCTCCCGGCACCTGCATGACGATCCCATTATCAGGTCCATACCCGGACGAATCTGCAAAATAAGCATCATCTGAGGAATCATCGGTACTTTCATCAAGCAAATTCAAATATGGCCGGAAAAAGTAAACCTGTCTCGCCGACCGGTAGCCGGTATTTGCCAATGGTTCATATACGGTGCCGTATTTTTCCCCTTTTGCATGGATTACCTGCCCATTTCCCGCATACATCATCATGTGATTACCAGATGGTCTCCCATACCAGATTACATCTCCAGGCTGAAGATCCGCTTCCTCTATAAACTGTTTGTTTCTAGTCGCAAAATCCTTCCACCCAACCGTTGTCATGCACCACTGCGTTCCCATGATAGCTTTTAAGTCAAAGCCAGCCTCCTGATAACAGCGCGCAACCATGGATGAACAGTCCCAGGATCCTTCCAAGGTTCTCTTTGCCTGGCTGTAAGACCAGTTCAAACGTGACCTCGCTATCGCAACCGCCCGTTCCCCGATTTTATTATAGAATGAGATGTCTCCAAAGGCCCACGAATCATTTCCCGTGTTGAACTCCATATTGAACAGACTCTTCAGTGCATATTTCATGTGGTATACCGATGCAATACCAATTCCAACCGTTCCTAATGCAACAAGCACCACACTGATTATCACAAGCCACTTTAATTTTTTTATCATTCGTCCGAATATCCGTTTTTTCATAACCGTTTCCTACCTCTAACGCGCAGGAACATCACCTCCTGTCCTTCATTTTTCGATCATCGCAAAGCAGATTGTCCTTTCATCCCTGCTTCCATAACTGCAAGTCACCAGTGCAAGCATTTTCTTTTGAATTTCTTCTTCCGGCAATCCTTTCCATGAATTACGGCACCATTCTTTAAAAAGCAGTTTCTTTTCCACCATTTGCGATGGTTCAAAATTTTTTGCTGAACAAACGATGGTTCCGATCACGCTGTATCGCTCTTGCCTGTCTGGGAAAAATAAAGAGATTGATTTATGGGCATTCAGAAAATCGGCATCCGTATACCTGACGATATCTTTAAACATCGTCCCATTGCGCATATGATGGCCATAGAGAACGACCAGATGCTCCTCTGCAGCAGAGGAATTGGCACCATCCAGCATAATGGCACCAAATGCCCGCTTCTCACCTTCTGCCGAATGTTTCATATAGTATTCGTTATCACCGGCCCGCCAGCAAATGGGATAATCGATCGCTGTTCCAGGAATCTGTATCCAGCCAACAATATCCGGGTTGATACTCTTTAAGACTTCAAAATCTATCGGTGAAGTATAAAGCACCGTTTCTTCCCTAGTTGGTCCATTCCCCTTACGCCCCTCCTCTTCTGATAGGTTTCCTTCATTTCCGGGAAATGCTGCCTGTTTCAAATGCTCCTGTTCCATGCGCGCCTCTATATAAGGAGACGATCCCTGATAAACACAGATACCTGCTGCCAGGATCAGCAATAGGACAACGGTCTTTCTAATCATTGCATAATCCTCTCCAGTCAATCGGCGTGCACCGCTTTTCTGTATGGAATGGAACTTTATATGTTTCCCCTTCCTGATGTTCTCCTGTACGGTATATAAGGAATGGGATATACTGCACCTTGCTTTGTTCCTTCACATACAGGTCCATTCGTATCCAGGGCCGTACCGGTCTCTGAAGTGCCTGAAGGAATTCTGAATAGTGAAGCATGATATAATCCTGTGTAGAGTTCATCAGAAAGGGAACCGACTCAAAAGCATACCCGGTACCGAGTGCTGTCATTGCCGGTGCCACCTTTTTTGCAAGTAAGGCCATTCCCATGGCTGCCTGATCCGTGATGTGCTCCTCACTGCCCCACTGGTTATATAAAGTCCCTTCTTTCAGATAGCTCCCGTCAGCCAGTTCCTCCCTGTCATTCATCAGCATAATCATAATGGTATTCTCTCTGGCGGTCGGCGGAAGCCGTACATAATCTCTTGCCCGGATAAGGCCGCCCATATCAGAACTCAAATTTTCAATCAGGACCGTAAGCTCACCAACCATAAATACGCATCGGTAAACTGTTCCAATTCCTTCAACATCCTGTTCTTCAAACAGCGGAAGGGCATACACGGATGAAACTTTTACATTTTCCATGGTAATACCCAAATGATAAAGAAAGACTCCAAACTGATCCCGGAAGTATAGCTCCGGGAATAAGTACGGAATTTCCTTTTCAAAATCCTGATGGGAATTGCAGGAGAGGCTCATTCCATTCCTCAGCCCCGCCAACGCATACGAATTATTCTTTCTGATCTGTTCAAACAGATCCATTCTCTTTTTCAGAGCATACTGCCTGCTGTATTCTGTTCTGGATGTTTCCAAATGATTTCTGCAGAAATCCGATATTTCTGCCATACAAGCTAAGATTTCTTTCTCTCCGGCCTGTTCCCGATTACTGCACTGCTCCTTTAAAACATGCAAAAAGAATTCTGCATCTCGATAAAACTGTTTCTTTTCATAGCCAAACGCCTCACATTCTTTTACCTTTACCAGGGCCTGTTCCATTTTTTTCAAAGTTACAGAAGCATCCGGATCCTGTTGCCTGCAGATAAAGGACAGAAATGGCAGCAGCGGCTGTTGATAACGTTTTATGGATTCAAATTTTAAAAGATCTGTCTGCTGAAGATCATCCGCAGGATCATTGCTGAAAACAAACATCACATTGATTGCCTGATGCAGGGAGATTTGCCGCATTCGGCGGTTTACCTGTGCATACGCATTGCATTTAAAAAGTAATCCACCATGCGTACTTACCCGCTCTGTTCCCATATCAATCTCTATACAAAGTGGACGTTCTTCTAAGTGATCCGTGCATCGGTATGACAATTTTAGATCTGCAAAGATATCTCCACGCTTCTTCGCCTGGCCGCCATACTCCCGCATCATTTCAACTGAATACGGAACTTCAAACTCCAGCTGCCTCCATTTCTCTCTATAATTAGAGAGTACCATTTTCAGCGCCGCTGCGATCTCTGCTTCCTTATGCGGGGATAATTCCATATTTGTCCTGCCTGCAGCATACGTATCCAGAACCGAAACCATGTTTTGAACGGTTTCTCCTTGGAAATATTCGTTTATCAATTCGTAAAGATGCTTCTTTCCAGCCTGAGTAATGGAATACAGCCCTTTCTTCCGCGCTCCCCTTTGTTCCTGCATTTTTATCCAGCCCCGTTCAATGCACGTTTTGACCGTCCGCTGCCCCATACTTCCAGTTTCCTGAATGCACGGATCAATATGCTGAATCAGGAATAGAATCATCTTCCGCCTGAGGCGCTTATATTTTAAAAGCAGAGCCAGAATTAAAATCACCCTTGCATCTGTCCGGCCAGGCCTGGAACTTGCAAATACACTGTTTTTTAAAATCTCATCGTAAATCATTCGAAGATGTAACATGTACCACCTCATCTACTCTCATTTATTTTTAATTTTTTCTCATACATATTTCATTGTGTCTGACCTCTGAGTTTTCGGCTCTAAAAATATCTTTTATATGTATCCTTTTACAATGATCAAAAACCCTTTGTTTCAGCATTTTATATGGTTTTCCCGCCCGCATAAGCCCCATGTGCATGGCACAGTTTCTTCTGTTGTACATGGCACAACATAGTTATGCCATGCACGGGCCGCTGCGTTTCACACCTGGGTTATGCCACGCACATGGCACAAAATCCGCCCTATATCTTTCAAATCCAGTATCGTTTTATCACTGGCATCCTGCATCCGCTTTCAGACAGCAAATGCGCATACCGGCTCATTAATATCTGATCCATTTCATCAATGATATGACGGTTTCTGGTATCAACTATCAACGAAAAACTGCTTGTATTCAGCGCCACCAACTTTGCATTAGAACGTATAAAAATCGGTTCTGTTAATGCCTGCACAATGGTATATCTTGTTATCAGAAGTATGTCTTGTAGTGCATTTTGTGGGATCAAATCCGGAGAAATTTCGTAACACATAAAGGTCTGATCCTTCTTCTTTTCTTCTAAATCAAATGGCGAAAACTCGCATGACAGGAAGGTCTTTCGGCACAAAAAATCTCCATTCTGACATTCGCGTGATGTGCCAAAAGCATATTCTACATTCACATAATGTCGGTACAGCTTTCTTATATCTTCCGATAACAGCAGAGGTTCTTTGCTTGTGACATAGCGCTTATATAGTGCTGTCACGGAATACACATTACTGTTATCGGGAGCAGTTTCTTTCACTATATCTGCCATTGGCTGCAACTGGTCTGTCCCCTGGACAGCATTATAAAGAGCCGATAACGAATAAACTTTTACCTTTGGCCGGATATATCCAAGTCCGTTCATGGAAAGGATACGCCACACAAGGTATACCGAATATGTATAAATTGGCCGCCGGATCACATGAAGCAGATACTCAAACACAAGTGGTTTAATCATCTTTTTGTTCAGAAAATAGGCACATCTTCGTGACGCAACCGTTATGAATAACCCTTCCTGCCTTCCCCGCTTCGCATAATCCATGGTCAGCCATTCTTCCAAAGATACTACGGCGCAAAACGGCAAAAAGTCTTCACTGTGTATGTCTATCACATCCCCGTCTTCCACAATCAGCGCGCCTTCATCTGTCATAAATACCACCGAAACCTTTTGAATTTTCACTATTTGCGCTGTATTTTTATCCGATCCTGCTTCTGTCCCGCTCTCTGATGCCTGACTTGTATGGTCAGAACCTGGCAAAAAATCCAGCATATGTTCCGCATTTTCTGGCATAGTTTCTGCTGTTTTCAGTAATTTCATTGGAACTTTTTCTCCTGGAAATGTCTGCTTTTCTCGGATTTCCAAATGCGCCTGAGAATTATTTTTTACCAAATCCAACGGCAATTTATGATGATTTTTTTGAACGTCTGGAGCGGATTTACTGGAATTTTCCGGGCAATTTGGTCCCGAAGTTTTCTCTTCTTTCTTCGCTTCATGCCCTAAAAAGCCTGCACTCATACTCGCCTGACTCATCAGTTCCTCCAGTGATAAAGTCGGCCTGTCGCTGTATGTGGGAACCAATATTTTCTTTTTATGAGCAGATTGTGCTTCTTCAGGACATAGCTGTTTATCATCTTTCCGACCAAATTCCACCGCTACTGACGTAAAAAACAGATAGGGAATTTCATCATATATACAGATATCTTCAAAGAATTGCTGTCGTTCACGCCCCTGATAAGCAGGTGCAGCACGAAGTTTTTTCAGACAATCCTCATACCTTTTTGCTGAACATACCTCATTCTCTATTAAAATGGCATCCAGTAAATTCCGCAGAATTTTCCTGGCTGCAAAGGCATGTTGCTCTGGCAGTATTCCCCCATTTTCATTTAATATATGATCCAGCAGCTTTTCTTTGTCATATAGGAATGAAGCAGAAGTACGCTTCCTGACATCTTTGAACGCTTTATATAATTGTTCTCCAACCGGTAATACATACCCTCTTATGTGCCCCATCTGTTCTAAAATGATGCAAACCTGCATGTGAAATACATTTTTCCGTATCATTGAAACAGTCGGATTATGAAACATATAGCGCAGCACTTGCAGTTCCGCGTTAAGCTGACAATTGCAAAAATCTTTCGAGAATTCACATATTTTGCAAAAATCTACTTCCTGACATTCCGGTTCAAAGTGAAAGTTTGTATCCACTTCTTCGCAATGAAATGACAGTTCCCCATATGTCTGGTATAAATCAGAAATGTAGGATACTTTTGGCTTTGTGTCTACTATTTTCATATTCTTTAACTCTTCAAACACATAATCACACTGCTCCTTCGTGTATCCGCATGAAGCGCATTTCTGAATTACATAGATATTTTTTAGTGCATGATCTGCTATCCACGCCACCTTAAACAGGCATGGGCATCCTTTGATGTAGTGCATTTATTTTCCTTCCTGCTGCATTCTTAAAACACATAATACTTTGGAATTTTGTCACATCCTGGTACCGGGTAATATGGCTTGATCACATGCTTCCCCTTCCGCATCAATTCACTCACCTCTGCCAGTTCCTCCTCTTTTCCACCAATCAGACCATATTCATTCAGATAAAAGAGGGTGAAGCTTGCAAATTCAAGGACACGTTTTGCATCCTGCTTTCCTGCAGTTGAGGTCTTCGTAATTTTGTCATAATGTCCCTTCTTATATGGAATAATTTCTTTCTCCCGAACAAACCCGGTAATGCAGCAGACCACACAATTGCTGTGGCACATAGCAGAAGTAAGCTTCTCCCACTTCACGCGAGGAAGCGAAATATTAAAGTTCCCATAATCATTTTCACAGATTAAATATATCCTGGCACCATACTGATCGCTGATTTTACGCACCTTTCCACAAAAGAATGCCGTTTCTCCAATCTTTGCCCTACGGGTAAGTACAAGTGAACTATTGATCGAGATCGGCGCACCATCTAGGTCCTCATACTGATATAAGCCATATTCATACTCCATCTGGGAAAGCACAGCATCCGCCGTCATTTGCCCTGTCTGCACACACATTTCGAATGCTCTGGCGGCAATGATCGCGTTTAGGGCTGTTAGATCAAATCGCTTCCACTTGCACAGGTCAAGCGCTTCTCCAGAGTATATGCCTGCTTCCTTTCTGGCCCCTTTTTTGCACTTAAAGGCAACCGGTATGGAAAATCCACGCCCATAGATGAACGGAATGACACCGGCGGCTTTTGAATACTTAGCAAGCTGCCGAACGTATTCTACGCATGCTGCTGCATGTCTGCCGCGTAAAAATTGAAGTTCCAAATTTTCATTGACTGTCACTTCCGTCTCATCCTCTCTGCAGCAGCATCGCAGCACTTTTCCTGTTTCTAATTCTCTTTTGATCCTGGAGCGAAGCGCTAAATGATATAATACTGTTGGATATAAATAGCGCGCTTCTTCGTTTCCACCTGATTTCAATACTAAAAAACCGATTTTCTGCTTCAACACAACCCTCCTTAAATTCTTCTTTTTAAAAAACTGCGTATGGCTGTGACACCACACGCAGCTAGATCTACCTTCTTCTGCCGCGTTTCGGACCGCGATGCCACCGCCTTGAAACATGCTCCGGCTCTTCGGCATCTTTTGTTCTGCGTCTGACAGCAAGGTATAATATGATTGCGATAAACAATAGGAAAAATACAACCGCCGTAATGTACGGATGCTTTTTTACAGTTTCTGCTATCTTTTTCAGAAACTTTATCATCTCTTCCCATAGGTTTTTAAGCCAATCCCAGTGATTGGATCCCGATGATTTTGATGTGCTTTCCGACATAACAGAAGCATCCTTCGGCAGCAGTTCATACCGCGCCCGGATCTGATACCCCTCTTCTTCCGGCAGGGTGATCACATCTTCATACGAAATTTCCAGATCATAAACCAGCTTTTTCCCATAAGCGACTGCATTCCGATACAGGATCCCATTCTGCTCATACATGTCACCGGCCCAGGCAGTGTGATCAATCTGGTATGCGTCATTCGGCACCCCGATCAGCTCTAATAAAAGCCCTTCATTACCAGCAAACGGATCCACAGTCTGATTAAGTGATATCACCTCATTTCCAATCTGAAATAGTCCTGAGTCTGCATGTTCTACGACAATATCAAACGTAAAGGAATCTTCCCAGCGTTCATTTACCCGCTCTGCCTCTTTGATCGGCAACGTATATTCCGTTACGGTTTGAAACGGATTATCTGCAATTTCTACCTTATAGGTTTCCGGAATCTCATCGATCCCCTCATAATCTTTCAGTAGTAACGTATCCCGGATATGCTTCTTCCTTCCTGAAAGAGACTGTTCCTTCACCTCATAATCCACTAACCGGTATGTATCATCACCTTCCACATGCTCTTCCTCAGGCAGATATTGGTCCTGATCCGCATCCTTTGGAAAGACCTGTGAATAATATACATAACTTCCATCCGTCTCTCCTGAACCGTAATATGGCCGCTCTCCAAATACTTCTTCCACGGTGGTAATCGCATCATCTGCGCCGCTAACCTGCTTTTCTGCCTCAGAAGGCACCGCTACATTCACATTCTCTGCAATACTCTGCGTTTGGTTTTCTGATACCTGACTCGCCATGGTTTTCCCGGCGGGACTGGCAAATACCAGTACCGCCGTAAACATCAGGGCGCTAAAATATCTACGCCTCATCATCTTTTTTCTTTCCTTTCCTTCGTCCGATAAGCACCAGTCCCCCTGCGCCCATCGCAAAGATGGTTGCCAGTACATACCATTTGAATGAATCTGTAGTATCTCCTGCCTTCGGTTGCTTCAGCCAGTCTGGAACACCCAATCCATAGGATCCACTGCTTCCATTCGTACTTTCATAATGTGCATAGATCCGCCCGATACCAACCCTTTTATCAATCTTTTCATTATATAGCGTTGTTTCCCCAGCAATGGTTCCGTCATATGAAACAAGGAACTGCCATGGTGCTTCGGACCGCTCATATCCGTTTGCCGGTTCGATCTCCACGATACGGTAAGTTCCTGCCTTACCGGCCGGAACCTTGCACGCTCCTGCTTCATCCGTTCTGCCATGAAATACCACCTGGCCGGCCGGATCAGTCACCTGAAGCAGTGTATCCGGAACTGCTGTGCCGTCTTCTGAATCTTTCTTTTCAAGTATCACCTCCACATTTGGATAATCATACAAGGTCCGGTTTTCTGGATTTGTTACTTTACCATCCTTAATATAAAGGTACTGTACAGCCGGGTTCAGGTAATATCCAGCCGGTGCCTCTGTTTCCTGATATGTATAGGTTCCATCCGCCGGCATAGCAAATGTCAGATATCCGCTCTCATCCGTAATACCTTTTAAATACAGGCTTCCGTCCGCACTGTAAACAGTAAGCTTTGCTCCGGCCACGCCGATCTGGTTTACTGGATCGTACTTGCGAATGGACAACTGGCGTTTCCCCGGAGTGGTGCCACCTCCGCCACCACCGCCATTGATCGCAAAATTCACAAATCGGATTTCTTTTGTTTCCTGACCCAATGGCATAATAAACTCCTGATCCTCAGATACCCGGTATCCACCAGGAGCTGATACTTCGTGTATGACATAGGTCTCTCCGGCTTTCAGTACACCGTCAACCCGGTAAACCGTACCATCCGGCACGAAATCAACCAGTACATTTCCGTCCAGATCTTTGATCTGTATCTGGCCACCACTAAGAAGCGTGCCATTTGGATTTACCTTGCCAAATTCTACATGGGTTACATCATCAAACATTTCCACCATATCGACGCTGCCGTCTTTGGATACCGTAAATTCAATGCTCTCCGCAACCGAATAGCCATCTGCCGGCCGGATCTCAATAAGTGTATAAGTTTCTCCGGCAATCAGTTTTGCTACGATTTCGTGTGGTATCGTTGAAGAGGTCCATTCATCAACCACATTTCCATTCTTATCCTTTATCACCAGATGACAGCCCGGAAGTTCTTCTTTTCCCGTAATTTTCTTCTTGGATACAACCACATGCGTCGGCTTATCCTCCATTTTGACCTGATCGACCGTTCCGTCATGGCTTACTTTAAACGGAATATCTTCCGCATAGGCCCAACCGTCTGCCGGACGAACCTCCCGCAGTGTATATTCCTCGTCTGCGATCAGTTTCTCCTTAATTTCATGAGGCTGGTCGGTAGAAAACCACTCATCTACCACATTTCCATTCTTATCAATGACCTGCAGCGTACAGCCCGGAAGTTCTTTACTTCCCGTAATCTCCTGCTTGGAAATTACAACATGAGTCGGCTTGTCCTCCATCTTGACATAATCAACTGTTCCGTCATGACTCACCTTAAACGGCACATCTTCGGCATATGCCCAGCCGTCTGCAGGCCGAACCTCTCGCAGCACATAACTCTCGTCCACTACCAGTTTTGCAACAATTTCATGAGGCTTGTCCGTAGAGATCCACTCCTCTACTACGTTTCCGTCCTTATCCACAACCTGAAGCAGCGCTCCCGGGAGTTCCTCACTGTTTGTGATCTTCTTTTTAGATAACACGATGTGAGTAGGCTTATCCACCATAACCACACGGTCCACTGTGCCGTCCTCATTTACGGTAAAGGTGATATCTTCCGCATAGGAATATCCAGGTTCCGGGCTTTTTTCAACCAGTCTATAGGTCTTTCCCGGTTCCAGGAATTCTTCAAGGCTTTCCGCTACATCAGAACTGGTCCATCTGTGGATCAAATTATTTTCCTCATCGTATAATTCCATTTCACAGCCAGGAAGCTCTTTACCACCGCCAATTTCCGTCTTTGAGATCATAACTTTGGTTTTCCGGTCCGCGGCTGCAATGCCTTCAACATTCACAGACTGGCCCAGAATTGTACTGATCTTATTTGTCGGAAGGCTGTCCCCATTTGCGAATACGGTTTCTTCCGTAAGCACATAGGTTTCTCCCTGCTTAAATATCGTGCGTTTTGCCGTATCCTCAATATTTCTGGTAAATCTGGCTCCGTTTCCGTGAGTTACATCCACACTTCCGGATGTCATTTTCTCCGTATGGTGCAGGCCATTCTCGATCTTTTCAATCTCATAGGTCACATTTTTATAGTAACCAGGATCGATCTTGACATATTCATTACCAGAGAGGCTGATGGTATCGCCACTCTTTATCATGCCGGTCCTGCTGCCGCTGTATGAATAGGTCCCTGGAAGTTCCCTTCCTGTCGATGCGTCATAAAGTTTTACCCTAAATGATGTTTTCTGATCTTTATACCGCTCCTTTCCAGATCCCGTAAGTTCGTTGAACAATACTACTTTTCCATAGGTTAATACCGGCACTGTCTTCTGGGTTTCCCTTACAATTCCGTTATATTCTGCTTTCGCCTCAATCGTAGATGCCTCACCACTTACCTGTGTTGTAAAAGCAGCGTATGCAGCTTCACCCGGCGCCACGCTCTCAAAATGGAATACCAGTTTTTCTCCGTCGAAAGTTCCTGTTCCCGGATCAATAATGCTTGTATCTGCATCGACAGTCACGGTTAATACCATATCTGCCGTTTTGTGATCCGTATTGATCATTCGAATTCTTTCAAAAATTGCCTGATCCGGCGCTAATGCACTGGCACCATCCGCAGACAGTCTGGTTATTACCAGATCATCTTTCTGCAGAGGATTTTTCACCTGCTTTTCCTGATTATCCGCATCTGGAATAAACGCGGTAATCTTGGTTCCGTCCGCATAAGATAAGGTCTCATTTACATGGTCAATTTCTCTGGTTGGAATTTTAATCTCTCCATTTTCATCAAACCAGAATGTTTTGGTGAACCGATCCGTCACAAGAACCGTTCCATCGGAATACCTACAGTACTCCGTGATGGTATAGGCCGATCCTTCTGACACAGAAGCGAACGGTTTTCTTATCACATGTTCCTCGCCAGCACCGATCCAGCTTTCTATCAGATCTTTGTTTGCGTCCGTCAGCTCATAATATATCTGGGTCACATAACGGCCCTTCAGTTTTACCTGCTCAATGCTTGTGGTATCACGATTGATCGTATCCAATTCATAATCATTCTTTGATACCCGCTGGATTTCAATACTCTCCATCTGGTTAGAAAGGCCCTGGATACTCCTTCCATCACTGGATACCGTAAACAGTACCGGCTTCATCAGATTCCACCCCTTCGGCGCAGTATCTTCCACCAGGATATAGGTATGCCCTGCGATAAGTCCGATAACCTTATGCCTCTTCTCCAATTTTCTGGTGGTCCAGGTCGTAAACGGTGCATCTTTATCATATACAGGCTGATCGTGTTCATCTTTTCCTGTCACTTCATAAATGGAAAGAATTGCCCCATCTATAAAAGCACCTTCTGTATTGTCATCCCCTAAAACATCGAAGTCCTGCTTACTAAAATACAGCCTGGTTTTCTGATCCTTTACGCTCTCCTGATGAATTACTACCGTCTCATGGGCAAAGCTCTGGCCGTCACCCTGTTTCGGCTCAAACTGCCAGGTGATGATTTCCGGATTTACACTATAACCCTCCGGCGCTGCGATCTCCTGTAACGTGTATGTATATGGAATGATGCTTCCATCTGGCCGCATCTCACCAACAGGAAGATCCTGCACGGTGATGACTGGCTCTGTTCCATAGATCATGTTTGTGGTGACCGGCTCATCCAGATCATTTTCTTTATACGCTTTGATCTCAAATGTTGCTCCGGCAAGTCCCTGGCCGTCTTCTCCAGTCTTGGTGATAGAAAGCGCACCTTTCACCGCTTCATTGACTGCCCGAATCGTCTGTACCAAATCATCCAGATGATACTCAAATCGTGCCGGCTCTGCTAAGGTATAATAGTCCGGTGCTGACAGTTCCACTAAATAATAGATGCCTTCTGCCAGGCCCGTCTCGATGTGAATCCTTAAATCTCCCACCTGATATCCTTCCGGGATCCTGCCATTTACTTTATCTGTCACTGTATAAATGCCATCTGCTCCGGTTACCCACTGGCTGACCAGATACTCATCGGACTGGTTCAAATTTCCTGACTGATCTGCTCTATACAGGGCCATGGTAGCCCCAGCCATCTCCCCGGTCACACCAACAGCAGATTTAGAAAGCCAGATCTGTCCCTCCAGATCCTCGATGTGATACTGCTGGATCTCCTTCCGGTTCTCCACTACAATCACCTGGGCATCTGCTTTTAAAAATCCATCGGGTGCCTTGGTTTCTACAAGGACATACTTTTCCCCTGCTGGCAGGCCATTGATCCTTCTGGTGCCTCTGTCCGTAAGGTAAGTATCCGCGTAAGCATTTATATGCTCCAATTTCTGATAATCAAACTGGTAATCAAAGACGGTTTCCGGCAGGTTGCCAGATACTGCTACGCGTATAGTCTCCCCGTCGCTTGTAATCATGGTAAGGAGTGCTTTCGTTGCAAATCGGTCGTGACTTCCTCCGGCGCTTGTCGCATCCATTACCGTCTTAGCTGTGACGGTTGCAGATTTTTCCTGCCCATTCTCCTTCCAGCCAAATAGTGAAAGATCCACACCATAGGACGCATACGCTTTTTCAAATGCATCGCGGAAATTCTGATAATCCTCAACAGTGCCGCTCTTAAATGATGCCAGAACACGGGCATCATATACCGGCGTGCCATCCGCATCGTAAATAATTTCCCCTTCTGCATTGACCACTGCCTGATGAAGGCTAAATTCCGCCCCAGACAGCTGGACTTTCTCTCCGTGCTCATCTGTAAAGAATTTTTCAATCTCAACCTTTGTGGTATCATTTTTCATGCAGACGGTTTCAACTTCTGACTGATCTCCAACTGTAATTTCCACCGGATCTGCTGTTACAAATCCTTCCGGCGTTTCAATCTCTTCCAACAGATAATCTCCCGCCGGGATCCGCTCGAAATAGGCCGGTTCATTTCCACTGATCCATTCCGCGGTATTCCATACCGGGTTGGAAGCGGTACTGTTTGTATCTTCCCAAACCAGCGGAGTATTCTGCGTTTTTACCAGATAATATCCCTTCGGATATTTCTCCGTATCCGCACTATATACCCGTCTGGCCGGATACAGCGCCAGTTTTGCTCCAGAAACAGAACTGTATGTATAGGAAGCAATATCACCAGTCACCACCTCGCGCTCATACGGTTTCTCTCCCGTTTCCGGATGTTCATGGTCCATATCCAGAACCGGCATTTTGGTATCCTGCGGCGCATGGATCTTACTAATTTCAATCTTTGTGGTCCGATCAACCATCTGAACATGCTGAAGCTCTCCCGTCTCCGCTACAGAAATGCCACTAGGCAGGCCCTTTACATAGCCCTCCGGTGCCTTTAACTCCTCCAAAATATAGGTTCCGCTCGGAAGGCGTTTTAAAACATCTGCCTGTCCGTCTGTTTGAAATGTATCGAATGGATCATTCGGAGTCTTGTCAGAGCTTAACCAGGTGTTTTCAAGGATATATCCCTCACCCAGCCGGTGATACAGATTTTTCCGCTCCGGTGTTTTCTTCTCCTGAGAAGCATCATACAGTTCATCGTGTTCATTGATACGATATGCGTTCAGATTGTATTCTTCCAGATTATCTGAATCCTGGTGTCGTACAAAATCTCCATTCCGGTCATAAAGATCCTCTCCCTTTTTGTAGGTTTCTGAACTTCTCTGGTAATACAAAACCAAACCATGGTCATCATAGACCGGATTGAGTTCATTTAGAAAATCACCATCATTGTCATCTACCAGGACAGAACCATTCATATCCTGATTAAAACGGTTCTGCTCAACGCTGCTCTCCTCGTGTGATTGCTCACCATTTCCTTTCCAGGTTCCGGTAATATGGCCATACTCCGCATGGGTATACGACGGTTTATCCGCATCCGGTATCTCCGCGGTGGAATTATTTACCACATCCAGCGTTTCATCCTCTGCATATCCGTCCTTATTTTCTGCCACCGTAGCAATACGGGAAGTCGTGATCTTATCACGGGCAATCACATTTCCGAATTCATCTTTTCTTACATTAACTGGCCATACCAGAGTTCTTACCGTTCCGTCTGAACAGCCTTCTTCGATATATGCCATTCCTGTTGCCGGATCAACCAAAGCATCGCGGTACCCGTCTTTATCCAAATGATAAATTTTGGTGCCTGCCTCCACTTCAAGCTGCTTATCATTCTTTCGGTATTTTACCTTTGTAAAATCGCCTTCTGTAATCTCTAAATATGGGACTCCATCCTTAAAAACATACATCGAATGCTCTATATCAGTCTTTTCAAAGTTTCTGCGGTCCCGTTCTGCATCTTCCACAGGCGTCTGCTTATGCGTTTTATCATACACATAGGTAATGAACTGGCCGTCAATATACCGCTCCTGATATGGATCCAGGCCATCCAGATCATAATATAAGATATCTGTATCTGGCCGCTGTAACGTAACCGCAGACCATACTCCGCCGGTTGCCGAAATGGTGTTTCCGTCTTTATCAATACCGGCCGAAAAAGTCACTTCCAGTTCTTTACCCGCCTCGGCCTTTTCACGGACAAACTCTACTTTCTCTCCGGCATATCCCTGCTCGATATACATTCTGGTGATATTGTTCGTGAGATTTCTTTCAATCTTCAGTCCGTTATAAGCCTCATCTCCCTCAAATCCAGAACGCTCCACAGGGATTGCATCAAACAATGTCATCAATGCCCCTGCTACATAGCCATTTTCATCATCTGCAGTTTCAAGAGTCCTGGTAACATACCCATAGCCCGCAAATGTTCCGTGGGAATAAACGATTTCCACCTTTTCTCCTGCTGCCTTGCGTTCCTCTAAATACTCCAGGGTTCCTTTCTGCCATGCATATCCCAAATATTTTCCATCCCGATACGCATAAACCAGGTCCGGATTTTTTCCGATCTCGCTGTATTTTCCATCCACACGACCGGAAATCTTGTAGCTGACCGTCTTATCTGCCGTCGTATTGGCCTTTCCTACATAGGATTCTTTTACCTTTTCAACCTCCAGCCGGATCGGAGTATTCTCCACATAGACCTGCGCCACGTTTACCTTGTCTTCCGGTTTGTTTGCATTGGTTGTCTGGTGGTCCGCATCATCCTCATAAACGACTGCCAATACCCGGCTATCCTTTGTTCCTTCCTTATAATAAGTAATCTTGTCGCTGTAAACCTCGATCGCGATCGGCTTACTCCGCGCATATCCGGCCGGCGGATCTACTTCCGCCAGAACATAAACCCCCGCGCCCAAAGGCTGTGGCAGTTCCAGATAACCGACATTCTGGTCCTGATAGGACGCTCCCTGGTCTGTCATCTCATCCCGCATCAGGCCGTCCCTGGTTGTTGAATAGGTTTTAAAGGCCACGGTCTTATTCCCGTATTCATCTCCCAGGACAATCTGCTCATCCTCACTGCAGATCGGTGTACCCTCCGGCACGGTGCCGCTATACAGATCACCGATGCCATTCTCTTTTCCGGTAATACGATCAATCCACCTTGCAAGTCGGCCTTTTGCAATCGGCCGGATGTCGGTAGCCCCCATTGCCGTTAAGAATTCTTTTGTTCCGGTAAACTGCGTGGGTTCTGTCGTAAATTTTACTGTTCCCTGGCCACTCTCAATGTCATCACGGGATGCCGCATACAGATTGAAAAGTGCACCGTCGTGAAGGATATTCTCATGGGTTTCCGAGTCAATCTTCTCTATTCTAAGCTTTGCCGTAAAGAAGCGGTTCACAAACTTATCGTAAGCAAATCCCCGGTATGATGCACTTCCTCCCTGGCCCGGCTCTTCATCTGTCACCTCCGCCTGCTCATCCGTTGATGCAATCACGCTGTATGGAACCAGCATGGCAGCATATTTCCCCTCATAAGCTGTCTGCATTCCCGTCATTGTTGCAACATGATCCCGGTACTGGATTCCTAACCGGTTATCTGCAGTAATATCCGCACCCGGATATGGAACATCATCGGAAAGTCCCGCATCTTCAGACAGGGAACTATACCGGTAATTTTCCGAAATTCCTTTTCTACCGCTCTGCCCCTCCGTCAGATAATAGGTAACTTCGGCAGCAGAACGATCATTCTCCGGATTATAATAATTTTTCAGTGGCCGCCATGGGCTTTGCGTCAATGCAAAATAGTTACCTGCTTCTGCCCGAACCCCATTTGTGATCTCATTCAGATCAAGTCCATACTTATAAACTTCAAAATCCCCATGGTGATTATGGGCCTGGATTTTATGGTCCTCCTCACCAAACCGGATCTGATATTTCTGTTCCAGCTGCTGCATGGAATCAGAACAGTCATAATTATAGAAAGAATTGAGCGTTTCCGGAGTTTCCTGTGATGCATCATAAGATGCATACACACTCGGCAAGGTTACTTCCCTTGGCTGATCAATCTGATAATGTCGGTTTTTAAAATCTTTCAGTTCATCAACATGCGGCGGCTGCTCTGCCACCACATAGGTTCCATACGGTAAATATTTCGATAACCCATAGGCATACCCACCATCTTTTGAAAGATCTTTATCTCCATAAATCGTATTGGCAGCCAGTGTTGTTGTATCATGATCGTTGCCTCCGTTTGCCTCGCTATCCCAGTGAATTGCGTAAAGCTCATCAAGATCATACGCAAAGAATGGCTTCAAATAGTTTTCTGCCTTTATAATGGCCTGGCGGAGTGCCAGATCATACGTTTCTTCACTGTATGCTGTCGCACCGGCACTGGCCTCCTTCTCTCCAGTACCTGCGTCCACCTCCTGCACCAGTTTTTTTACCTCATTATCCAGGTACCAGCTGATTGCAAACTGACGCACCCGGTCAGATACCCTGGCATTATCCAGCTGCTCTTCGGTACGGTTCATGAGATTTCCAATCGGCTTATAACTTGTGTAGGTCGGATGATTTTCATCCCATTTATCTCCATTAGAAACGCTGATCGCATCAAAAAACTTCTCATAATTGTAATTTTTGACCGTTCTTGTGCTGTCACCGTCCTCAACCAGATAGTCTGCCGTTTCCAGCAGTCTCGTATAGCCCGTGTTTGCCTCATCACTGATCAGACCGTTATGATAATCATAAAGAGCCGTATTGGCAATCGCTGCATCATTGGATTTTTTAAACAGCGGATCCGTCTGATGAGGAACCTTTGTATAGATCTTATTGACCAGCATTGGAAATGCTTTATTTGCGGCAAGCTGCTCAGCATCCGTCCGGTCAGTTCCCATACGGTCCTGCCATACAATTTCTCCATTTTCATTCCGGTACAATGCTTCCAGATTTGACTTCAAATAGGTTTTGAAACGGAAATTATCAAGCTTCTGGGCCGAATGATCCGATGCTCCATTCCCTGCATGATTACCAAATAAGCGGCTCCACCAGTCCTCATGGACTTCACTGTAGGAGTTCGTATTGCGGTAACTCTTCTCATCAATCGTTTTTGTTACTTTGATCTGCTGACTGATGATCCTCTCTTCTACACCTACAGGTTCCTTTCTGGTGTTCGTACCCGGCCGCTCTGCACCATCCTGAAATACATAGTCCTGTCCCGGATAATCAAGAGCTACCGATTGTACATAAGAATTTTCCTGGCCTACTAAAAGGCTGCGATAGTTAAGGTATGCTTTTACACTGGAACCTTTTGCCAGATAATAGGAGGCGCTACCAACCTGGGTGCCTGCAAGTTCTTTTGAAATTCCAAAATCTATGCAATCCTGCTCAGTCAGGGAAATGAACCGGGATGGAAGTTTCAGCGTATATTCATAACGTGCTGCTGCCTCGTCATTATGCTCCGTTCCATATCCATCCGTATAGTTACCATTTTGATGGGCGATCCACACATTACCTTCCTTTGTGAGAGGGATCTCCGTCCACTTGCATTCATTTACTTCCACGGAAATTTTCTCTGTCCGCTCCACATAGGTTACCTTCGGAATTTTATTGCCATTTTTATCCAGAGGTGTTTCCCCGGTTTTATAAAATTCAGTTTCGGTTACGACACCATTCACGATATCCCCATTCTCATCTGCCTGTACGGCCGGGGAAAGGATCGCATTAACGGTGCCGTCCTCGTTCACGGAAAAATTCTTCATTTCACCGCGGGGATCATAAATGGCATCCTCACTGTATGCAACATAAATGGCTCTAGGCCGTTTACTGTGGTCTGCAGGTGTACTTGCTACCCGGTAAAACATTGCATCTCCAGAAGAACTGTCCGCCGGAACATAAAAGAGCATCGGATAATTGGTCCGGTTTGCATATAAACCGACCGTCCAGCTGTCCGCATCTTCTTTGATATAGTCCACTCCACCATAATTGTAATAATCATGGGTATTGTAATAATCCAGAATCGAAACAATCAGTGAAGATAACGATACGGCCTCTCCGTCTGTTCCTTCCTTATTGATCGTCAATGTTACAAGAGGAGAACCGCATACCGTTTTATCAGCTGCGTTTCCACTGCTAACGCCGGATATACCATAGGTATCTGTCTCACCTTCCCATACACCGCGGTCAAATACCAGCTCATCCATGCTCGAATAAGCTGCAACTCCGCTTCTTTTATAGTTCGGTGAACTTTTTCCATTTGTGCGAAGCGCCTGCTCCACCTTGATTTTAAGCAGCGCAAAGTCATTATCCACATCTGGTACAGATGCTAGTCTTAAAAGAAGGTCATCATCGGACATTCCTGGCACAGATGCAAGGATTACATCCGTAACTTTCGCAGGATCCAACCCTTTTCTGGTCACACGGATTACGTTTTTCGCAGTAAAATTCACGTTGGTCGTTTTGGTTTTAATGCTTCCATCTGCATTATATTTCGGGTACTGATGATCGTTTTCTGTCACAACATACTCCGGCAGGCCAAAAATATTTTTGACTGGCACTTCATCATAGATACCCGTACCGGCCTCTACCTCTTTCGTCGTAGAAATACTGTCCTTCCGGTAAAATTTTGCTCCCTCCGGCAGATTTCGGAATACAAGATCAAATCCCGAATCCCCTGTTTTTTCACTTTCAGCTGTAAAAAACAACTGGTTGTAGTCAGGATCTTCCACATCTCCGGTCGGTTCATCACTGATCTGCTCCTCCGCGGTAAGGATCCCCACAATTCCAGCATAACCGGTCAAATCGCCCGGAACTCCCGCATTTACATCCTGTCCCAGATTGGTCTGCTGCTGCATTCGGTTTCCAATCGACAATTCATATCCCTCAGAGCGAGTCAATTCCTTTACGTAATAGTCCCCCAGGATCAGCGGTCTTCCAATCCAACAGTTTCCATTCGCCAGTTTATAATCCGGATAAGTTCTTACCACATCTGCGTCTGCCGTATACTCATCGTATGTTTCTGCATGATCATAGAGATTTTGTGGAGATGCTGCATTCCAGCCCTGGCCGCGATCCACGATCTCACCCTCTTCATAGTCATAGATCATTCCTGGGGCTTCCGTAAAGGCCATAAACGAAGCATCGCCGTTTTTATCCGTTGTCGTGACTGCCACCAGATCATTTGCCATATAAACGGTTCCCGTTTTTCCGTCCGGATGAATGATATCCGCTGCTGCAAACAGGCCGTATACCGCTCCTTCTAAAGTGGCGTCTCCCTGAGAATCTCCATAGGAATCATATGCGTCGTTTGCCCCATTTTCCAGATCCAAATCCCGCTTATTGATATGGATTTCTCCCTCCGTCCGGTGGTCATAGATACGCCACATATTTCCGCAGCCATCTTCATCATTGCAGTGACTGAAATTGTCCGCCGAGCCTGGTGTAATAAGTACGCCCACACTCGGTGAACCTTTTGCCGTGCTGTAGGCACTTTCAAATAATTCTTTACCAGATCCTGAAAGCTGCGCATAAAGGGAAATGTCCGGTTCATCACTTCCGGATACAGTCAGACCACCCTCATCCCTCTGCTTTGTAAATTCCACATACGCCACATAGGTCGCATTGGAATCTGACGCAAGATCTACCTTCCTGCCGCCAAGAGCCTCTATCTCACTGATCCGTTCTTCATCCTCGATAAATTCCTGTTCATCTTCAATATCGTCATCAAGGAATTCTTCTGAATCAATGTCTGCCAATTCTTCTTTTGATGGATTTTCCTCATTTTTTAAATCACGATTATCTTTTACAACATCCTGAATTGGCGTTTCTTCTTTAGACGGTCTTCTTTCCTCTTCATCAGAAACATCCTCAGAATCATCGTCCTTTGTTTCCCTGGCAGAAACCGACTCTTTTTCTATATCACTGCCTGCAGCATTCTCTGTTGTCTCTGCGTAAACAGTCATAATACCGAAAATTTTTTGAATGCCTTTTTCAATCCAGCCGGAAAATACCTTTCCTTCAAAGGTTTCCAATCTCGCAGACACATCTCCCACCGCGCTGTCCGGCTCTTTAGAAGCTGCGTCATCCACACTGTCTGAATTTTCCAGATCTCCAGAGTTATTACCAGTATCGGAATCTTTCTCTGCTACGTCCTCAGAGCCTGTTCCAGAATCATTTTTCTCGGACTCATCTTTTGAGTCCGTATCTGACATTCCGCCGTCAGGATTCTCTACCTCACCTTTATTCTCCTGATCTTCCTCATCCTTATCCGAAGCTTCCGTGGAATCCAAAATTTCACCATCGGAATCCGATGAGTTTTTATTATCAATGTCGTCGGAATCTGTTGTTTCATCCGCTCCGTCCACTGTCTCATGCTCCTGAAACTCCTCATCATCTGATTTTTTTGTATCCGCAGCTGAGCCGTCCACACGCTCCGGTGCCTTTGTTTCTTCAAGCTCCACTTCTTTTTCGATCTTAAATATTTTTGTAAAAAATGAAATGGCCTTTGAAAGAATTCCTTCTTTCTTCTCTTCCTCCAGTTCCGGAACATCCAGATCTTCTCCCGTCAGCTCCGCATACTCGGACTCCGTGATACTATGAACGGCGCCCTGCTCCACTCTACTCGTGGAAGAATCTGCCTCTGGAGCTGCATCTTCGTTGATCTGGATATGATTGCTGTATTCATTCGCAAAAAATGAATTTGCACCATTTTCCGAAGAATCTGTTGTGATCACCTCAATTGGAAGGTCATCATTATGCAGATCGTGGAGAATATACCCATTTCGCGCGGTATCCTCCTGATAGGTATAGCTGTATTTCAAAGCAATAAATTTATTGTATGTCGCTTCCGCATCCTGCTTACAGCCAGAATTCACATAGGAATCCTCCCCGGATGCCGAACTGGTCGGTCCTGCATTCGGAGTGCTTCCCTCCTCGCCGCCGCTTGATGCAATGGAAGAGATTTCTCCCTGGCTGACTTCCGACATCAGCCAATGAAAGTGGACTCCCTCATAGGTACCTGCAGATGCAGTTTCGTCACACGCATCAAAACATTCCAACCAGCCACTTGCAAGTCTTCGGTTTTCTTCCTTTGCTTCATCAATTTCGTCCTGATTTGTAACTTCTCCTTCCTCATCTTCTTCCTCTTCCGGGACTTCGACAAAAGCCGGTGCCGGATGTCCATCACAGAAGGTTTTATCGTAATGATATTTGTGCTCTACAGTATTGGATGCATAGCCTTCTTCATTGGTCGTAACGGTCGCAACAAACCGATAATCATCCCATACAACCGGATTATCCAGGTATTTTGACAGATACGTTTCATGATCTGTTCCGCCATACAGTTCTACCGCACCGTCACGTTCCAGGTTGACCTGGTCCTTATCATCAAAACGCTCATAAAGCCGGAAACTCGATTCCTCCAGAGTTTCCCCTGTTTCGTGATCATACTTAGTCAGCTGTGTATTATAAGTAGAAGTCCAGTCCTCCTCATGCCGATAACAGTTAAATTCAAGGCTGCCACTGCTGGATGTTCCAGAAGGATACGATGGCGTATTTCCACCATTCCCACCAAAACCTTGCTGGCCCCAGAAAATTCCTGTACCAAAAACTCCTGATGCTCCCACGGACGCATAATATACACTACTTGGAAGAGCCATTTCCACGTATGCCAGTCTCTGATGCTGCTGCGCCGGCACTACCCCAATTCGCGGGAATTTCTTATGCTGACCAGCACACTGCTGAAGCACCCACAGCTGCAGACACTGTTCATACAAATCTCTGGCCGAAGCAAATGTTCCCATTGCCGTTTCATACCTTGTTCCTATTGGATCAAACTGCACATATAACGGAGTCGGGCTGTTTCCAGGATTGGTAAAGATGATCTCCGTATCCGTTTTTACATACGTCCAACCATTCGGAATTTCAGATACATAGGAGCCAGCCTCCCCCGTTGCAGAAAATTTTAGCGGTACCGACTGGATAAACCCGGCATCTGAGCCGTCCTGCGCAAACTTAATACTCAGGGTGCCATCTGCTGCTACCGCTGTTTCCGGAGTGGTATGGCCTGCCAGAGTTGCCGGAACCAGTCCACCCATTGTAGATCCGGAGGAACTACTGCTTAGTAACCCAGCTGCTTCCAACAATTTGTCTGCATTATCACTCCAGACCTTTACCCACGGATATTTTGCCCTGGTGGCAGCACTGTGTAAATACAGCTTTAAATCATCCTTTGTTACTGGTGATGTCATTGGCAACAACCCTAATGATACCGCTGCCTTCTGAAGCTGGTTTAACGCTTTATTAAGATCCTGGCTACCGCCTTGACTCACCTCTAATGATAGCAATGCAAAAAATATCTGCCCAGCCTCTGCTTCGCTCAGTGACGCATACGGGCTTACATATACGTATCGATCTGCCACTCCCAATGCATTATTCGGTGACATTCCGTCAATACAATACTGGCGAAATCCAGAGTCCTTAATATAAGCCTGCATCGTATCACCATATGTCGCAGCTTCACTGGAGATGAAAAATGCCGGGATGTTATTTAACACTGGAGACGTACTGAGAATAAATGCAAGCATCCCTGCACAAATTCGATTTTTGTTCCTTCGAAGTTTTTTCATCTTTATCTACTCTCTTTCCCTTTTTGTAATTTAAAAAAGCAGGCCATCAAAACTGATAGCCTGCTCACAAATATCTATTCTATTATTTCCAAAGATTTCCGTATTCTTCATAGCTCATTCCCAATTGCGACTGGATCTGTTCGTCTGTATAGTCTGGGAATAAATAATGAAAATACTCTCTCCATGTAATTTCACCTTTTTGGGCTTTTTCTCCCATATCTAACTGTTCCTGCAATATTTGCGCTTCTTCTGATGCAAAATACTCGTTTTTATACCGATCTCTCTCCGCCGCATAATCAACGGCCTTGCAGTTCTTCACCCCATTATTGGTTGGATCAACCACGTACCAGATTTCTCCGATCTGTACCAAACACCGCTTATGATAGGCCGAAGACTGATATGCTTCACATCTGACGCCTACCAGCTTACAAAGCTCTGCCAGTTCATTTGAAAACTGTTCACACATCCCATGTCTGGTACGAAGGACCAACCACCGCTCTTTACTGCGATTGTATCCCGCATCCGCATCATAGATATTTCCATGGTATGCTGCCCCGACTCTTTCAAAAGCTTTCTGGTATCTGGTATATTCATCTGCATGGATCCAGTCAAAACTATGAAGAAATTCCTGCAAAAGTGGATATGCCTCATCCATGTAATTGTTGTATGGTGTCTTATATTCTCCATGCGCATTTAAAATACTCTGTTCCCCTTCTTGCGGAGAATTGTACCATTCTTTTAAGTAATATTCCGGATCCGTAATTTCTGGATGCTGATCACTGAAAATAAAACCGCCGCCCATTACATCCGTTAAATCAGCTCCCGGTAAACATACAGTACCGGCACTGACTTCTGCTACCACTTCTGAAGTTCCTGCGTATACTGACATATTCATAAACATCGCTGCGGTCAAAGCCGCACACAAAATGGTTAGTCTTTTCATAAAGCTTCTCCCCTCCTTCTCTGCTCTATAATCACTGTATACGATCCATGATGATATGTAAACTACCTACCTGATTCAAAAGCCCTTTTGAACAAAAATCATGACTATCGAACATCAATTATAGAAATTTCTTTCTCTTCCCATGCTGCGGAATATGAATATCTCAATCTGTTTGAATAAAAAAACAGGCCACCAAACGATAGCCTGTTTCTCCCATAGCCTAATTTACATGCACCATGCTCTTTAAATACTCAGCGAGCATATATAATGGAACATTAATAAGCCAGTCTTCTTTTTTATAATTTGCCATGCTGCTTCGAACCGCCATGTCCGGCTGATATTTATCACAAAAAGCTTTCAGGCTCTTTGCACGAAGATTTTGTTCCGCTTTTACTTCAATCGGGATGCAATCAAGATCTCCCTGCAGCATGAAATCAATTTCACCCGTTGAACGTTCTGTCGCAAAATAATAAAGTGGATATCCAGCTGCATGCAACTCCTGCGCGACATACTGCTCTGTGAGCGCCCCTTTGAACTCTTCAAAAATACGGCTGCCGTCAAGCAACAATCTGGCCGATAAACCGGCCTTCGCTGTTAATAATCCCACATCAAACATGAACATCTTGAAACTGTTCATCTCCATATATGCAATAAGTGGAATATCCGGCTTTGATACCCTGTAGCTTCTCAAAATCAATCCTGCATCTTCGAGCCATTGTATTGCCAGTTCAAAATCTTTAGCCCGTGCTCCTTCACGCAGCGCACCATACATGAACTTTCGGTTTTCCTTCGCCAGTTGGGACGGAATGGAATTCCAGACCATCATAATACGCGGAACAACCTCTTTGGGAGCATGCTTGCTGAAATCTTCCTCATAGTACGTGAGAAGATTGTTCTGGATCTCACGAACTTCATACAGATCATCGGAATCAATATAAGTCTGTACCACCTCTGGCATTCCGCCCACATAGTAATACTTCTTTAATAGATCCACGTATTTTCCTGCATATGCATTGATCAGCTCATAGTCCTGGGTCTTTAGTGTTTCATACAGCCCATTTTCACCAACCGCCAAAAGAAATTCACTAAAACTCATTGGACAGAGTTTCAAAAAATCCACCTTTCCCACTGGAAAGGATGTTCCCTGATGCAATGCAACACCGAGCAATGAACCGGCTGCAATAATAGAATACTGTGGCGCGTTCTCATAAAAATACTTTAATGATGCCAGAGCCTTTGGCGCTTCCTGAATCTCGTCAAAAATAATCAGGGTATTCTCTGCCTGAAAACTTTTTCCGTATTCTATTTTAATTGCCGACAGAATCCTCTTTAAATCAAAATCCAGTTCAAATACGTCCTTCATCGCCTTATTATTATCAAAATTGATATAGACTGTATTTTCATAGAATCTGGCACCAAATTCCTTCATGATCCATGTTTTACCGACCTGTCTTGCCCCCTGTATGATCAAAGGCTTTCTATTCTTTTTTCTCATCCACCGTTCCAACTTAGTAAACAGTTCTCTTTCCATAAAAAACCTCCTCCAAAACGCATATGTTTCCTACCGCCGTTTTAATTATAACATTTTTTCGGCTGTAATTCTAATTATTTTGACATTTTTTCGGACATTATTTTATAAATCTTAATATTTTTTCGGATGTTAATCTGGAATATAAAACACTTTTTTCGGCGCTTCCAGTATTTCAATTATAATCAAGAAACGTTATTCATATTCCGCAGCATGGGAATTTTCCATACTGCATATTCTTTTGCTATCATACTATTCAGTTTTCAAGGTACACACCGCACCTGCGGAAACTAAACCGTATCCCTTTGACAGCATACGATTCTCTGCATTGTTATTGCTGCTCATCCTTATTCTTTTCTTTCTCTGTCAAGCCAACTTTTCTTACATAATCCCGCATCTTTTCTTCCCTGGCATCAACCCTCTTTTTTAGAATTTCATACAATTCAAAAAGTAATTTCCAATCTTCCTCGAATTCTTCATCTTGCTTGTTTCCCGGCTTTTCCAACAGCAGCTCCCCCTGTGTATGGTCACTTATTTTTTAATGGCGGTGCCCTTAACAGGGCACCACCAAAATAATAAATACACCTGGTATATTTATTTTGTCTGAACTACTCCATTCACAACCCAGATACCATCTGCATTTAACTGATATCCGTCAATTTCACAATTTCTTTTCATGGCTCCTCTGGTTCCATCAGAGACTGGGTTAAAGTAATAACACATTCCGTCGATCCAGTACCATCCGGTTACCATACGTCCCTGTGTGCCATCCGATACCGGGTTCAAATAGTATCTGTTTCCATCGACATCTGTAAACCAGCCTGTCACCATATAACCGGATTCATCAAACCAGAACCAGTCATACTCCTGCTGACCTTTGGTTTTATCCGCATACGGATTATAAATTGCTGCCCATTCAGATGCATAAGTACGAGTATCATCGTGGAACGTCCATTTGTGCTGCTCTGTTTCTGTCCATGTTCCTCGCACAACATATTCCGGCAGACTGCTGGCAGCAGGTGTTGTTCCAGAAGTGGCTACTGTCTTTGAGCTGTGGCTTCCGCCACCGCCACCACCTCCACCGCCGCCGCTGGAGGATGATGAATAGGTTGTCTGGTCGGATACTGTAATTTTTAATGTCACAACGGTGCTGTCTGAACCTGTCGCATCCGTTCCGGTAATAACCGCCTGAATTGTTCCCGTATACGGACTTACGCATGCCTTTTTGATCCATTCCAGACCAGCATCCTGAACTGGCCGGATCGTTCCATCGGCAGATACCTGCAACACAGACGAATTAGAAGAACTGTAAGTAACCGGTCGTTTTTCCTGATATGTTGTTGCAATCACCTGTTTCTCCGACATATCACCAAACGTATGGGTTGGAGCGTTTCTTCTTCCAGTCATCGTGAGCACCAGATCCAGAGTTTCTGTTTCCGGCATCTCAATACACCTTGCAGCATAATTTAAAACCACCGTGGTTTCTCCCACCTTCTGACCGTCAACGGTTGTCGCAATCGCTTTGATCGTCTTGGTTCCGGTATACGGCGCTACATGCTCAGCATCCTTAATCCACTGTGCATTTGGATTCGGTGTCAGAAGACCGGTCTGGGAAATACTTGCCACATCCGTATCCGATACGGACCAAATCACCTCACGGTTATATGGCGTATGTAAAGCATCGGAATTGCAATCCGGCAATACAGTACAACTAAGCTGTACCGGCTCAAATCCAGTCCGCGTTTTCACTGCTGAATTAACATCACCCTCTTTGGTTGCCACAAGATCAAATTTCATCTGCTTCTGGCCCATCTGAACACTTTCCGGGTGAATGACGGTCTCATCCACAGTGACAAATTTCAACGTTACCTCGCAGTCTGCTCTCTGGTGTCCGTTCGTCGCATCTTCACTGGTAACGGTCACATGCTCTATCTGCGTTGCTGTTCCGGAGAGCTTCTCATAAGGATCTGCATCCCGTTTCTGATTATCTGCATTGATGACGTTCTGGATCCATGCAGGATTGTCAGCACCATTCGGATCATACTTTGCTTCCACTTTCAGCTCATGCTCAAAGCTTCCCTGCGGAGTGATCTTTAAATACTGTTTTGGATTCTCATCTTCCCAACGCACATTCTGGGTAAAACTCTGGGCCGGTCTGAGACTTGCCGCCAGGATCTGCTGTTCATCTGCAAAAATGGTTTCTGTCGGATTTTTCCGGTCTCCAGTGAGTTTTCTGGTAATGGTATAGGTAATATTGTTCTTGTTTAATTCCACTCCTTCAACGCGGAGCGTTGTCTCATCCACAATCTTAAAATCAACCGTAACGGTCACATTTCCGTAAACAGATTTATGATCCGGTGAGGTGTCCGCATTGGTCGAAGCTGTCAAAATTGCATTTTTGCTGGTTACCGTGGCCGGAATTGCGCTTAAGTAGTTATTATCCTGCTGCGCTTTTACCGCTTTATTTAGCAAGCCATTAATCCAACTACCAGCCATATTCGGTTTGATCTTTGCAGCCGTCTCCACATAACCTGCATCGGATGCATTTACCACAAGATCAGAATCGTCAATGCTCCAGCTGTGTGTTTTATCCGTACTTGCTCCGGTATCATTGTGTACGGCATTTACCGTAACCGGATTAACATTGATCGCGGAAAGATCATTTCCGGTATAAGTTGCAAGCTGATTGTTGTTGCCATCCAATACTACTGTCTGCACCGTCGGATTTTTCCGGTCCCCGGTCCGGGTCTGTACCACATGGAACGTCACATTAGCCGGATCCATGGAAAGTTTTGAGGTTGTTCTGATGTACTCTACATCCAGCTCTGTGCTATGCTCTGGCATTTCAAACGTATATCCTCCACCGGTCTGATACGTCATATCCTGCGGATTTCCGTCCTCATCCGTATAGGTTGGTGGCTTTACGCCGCCAGGTTCATTTTCATCCGTTACCATCTGATAAATGCTTCCATTTGTATTCTTGGCCGCGGTCGTTACATGGACCGTTTCTCCCGGTCTGACAGCAGAAGAACTATCTTTATCGATGATCCGGTAAAAACTGTTGGCACCTCCCGGATATGCCGAAAAAGTAGCCACATCCTGATCAAATGTGCCATTGGAATTTGCTACATCTACACGGCTAACCGATAATAAATAGCCTTTCACCGGCTGCCCATACGTTCCCGGTGCATAATGATCAATGGAAAATGGCAGGCCATTCTCGTAATCAGCTACCGTAAAATCCCGGTCCAGCCTGGTGACTACAATATTGCGTATTCCGTCTTCCAGTTCTTCGTAGAAATATCTGCTGGCATCATAAGTTTCATTGGCCCCATTTTTCAAATAGTAATGAACTTCATTATCATTCCAGTATCCAATATGGGCCGCATCGGTAACCGTTGTATCCGATGATTTTCCACTTCCGACAATCGCCTTAGTCTTATTGGCCGCAGTCGTGAACCAGTACGCCAGGTTCTTCCCGGAGGTCGTGCCATATTTCATATCAACGGAATCTTTGCGGGTACCAATAAAGATGCCTTCTCTTGCTGTCCCTGCATTTGTCTTTCCGATTTCTCCAAACATGCGGGCAACAACAATTTCTCCGCCTTCATAATAACCGGTGATACCGCCTACCGTGTAGGCACCGTTTCCGCCAATTGTTCCGTCCACGGACACATTGTAAATGGACGTACCGCTGCTCATTGCTCCGACGATACCGCCTACATAATATCTTCCCAGGATATTATTTCCGGTCGCGGATACGCTGGTATCAACAATATAGGCATTGCTCACTTCACCAGCAATACCGCCCGTTTTACTGGTGGCGCCGAGGTTCACTGTATTCACGGTTGCTGTTACATTTTCGATCGTAGTCCTGGAACCAGAATTGCTTCCGGAAATTTTTCCAGCCAGACCGCCTACTGCTGCATCAGAAGCATACCCACCAGACGATGTGTTGGCAGCCGCCGTTCCTTCAACTGTCACGTCCGTGATCACGGACTCTCCTTTTATCTGGCCGGCCAGAATACCAACATGGTTATATCCATATACACGGGCATCTTCGATGGCCAGCTTTTTTACAACAGCACCATCCAGGACTCCAAAAAGGCCAACATTCTGAAGATTTTTTGAAATATTTACAATTTTCAAGCCACTGATTGTATGACCATCTCCGTCAAAAGTACCCTTAAAACTGTTGGATACATTACCGGATAACTGTGCTGCATTCTGATACCAGCCGATTGGATTCCAGTTTCCATTGTTAATGGCAAAAGAAAGATCAATATCATCCATTAACCGATAATAGGCAGTATCATAATTACCTGTACCGGCTGCAATCGCCTGTGTCATGATCATCAGATCTTCCAGATCTTCAATCTGATACGGATTGTTCTCTGTTCCGTCTCCGGTAAGATCAAAATTCCCGTCGATCCAGTTATTCCAAAGATCACCTACGCTACTCGCCATAAGTGCCGGTGCATTTGTCCCCAACTGCTTTGCAATTTGCTCTTGATTTTTTTCATACCAGGAATACAGTGCGCTGTAATCTTCGTTGGTATCATCCTCCATAACACCGTAAAACCAGTCCCACAGAGTTTCTTCTTCCAAATATGTAAAAAACCACTCTGAAAATGCATCACTACCAATATCCTTCGGCCGACTCTCTTCAACCAGCTTTGTATTGAAGTCCTGATAATCTTCCGTGAGTTCCTGCAGTGGCATCGCAAGCGCGGTAGAAACATTGCAGGCACTGAACATCGCGGCAGTCAACACCGCAAACAGTCTTCGATATCTACGTTTTTTCATGTCAGTTCCTCCACCTCTTCATCCAGTACGGCCATGTTCTCTTCTGTTTCTGCATCTACCTCGGAAGATATTTTTTCATCTGGCTGCCCGTCTTTCTCCAGGATCTTCTGATAGGATTTAAACGCTTTATAATACAGCTTATCGTGTTCTACCGCCCAAGTAAAAAATGTGTCATCCTCTACATGCTCTGCCAGCATCTCCCATAAAAAATCTTCATTACAGTTTTTCTTAAACCATGCTGTAAATTCTTCCGTTCCGATTTCCGGCATATCCCCGGATTCCTCTTCTGGCGCTTTTGACGGTTCTTTCTGGAGTTCATCCGCCAGCTCCGTCTCATCCACTACCTTCTCCTCTTCGCTTTCTTCTGTGTCCTCGTCCTCCAACTCATCTTCTTTCGATTCCAGTTCCGCTGAGTCAGCATCCTCATTTTCTGATTCACCGCTCTCATCAGATTTTTCCGCTTCCTTTACCTCTTCCTCTGACTCTTCGGGTTCCGATTCTTCTGGATCAGATTCTTCCGTTCCTGCTTCTGCCTCATCCGTCTCCTCCAAACCCGCATCCTCCGACTCTTCATGGTTTTCATCATCTGCTTCTTCTGTCTGATCCATGTCCACCGGACTTTCCTCATCAACAACATCTTCCGAAGCAGCCTCCCCATTCAAAGCTATCTGACCGGCAACCTGATCAGCCAGCGCAGTTGCCGGAACAGAAGCGGTAAGTGCAGCTGCCATTAAGATCACAACGCCTCGTTTCCTCATTCAAATTCCTCCTACTAATTTTCTATGATCATCCCTGCGGTACCGCAAAGGCTGGTCTTACACCAATCGAAGTAGTTACCCTTAACTCTTCATCTGTACTGCCGCCATCCGGTTTCACTGCCTCTGGCCGAATCATTCCATTGACCAGATCCACGATATAGGCATACCCACTATTGGCATCTGCATTCCCCATAGGAGAACGCAGCCAATATCCATTGCAGAAATTATCGGTTACCACTTCCGGATTATCCGCATCCGTATCACCAAATTTCCAAAGATAATCTTTATACTTTAAGGCCTCTTCCACCGATAAACTAAAAAGTCTGACTGTCAGTCTCTGATATCCAATACTATGCACAGTCAAATCCTGGTCGCTTAATTCACTGAACCGCCCCTTACCTGTGCTTCCGGTAAATGCACTGTCCACGCCAATATGGCAGTTAAAGCTCTGAAAAATTCTATTCTGATGCTTGCTCAGCCAATTATGTATCTTGGAATACTTATAATCACTTTCATCACCAAAATTTACTACCGGCCCCGGAAGAAATACCTGGCCCATAATGCCTTCTTTATCCGGTAAATAGGAATACTCACTCCCATAATTTGCCGGAATCACCTCATCACAAAGGAACAATGCCAGTTTCTGATGATTTTCGGATTTATCATAATAATTGGTATCTACACACCGAAATTCATAAGTTTTCTGATCGATCACTACTTTCTGTACATCTCCCACTGACCAATAGATTGGATCCGCGGTACCGGCATCCGGAGCACTGAGTACTACAGCCGGGCGAAGCAGCATATCATCCGTAGGTGTCACGAGACTTGTTGATCCATTCTCATGCACAACCACAAGTTGTCCATTTTCTACGGTTCTTGTAATGTAATCACCCTCTATCTGTCCTCGGTATGCAAGCACTTCTTCCTTTGACAGAATAGCTGCATACGCAAGTGCACCATCCGCATCAATCGGTAGCAGCGCCTGTCCTTTAATACTGAAACAGTCCGCAAATGTACCAACAAAATCCTGGTAGGGGTTAGAAAGCATATAATCAAGGGGGCCATAACCTCCAAATTCACTTGCCGGTATTCCTGTATCTGAAATGTAAAGATAGCCATTCTGGAAGTTTTCACTCACACAGACAAACTGCATCTGATATTCACTCCGGGATGGCCTATACGTTGCCGTGATCCGGTCCCCGCCATTTTGTTCCTCTGTACGCTTACCACATCGGTCACATGAGGAGTCACCATTTTCATCCACATGCCCCAGAGCCGGTAACGTTTTTACTTCTGTCTTACTGCAGATACTGCAAACATATTTCTCTGATCCTGATGACAGGCATGTTGCTTCTGTTCGCTTCTCCAGCTTCCAGTTATGGCTGCAAGTTTCTCCAAATTTTTTATTTACGAGAAATACGTAAATTCTATATTCCGCTCCATCCAGCTGAATCGTATCCAGAAGATTTGCGCTGTACTCCACAGAAGTACTGTATAATTCCTTCAAAATTATCCCTGTTGCCGCACAGTCTTTTGCAATCACATAAACAGGAGTGGCAACCGTATTTTTTATCTGTGCAGACAGGCTTCGCAGACGATAAGAACATTTGGCGTTGCTTTCACAAATAATCTGGTCGTCCAGAATCTCCTCTGCTTCTTTGCCAACGATTGCCGCATCCGCTTTTTTAGCCCTTTCAAGATACATTTCAAAGCGTTCCCGTTCCGATGCCTCCGGATTGTCTACGTCCCCGACAGATCCTTCATCCGAATAAGTGATATAGATGATTTTTTCACCCGGTCCATATACATTTACCCGATATGGTGAGTCCTCATTTGCCAACCAGCGATGCCCATTTACAATCAGACTGTTCGCATATGGTATAACCAGCTCCTCACCCTCTAAAATCGTTCCACTACGCATTACAGATAACTGGATTTGTCTGCTCTCTTCATCTACAAAATAAACCTTCCAGGAAACCAGTTCCCTCGGATCAGCTTCCGCTGTTGCATTCTGTCCTGCAACCTCTAAAATATTTCCATATGCAGAAAGCTCAAATTCTATCGGCTGTTTTATCGTATAACCATAAGACAGGACCGGTTCCGACATAATCACGATTCCCAAAAGAAAAACCGCATAACGGCTAATTAATTTTCTTTTATTCATTGCAATTCTCCATCATTTCATCAATAAATTCTGTTTTCCCGGCAGCAATTAAAAAATGACATAATGAATTCTCTACCATACGGTCTTTTCTGCTTTTCTAACTGTCAAAGATCATCCCTTGTGATTTTTCTTCATGTCAGCTGCAGCAGTCGAAACCGTAAACAATAACAAGATAATTTACTCAATATCATCTCCAATTCCCGTCCCCATCAATGCCGATTCATCCGCTTCCAGTTCAATGCGATATTTTTTACAGAGGTTATTTATTTTCTTCTGCAGATCAGTTTGAACCGTTGCAATCATACTAACCAGATAGTTTTCTGAAATTGGAAGGCGCTGCATTCTTCCACCGCCAACACGATAGGTACAGCTCAGCGAAGATTCTGGATTTTTTGTACTGTTATCCAATATTTTAAGCTGCTGAAGCAGGTCAGCCACTTCCAAAAGAGCCTGTTCCTGCGCCGTGTCCTTCATTATTTTTGCCATAAATTTTCCTGCCTAAGTCTGCTGCCAGGCAGTCCACTCCCTCCCTTCTTATGCTTCCAGGAAATAAAAACCTGTCGCCCCAACGATCTGCCACCGGGCCTTCTCTGAATTGAATACCGGCTCTACAAAACATCCTGGTAAGACATCTGCTTTTGAAAGTGCGCTCCGTGATATCAATACCGTTCCTGTCGTAAAAATGCAATGCTTCATCAGCGGCTCATCAATACTCTGTATCATTGAAATTACTTTTTGTATGCCTTTAGCATCCTCGCATATGATGGCCGCAAACGTAGATCCATTTCCTGTAGTCTCATGGATTACCGCACGCAGCGCCGTACAAAAGCCTCTAACCTTTGAATTTATATAATATGAATGATCTTTTTCGGTTACGATCCTCTCATTCGTATAAAAATTGACTGCAAAGATTACCAGACGAGTGGGCATAACACCTTCTTTCTTAAAATCAATAATTGCTGGCAACTCATCTATACCCTTCACATTTTTCAGGCGATAAGAAAATATATATTTTGACATATACTTCTGCTTCAAAAAAACCGCCGCAAGTAACCCCGCATTAGCCCGCTCCATTTTTGTCATTTCATTAAGCCATATTGTTTTTGAATCAAACCTTAATTGCTGATCTGCCTCCAGCATGGTCCGAAAAGCGTATGTTGCATGGGCAGTAAGAGAATACATCTGCCTGGTCTGATGTGCTTCCGATTTTGCACTCTTCAAATATGCGTATACAGTTTCGTTGATCTGAAACTTTTCAACAATAACCAAACCACTCATTGCTAACGTATCAAGGCGTTCTTTCAGGGATCGTCGATCCAACTTTGGAATACAACGTATCGGCCGATTTTCTTCCTTAGCTTTTCGTTCTTCCTTTTCACGTTCTGCCATCAGCACTGTACAAATTGATAGCAGATCCGCATGCCCAAGCATTCGGATCACACGTAAAATATACATATCAGAAACGGTGAATGCTTTCTTTACCAATAACGCCTGCATTTCCGCCAATGACTGCGGATTTGTAACGCCCGCGACCTCAAATTTCATTTTGCCGGGATCCCATACAGAATAAGGAGATGAAAGAACCAATTCCGGCTTCAAATCTTCCAAAATCTGCTTTGCCAACACCTGTGTATCATGTTCCAATGCCACATTTCCCCCTACTTTCTACATAATTCGATTTATGAAACCATGTAGGTCCAAAAATAGCAACAATTTTAGTAATTTAATCAACAATATTTAAAATTTAATAAAATTATTAATAGTATCACAGTCAAAAACTTGAATCCACGTTGTTTTTAAGAAAAAATAATTGTAAAATAATGTCATAAATCGAATTATGTCATTATTTTGATATTCCATTATAAAATACCATATTAGGTTTGGGCATTTTCCCCAAAAAACGACCATTATAAAAGCAAAACAAAAGCAAAACTTCCATTCATTTATTTTCTGAACAAGAAGTTTTGCTTTTGTTTTCTTTGACATCAAACGCACGTTCGCTATATAATCGAACTATCCAATAAAACGGAAAGCGTATGAATGGAGTAATATGATGAATACAGTCGGTTCCACTACTGTTGATATAAAAAAAACCTTATTGCACTATATAAAAGCAGAATTTAAAGAAAAAGATCTCGATATGCTGAAGTCCTTACTTGGCAGCATTTATAAAGAATTAACGAATACACCAGATATTCTGCCCCACTTAGAAAGCCCGAATTTTGCAGCTGATCCTCTGGATTGCTGTGACAGAACAAATTCTGATACCATTACTGACACGCCCTCTTTCTCTCCAGATAATTTGAAACCTTATCAGGATTTTTTAATAGCAAATGAGCGGTCCAAGAATACAATTAGCAAATACATTTCTGATGTAACTGGCTTCATAACTTTTTTATCCGGTGCAGAAATTTCGAAAGAACAATGCCTAGATTATAAAAAATATCTATTAAAACAAAACTATGCCGTTTCCACGGTAAATTCAAAATTGTGTTCCATTCATTCTTTTTTGACCTTTTTGGATCGCGCTGATTGTTTTGTTCAATTAGAAAAAGTTCAAAAGAAAGAATTAAAAGCTACCTATGCTATTCTTACCCCGGAAGATTACCATAAACTCCTGGAAGAAAGCAGTCGCCCTCAAAAAAGAAAGGTTAACCTTATGATCCGCGCCTTCGGACAAACTGGTATCCGTGTTTCAGAATTGCAGTTTATTACCGTTGAATCCATACAGCAACAGGAAATCACAATTAGAAATAAGAATAAAAACAGAAAAGTTCCTTTAATCCGGGAACTTCAGGAAATGCTTAATGATTATGTCATTGAAAAAAACATCCCATCTGGCCCTATTTTCACTGATAAAAATAAAAAACCATTGGAACGGCAAAATATTTATAATATGCTCCAGACCATTGCTGCCAATGCTGGCATTGATAAAAGGAAGGCACATCCCCATGCACTTCGCCACTTTTTCGCCAAATCCTTTTATGACAAGACGCATGATTTGGTCATGCTCTCAAATATTTTAGGACATTCCGATATCAGCACCACAAAAAACTATGTTACCGGTACGTTCGAAGAATTATGCAACGAAATGGAAGAAATAGGTATCTTATAATTTCCAAATCCGCCATTTGCATTAAGGGCAGCTCCGAGATATAGCTGCTCTCCGCATAATCTATCCCCAATATTTCATATTTTTCTGCACCATATAATTCACTATTCAATTTTGGGAAAAATGATACCCTACTACATAGATCAGGTATCATTTTCCTCAGTGACATGCTCCCACCACTTAGCTAACGCTTGAAGTGGGGGCTTCTCGTTCGATTGCCCGATAGGGCAAAGCATAAGCGAGCTATCCCCGTGTGTCCCACGGTTTTATCAGAATGATATTGTTGGAATTTTTGCTGCAAAGATCAGGAAATTTTCTTTTCTATATCAAGCATCATTCCGGATATTCGAATCCCTTCTCTGCATATATTGATTGCTGCGTTTTCGTCCCGATCCATTCGATTTCCGCATACACACTCATAAATGCGATCGCTCAGCTGCAAATCTTCTTTTACCTTTCCACAGCAGCTGCATGTTTTGGAACTGGGATACCAGCGATCAATGCTGATCAGTTTCTTACCTGCACGTTCCATTTTATATGTCAGAAAATCAGTAAACATTCCCCAGCTATTGTCATGAACACTCTTTCCCAAATGCATATCCTGGCTCATCTCTTTCATATTCAGATTTTCGATGCACACGATATCGTAGGAATTGGCTATCTTCTTTGATTCTTTATGCAAAAAATCCTTTCGCTGGTGTGCGATACGGGTATGAATTCGTGCCACTTTCTTCTTTTGTTTTTTATAACGGTTGCTCCCCTGTTCACAGCGGCTCAGTCTACGCTGCTCCCTTGCCAGCTTCTGCCGGGCTTTTTGAAAAAAATGAGGATATGCTGCATGATTTCCATTGGAATCTACATACAACTCCTTCATGGAAAAATCAAGACCAATTGCGGTTTCTGCTTTCCTGGTTTCATGCACCGGTTCCTCGCAGGAATATAACAGAGCAACGTAATATCGTTCATCTGCTTCCTGACTAATTGTTGCACCTTTCAGCTGGTAACATTCATCAATCTTCCGATGTTGTCTGATTCGGACCCAGCCAGCTTTTGGAAGTTTCAGTTTTCCATTTTGTAAGACGATGTTTCCATTCACATAATTGGTTGTATAACTTTTCACAGATTTCTTTTTTGATTTGAATTTCGGAAACCCAACTGAGGCATCACGAAAGAAATTTTTGTATGCAGTCTGCAAATGCAGCTGCGCATTACACAGTGCCAGACTGTCTACTTCCTTTAACCATGGAAACTCCGATTTATACCTGGCTGGTGTCAAGCTTAAGTGCTTCCCGTTTTTCTCATAATGCGCTTTTTTCTCAGCAAGCATCCGGTTATAAACAAGACGAACGCAGCCAAACGTTTTTGCAAATAATTCCCTTTGTGCTTTATTCGGATAAATCCGAAAACGGTACACGGTGTTCACTTTTACCCTCTCCCTGTGTTTCAATGTACTGACGGATGACCTCAATTGGGGCACCGCCAGCACTCAGCAGACAAAAACTCTGGCTCCAGAATGTTTCTTTCCAGAGCTTTTGCCGGACTTCCGGATACTCCTTTTTAATCAGGCGGCTGCTTGCGCTTTTATATGCATTGATGAACTTGCTCAGTTCTGATTTGGGATGAGCACGGAACATGATATGCACATGGTCCTGATCATGATTCCATTCTTCCAGAGTAATGTGATAGTTCGGAGCAATATGCTCAAATATTTCTCTCGCCCGATTTGAAATCGGATCATTCAAAACCTTTTTTCGGTATTTTATAACCAGAATCAAATGGTAATATAATAAAAATACCGAGTGTGCATTGCTATCCAATTTTCTCATAATAATCAGCCTTCCCTATTATCTCGACTGATTATATTGTACCATATATTTTTCTATATGTCCATGTTTTATCGAATGTAAGTTCTCTTTATCCGCGCAGCTATGTGCAATATAGAATCATGCCAGTTATTGCAATATCAGAAATCAAAAGCAGGCAATTCATCCCACCCCCTGAAGAGGATGGGGGAATTCTTGCAGTGTTTAGTTAAAAGTCCAGTAATCCGCTTGATTTTATTGCACATTTTGAATGACCAAACCCCAAATTTTTCACCCATCTTGGATAGCAGAAAAATTTGGGGTTGTTTCCGATATAAATGAGGTATCATTTTCACACTGTAAGTAAGGTATCATTTTGCCTAAATCTGTTCTCCTTTCACCGTCTGATATGGAGCAGTCAATTCATCTAATATTTCTTTTTCCCGCTTAATTCTATTCCTAATATACAGTGTGGCTCTTGCGTCTTCCAAGGAATCATGCGCTTTATAGTTATACCCAAAATGTGCGGCGGCCGCTTCTAACGTCTGCCATCGTCGGGTTCCGTAGCGCTTATCATAATTCCCACAAATTTCGGCAAAATCATACATCACATCTTCTAATTCGGTATTCGTACCTGGTTCAATACCTACAAAAAATAAAAATCCGAGATCGAAATCACAATTATACGCAATCCATGTTTTCCCTGATGCAAAAACGCCTTTTATCTTCCCTATCAGTTCTCTGATGGTCTTACAGTTTTTTACCCGCTCTGGTGTGATGTCATTCACCTGTTCTGCATCTGGCCATGACCTGATCAGTTCTGGTCTGACATACTCATTAAGAAGTAAATCCCCGTTTCCATCAACCGCACTGATCTGTAAAATTTCATTATCGTTACTGTTCAACCCCGTAGTCTCCAGATCAAACACAACAATTCCAGATGGATTATCACATGGTTCTGGGGCTACTTTCAGTGCGTACTCTCGCAATTCCCAGAAGTATGTATAAATTTTCAAATGATCGGCTTCTCTTTCCCGGATCCATTTTTCTCTACATGTGCGGCAGCAAAACTGACCCAGCAGGGATTTGCTTCCTACAGATCGCATGGCCCAATATGGTGACTTGTAATTATATGTTTCTTCCAACTTTTTACAGCCACCATTCTCTTCAAAATTTTTCTGTTCATCTTTATTAGAAAAATACCGGCACTCTGCGTGCTCATCCAAAAAAGCCTGTAATTCCTGCTGATCATTGCCCTCGTAGCTTAATGCCTCATTTAAAATCAGTATTGGTGCTCCACACTGATCGCACATGCCATGATTCCAATAATAATAAAGCTGATATTTCTCATTCACGCGTTCTGCCCTCTCTCTGTATCTTCCGAACAGTTTTTCATAGCCATCAATACCAATTTTTCCATAGACTGAAAAAATCTTTCATCATCTGCATCGGTGCGCTTTCTCGGCCCCTTTATATGATTCTTCTGGCTGCTCCGCCGCGCTTTTTTGTTTAAGTGCCGTTCCATCAGCATCTGGTCAATATTTTCATTTGTATACCATTTGCCTGACTGATGAATCGCATAAGCCCCTTTGCCGAGAGCCATAGCTGCTACTCCATAATCCTGCGATACCACGATGTCTCCTTTATGGCAAATACTGATCAGCTTATAATCTACAGCATCCGCGCCGGCTCCAACAACCACTACCTCACTATAATCAGAATACAATATGTGATTTGTATCGCATAACAGCGTTACCGCCACCCCATATTTTCTCGCAACTGCTTCCACAATGAAAACCACCGGACAAGCATCTGCATCTACAAAAATCTGCATAGTACCACCCTTTATCTTATTTAGTATATGGATTATACCACAAGTATATCATATACACGAAAAATAGGTATAATCTGGCATTCAATAACAAATAAAGATTACTGCTATATCAGATATTTGGGAATTGTATGTTGTTTCACGAAGCAAATATGATATGATTATCCTACAGACATGCACGGAGGATAGATTATGGGGAAAATCGCTTCAGAAACGGCAGAATTATTAAAAGAAATCATACTAAGTTGTTCCGCCGAAGATATACTGCCGGAAGAATTAGATAATTTTATAGACTTTTTAGCTAATGTTTCAGACAGTAACGCAAATGAGCCTCAGGCTATTGATAAAACCGGCGCAGAGGTTCTCTTTCTGACATCCTTCTTGACTGAGGAACTGGAAAAAGATTTTCCTGAAATAGAAACCGATTTCATCTTTCATAGCCGCGCCAAACTCCCCCAGTTCGGCCGAGATGCCATTCCTCTGGTTAATTTACTTAACTGCTCCAGTATCATCGACAATCACCAGCAAAGGGTCCTTGCATCAATCTTATGCGGTGCCCAGAGTGGAGATTCCTATTGTGCAGAGCTGCTGAAGAGTATGTACAAAATTTATCATAAAAAAGAATATTCTCAGTTTAAACGATATCCAAAGCTTACAAGCCGTAATTTAGCGGATTTATGCACCTTGGAATACTCTTCCTATGAGGATATGCCCCTGGATACTGAAAAATTAGCACGAATACTGACCATGGCTCCATTCTTTCATATTTCCTGCAGCTCAGATTGTGACATCTTCTATTCAGACCTTAACAACGAAATGGAACAATATCTGGAGGATACTGCGGATACTACCCATATCAGTATTGATCCAGAAGATATCACCAACACAGTAAAGCACTATGGTTCCGTGCTTAAAATGCTGACGGATAAACAGGAAAGGAATGAACTCTCCAACAGTTTAAAACTTGCACGGGAAATAATCAAAATGAGCGGCCTTTCTCCAAAAACTTTAGGCCTATGCGGTGACGGAGCTTTTAATGCCTATAACATGGCCCTGATTACAAAAACAATTAAATTGACAAACTATGATTCCGAGCAGCTGCAAGCTTACATGATGATCTGTGATCTGGCAAGATATCTGGGGGTAACATTAGGATTCATCCATGCCCAAACACAAGAATATCTTTTCCAGACTATTCCGAAAGAGAAGAATTTAAAAGTTCTGCAGTCTATGAAAAAGAAATCATTGGATACTAATTCATCAAATAAAACAGAAAAGACATCCCGGCAGCAGCAAACACCAGCACCTATGGAATCTTCTTTCAAATCAGAAGCCGAGCTATCTGAATTAAAGATACGTTTACGTGATGCACTTTCCATAGGTTCACATTTTCAGGAACAATATAAGGAAGAAAAACATTCACGGGAAGAATTAGAAAAAAGGCTTAAAGAATATGATGCAATGAAACAGGAGCTCACGGCTCTGCGGGAATTTGTTTACAACAGCACCGAGGACACTCCTCCTACTGTAAATATTCCGATTTCAGAAATGAAAAAAGCAATTGCAATGAAACGGATCACGATTGTTGGCGGCAACGAGAACTGGGTTAAAAAGCTTCGGCAGGAATTCCCAAACTGGAAATTTGTCAGCGCATCCGTATCAAGCACCGTGGATAATATGTCCATTTTAAAGGCAGAACGGGTTATCCTCTTTACGGATACACTTGGCCACAGCAATTATTACAAATTCATGCAAACAATCCAATCCCACCATATTCCTTTCAGCTTTTTGCATGGCGTTAATATTGAGCGGAACATCATTCAAATCTATGACGATATATTTGAAAAAAGATAGGAATATCATTGCAAAAACGCTTTCTCAGCACTGCTTCTATAATTTTTAACCTAAAAAAGCTCCTCCTGTGAAGGAAGATATGATGTCAGAATTGTGTGCTTGTTAATTATTATACAATACTTTACCCGATATGACCAGCGCAAAACCTACATTTTACATTATCAATTCTTATAGTCGATAGCCCATTTATTATATTATCTCTCCACGATATACTAAAGGCTCTTTCCCTTTAATATAACTGAGAAAGAGCCTTATAAGTTGATTGCATACACATAATTTTTTTGCCTTTCGGCGGGGAGAAAACTGCGTATACAAGATTATTATAGAATATTTTCTGGCAAAGAACCACTAAAAATTTTCCATATACTCCTTTTTACTCTTCCTGTCCATACACATCAATCTGGCAGCTCTTCATTGTTTCGAGTGCGGCATTATGCTTTTCTGGTGTAACTCCGGCACAGCAGCTTGCATCCACTGAAATTATCGCCTCCGGATACTTGGCTTTCAGGATCAACGCATTGGAGACCACGCATATATCCGTGCATACTCCAACCAGTTCAATCTCATCGTTTGAGCCAAAGCCCTCCCAGTTAAGCCAGCCAAAGGTCGGCTTGTCTATATATTCGCAGTTTTCCACTTCCAGCCCAGGCACAATCTGCCAGCCTTCCGTTCCATTGATGCAGTGCTTCACTGGTAACTTTTTCCCCTCCGGCGTGTCCAGATAATTCTCCCCATGGGTATCCCTGGTAAAAATTATCCGATCCCCGCGGTCCGCATACTCTTTTACTTTTGCCTGCACATTTAGAACAATTGCCTGCGCTTCCTTATTGCCAAGAGTTCCCGTCACAAAATCATTCTGCATGTCGATCACGATCAAAACCTTACCCATTCCTCTTTCCTCCCGTTTTCCTAAATTACGGATTTCCCCTGCTATAATCAGAACGTTTCGACTTCTGATGAAAATCTGCAGCGCCCCCGAATACGTTTTCTTTCATTATACTACTGATTCCTAATTAGCAAAAGAAAAAAGAGGATGCCTCTAAAGCATTCCTCTTAAGTTTCAAGCAATCTCTACTTTTCAATCCACCCTATAAAAGTATTAATCTTTTCAATATCCGATTCATTCATAGTCCGTAATTTTTCACACACTTTTCTGTATGTGGTATCTTCATCATCCAGTGGTGCGAAAAACTCTGCCGGCGTCATATCTAAATAGGCAATTATTTTAAACAGTTCTTTCAGAGACGGTAAGGCCGCTCCGCTGGTTATGCCACGTATATATGATCCACTTTTATCCAAATCCAGACTCATTTTGTGTTCGGAAATGTTTTTGCTTAGTCTCAATTCCGTAATCCGTCTACGAACAAAATCCTCTTGCTGCGCATTGGCCATTCTCCCACCTCCCGTTTCAATTATTTTAGTATGAATTTGAAGATGGCGTTGGTTATAAAATTATCAATTTACATTTAATATATTGTAATTCTAATGATTTTATTATCAATATATAATTTTAATTCATATTATCAATAGCAATGCACAGCATTTTTCAAATGGAGGTATATCTATTGGGGATGTACGGGCAATCCGACTCCTGGAAACATGACAATAAAAAACCCAGGCACGATCATCACTGATCTCTGTCTGGGTTTCTTCCTATTATAATATAATCAATTTTGCCATAGTCTGGATAAACAGATTTCTCTCGTTTCCAAAAGAAATTTTCGTTCTGTTCATTGCCTCTATCAATATCGACATTACCGTATCCAAACGCTCTTCCGGTAACTTCCGATAGGCCCGTATTCCCCGCATCTGCTTTTCCGTAAGGCCTAAAAGCTTTAAAATTTCATTTTCCTTCATATCTGACAACAATAACGCTTTTTTCGCAACCCGGTAATTCCGAAGAAGCATCCCGTAAAGCTTAAGGCTATTATTCCCATGATCGAATAACTCCACCGCGAGCTTCATACCTTCCATAGGATCCAGTAAAAGCTTTGATGCCAATTCCCAGCTTTTCCCCACTGCTGCAGGAACAACCTGGTCAATCGTCTCTTTGCTCACTCCAGCATCCATGGACGCAAATGCAATCTGTTTAATGAAAATAGCTATCTGGTAAAGATCTATTGTCTCATCTTTCCCGTCCCTGCGTTCCTGGTATGCATAAGCGCTCCTGTCGATAAAATATCGCAGCATCGGCTCCGCTATTGGACAATCTAAGGACTGAAAAGCTTTTTGGATCCAACATTGATAAGACTTTCCATTCAGCTTATCACAACATATGCCATGCTTACTTTTCCATGCATTCCAGTCCTTGCTGTTGTCAAGCTTTTCCGTCCGAATGATCAAGCAGGAACTTTCCGGACACTCTTCCATAAGATGCAAGAGTTCCTTCCTCTCTTTTTTCACATCCTCCACCTTATAAATAGCGCAGGGTATCCCAAAGAATGAAATGCTTTGCAGAAATTCTTTCACTCCATCTATGGCATCAAATACCTGCACATAATATGTCGTATTTTCCGCTAATTTCCGTACTTCATGGTCAATGCGGTACGGTTCCGTTCCATATACAATTTTCACCATTTTCTCCACTCACTTTCTCAGTAATTCGTACTCAATGAAGCGAAGCCATGTCCTCATTGGTTACACTATAATGGCTGCGCTTCCTGTTCCATGACAGAACGATTGAAAAATTCTTCGACATTTCCATTTAACTTTCCATACAGCATCTGTAATAATGGGATAAGATTCCATGACAAGAAGCCAATCCCATACGTGATTTCCACATATCCATCGCAAAATCCAGTTTCTGAAGGATATATCATAATGAAAAAATCTTCAAATGAAATCACAAAATAATCCAGTTCCACGAAAATATCCGTTTCAGAAAGAAGCGGTGCATTTTCTCCCTTTATGAGTACAATGACAAACTCTCGCTCTTCTCCATAAAAATCGCATCGGAATTCATCAAATGCTCTGTAAAATGCCGCCTTCTGATCCCTGGACAATATATGATCCAAATCCTCCAATTCAGCAAATTCCAATAATTCAAACCCTAATGCCTTCATAATGGCATCTAGCGTTCTTTTCCTCTGGCCATCTGCCACTTCCAATCCCTCAGAGCATTCATCACTGACAATACATAAAAGATTTTCAACCGGTACATCCTCCATTCTTAGTTCTGCCGTCTCATACTCACAGGTTATAATACCTGCTTTGATCAGCCGGTTTACTAAATGGCTGACCCACATCTGATAATGTGGATAATACCTGGCAGATCTGCCCATGTTGGAATTTGCATACGCATATGCCTCTTCTTCGTTGCAACCACCCTGTTGAAAATAGTCCATCTGATCCAGATAACTCCACGGACAGAAAGCACCTTCTATCCTTTTCATGAGCCGGATCACCTGTTTTAATACTTCCACGCGCGCTCCTCCTTTAGCCGATAACACATTTCCAATTTCGCAGCAAGCAGACATGTTTTCCAGGCCGGCACATTATCTTTATATGTACCATAGGAAATGTAAAGACCGCCTCCATTAAACGCATTGCCAAATACGTTTAAGCCTCTTTGATCGGTCTGCTGGTTATCTTGCAGCACCAGCATAAGATACGGCTCATCCTGATCATAAAGCTTCAGTAAATTATGGTACTGTTCATATTTCATTCTGCATTTTGCAAGAATAGGTTCCAGGATCTGCTCTGCAGATGTTGTCACTCCGCAGTAAAGCACCGGATATCCTATTTTTTCGATCAGATACCGGTAAGCTTTTGCGAAACTATCATAATATTCGTATAAATTTTCTGGAAACGGTTCTTTCACAAATTCATTCGCCCATGCGTACCGGAACAATATGTATTCACAAAAGTGTTCCTTATAATCGCTCAGATTTAGCATACTCCTCCTGCCTTTCCTAACACATAAAGAACAATCCCACATAAGTCACATACCGGAGATACCGGAAACATATCTCCCCAGTCTGAGTTCTCTTCTGGATTGTACAGCCAGTAATAATGCTCACCAATTTGAATAAAATCTGTCCCGGACGAATAAGAAACACTTAAAGACTGGCAAAACAACTCATATGCTTCAAATGCGATTTCACAAAGTCTCCAGTCCCTGCATTCTTCATACCAGCGTATTACCTGCTCCACAACGTCCAAAGTAAGTACCGTAGTTCCACATTCCCCCAGGTATTCTTTCAGTTCTGCCTTTACTTCTTCTGGAAAAAGTTCCAGAGTTTCTGTATCATCCTCATAGGCAGAAACCACATCGGTAAACCCAATAATCCCAGGATATGGAGTTTCTACACAAAAGAGTACTTCTTCATTTTCACTGATGAAGTCATCTTCATCGTCTGACTCAATCCATTCAATCGATAAATCATAAACTTCCCCCACTTCAATCCCATATTCCTGCAGGATGCGTTGTACCGCTACCTGTAAAAGTTCCATCTTCATGCAGTTATCCCGAAAAGAATAATCAAAACATTTTTCATACTGCATCAGACGCTTTGCATAGGTAATGATCTTACGCAGTTCTTCCGGATGATCGAAGAGCTGCTGATAACGCTCCTCATTCACTATCTTCAAAAAATATTCCCCTTTCCGCTCCCGCATTTACCGGAATAGCATTTCCCTTAAACACATCAAAATAAACTATTTTATATGGAAGGAACCCGTTTCTTAAAATTCCGAGAGTAGCTGATAAAGCCAGCATTGCCGCAGCCATATTGGTAAACCGATGCTGCGGTGAAGACTGGTTGATCACCCCACAGCTTAATTCACTTGCCCGCTTTTCCCGGCTTCGCATGATTTCCGGAAAATAGTACGGCCTGGAAGGTGACAACATCTTTCCATTCTTTTTGACTGCAGCTACAACCTCGCCAGTGTGAAATTCATTTGCCGCATCGATCCAGATACCAGTAGGCGTCTGACGGAACCATTTTTCCATTTCCTGTCTGGCCCGGTGATTATCCACTGACCCAATCAGGATCGGGACCGTGCGTCTATAATAAGTTCCCGTCATCTGCTTAAAGACCACTTTTAACTGCTCAGCGGAGTCAATGTACATTGGATATGCTCTTACTTCGATCCCATAATGGTCTCTAAGAGCTTGTGCCAGTACCATTGCCTTATGCTGGCCAACATCCTCTTTCAGGAAGTTCTGCCGGTCAAGGTTCTTCTGCTCCACCCGGTCTCCATCGATTATGGATAATGCATAGGAGTTGCGTTCCTCCTTCGTTAAGGATGAAAGGATTGCACCTAATTCCTTCAGATAATAGGAACCGGTCCCACCAGTGCCTACCACAACCAGTTGATAATGAAAAACTTCGGTTGGTTTCCGGCCCATGGGAAGATCCAACTTCTGGTCGTTATGATGCTGTGGTCTTATTTGGGCCATTTTTTCATTCACACAAAATGTCCCACATTCAATCTGTCCTTCTTCATAAACGGCCACAATCTTTGACATGGCAAGGTTCACCAAAAACATTCTTTCCAAATGCTTCCAGACAAAATCTTCGCTTTTCTCTTCCGTATTTGAAAAAAATGGTTCCGTTCCGCTTCCGTCATCCAAATACAGCTTTGCATCTGCAAATTTCAGATACAGCTTTCTTTTCGCAGACAGTTTTTTCCATTCCGTTCGGTAGTCTCCAGGAATGCTCCCATCGCTGCAATCAACCATAAAAACATAATCCCGTTTGGAAATCTGTAATACCGGACTGCCTACAGAAAAATCTCCCGGAACAGCCGTCACCTCATAGTCATACTGTTCTTTCAAAAGTTCTGATAATAAAAGTGCCCTGTTCTGGCCAAGATCTTCCCGGATATATACCGCGCCAAGGTCCTCTTTACCGATTGAACCAGGATCAAAAACCGTAATATCCGTCCGGATCAAATTTTCCTGTTTCATATGAAGATACGCAATCATTTCCTTTAAAAAGAAGGAGCCGGTCAAGCCAGCTCCTATCACAATTACATGCAGATTAATACGCATGTTTGTTTCTCCTTTCCCTGTTTACCATAAATTCTGGCAGTTTTAACACATCCGGCATCTCTTTTGTCCTTTCTTCAGACTCCAGAACGTATTGTAAAAGAAGCGCTTCCTGGCGCTTCTGGATCCTCCTGGCCGCTGCACGCTGCCGGGATCTCTTTTCCCTTGTAAGAAAGCTATACCCCTCGACCAGGCACCGTATAATCAGCTCCATCACACCATGCAGCAATAAGGATATAACTACCACAACAAAAAATGCTTCCATAAGCACCAGAATACCAATCCCAATGATAAAAAGACTGCTATCCTCTAACAGTGCGATTTCTGTTCCTGTAAGATAGGCTCTCTCTGACTTTGCATTCAGGGATTCCTGCATTGTCATTTCGCTCTGCATCGCCCGGAATGCCCAGCCAAACAGAAACCGGCCATACTCCTCCAATTTTTCTATCATAAACATACCTCTCCGATTATAATAATGCGACCAACTGATCAGCATAACCACATCCACACAGCAAAGGATCTCCTTTTCTCCAGGTAAGCTCCTCTGCTGAGATCAGAAAATGATGATCCTGCGGACAGTAATCTTTTCGCAGGCCGCGGTCAATGGAATATACATGGAAAATACCTTCAAAAAATCGTGCCATTTCATACGATGGAACATAAATGGCCTTTGTCTTTTCCTGCCCCACCAGCACAATATAGTGGCTTCCATTTCCGATGCTCTTGTTGTAGACCTGATGAAACCAGCCCAAAACCCAGGACAGCCGATCCTCATCGGAATCATACACAACGGTTTTCATCTGTTCTTCTGTGAGAAAAATCTGTTTATCTGCCCCTAGTACGGCACGATAAACTTTCCTGTCATCGCCGCAGGATACCACGCCGTAAAGTCCAGGAAATGTTTCATCCTCATCATCTGTGGCAGAGAAAAAGGCCGGGATCCTGCCATGGGAATGAAATTCTCCAACCTTTACCAATCCTGAAACTTCATAACACTCTAAATAAGGCTCCCGTTCTGCTTCAACGGATGCATGATATACCTGCTGAAAGGGCACAAACCACTTAAAGCTCTTTCTTTTGGGGTCATAAAAAAGATGCACAGCTACTTCGCTGTCACAGTTTTCGCAAAAAAACCGTGATATAGCTAACCAATAAGAAATATCCACTTTTTCAAGTTTCCAAATAAAGAGTTTCTGGTCACTTTCCAATGAGCTTCCGCAGTAAAAGCATGGATGGTTCAGAATATCATAGATTTCTCCCTGATGCATCACCCGCTGTCTTCCGATAGAAAGCTGCATTTTATCCAATGTTTCCTTATCATCCGCACCTTTTTTGCTGCCCTTTGTTCCCACATACAGAATGTTCTTATCTTTTCCGAGCCAGGTAAATACTGCACCTGCCAGCCGGTATTCCAGATGTCCTTTTGCATCCAGGAAATTCAGCAGATCCTCTTCCGTGACGGACTTTTTACCGCCAAAATCCTCTGAAGATAAGTCATATGAGGTAAACATCAGGGATAACTTAACTCCGTCAATGGCATACTTGGTCACTTTAACCGTACTGGCACTGGATACACCAGCATACTTCGGGCCAAGATAGTATTTTTCGCCACACGGGTACAGATCATATAAGGATCCATAACCCTCAAGTTCCTTGAGCTGTTCTTCAAGTGTCTCTGCTTCTTCGCTGATTCCAATGGTAAGCTCTTCTCCTGCCTTCAGCACCCTGATCTCTTCTGTATCTTCAAATGGTACGGTGATTGCAGAAGATTCTGCCGGAAGGAGCACAACATTGTTTTCGTTTTTAAACAAAGTAAGCTTTAATCCGCTAAGCCCCTTGCTCTTTAACACATACTCAAACAGATTTGTAAGATCCACCTCACCTGTTAATGCCGTAACATCCACTGCTTCTGCCCCAAAGAACACCTGCATTCCGTCAACCGTGATGGTTCCTTTTTCCACTCCTTCATGGTTCTTTGGGCGGCACAAATATGCATCCTCTTTCTTTGAAACATCACAGATTGCAAAGAATGGGCCCTGCTCTGCCAGAAACTGCTTCACTTCTTCCTCTGTTCCCGTTCCCTCCGTCATCACCAGATCACCAGCAATACTCTTTAACGTAAGGGGCAGCTTGTAAACCGTTTTCGGCGCAGATTTTTTCTTCTGCTTTTCTTCCTTCTTCTTTCTCGGTGCCTCTTTCTTCTTTGCCTCAGCCTTCAGCTCATTAAATTCCTCAAAATCAAAAAAACTCATCTGCATAACCTATTTTCCTCCTCTTATCGCAACACATAAATTGCTTAATTGATTTCCATTTTCCTTCAGCCATTTCTGCGGGAACACTTCCATTTCCTTAAGTGTTTCCAAAAGACCGGACTGTTCTTTAAATTCCGGATGCTCCGCGATCCGGTTCTGGTACAGATCATTATTGGTTTCTGCATCAAAAAATGCCTGGATCAGCTTCTCCGCATCTTTGATCGAAGTCATTTTCGGAAATACCGTATTTCCCCAACATATTTTCCCATTATCATATACATTTCCAAATGGGTAATAACATAACCTGCTGGCCGGCCCGATCATCCCGGATTCATCCCGCTTTAAGGCAAAACAAAAAGAGGCGGATACCATCCCCTCTCTTACCTTAAACAGAAATGCCAGATCCGGAAACACAACCTGCTTTGGCACTCCAAACAGATAAATAACCCCCAGATGTGCCGAAACTGTGATGATCACATCAAAACTCTGTTCCTTATTCTGGATCAGTACCCCGTCATAAAATCCATTTGGTATCTGTCCAATTTCAAGGCATCTCTCCTGCTCTGCTTCAATCGTGCTCATGGCTCTGATGAAATCGGCCATCGTAACTGTTTTTTGAACAGCACTTCCGTCACCGAAGGAAAATTCCACTCGAACTTTTGCGAAAGTTTCCTCATCACTGACTGCTGCCCATTTTACAATATTGCTCACTTTCTCCCTCCTCTTACAGCATTCTCCGTCGTTTCACTACAGAACAGCGCTTGATCTGTTCAAAAAAGCTATGCACCAGTGCCTCCGAATTGTACCGCGTCTGATATGCCCATACTCCGGCATCAAGAACATCAAACAATTCTTCGATTGGAATTTCTCTGGTGATCGGACTCTCCGGTGAAAAAAATGCCGCTTCATTCCGTCGTTCCTTTTGCTTTTTTTCATCCCATCGCTCTTCATAGAGCAGTTCATACATCCGTGTAACCTCGGACATAGTTTCTCTCCTTTCCTGGTTCGTCTATAAAATAAAAAAAGCCAATGCACACTCATGCATTGACTAAAAAAATAGACTACCCCTTTTCAATGATCCATGAAAGATCTCATCCATGGCCAGAGGCCACTATCATCGAAAGAAATAATCTTGTTTTGATTATAACATTGCCCGGGCTAATTAACAAGGAACATTTCTCACTGCAGGATACCATTCCTGGCATATCCCATACATATACGAAGCCATTGCGCGAAAAATATAGATTAAGTTATAATTTCCTTGCAACTTTTTCTTCTCTTTATCCGTCTAATATATGAAAACAAAAAGAAAGGAAAATATGTAATGATCCATTCTAGCGCGCGGGATTCAATTACCGTACAGACCGAACAGGTCCTGATTGAAAAATATGACCGGCTATACCGGTTAGCTTACAGCTATGTTTACAATGAAGATGATGCCCTGGATATTGTTCAGGAAAGCGCCTGCAAAGCGATATGCCAGTGCAACTCCTTAAAAGATCCCTCCAAACTTTATTCCTGGATCTGCAGGATTGTAGTAAATACCACCATGGATCTTTTAAGAAGCAGAAAAAAAGAAGATCTGCCTGGAGAGCTTCCAGAACAGGCATCGGAAGATGTTTACCAGGAAACAGATTTAAAAAATGCCCTAGAGAGCCTGGAATCTCAAAACCGTACCATCGTCGTCCTACGGTATTGCGAAGATATGAAACTGGAAGATATTGCACTGGCTGTAAATGAAAATCTGAGTACTGTAAAAACCAGGCTTTACCGTTCTTTAAAAAAGCTGCGTATCAACCTGGAAGCACCTGACACCAACTAATTCGGAAAGGAGTTCTTACTATGAAAGAAAGCAATCACACTATTGATGAATTAAAGCAGGAATATGAACAGATCCCCGTTTCTCCACATGCCAAAGAACGTATTTTAGCTGGAATTGCACAGGGCAAGGCAGCAACCGCTGTCCAGTCACATTCCACAAAATCAGGCGAACGGAAAAAGAAATCACATATTATTTATATTTTACGGAACACCGGTGCAACTGCTGTGGCAGCCATGGCCGCGCTGGTAATCCTCACAAACATAAACCCTACCATTGCAAATGCCATGGAAAATGTCCCTATCCTTGGCCCAATCTCCAAAATCGTCACCTTCCGGACTTACGAAGACCAGACCAATCACTTTGAAGCTAAAGTGGATGTCCCAGAAATAGAGTCTGCACCGGCAGAGGTCAACCAGAGCATCGAAGAATATGCCAATGCCTTAATCGCACAGTATGAAAGCGACCTGCGCTCATCCCAGGGAGAGGGCAATTACTCGCTCACTTCTTCCTATCAGGTGGTAACGGATACCCCCAACTATCTCTGCCTGCGAATTGATACCACTCTGGTAATGGCCAGTGGAACCGAATATACCAAAGTTTTCACCATTGATAAACGCACCGACAAAATGATTTCTTTGTCTGATCTTTTCCGCAACAAGCCAGAAATGCTCACTGCGATCAGCGACAATATAAAGGAACAGATGCAGGCACAAATGGCCGCCGATTCCTCTGTCACCTATTTTTACAACAGCGATATGCCAGAATGGGATTTTAAAGAATTACGAGGCGATGAAAGCTTTTATTTCAATGAAAAAGGCGAACTTGTGATCACCTTTGATGAAACGGATGTTGCCCCCGCTTACATGGGCGCGGTGGAATTCGCCATCCCGCAATCAGTAACTGGCACACTGGAATAAGCGGTAAAATACTCCTTCATTAATATAAGGAAGAAAAAGCTGTCGCAAAATCATCAATAGATGATAGCGCTGCAGCTTCCGCTTTCATACAGCAAAAGGGGCTGCGGTTCCATAGATAATCACTCATCTATGGAGCAACAGCCCCTTTCGTATGTCTATAGCATGAAACCAGGGAGGTCGTACTTATTTGCAGAGTTTCTTGAATTCATCTGCAACAAACTGTACCTGGGTTCCAATGATGACCTGTACGGAGGTCTTGCTTGGACGCATCACGCCAGCCACACCGGCGGACTTGATCAGCTTTTCATTGACCTTGGTATAATCCTTGACCTCAAGACGGAGTCTGGTAATGCAGTTATCAATAGAAGCCACATTCTCCGGACCGCCAACGCCTTCCAGAACGATCTTCGCTACTTCCGTGAAGTTGTTATTGGACAGAGTTACCTTGGTCTCATCTGCATCGTCATCCTCACGTCCCGGAGTCTTCAGATTAAACTTGGTAAGGAAAAAATGCATCCATATATTGCTGCTCACAGTCGGCATGATTGGTGTACTTACTGTTCTCTTTTTTACTGGCGAAAGTTGGCTGGGTGGCGGCTGGTATTACATACCTGACAGGGCAATCACCATCGCGCTTGTTTTCTGCATATTCTGGCAGATTGCTTTGATAACAGGGACATTTTTCTTATCAATGCGGGTAAATAAAATCTTCTGTGGGTGGAGGAAAAGAATTGTTATGATACCGATGTTCGCGGCCGCAGCTTTTCTTTTCCTGTTTCTCGCATGGAACTGGCTGCTTTATAGTTTTCAATTTGAGGAAAAGGTGGAGCAGTATGATGAACATATTGCTCTCTATGTAAATAATACGTTTGCAAGAACACGATTTAGATACCCCCATTATATGTACGAGGAAAACTGGCTGTTTATGAGAAACCTAGATGATGAGGAACAGCAAGAAGCAGTTCTGAAATACGGAGATCCAGATAATTATTACAATGACTAAAGACATTTTAACAAAATGCGTAAAGAATACAAATCGGGATTTTTACGACAAAATATGATATGATTTCTGTAAAAATAAACAGGATAACTTTCAATAGGGAGAAAATTGAAAAATGATAGAGACACTCTGGAATTTCTTTCGATTGTATACGGCGGATGCCGATTATTTACCGGACTTTTGGCTCACAATCTCTAAAAGCGCATTTCCCCCTTACCCCATAAATTTGTTGATTTTCAAATCTATGCAGCTGATTTTATTTTCATCTGTT
>ENA-OXEC01000067-OXEC01000067.1-human-gut-metagenome-genome-assembly--contig:-NODE-67-length-78462-cov-48.057_pt1 | contig 78462 bp, 89 predicted proteins | sample MGYA00249351_ERZ652235 | MGnify/ENA primary metagenome ERZ652235 (study PRJEB26925, sample SAMN05826906) | human gut metagenome | biome: ENVO:2100002; feature: ENVO:00000062; material: ENVO:00002003...
TTCTTATATAGTATAATTTAATATCCCGTTTTAAGTTGGTATTACTAGATTAATTAATGCTAACATACTCCCGATCTTATATATAAATTCCTATATTTTTGTATTTATATATATTTATATTCCTATATTCTTATATTCTTATATTTATATATTCACAAATATGCTATATTCCAATAATAGGTTGACTAATATCTCTATTGTATATACCTATAGCTGCTATTAATGCATAATATGTTCCTAAGGTTCTCAATATATTTGATATATTTGCATTTACGTTTGGTTCAAGAGAAAAATCAAACTCTCCATTAATCTTTCTTTCATATAAATGTTGATACCTTATAAAGCTAATTGCTGTGTATGCTACTCTTGCTAACATTAATAATTGTATGGATTGAACCGCTGGGATATCTGGATTAGGTACCCTTTTGGTGTTCTTATCATATTTATTATAAATTAACTCGATGCTCTCAATAGTTGAGACATATGATAAAATATCTGATAAAATAATGATTATATCAGCTGAATGCTGAATGTTTAATAAGTATAATTCTTCTTTATCATATTCTGTAATGCTCTCAAAATCTATATTTCCTTCATTATAATCAGAATAATTATAATCCACTATAAAGCTACCTCCTAAAAGCATTCCCTATTCTATAATATTATTTGTTATAAATTTAGTTCTTATTTTATGTTCAATATTACTCACAATCCTTCATTAAATTATTAAATTGAACTTAATAAACTGGTATCAATTTATTATTTAAGTAAATTTTATGGTGAAACGATATGTTCCTAAGAACTCTCTTTACTTTTATAATTTTCTTCAAATTTTCTGATTCTATAATAATATGTAATCATTAAAATAATTGTAGCCATAATCCATGCAGCAACTTCTGCTGCTGGTATAGCAAGAAATCCAAGTAAAGATGATAGAATAATTACTGCCCCAATTCTCGCTACAAATTCTACAATTCCAGATATCATTGGAATAAATGTATCACCTATGGCCTGAAGAGTTGAACGGTAAACAAATAATAACCCTAAAACCCACAATAAAAGTGAAGTTACAACTAAATACTGATATCCTATTGAAATAACTTCTGTTTCACCACCAGATACAATTAAAGCTAATAGCTCTTTACCAAATAATACAACTAAAACTCCTAATGCAATGTTTATTACCCCTAAAATAACATTTGTATTTCTAACGCCTTCCCTTATTCTATCAATCTTATTTGCCCCTAAATTCTGACCAGCATATGTTGCTATTGCAAAACCAAACGTATTTCCTACCTGCTCTAAAATAACTATAACCCTTGATCCTGCTGAATATCCCGCAACATAAACTGCACCATATCCATTAACAACAACTTGAAGTACCATGACTCCTACTGCCGTAACAGAATTCATAAGTGCTACAGGTATTCCTAATATAAATGACTTTTTAAATAGTGATCCATTAAATTTCCAATCCTCTTTATGTATTCTTATCTCTTTTATTTTATGAATTTTATAGTAACAGAATATAGAAGAAATAAGTTGAGCAATCACAGTTGCATACGCAGCCCCATTAACCCCCATCTTTAAAACTACTATAAAATAAATATCTAAAACTATGTTAATTATTGAAGATATAAATAATGAATACAATGGTGTTTTTCCATCACCAAATGCTCTAAGTATTCCTGAAAGAAAATTAAAAGCAATAGTTACCATTATTCCTGCAAAAATAATTCTAATATAAGAATCAGCATCGTTAATAATATTATCTGGAGTCCTTAATATCTCCAATAACTCTCTGGAGTACATTACACTTATAACAGTTATTATAATTCCTACTATGGCATATAGGTATACTGACATTGTTATGGATTTACGAATTTTCTTATAATTATCTGCCCCATAATATTGTGCCACTAATATTGATAATCCTTGAGTAAGTCCTAAAACAAACCCTAATACTAAGAAGTTTATAGAACCTGTTGAACCAACAGCGGCTAATGCATTAACTCCAATAAATCTTCCAACAATAACTGTATCAACCATATTATAAAGCTGCTGAAATATGTTTCCCAATAGTAGCGGTATTGCAAAACTAATAATTAATTTAGTTGGATTACCAGATGTCATATTTTTTACTACTTCTTTGTGCATCAATCTTCCTCCAATTTATGCTTATTTAAACCCCATATAATTTCTAATTTAATTATAACTTTATATTATATACTATCTATATTCAATATATTTTGAACATATAAAAACAATGTTACATATTTTTGTATAAATCACCAATTTTACTGTAACATTGTTTCTAAAAATATAAATATAATTTTTCTCTTCATCAATCCATGCCTTTGTAATAGTACAGGCTAGACTCCATGAGGCGCAAATCCATCAGTAAGAGAATAATTTTGATGTTCAACATCATTTAATCTATTGTTTATATACAAAAAAACTAGGCATAAACCTAGTTTTTTAAAGTACGTTTTAAGAATTCTCTTGTTCTTTCTTTTTTAGGATTATTGAAAATCTCTTCTGGATCTCCTTCTTCTTCGATAATACCATTATTCATAAATACAACTCTATCTGATACTTCTCTTGCAAATTCCATTTCATGAGTTACAACTAGCATAGTAAGTCCGCTTTCTGCAAGTTCCTTCATTACCTTTAATACTTCTCCAACCATTTCAGGATCTAAAGCAGATGTTGGCTCATCAAATAATATTACATCAGGTTCCATAGATAATGCTCTTGCTATTGCTACCCTTTGTTTTTGTCCACCAGATAATTGTTTTGGCTTAGCATTTATATAATTACTCATACCTACAATCTCTAAATACTTCATAGCAACTTTTTCAGCTTCTTCTCTACTTCTTCCTAAGACCTTCATTTGTCCAACTACACAGTTACTTAAAACATTGTGGTTGTTAAATAAATTAAATTGCTGAAATACCATTCCTAATTTAGTTCTATATTTATATATATCATGTTTATCATCTAATATATTTTCACCATTATATATAATTTCCCCGCCTGTTGGTTTTTCTAAAAGATTTACACATCTTAATAATGTTGATTTTCCAGATCCTGAAGATCCTATAATACAAACAACTTCTCCCTTATTAACTGAAAAATCTATATCTTTTAAAACCTTATGGTCTCCAAAGGATTTACTTAAGTGTTTAATTTCAATTATTTTTTCCATTTCGATTCCTCCTTAAGCTACCACATTACCATTAACTTTTTTAGCTATATCTTCTGGTGTTTCAACTTGCATTTGATTTCCTGCAATAATATAATTTTCTGGTCCATCTAGTTTCTTTTCTATTGCTCTTAATATTCTTGTAACTGTAAATGTCATAATGAAATAGATTATACATGATATAAAGAACGATTCAAAATATCTGAAATTATTTCCTGATATAGTCTTAGTTTGGAAATATAGTTCTGATACAGATATAACATTTAATACAGATGTATCTTTTATATTTATTACGAACTCATTACCTGTTGCTGGTAAAATATTTCTAACAACTTGTGGTAATACTACATTTATCATAGTCTGAAAATGATTCATTCCTATTGCTTGCGCTGCTTCAAATTGTCCCTTATCTATTGAAACAATACCACCTCTTACTATTTCAGACATATATGCACCTGTATTTACTGATACTATAAATAGTCCTGCTAAAACTCTATCTATGTCTATTCCAAAAGCTGCCGCAGATCCATAATAAATAACCATAGCTTGCACTATCATAGGAGTTCCACGGAAAAACTCTATATAAATCGATAAAATTGAGTTAATTATTTTTAGAAATACTCTTTTAGTTCCTTTTTCTGGAATAGGAATTGTCCTTATAACTCCCACTATAAGACCTATAAGCGTTCCCACTAATGTTCCTATTATAGAAATTAATAATGTCATTCCAGCCCCACGTAAAAGCATTGGCCAGTTATTTTGCAGTATCTTAATTATCCATTCTAGACTCATAAAAAACTCTCCTTAAAATATTTAATTATAGGATTTAGGCTTTTTATAATAATCTATACCCTGAGCTATTGAGCCGCTGGTTGATTTTTAATAGCCGTATCCATTATTTCTAATCTTTCTTCTTCTGATATTCCTTTTAAAATTTCATTTATCTTATCTTTTAATTCACTTCCCTTTTGTACACCAACTGCTATAGCTGTATCTTCTTCTGATGTAACAAAACCATCTTTAAATTCTATCATTTTAAAGTTGTCATTTGCCATTTGAGCACTTAAGGCTTCTGGTCTTTCTGTGACATAACCATCTATAACTCCGCTTTCTAAAGCAACTCTCATAGCTGGGAAATTATCCATAGCTGGTTGTTTATTAACTGATGGTATTTGATCTATTACTGAATAGTGGAAAGTATTTAATTGAGCTGTTATTTTAGCTCCTGAAAAATCATTTAGTGTCGTTGCATTATCATATGCTCCACCATTTTTTACTAGCATTACTAGGTCTGACTTATAATAAACATCTGAAAAATCTATTGTTTCCTTACGTTCTTCTGTTGGAGACATTCCTGCAATAATAGCATCTATTTTTCCCGATGTTAATGATGGTACTAAGCCATCCCATTCAGTTTTAACTATAACTAATTCTTTTCCTAATGAATCAGCTATTTTCTTTGCTATTTCTACGTCATATCCGCCAGCATATTCTGAACTTCCTTCTATTTTTACTGCACCATTTGAATCATCCAGCTGAGTCCAATTGAAAGGTGCATATCCTGCCTCCATCCCTACTCTAAACACATTTTCTGATGAAGCCTTTGTCCCACATCCTGTTAATGTCATTGTTGCTGTTACCACAGCTAAAATTAGTGCTGATAATCTTTTTTTCATATTTACCCTCTCCTTTTTTATAATAAAAAAACCAACCCAAAGGGCTGGTACTATCTCTAATATTTTAGACAATATTATATGAATCCCGAAAAACTAATCCTAATATGGTCTAGCTTAAAATTCATACAAAATCCCCTCATCCTTCTAATTGAGATAGCACAACTTAATAAACTGGGGAGTTTATTAAGACAGTCCTGCAGCTCTTAACTACAGACCCAGCAAGCAATACTGAGATATATTGCAAACTTCGGCAAAATCCCCTTCTCTATAGCTTCATTGCTCTCTCTAGCTCTGCTAAAGACTGTTGGATTCTGCGCCTCTACCCCACATTAAAGTGAGGCATATATTTAATTTTATGACATAATGATAACTATATATTTAGCTTTTGTCAATCTTTTTAAAATTTTTTATTAATATTAAAAATTAAAATTCGTTTATAGATTTATACTTATAAATTAATTCTTTTTAATACGATTCTCTGTTAATTTTTAATTATATAATTTCAGCAAATTTCACATTTACTTTCACTGCTATATAAGTTTCCCCCCACAAAAAGCAAGTTTTGGTCTGTCACTTATGATACAGTTCTCCGTATCGCTAATAAGTGAGGTTTTTAATTAATATATTATTCATTTTTATTATAATAGAATATCAAAAAAGGTTGTAGCCTAAACTACAACCTATAACAATCTAAAATTATCTTCTATTTTGTTCTTTTTTAGCTCTTCTACAAGATGGACATCTTGTAGGCTCATTTTCGAATCCTTTTTCTTTATAGAATTCTTGTTCTCCTACTGAAAATATGAATTCACTTCCGCAATCTCTACATGTTATTGTCTTATCTGTCATAAATATTCCTCCTAAAATTAAAGATTCTAAATTGATATAATAATCTCTAATTCTCGAGAAACTATTTACCTAAATGAAACTTTTTTTGTTAGCAAATTTGCTACTCATTTATAATAACATATTATTTATTTAATTGCAACCTTTTTTTATTATTTTTTACAATTGATAGAGATATTACCCTAAATGACGCCATATACTTTGAATGGTATAGATCTTCCAATTCTGATTCTGACAATGATAAACTAATAGGAACAGATGAAAATTATAAATTAGTTAATGCTGATGCAAATTCATTTATTAGATTAATTGGATACTTTAATGAATAAAAATTCCAAGCTATTACAGGAAGATTTAATAAAAAAGCTACAATTAGTTTTAGCTCTTCTTCATCAAAACATAAATCCAATACTTCAAAATATGAACAAACTAGCATACCTGTTGTAAGTGAAAAGAATGACAGCTCCGTCACACAAATTCCAATTCAAATAACTACAGGAAATGATAGAGCTAAAAAAGAAAATATAATATTTACTGAAGATAAAGCTAATGAGGCAATTGAAACATAAAAAAAACAAGGTAATGATGTAGCTAAAATACTTATACCTGATAATAATTATTATATATCAGAGGTAAATGTAAGTTTTCCTAAAACTGCACTTTAAACTGGAAATGTCTCTTTAGAAATAAATACAGTAAATGCAAGAATTTCTTTACCAAAAGACTCTATACATGATTTATTTTTTGTATATATTTTCTATATTCTGATGTTGACATAGAATTAAGTCTTTTTGATACCTACGATTATTATAGTATTATATTTTATACAATCATCGTAACAATGGCATGCTGCCTGTTAGCTTATTGACTTTTTTCTTATGGCCACAGATAGCAAGCCCAAAATATGAGTGTTCTAATTCAGGCGTCATTGAGGCTTTTTGCAAATATTCACTATAAACATTGCAGCTTTGTGCAACATCTGAAAAATCAACAGTAATAACATCTTTATAATTATCAGTATATAACTCTTCTCTCAGTGCTCTAAGTAATTCCTTGTTTGCCTTTAGTATAGGAACTGGAATTGTGATAATGCCCAAATGACTTTTTTCTGAAGAATCAACTGCATCTTCTCCAACTAGTTCAGGTACATGTTTTCCTAATGTAATCCCAAGTATTGTACAGGTATTTGCAATAATTCCTAGAGGAAGTTCTTCATTTATTACTATAACGCATTTTGTATCCTGATTTGTCATTATTTTTTCTCCTTTATTTTTTTAATTATTTTATTTTGTTCTTTACTCTTTTATACGGTTTTAAAATATCACAAATTATTAAATTTTTCTTGTATGATATTGACATATTATATTTCATCAAAGTTCACTATTCAAAATTCCAAACTGCCATCAGTTCATATCCTTTGGAATAACTGCTTCACCAGGTCTTAATCCCTCTATGCAGTCATCATTTATATCTTCATCTATGCATGCAGTTTCACTGTCTTCATCCAAATTTTCTGCTGCCAAAGCTTCCATATTACTTTCAAGAGTCCAATTGTAATCCTCACCTTTAGTATGTTTTTTCTTTTTTAAAGATTTTCTTTTGCTTCTTTTAATTAGGGGTACTACTACATTATTTGCTGCTAGTTCCGGACTACTAAGCGATCTTTACTCAAAGCATCATTTATTTCTGGGATACTATTTTTATTATTGTGTTTTTGTTGCTGCAATAAATTTACTTCTTCGTATTCATTAATTTGTATATTGCTTTCATTATTAACATATCTATTACTTTTATTATTAACTTCTATATTATTTTCATCATTGTTTTTATACATATGATTTTCTTTCATATTTTCAGTTTCTGCATCTTTTTTCCGCAGATTTTTTTCTTTATAATTTATATATTGTATATCTCTATCCAAGCATGACGTTCTCTATCGAACCTGTCTAAAAAGCTTGTTTTAATTTATATGCATACCTTTATGCAAAACTGGTATTGCCGTTGCTATAAGGATTATACCCATAGAAGCAGATGCAGCATGCCCAAGTGATACATAGATTTTACATCCAATGATAGGCCAAATCACTCTTGCTAAAGCCTGAATAGATTGGCTGCCTCCTTGATTTCTTCCTTGTTCACTAGAATCCACAGACTTGGATAGCATCCCATTGAAAGAAGGTCCGAAGACCGAATCACCAAAGCCGAATATAAACATTCCAGCGATATTATATGTGTATTTTTATATTCACAGGATTTATCATCAACATTCTTCTTGATACAAAAGAAAAAGGAGAACCTCCTCCATCTGGACTTGGTTCTCCTCCACTATTTAGATACATTATTAAGTTATCATTTATAGTTAGTTATATTGAGTCAATTTTCCTTAACTCATTTATGTTAATCTTTGAAATCAACATATGCAGCAGTTTCTTATACTGTTCTCTTGAAATATTGCTCTTAATCCCTATTGAAAAATCATTACTTGTGATACAGTATTTCCACTTATAAAAATGGTATTAATCATTGCTATTACTTGGTTAAGGTCATTTTTGCCTTTACTTATGATACGGTTCTCCGTATCATACTCAAGTGATAATGCTTTTTACATTGAAAAAGGATACCTTTTACGATATCCTCCAAAACTTATTTCTTAGTATTTTTCTTTAAATCATATATCAATATAAGTCTTCTTAATTCTGATTTTATTGACTGAGTTTCATCGTTTAATTCTTCTAATTTATTTAGTATGTATTTTTTTAATTCATCCAAATTAATACTATCTATATTATATGCTATTGTATTGAACTCCAAATATTCCTTTAAATTCATGTCCTTAATTTCTTTTATGCTATATTTTTTACTATAGTATATCTTTATACTTTCCTTTTGGACTTGTATATCTGAATAAGTCTTTAATCTTTTTCTTAACTTAGCTTTTTCCCTACTGTTCAACTTTGCTTTCTGAATATTTTCTTCTGTTACATATTTTACAAATGGAATTCTTCCTTGTTGTGTTGCTATAAACCTTAAAATAGTTTCTATATTTTGTTCTTCTTTATCAGCTATATAATCACGTATATAACTAATTAATGTTGGCATTACAAATACTAATGCTTTGTCTCCAATTGCAACAACTAATTTTTTTTGTTTTGCTATGTCATCAGTTTCATTAAGTTGTGTAGGAGATAATAGTACTGATTCTAATACTCCCTCTTTTCCTCTTTCAATTATTAGTTTTTTAATAACATGCTGATATCGCCTAATTTCTGCTGGAGATACACCTTGATTTATTTGCTTTATTTTATTATATATTTGGCTATAATTGTTGGTTCTTATAGTTGTAAATCTACATCCTAATTCAGGGTCATTTTCTACCCCTTCAATTATTTTGTCTTCTCCTTGCTCCCATTCAATCACTATTAGTCTTTTCTCTAATCTAAATAATTCTTCATTAGTTAAAGAGCTTGTAAAATCTTTTATTATTTTCCTTACATTCATGTCTTTTAATGAATACCCTATAAAAATTATTGGTGAATTTAATAACATTGATATTATTTTAGCACTTATTAAAATAGAATCTCTATTAAATTTTTCATAATCCCTTTGAGTTATAACAATCGAATTACTATCACTTATACAACCATGAATCTTATACAATTCAGCAAATCCTGTTGTTTGTTGAAAAAATCCTTTTTGACCTACGTATATTTTAACTGGAACTTTACTAATGTTATTATATGAATCTTCAATGAATGAATCATAATTAGTGGTTAATAATATTTGAGATTTACTAATCATTTCTTTAAATAAATCATATTCATTACACATATCATCAATTAATTTATAGCTCTTAAATTTATTGCATATCAAAGATTTAAATGGTGAAAGTTTGTTTTCATACACTTGCTTATGGTTTATACCATCTATTGAAATTTCATCATCTGCAAACAAATTATTTATAGATTTCTCTATCTCCGTAGCTACTCGTATATTAACTTCGTAATCAAGTACATATTCAGGTAACTCTTTTTCTTGTGCTAATTCTTCTCGTATTTTAGTAAGATGTCCATAGAAATTTCCTTCTAATTTACTTTCATTCCATAAAGATTCCAATAATTCTAACCAACTAGGATATTCTTTTAAATATCTTTTTGATATTCCAGAACCTACAAATATTATAGGAAATTCATTTTGTTCTACTAAATAATCCAATATACCCTTATCCATAGCACTTCTCCCCACATATTTCTAATTTACTATTCTTGTACAATTATCGTCTAACTTATTTCATCTAAAATTTCTTTAACAGTAAAATCTCCTGTCTTAGCTTCATATAATTTATTTATATTTTACCATATATCTACATATTAGTATGTAGATATATAAACACTTTATATACTAATTTTCATATTCACAGAATTTATCAATAACTCTCTTGTTAAAAGCAAAGAAAAAGTTTTATCATTATTGTAAACTTGTTAAGTATAATACTCTTTTATTTACAAAAATAGTCCTAACCGAGTTATTTCAACGGTTAAGACTAAATATTTTTATAAACTAAATTTATTTTACTATATATTTTTTTAATCTATGCCTAAGCTCTAAATAATTGTGAGTCTTCAATTAATGTTCCAAAACTTTTTATGCATAAAAATACTTTTCCTTCATTTTTTAAGTAGTTATCTTCCCAATTAAAAAAGTCTTCAAAATGATATAATAGATAACATTCATCAATTGATTGGAAAATATCTTTTCCTATGTTTTCTATAGATGTTATTAACTTATTTAAATATGTTTTTTGTAGTATTGCAGTATTGAAAAATATATCATCACCACTAGGAAATCTTAATATGTTTAATAAAATTCTTTTTCCCTTACTATCAGGAAATTTATCACCTACTTCTTCGGTTTTCCTTAAATTATAATCAACTTTAGAAATAATTTCATCTATTTCTGTAACATCATAAAATTCTTTTTCAATTGTTTTATGTTTTGTATCTATTGCAAATAATAGTCCATCACCTAACCTATTTTCATCATCATTTTTTAGAGCAATTCTTATATTAATCTCTTCTTTTCTATTTTTTCTTTTAAAAACAAAATTTAATCCTTCACTATCAACATCTTCAATATTTTTATCTATGAACTCAAATACTTCATTAACAAAATGTGAATATTCCTTTTTATCAATTTGTAACTTTGGAATATCAATTATGCATTTATTAAGAATTTTATTTTTAGATTCATCAAGTTTATCACTTGCACTACTTATTAAATCCCTTACTAAAAATTGTCCATTTTCTTCTCCTATATCCTCATTAGTATCATATCCGATTTTAACCTCTTTAACTTCTATATATAGGCTCTCTTTAACTAATTCATCAAAAAATTTTAAATCAACAGTATTAACATCATTTTCATCTTCATCTGGACAACTACTCAATTCAAAATTTTTTTTATAAACACTATTTATTGTATTAATAAATTTATTTACCTCACTATATTTGCATTCACATATTTTCCCCTTATGCTTATTTATACATTTTTCACAATAGCTAAACATAAATTTCCCCCCTAATTATTTCAATTTCCTACATAAATTAATTATATAATAACACTTTAAGTTTTTCATTAAATTATATACAAATCCTAACATTAATAGGATTTATCATCAATCTTCTTCTTGATACAAAAGAAAAAGGAGAACCTCCTCCATCTGGATTTGGTTCTCCTCCGTTATTTAGATATGCTATTAAGTTATCATTTATATTAATCTGTATTGAATCAACTTCCCTCAATTCATTTATTGTAATCTTTGAAATCAACATATGCAACAATTTTTTCTGCTGTTCTCTTGATACATTATTAGAAATCATTGTTCCAAACTGAGATAGTGTTTCCTTTACAAGTTTATCATTGCTTAGTAATTCTGATAGCTTTCCAAATACATATTCATTAGCTTTATCAGCTCTTATTGCATTTGAATGACAAACTGCTGTTCCTCTATTCTTCCAATTCCCACAACAGTAGTATTCTAATCTTCGCTTAGTTCCGTCTTTTTTTGTTCTTGTACTTCTCATTATTACCATTCCAGCTCCACATTCTGGGCAACGTAGAATTCCTGTGAGTGGAAACTCTCCATCATAGATTCTTGATGGTTTTCCTTTAGATGATTCAAGTAGATTTTGTACCTTATCCCAAAGCTCTTGTTCTATTATTGGCTCATGTATTCCATCTACAAGTATTGGATTAGGATTTTTATGTTTTCTTCTTTTTTCACTCCAATTTTGAAGTACATTATATCTTATTTTTCCTATATATACTGGATTATTTAGTATGTCTTTTACTGAACTTACTGCAAAAGAGTTTCCTCTTTTAGTAGTATGACCATATTTATTTAGATATCCAGCTATAGCCTTATATCCATTACCTTCTGAATACATTTTGAAAATAGTTCTTACCACTTCTGCTTCTTTTGGGTTTATGACAAGCTCCGTATCTTTTCTCTTTTTATTTGTTGAATTCTCTATTGGTTTTAAGTCATATCCTATGACAACGTTTCCGTTCCAACGTCCTTCTCTTGCCCTTGCCAGCATTCCCATCTTTACATTCTGTGCTATTGTACCTCGTTCAAGCTCTCCTACTGCTCCCATCATTTGAAGTGAAAATTTCCCCATTGGTGTTTCAGTTTCAAAATTCTCTGAGTAAGATTTGAAAGCAATATTATTCTTTTCTAGCAAGTCAACTATTTGTAGAAGTTCTAAAGTGTTTCTTGCTATTCTGTTTATCTTCCATGTGATGACCATATCGAATTTTTTATCATCTGCATCCCTTAGCATTTCCTTCATAGCTGGTCTTGCTTTTATTGATTTACCACTTATACCTCTGTCTGAATATACCTTGAATACAGCATATCCGTTATCTTCACAATACTTTATCAACAAACGTTCTTGTTCTTCAATACTGTAACCTTCTTCGGCTTGCTCTGTTGTTGAAACTCTACAATATACTGCTACTATCTTTTTAGACGACAATACTGTTGTTATTAGTTGTGCTGATTTTGACATCTTTCCCCACATCCTTATTATTAGTTTTTGAGATACTAGATTTGAGGATGATATCTGAAATCACCTCTATTATTTCTTTTACTGTTGCTTGTTCTCTTTGTTTTTCCATGTTTACCATCCTCCTAGTATCAAATTAATAATATATATTTATCAAATATTTTATATTCATTCGTAAAATATTTATTGATTCTATTTTATTGGAGTCTTTGGAGCTTTTGTCTGCTCCAAAAACTCTTATGATTTGTATTACTACTTTATCTTTATGATTAGAACTGGTGAACCTTCATAGCTTGTGTATTCAGCTTCATCAAATGTCATTGAAGTTCTATCACTGAAATCTAGTTTGAACCTTTCAGCTATTTCTCTTACTAGAGGTACTGAATATACTATTGATCTATTTTTATATGCTTTTACATTGAAGTTATTGTTATTATTAGGTAATTTACATCCTATTATCAGACTATCTTCATTGTAGGAAAATTGAAGTGTACTTGGATTTTGAAGGTATTCGCTTGCTTCTTTATTTATTACTGCCCTGTTTCCTGTCTTTGCTTTTACTAGAGTGAAAACACCTTTAGTTGATAGGCTTCTTGCTGTGTTTTTAGCTGAAAATGGTACTGCATCAGCTATACACTCAGTTGCTTCTATACTATTTTCTTCTTTAGTTTTGTTTGAGCTTTCATCTTCTTTTATGTCTTTTTCTTCTGAGATTACAGTTTCATTAGACATTAGTGTTTCTTGTTCTTCAAAATTGTTTACTTCATTATTATTCATTGTTACCACTCCTTCATTAGCTACTGATTCTTTATCTGAATTTATTCTTTTTACTGACATTGTTATCTTCCTTTCTTCTTACATTTTTTCTAGTTCAGCTCCGCCAAACCCGTTCTTGATTTTTTTAGTTCCCGTTCTGAAACCCTCACCGCATCTATGATTTCCCGATATTCCCGTTTTCCCGTTAGAAACTAGAGTGTTCTTTTTTATAGTATTTTAGAATGATTGTTGAATTCTCTTTATTTATACACTTAGTTTTCTATCGGGTTTTCGGGTTTTACGGGTGTTTTGCCTATTTATCTGCCTTTTGTATCGGGTTTTGTTACCCGTTACTAATTATGAAACGGGAGTTGGAAATGTATTAACTGTTAAATATTCTTTTAAGTATTCTTTAGGTACTTTTAGAATATATACTGTATCTGCAAGCTTTCCTTTAGGTACTTTTTGCACACCTAGAGACTGCATTCTTTTTTCTTGTTCATCTTTCGAAAAGACTTGTCTTCGTATGCTTGCTCTGTCGCCTTCGCTTTTTAGGTATCCTTTTTTCTTCCATTCTCTTATTACAATTTTAGGATCTTCATTGTTTAGTGCCCTAAGTTCTCTTTGTAATACATTTTTAAGTATCATTACTTGATAGTTTCCAAAATCATTTTCAATAATTCCCCAGCATATTCTAGGTGTTGAGTAACTATTGCTTGTTTTGAAATTAGATATATTTTGAATTATGACTTGTATCATATCCAAAAATGCTTTTTCTCCGAAGTCTCTTTCCTTAATGCTTTCAGCTTCATTTGCACTTAAAAAGTTTAATACTGCTTCTAAATCGATATTCAATCCTAATGCTTCATTAGCAATATCACCTGCAGTCAATATCGCAGAAAACTTATTAGCAATTCTATCTTTAAATTCACTACCAGGCATTACTTCTAGTGACTTGTCCCTCCATTGTTGAAACTTATCATCTATTATTTGAAATCCTTGATTGAAAATATGTTTTACGTATTCAACCCCAGCATTTCCATAGTTAGTATTTATAGTTTTCTTTATGTTTTCGGCATTTTCTGCTGATTTTGTCCATTCTACGCCTTCAAAACAAATTGCCCTTACTCTCAAACCAGCATTGTTATTAGTTTTTTCAAATATTGATTGTTCACCTGTAGAAATTATGGTAGTTGCCCATGTTTGCTGATTTCTTTGAGTTATAGAATCGCTTAGACGTGCCTTTTCCAAACCTGATGCTATAGTATACAATTCCTTAGTTATACTCTTTTGATTTACCATTGATAGTTCATCAAAAGCCATTGGTACTCCGAAATTTCCACCTAGTGAATTTATCATTGAATTAGCTGTTGCATTCCAAGTTCTTAGTAGACCCTTATTCCTTATATCTGGTAATCCAAAAATTGATAATGCTAGTTTGGTTGCAGTAGTTTTGCCAGTTGTACTCTTTCCAGCTAAGTGAATTATTAGTGTATCAACATCTTTTTCAGTTTTATTCAAATATCCAACTATTACAGCTGAAAAACTAATACAAATCATAGCTTCTAATGCTGTGTTTCCTTTAACCTCATTACTGTACATATTAATCCAGTCTTCAATGCTTCCTTTACAACTGACATTAAATCTTAATAAATCTTGGTCGTTTATAGCAATGTACTTTGAATCGTTGCTTATTGACTTATCAAGTCTGAATTCTAGTTGTCCTTCTTTATCTGAATTCCATCCAACTTTGCTATAGACAAAACTGTGAGGTGCTGTGATAGATTGATTTGAAAGATATCTTGATATTACCTTCTCAAATTCTGCTGGAATGTCATTACCATACTTAACTGTAGTAATCAATTTGTTAGGTATAAGGATTTCTCTTGAATACTTTTGTTCCTCATAGATTCCTTTAACTTTGCTTACAATTATCAAAAAATGTTCGCCACTATCTAAATTCCTAAATGTCCTATCAACAAATATTGGCTCACATATTTTTACTCTTTGGATACTTCCATCTTCTTTTGTATTTAATGCTATTAGTCCTTTATCTGATAATTCTTTTCTTTCTTCAACTTGAAAAGTTTCGCCTTGTTTCAATCTTTCTACTGTTATATTAGACATGTGCTTATCCTCCTCTTGTTTAGAAGGATGGCTTGGAAACCTAGGATGGTTTCCAAATCCATCCTAAGTTTTCTGTGTTATTCTTCTGCTGTTTCTTCATGTGAATCTTCTTCTTGTTCTTGTAATTCAGATACATTGAAAATTCGTGTTACATTAGTATATATGCCTTTATCTGTAGTTACATTTTTTAGTTCAAGTCCAACTTCCTTATTTAATAGCTCATCTATAGTTACATTATTAGTTCTTCCTACAACAGCCATAAATAGCTGATAAATCAATTGTCCTGGATAATTGATTAATAGAAAATTTTGATTTAGTTGATATTCTCCAATAGCAAATGTAACTTTCGCTCTTTTTACAAATCTTCCCTTTGAAGTTGCTGGTGTTGTAGCTTCAAATCCTAGTATTATAGCTCTTTCAGTTCCATTACCAAACTTTGGTTGGATTTCTTCTAATTGAATTACTTGATTTTCATCTACTATTCGAGATGTTACTTGTGGTCTTATTATGTGGGATACTTTCTTTACTGCCATTTTGCATTACTCCTTTTCAATTTATTAAATAATGCAAGCTTGCTTTTTCTAAGATATATCTTTAAATATATCTTATCAAAATCTTGTTATTGATTCAGCGACAGAAAATATATCAACTTTTTTAAAAATTGTCAGAAAAAAAAATAAGCCAAAACTATTGACTTATTTTTAAAATTAATTTATAATATATCTTCATATTTTTTATATAGCTTATCAAGTTTTTCTAAAAATTCTGCTCCACCCATTTTATCTTGTTCTGAAAGTAATTCAACACCTTCAATATCATATTTCATTTTTCTTATTTTCTTATTTAATATATTCATTATCTCTTCATTTACATTAAAAATATCTTCTTTAGCTTTAGATAATGTCGTACATGTTCTTACTGTCAAATTTATATATTCATCATATGTATCTGAAAAATCATTCGGTATTTGATTTCGAATTTCTCTAATTTGATTTTTGATTTTCATTTCCATATTATATTCATTTTCTATTTTTTCTTTTTCTTCATCACTTTTACCATATTTTTTAGAAGCATTTAGTGAGTAATTAAATCTTTCTTTTTGCTCTTTAGTTACATTTTTATTAGACACCATTCTCCTTAACGCTTTTGTTGCATCAGGATCCCAATATAATTCATTAGCCAAAGATACTAATTTTTTGAAACCAACATCACTAGATAAAAGTATGTCTATAAATTCTTCACCCCAAAAATCTTTTATACTATCACATATTCTACGAACAGGACGTCTATTATCTTTTATATTATCTATATTTCTTATTCTTAATACTTCAGCCGCCACATTCTCTATATTATATTTCTTCTCATTAACCTCATTTTCATTATTTTTACACATTTTTATCTCTCCTTGTCTGAATATATAATAAAAATTTATTTTATTATACAAAAAAAAGATGGATTTCTCCACCTTATTGAATTACTAGAAAAACCTTCTTATCAGTTCTTCTGCAATTCCAAACTTTTTTGATATGTTGCTTATAGCCTTTTCTTCTGACATTCCTTCTAGTATCAGCTCCAATACCAAAATTATTATCTGTAACATTTTTATCATCTGCATTATACCTTTCTTTACATAGAAAAAAGCCATTTAAGACTTTTATCATCTTAAACAGCTTTTTCATTTTATCTGTTATTCATCATCTCTTACCCATCTGCCTACTTGTCCACAATTAGGACATTTCAATTCAGTTATATTAGATATTGTATTAGTTCCCAAAGCTTGTTGTTTAGGAATTCTTTTTGATACTTCTCCTAACACTTTACCTATGTTCAATAATATAGATTCTCCTGCTGATATTTTATATCCACACGCAGAACACTTTTGTCCTTTCATAATGTAATTCTCCTTAAACTTTTATTATTTTATAACATTTACTGCATATTCTAATTTTTTTATCATCAAAAGATCTTACAGTTTTTGTTGATATATTCTTTTTGCATATTTCACATTTATTACGAAATATCTTTTTTATTAAGTAATTATCTAGACCTATCATATTTTTTTAATACCTATCTCTTTAAAAAATAATCATACCCAAGAACTTCTCCCCTAAATACTATCTTATTTTCTTCAATGTTTTTGTTGAATTCATCTTTTGTCATTTGTACATCAGTTCCATCTTCTTTTTCTACATACCATACATTTTCTTGATTTTTATTTAATGAATTTGGTCTTAGTTTATCTAATCCTTCAATATCATCAACCCAATAACCATCAATATAATTTGCAACTGCTTTTTTCCCATTAACCATAAAATAATATATTTTATCTCCTATTTTAATCCAAGAATTTCTTACCACTTTACCATTTTCAATATAATAATCTCCTACACATCCATTTAATACTTTTTTATTATCTTTTATATATATCATATCATCTATATATCCCTTTGCTGTCCAATCATTAACAGCATCTTTACAATGAAAACCATCCCAATCACTATTATAATCAGTTGAATCATTATTATCATATTCAATTGAAGTAATACCTTGTTTTATATTTAAGTGTGTTAAATCTGATTCTGAATATCCTAGCCATTTACCACTATTATCAAATCTACATTGAATTCCATCTATAATTTTAGTTCCTGTCACCATACTTCCATCACTATCTAAATAATAATAATCTGCTGGTCCACCAAAGTAACGAGCATATCCTTGAAACCATCCTGTTTCCATATATCCTTGCCAATCGAAATGATACCATTTTCCATTTATCTGTTTCCAACTGTCTTTCACATATGAATTTCCTTCTGTATACCACCAACCTGTACTATCTTTCTTCCATTCTGCACTAGCTTTTATTGGAGCAACTGTAATCAAACTTGTTGCTATCAATCCAATTGTTATTATCTTTTTTAGTTTTTGTTTTTTCATTATCATTCTCCTCCATTTATTTTATATTTAGATTTTATTACTATTGCTTGGACAATTATTGTCCTTATTGTGATTTTTTTTCATCTTTAGTTGTTTCAATTAGATGTCTTAGCCATCTTTCTGAATAGCCTAATTCCCTAGAAAGTGCTTTTAGATTTGTACCATCATACTCTTTTAGTCTTTCTAAAACATATTTTTTCGAATACAATCTCATAGGGAAAGTTACTTGTTGTCCATTGTAATACTTATGTACTCTTTTAGTGACTTCAACTCCCAAGTTTTCAACCATATCTTGATATACTCCGCTGAAATCACTAGAGTCTGCTTTTCTTATTTTTCTTATTTTGGCTCTCCCCCTTTCGTTCTTTAATCTAATAATAACTAATCTTGATTTTTTTCTCTTCTGCATTCTTCCTTGTAAAATTCCACTTTCTATATTATTTGCAACTGCATTATACACAGCTTACTTGGACATATACTGTCTTTCTAATATTTTTTTAGTATTTTTCTGCTAAAATCATCGTACTATGATTAACATCGTCTATTACATAAACTTTTACATTATATTCTATAGAAAATAGTTTCTTATCAACTTCATATCGCTTTTTGTATTTTGGAACTTCTTGTTCATGTTCTATTAGAACTTTATCTCCTTTTACCTCTAGTCTGAAAACCTGTAGGTAGTCCAACTTCTTTTTCTCTTTGAGTGAATCTATCATGCTCCACATTAGAATTTGAAGCTGTATTGAAACAACCTCATTTACTTGTCTGCTTACATAGCGATTTTCTTTCTTGAACATTTTTTATCATCCTTCCTTCAATTATTTTTGCATATGAAAAAAGACTACCTTCTCCATTGGAAAGTAGCCTTATTAGCAATCTATTTCTGCAAACATATATTCATCATTATTATTATCAAACATTAATTCAGACCTCATATTCAAAAGTTCATCTGCATAAATTTCCCTTATTAATTCTTCTTGAATTTCTTCTTTGGTAGTTTTATTTATCCACATATCAACTAATGTATCTTTATCAAATGTGTTACTTATGAAAGATTCTGTATCAAGAAGATATTGAAGCTTGTTTCTCTCTAAATTTTCTAAACCAGCATTCATCTTATATATGACTTTATCACCATCTACAAAACCATATCCATCTGCTTCTACATCTTCAAATACTCTTACTAATCTATTTATGTTTATATCTACATCACAATTATTTTTTATCCACAAATATGCTTTTATTATTGAGTTATCCACATCTATATTATCTATTTCCATTGATATTTTTAATGTCTGTTCAAAATCTGATAGCAGTTCTTTGCGAATTTCTTCATCATCAATTTTTGATATTAGACTTTCTATCTTTTGAACCTTTTCTTCTTCCATATTGTTATATTTATTGATTACCTTATTTATATCATTCAGCATGAAATTTTTTATTATTGGTGAAAGGTTTGTATTTATTATCATCTTTTTCAGCTCCTTCAATTTACATTTGATTTAGAATATTTTTAGGTGTTATTTCAAAAGGTATTACTAATGATACTGAATAGTCATTGTTACACAAAGCTAATGAGCTTGTATATACTTTTTCATTACTGCATTCTATCTTGTCTACATATTCAACTATTACATTATCAACATCTATGTGTGCTTTTTCCTTTATTATTGGAAAATCTGATTCATCTTCGACAACTATTACATATCCTCCATTATCTTTATATTGATCTCTATCAGCTCCGTATTCTTCATCCAATATTGATAGTATTCCTTCAATGTTTTCTTGAACTTCCTTTGGTAATCTGTCTGCCTTGCTTATTTCTTTTAAATGTGCTAATTCTATCATGTTTATCACTCCTATTATTTTTTATATTAATCCTTCTTCTTTGAAACTTTTATATGAATTATTTCCTATGATTATGTGGTCAAGTAGCTTTATTCCTAGAATTTCTCCACTTTCTTTTATTCTTTCTGTTATCAGCTTATCTTCATTGCTTGGTGTTGTATCTCCTGATGGATGGTTATGAAAAAGTATTATTGAAGCCGAATTGCTTAGTATTGCTGGTTTGAATACTTCTCTTGGATGTACCAGCAAATTATTTAGTGTTCCTATTGCTACAACATTTATTGCTGTTGGTTGATTTTTTGTATCAAGACAGCATACAATCATTTTCTCTCTATCCTCTTCTTGCAGAAATCTTTTTCCCAGCTCTACAGCATCATTTGGTGAGCTTATTTTTCTTATGTTATACAGAACACTTGATTCTCTTACCATCTTGATTGAAACTATGCTTATTCTTTTTTGTTGCTGTTTCTTTTCTGATTTCATTTTCCTTCACCTTTCTTTTGTTATTTTCCCGTTGTACCCGTTTTTTTATTTTCTGCTCCCGCTTTGGAATCCTCATATTTTCTAGCTTTACCCGAAAATCCCGTTTTCCCGTTAGTTTTTGTTGTGTTATTATATTAGAATTTATACCTTTATTTTTTCTCTTATTATTTAGACACTTTTATTTCTATCGGGTTTACGGGTTTTACTGGAGAATTGTCTACATTACTAGATTTACAAACGGGTTTTTACTCCCGTTTGTATTTTTTAGCGGGTTTCTTTACAATTTTTTGTATTCGCCCCTATTTCCACTTTGAAATTATCTTTCGCCCTGCTTTCAAACTCTCATGTTTCCTAGGTTTGCCCCTGTTTCCCCTGTTGCCCCAGCTATTTTGATGGCATTTTCTATTTTAGAGTTTTCTTTTTATATTATTATTTATATTAGGGAAACTAGGGTAACTAGGGCGATTGGCTACATTACTAGGTTTACAGATACAAAAATCGCCCTTTCTTCTGGGGCTGGCTGGGGCGATTTTTTATTAGATATGGTTATTTAGAATTTTATTTACAAATCATTTTATTATATTTTTGCTTGGCAGATATTGTCGTTATATAGTAAAATATAGTTAGAGATATTTACTCTATCTATCAAAATCTAACATAGAAAAATCCTAATCACTATTTTTATTAGCAATTAGGATTTTTTTATTGTATTATTCAATTCTTGTTTAAGCATTTCTATGAATTCATTTGAAAATACTTTCTCTTTTATAGCCTTTTTTATCAACTCTAGTAGTTGTATTTCAGTTACATCAAGACTTCTTGGAACATAGCGATTGTCACCTCTTACAGTATCTTTGTACAATGCAAATCTTATTTCTTCACGCTTCTTTTCTTTGACTTCAATTCTTTCTATACAGCTATTGTATTCATCATCTTCAATGCTTACCTTGCTGTAGATTTTGCAGTAGTTTGTTTCTTTTATTACTTTGGTTTCACTTTTCTTAGGCATCGGATTTCAACTCCTTTTTTATTTTCTCAAAATAGAAAAAGAAATACTCAAAGCTCTTATCACTTTAAGTATTTCTTATTATTTTTCATTATTATAATATATATTTAATTATCTTCTTTAATCCAATATGCTTCTATATAATTCATCATCAGCACTTTTAGCATTAATTAATATTTGTAATTTATTCATTGTGCTTTCATATATATTATTTTCTTTTGCATATTTTATTACTTCATCATATGTAAGCTCAAAAATATTATCTGCTATGCTGTAATAGAAATCATCATTTATTACACCAAAGAAATATTTTACTGCTTCTTCATATGTCATTCTTGGTACTTCTTCAAAATCACAATTTTCATCTGTATAGCAACCATTTCTATCGTTCCATTGTAGAAATCTTATTATTTTAATCCTATCATTATCATCCATTACTCTTTAAGCCCCCTCTATAATATTATATATCTCAAAGTTATAATATATATTTATAATTAATTTTCATACAATTTATACATTATCAGAATCATCTATATCATACCCATAATTATTTTCTAAACTTTCAATTTCTAAATCATATATAGTTTCTTCTATTTCATCAATACATTTGTCTACATTTTTTAATATATCTTTTCCCCAAAATCTTAATACAATCCATCCTAATTGAAATAATTCTCGATCTACCTTTGAATCTCTTTCAATATTTTTTGATATTTTATTTATCCAATATTCTCTATTATTACTTTTCTCAAGTCTAGCTTTTTGGTTGTACCAATCCTTACCATGAAAAAATTCTCCATCACAAAAAATAGCTATTTTATATTTAGTTAAGGCTATATCAGGTTTACCTGGTAACTTTGCATAATTCTTTCTATATCTATATCCTTTATCCCATAATGCTTTACAAAGTTTTCTTTCAATTTTTGTATCCTTGCTTTTTATATTTTTCATATTCTTATGACGTTGTTCTTTTGTCAAATTGTCCATCAATGACACCTCTACTTTTGCAAAATATTATGTTATCATATATCTATTAACAATTATATACGAGGTAGTAATATGAGTGATAATAATTTAAGAAAAATTTGGTTTATTACTAGACCTGAAAGAGATCCAGCATTTCATGAAGAAGCATTAATTGCATTAGCTAATGCTACAAATAATTTTAAATTAAAATGGAAAGGCAATAGAGAATTACATAAAAAATACGAACAAGCTCTTATTGGTATTGGCATTAAAAGAAATTCTATTAGTAAGGATGGCTCTGGCGGCAGAACATGGGCTTCTTTATTAAAAACATTTGCTTACTGCTATACTTCAAATGATGGATTTTTAGTTCCTACAAAAGTTGCTTTAGAAATATTGAAAAAGAACAATATCTTTGAAAATATAAAAAAACAGATATTAACATTACAAATTCCTAATGCGTATTTCTTTGAGAGTGGATTTTCTCCAAAATATAGTCCTGATTTCGCAATATTACCAGCTAGATTTCTAGTAAGACTATGTACGCAAGAGAAATTGTCATTTTATGTTACAAAAGAAGAATTAACTTTCATTGTTATGACTGCACAGAAAAATTCTGATTTAAATAATATTATTGATAAAATACTTCTATTTAGAAATATGAACGATAAGGAAAAAGCTTCATACAAAGCCGAGATTTCAAACAAGTATGACCACAGAGAACGTTCTGACAATGATGCAAGAGATTTCAATGCAGCTCATTCAGATGTTGCTCATACTTTTATGCTGATATGTGAATATACCACTCTGGTTAAATATGAAAGAGGTGCAGACGCAAAAGTTTTTATTGAAAAAAACAATGTTGAGAATATTATTAATGAATTAGATTATTACGATAAACGATACCCATTTAATAATCGATATCTTTTTTCATTAGAAAGAATGGCTGAAGTTAATGGACTAGATATTAATTCATATAAAGCAAGTAGGTATGGAAACATAAAACCAGCTACAAACTTACAAAAGAAAATAACTAAAGCAGAAAAATTATTAAGTGATTATCCTAATGCTTCTCGCTTATCTCATTCTGAAATAGTTGATATTTTATCAAATTCATCATTTTCTATAGCTGAATCAGAAAAAATATCTGAATACCTTTCTTCTGACGAACTTATCGAAAATTTTGATGATTCTTTTATAACTGGTATACTCAATGAACCAGACAATTTAGAGTTTGAAAATAAAGTTGGAAGAATTTTAAAACAATTTGGCTTTACTGTTACAATGCATCCTAAAGTAAACAATGAAAGAACAGAAATAGATATTTTACTAGAATACAATAATAATTTATGTGGTATTATTGATGCTAAAAATTATAAAGAAAAATTCACACTTTCATCTTCACTATCATCACATATGATATCAGAATATATACCTAATTATAAAAATTACAATGGAAATTCATTATCATTTTTTGGTTATGTAACTTGTAGTGATATTGGCGGTATATCCAACTTAGAAAAAATATCACAAAAATCTTCAAATGGAGCTATTAAAGGCTTTATGATTAATGCGAAAACTTTATTAGCTTTACTTGATTATTGCATTGAAAACAATCTTGATGAAGAAAAGAGAATTAATTTATTTTTAAAATTAATGACAAATGATGCTTATACATCTTTTAGCCAAATTTCAACTAAACTACTATAATATTAAGAGACATTACTTTTATGTAATGTCTCTTAATTCATCTATATTCCATTTAGGCTCTATATGGTCATATTCTATACCAGCAAAAGTCTTTAGAATTGCTTCAATTATTATTTTTGCTCCAAATGGTGGCACTGCCATCCCTATTTGCTTTCTTACTTCTTCTTTTTTTCCTTGAAAATTATAGTCATCAGGAAATGTTTGCAGTCTTGCTCTTTCTCTATTGGTCAAAGCTCTTGGTTCAGCATAGTGATACATATGTGTTCCACCACCACCACTTCCTGTTACTGTGTATGCGGGCAAATTAGGATCTAATCTCTTATAGATATTACTCAACTTAGCACCTTTTACCTTTAGTCTAAGCTCTTCTGGAATACCTTCATACCAAGCATTTTCACCAGGTGGTATTGCTTCTAATCTTTTAATAGTTTCAATTGGATGTTTCGTTAATTCATTATTATATAATGCATTAACTACATTTCCTTCATTATAGCAACTTACTTCCAAAGCCCACTTTGATGTTCTATATTCTTCTTTATTAGGTGTTATAGGTGCAGGAATATTGAAATGTAGTCCTAAATCTCTTCTAATCCCTACAATAATAACTCTATGTCTTGCTTGTGGTACTCCATATTCTTCAAACTTATATAAATGTGGAACTATATCATATCCACCAAATTCATCTTCTCCAACCTTTGCTAAATCATCTATTATTTTTTTAAATGCATTTCCATCATTAGCACTTTGTAGCCCCCCAACATTTTCAGCTAGAAACCACTGAGGTCTATGATATGCTAATACCTTAACTCCATATGTATATAATGCACCATATTTACCATCAAACCCTTTTTGTTCTCCTACAATGCTAAAGTCATTACAAGGAAAACCAAATGTAAATGCGTCAATAGGAGGCAACTTACTTATATCTAATTCTCTTATGTCCTTACATATAACTGTCTTTCCATCTATAACTTCATCTTCATTTGTTGTTATTATTGACTCATCTGAATAGCAAATATTTTTAGCAAATGTTTTACATGCTGAATAATCAATATCATTTGCCCATGCATGTTCTATCGAAAACTGTTCATTCCCATTATTGATATTTGCTTTTTTAGAACCAAATGCCAATCCACCAGGTCCGCAGAACAATTCTCCTTTTCTAAAAATCATAACTTTATCACCTCCTGAAAGTATTATATCATATCTTGCAATAGATTGCTGCATTTTTAACAAACTTTTTTCACATTTTTTATATCAATATTTAGTTTCTAGTTATTTGTTAGTTTTATACATATATTCTCTTTTTATTCCAAGTAAAAAGGAAGTATCTTTTTGTACTTCCTCTTTATTTATATCCAATTTTAGTAAAGTTCGCATTTACTTATGATACGGTTCACCACAACTTATCCTAAATGCCCTATAAATCTGCTCAAGCAACATCACTCTAAACAACTGATGAGGAAAGGTCATCTTACTAAAACAAAGACTATAGTTAGCTCTTTTTAAAACACTTTCACTTAAACCCAAGCTTCCACCAATTACAAAACACATATTACTATCGCCTCTTACACCACAATTATCAATAAATTTAGACAACTCCTCAGAAGATAACATTTTTCCTTTAAGATCCAGAGTTACAACATACATATTGTCTTTTATATTACTTAATATTTTATTGCCTTCCTTATCTTTAATTATCAGTTCATCTTTTTCTGATGCATTATCTGGTGTCTGCTCATCTGCAAGCTCGATTATATTTAATTTACAGTAACGTGATAATCTTTTTGAATACTCATCAATTGCCTGCTTTAAATACTTTTCTTTTAATTTCCCTACTGAAATAACCGTTATATTCATATAAATTAACCGCACATCCTTTATTGTTAATTAATATCTCGATACTAATTAATATCTCGATTTATTCTACGTAATATTCTATCATATTAATTAAAAGCAAAAAACATAGATGCCACACAACATAAATAATGGACGTAGTAAGTTTATAGTGAAATAACCGAAATAAAGTTCTCAAATTGGGCTCGCTTGCTCAAAAAATGAAGCAAGAATTTTTTTAGAATGTAATAAACGTACATTGAGATCTTAATTCTGTCAAAAACACATTTGTTTTTTGAGTCAAGCATAAATTATAACAAAAATAAATTAGGTATCTATGGTTTTAGAGAAAACAAAGAAATTCAATATATGAATATGCGTAGTATTGTATTGGAAATTTCAGCTTTTAAATTCTTTGGCAGAGGCTGTTCCAAAATTGTTTGTCCAAAAACCTGCTTTTTGGAGCAAACATTTTTTGGCACAGCCTCTGCCATTAGAATTTTTAGCTTGAATTTCCCACTAAACTCTGATTCTACACAATATATTTAAACTGTGAATTTAAACATTAAGATAATTTAAATGAACCTACCATTTCATCCATATTTTCTGCTGAATATTCTAGTGCCTCTGTTGCTTGTTTTAATTGATTTATATGCCCCAATATCCTTTTAACCGTTTCAAGTGATCTTTCACTTTGATTTGAACTTAATTCTGTTGATTCATTAATTTTATCTGCCATAGTTGAAACATTATTCATAACGTCACTTACATCCTGACTTTGAGTTGATGTTATTTCTGATATAGATTGCATTGCTGTAGATATTATATTTACATCTTCATTGACTTTTGCAAATGAATCAATTGATTCCCTAACACTACTTATTGACATATCTACCTTATCATTCATTCGTCCAGCATATTCATACGTAGACTGTGTTTGTTTTTGAACATCTGATATAACGCCACTTATAGATTTAGTAGCACTTTCTGTTTCTAATGCTAACTTAGATATTTCTGCTGCTACAACTGCAAATCCTTTTCCACTATCTCCTGCTCTTGCTGCTTCTATAGATGCATTTAAAGCCAATAGCTGAGTTTGCTGACTTATATCATTAATTACATTTACTACATTTGTTATGTGCTTTGAATGTTCTTGTAAGTTAGTTATAGAATTTACCGTTTTCTTGATTAAGCTTTCAAGCTCCTCCATACTATTAAGTGCAATCTTTGTTACACCATCAGCTTTTTGTGAACTTTCATTAGTATCATGTACAACATTGGAGATTTCTAATATCAAGCTATCCATTTCTTGAATTGATGCTGATATATCTGAAAATTTATTCTTAGTTTCTTGAAATGTATCATTTTGTTCTTGTGAGTTCTCTAGTAAATTAACTACGGTTTTTTCAATTTGAGACATTCCGCTTTTAAGCTCTGATGTTATTCTTGAAACTATATTTACTGACTTTTTAGTTGTCTTAGCTGATTTTTTAACTCTCTTAAGCATAGTCATCTGACTATTTATGAACTTATTAAACCACCTTGATAATTCACCAATTTCATCTGCTGATATCTTATCAACCCTTTTGGTAAGATTCCCCTCTCCTTCTGCTATATCTTGAAGTATATCAATTGTTTTACTTAAAGGAGATACGATTAATTTTCTGCTTATTATCATTGATGATATACAAATTATAATCCAGCTTATTGCTAAAAAAATAAATTCCTTACTAGGAAATATTTTATTTAAAATTCCATTAGCTATAAATAAAATACCCGTTAATATAGATATTGTAGCTGGGACCTTTAAATTAATTCCTTTAAAATCATAAATTTCTGCTATATCCCCTTCACACATCATTCCCCATGTTTCATCACAGTTTGGAGGATATATCAAAGTCCCCTTTCCCCCGACCATAATATGTCTATAATCTGGATAACCCGGCCAGCAATCTAAATTTTCACCATTTTTTATTGTACTAGCAACACCTGAGTGCAATTCTTTTGTAGATGGATCATTAAAAATTATTTCAAATTCTGTATGATCTTTAATTTGTACAACTCCCCATTTTTTAGTCTTTACTCCATCCTTAAGATTATCACCTAATGTAAATGTATTATCTTCAAATCTACTTCTTGATATAGCAGTTCCTGGTTTAATCCCCCTATTTGAGTTGACCATAAATAGATAGTTGTCTCCAGAATCTTTATATATATGAGTATCTTCATCTTGTATTACATTACTCATATCATCATTTAAGGCTCTGCAGCATAATATTCTTATATCCCCTGCATGATTCTTACATGGCATGGAAAACATCAATGTCACTTCATCAGAAAATTTCTTTCCTTTTATATCTGTATCTAATGTTCGTTTGTCAATATATGGCCCATACATAAGTGGCTTACCTTCTAGTCCTCGCTTTAAATTTGGTAAGTCATTCATCATTATCCCTATATGTATCTTACAAGATGAAACTGATACTTTTCCTTCATTATCCAACACAAATATTTCACAAAATTCTTCATACTTGCTTACTGTTTCTTTTAAAAATTCATTTATTACTTCATCATCATTTTCTAATGCAATAAGTGAATTTTTGATATTGTTAACTTGAACCCATTTATCTTTAAACCAGTTATCTAACGCCTTTTTTCTTCCATTAGATATTCCTTCAAATACTCTTTCTGAATGTTCTTTAAGATTTCTATTAAGAAAATATTTAATACCTAATTTATAATTCATGTAATTAGCCTCCTAGATTTAATATCAATTTTTAATTATTTACTTTTTTAATTGATGAGATCATAATAATTTTTTATCATAATACTTATTGCTTTTATAAATTTATTTCCCAGAAAATAAAAAACACTGATAAATGGGTCGATAGTATCAATCCAATTATCAGCACTGCCATAGTACTCATTCTATTTATTTATAAATATCAATATCCAAGGTTATCATTAAGAAATATAACATGTATTCTATTCTTATCAATTTGTCTCTTTATTAATGTATATTCATTGCATATTCTATTATCACTATTGCACTCTACGCATCTTCCAATTTTTGTGCAAGGAGTTTCTTTATTTAATCTTTTTGCATTTATAGGCGATGCATACTCTTTTGTTCTAATTATAGCTTCTTCTACATTAGGTACTATTTTATTAACGCCAGCAACTATTATTACCTTATCTGGTCCGTATAACATTGCAGCTACTCTATTTCCATTACCGTCAACATTATATATTTCTCCATTCTCAGTTATAGCATTTGTACTTGTCACATACGCATCACTTAAAAAGGATTGTCTAAATATTTCTTTTATTTCATCTTGAGTTAATCCTTCTTTATATCTATCTAAAAATTCATACCTACCACTCTTTAAATGATCAATAACACCTGTTTCGAATAAAGTCATTGATCCTCCACATGAAACCTTTGACTTTGGAGATATTAATTCTTCAATCTTACTTATTAAGTCCACATTTGATGCGACTATATAACCATTCATATTATTTTTTTCTAATGCTTTTATGGTTCTAAGTATTCTTTGCTCATTCACCCATAGCACGTTTTTATCCATAAATCCTTATCACCTCAGTCCATTTATTTAATTTTTATTTAATTATACCATCTCTACCTTTATTTGTGAATTATTTTAGCATAAAAACTTAAAAAAATAAGGAATCCAAGTTAATGTTCGGAATTCCTTATTAAAAATAATTATATTCATTTATATGTAATTATTTACCACAGCATTTTTTGTATTTTTTCCCACTTCCACATGGGCAAGCATCATTTCTACCTATTTTTTCAGTATTTCTTACTGTCTTAGAATCTTTATATGATTTCTTTATTTCTTCTCTCTTTTCTGCTGAGAAAATTCCATCCCATTGTGGTAATGTATATAAATATTCTGCTTTAGCATCTAACATATTAAAGTATAAAGTTTCTAAATCAATGTCTAATATTATTTCTGTATCAGCTTCTAAAGTTTCTAAATCATATGGATTCTTTAAGCTGTCGTTTATTCCGTCAACAAACCCCATTGCAAATTCTATAGTTGAATCATAATCTATAGCTAAATCTCCAATTGTAGTTTTCTTAGATTCTTTATGATTAGCTAATAAATCTTTATATATTGCAGTTTCTAATTTGCTATATTCTGCCCAGAAAGCATTTTCTCCTTTAGTCTTAACATATTCTACAACCATATCAGTCCAGTTTGTATATAAACTCATGTCTAAGTCCTCCCTTAAATTTCTTTATTTATATATTAAATTTATTTATTTAACTAAATAGTTATATAATTACTTGGGCTATGTCTATCCGCCATAGTTAAAATTATGTCTTCATTTTCTTTAATTCCATTTTCTCTTATCACATTTAATACAGTCTGATAAGCTAAATCGGGATGATTATTAGTAGTACTTAAATGTCCTAAAATAATCTTTTTATTTAATTTATGTTTCACTAATTCAATTATTGCTGTACCGCAGTCATCATTAGATAAATGTCCTATCTCACTTAATATTCTTCTTTTTAATGTATACGGATATGGACCAAATTTTAACATATTAACATCATGATTACTCTCAAGTAATATAATTTCTGATTCCTTAATATTATCATATATTTCCTTAGTAAAAGTCCCAAAATCAGTTGCCACACTAATGCTCTTTTTTTCATCACTAACAGTATATCCCATTGGTGAACTAGCATCATGTGGAATATTAAATGCTTTTATATTAATATCTTCAATTTGAGTAAGTGATCTTTTATCAATTACTTTTATGTTATGTTCTTTTACTTTCCCTATAGAGCCTTCCATAGCAGACCATGTATCTGCATTTGCATATATAGGAATATCATATTTTCTTGATAAGACACCTACTCCCTTAATATGATCACTATGCTCATGAGTAATGAATATCCCTTTCACATCTCTAGGATTTTGACCAATCTCTTGAAATGCCATATCTATTTTCTTTCCTGGGAGTCCAGCATCTATTAATATTTTTGCCTTTTCAGTGCCAATAAACATACTATTTCCACTACTTCCACTATACAAAGAACAAAATACCATTCTTGACCCTCCCCAGCATTCTCTTATTCTTCTACATGTACTCTCTTAATATCAGCACCTAATGCCTTAAATTTATTTTCTATATGAGGATACCCTCTATCTATATGTTCTATACTAGTTATTTCAGTTGTTCCCTCTGCTATTAATCCTGCTATTACCATAGCTGCACCAGCTCTTAAATCTGTAGCTTTTACAATAGCTCCTGTCAATTTTTCAACACCATCAATTATAGCAACTCTGCCTTCTACCTTTATATTAGCGCCCATCTTCTTTAATTCATCTATATGCTTGTGTCTACTCTCCCATATAGATTCAGTTATTAGGCTTCTGCCAGGAACCACACTTAATAACGAAGACATTGGTTGTTGAATATCTGTTGGGAATCCCGGATAAGGTGTTGTTTTAATATTAACGCCTTTTAATTCCTTATCAACTTTTACTCTAATACAATCATCGCCCTCTTCAATAGTTGCACCCATTTCAGTAAGTTTTGCTGAAATGGATTCTAAATGCTTTGGTATCACATTTTTTATATACACGTCTCCGCCTGTAGCAACAGTTGCAATCATAAACGTACCAGCTTCAATTTGGTCTGGTATAACACTATAGTCACAGCCCTTTAGCCTTGTTACACCTTGTATTTTGATTACATCAGTACCTGCACCTTTAATATTTGCACCCATTGAATTTAAAAAGTTAGCTACATCAACAACATGAGGTTCTTTTGCTACATTTTCCAATGTAGTAACTCCTTCCGCTAATGTTGCTGCTATCATTACATTTATGGTTGCACCTACTGACACAACATCAAAGAAAATATTTGCGCCAACTAATCTCTCAGCTTTAACTTTAACTGCACCATGTTCTATTACAACTTTAGCACCTAAAGCTTCAAATCCCTTTATATGCTGATCTATAGGTCTTACTCCTATAGGACATCCTCCTGGAAGAACCACTCTAGCTTCCTTAAATCTTGCAAGTAAAGCACCAATAAAATAATAAGAAGCTCTCATTCTTCTTACATCTTCTATACACGCATCAAAATTATCTACATTTGTACTATCTACTTCTAAAGTATTGTTATCAATTTTATTTACAGAACAGCCTAAGCTCTTTAATATTCTTTCTAAGCAATGAACATCTTCAATATCTGGTATATTATCAACTATGCACTTACCTTCATGTGCCATTACAGTTGCTGGTAATATAGCTACGGCAGCATTTTTAGCGCCATTAATTTCCACGCTACCTTTGAGCAAATTGCCTCCATTTATGATTAATCTTTCCATCTATATTCACCCTATCTATAAAATCTATATAATCTATATAAAACCGCATTATTAACCTATTATAATTATAAAAATCTATCTTACTTATTATAACATAATATAAATTTATTTAAATATATTTTTTTAACAGAACTTAAATTTAACGGCATTCAATTTATTTTTTATGTATTTAAATATCATTATTTTATATTATGGCTATTTTTGTATTAATTATGTAATTTATTCTTTAATTACATAATTATGATTATTACTTATTTTTTAAATTTTCTTCTATTTTTTTATTTCCATTAATATGATATAATTTATTAAACATTAAGTAAACAATAATTGAGAGTGTGAGGTTCAATAATGAAATACTACATAGTTGCATTATTTGATGAGGAAGCTTATCAAGTAATTTCACCAATTCAAAAAAATATATCTAGAAAGTTTAGAACAAATAGAAATTCGCCACAACCATTTATACCTTTAATATCAATAGAAAATCCTGATTTAGATAAACTATATCCACTAGTAGATAAACTTATAGCTCCATATAAAACCTTCAGAGTAGATGCAAACGATACTGTATATCCTCTGGATCAAACAAAGAGTATAAACTTAAGGTTAGATAATAAAGGTTATATAAAGCGAATTGCTCGTAATCTTTTCGATACTTTATCTTTACATGGCTTTAATGTAAAATGTTTTGAGGATAATTTTATTCTTCTTGGGAACTTACCATATGTTCCAAAAGATAATAAGAAGCAAACTATTAAATTAAATTATCCTGATTTATATGATAAAGATAATTTTCTTAAATTGAAAATTAAAAATATAGAAATTTGGAAGCTTCCGGCAGCTAAGAAAAATATACCTATAAAATCTTATGAATTAAAAAGTTTCTGATTTTTTTTAATAGCATGAGTAATAATTCATGCTATTTTTTATTTAAGTTAAAATAATTTTTTCTGTAGTCGTTTTCTCTACTTTTCTTTCTTTAAAAGATTTTGTAAAATAATATTAGTTTTTAAAAGTTATAGGAGGATTTTTTATGAATATTAATCCAATGTTTGAAATAAATAAAAAAATAATCAGTTCAATCTCAATTAATCCAGAATTAGACTCATATAAATTGAGAGTTCGTAAGCTTTTAGAATTTGAAGTAGCTTTGGGTGAATTTGCCAAAGCAACTAATTGTTATTCTTACTTAAATAATAATACTGAAGATACTTGTTCAGATTTAATCTTAGAAAAATATATTAATTGTTTATCTAATTTAATAACATTGGGAATAGAGCATAATTATGATGATATTACTTCTATAAATGTAGCTACTAATGAAAATTGTCTAAGTGATCAGTTTCTTAATTTATACATAGATATAAATGATCTAATTGTTTCACCATGTCGTGATCATTACATAACTTTATTTGAAGATATATTAGCTGTTGGAGAATTTTTAGGGTTCTCAGAAGATGTCATTAACGAAAAATTTAAACTAAAAAATTAAAATTAAATTTAGAATAATCATTTAAGGGGATACCGCATTAAATAATCTGCGGCATCCCCTTTCTGTTTGTGCTACAAATCTAGATTTAGCTATTATAGGTAAAAACTAACAAGTAAGAAGTAATAGATAATGAAAAAAGCCTTCAGCTTTTTAAACATTAATTTGTATTTTCTAAGTAGAAATACATAGCTTTATCTTTTTAACTTCAGTTATTTCTAACTACTCACTTTTAGTTTATTACTTCTTACTTATTATTTACAAATTATAATTTGTAAATTCAATGCCACTTTAATATTTTTCTCTCAATTGTAAATACTATATTAGAGGTGATAAATAGTATGATTGGAATAATAACTGCAATAATTTCTGGAATAGCAATGAGCATTCAGGGAGTATTCAATACACGATTGGGTGAAAAAGTAGGTGTTTGGGAAACTACTGTAATAGTTCAAGGTATTGCATTAGTTTGTGCTTTAATTATCTCATTCTTTTTTGGCAAAGGAAGCTACGGTTCAATAAAAGACGCAAATAAGCTATATCTACTTGGTGGAGTACTTGGAGTTGTAATTACTTTTACAGTTATGAAGAGTGTTGCTAGTATGGGACCAACTGTAGGAATAGGCACTATATTAGTTGCTCAGCTTCTTTCAGCAGCTCTTATAGATGCATTTGGTTTATTTGATAGTGAAAAAATAAGTTTTTCCATACATAACTTTATAGGAATCTCACTTATGATAATAGGTATAGTAGTATTTCAATGGAAGCATTAATTAACCTATTAAAAATATATGCTTTAAATAAAGATTCTACCTTACTCAAATATTTGAAGCATATATTTTTCTATTCTTCTACTCCTATATTCTCATATTCTTGTATTTATATATCTTAATATTTTCATATTCTTAAATTTTATATAGTCATCATAAATAAATACTATATTTTGGTATTAACAATATGGATAAAGTTCATATAATATATAATGAAATAATATTGAGGAGAAAATTATGTTTTCATCTAAAAGCAAATTAGATAATAATTTAAAATACTATGTATCTAAAAATGCTTATAAAAATTATAGAGTACTTATTAAATATAAGAACTTTCATTCTTCCCTTGCTAAAAAAGTAAGTTCATATAAAGGTAAAGTTTATCATATTATCGAATCCATAAATATAATTAGTGCTGATTTGACAGCTCGTGGAATTGAACGTATTATTGAATATCCAGAAATAGAAAAAATATATTTAGATGAATACTTATTTCTTTGTGGTATGAGTATATCTACTGCAAATAAAACTCATTTATCTTCAAATTCAAAATTGTCTGGCGCTGGAGTTGGTGTTGGAGTCATTGATAGTGGCGTCTACCCTCATCAAGATCTAATAAAGCCAAGTAATAGAATAGAATTGTTCATAGATGTAATAAACGAATTAACTCATCCTTATGATGATAATGGACATGGGACATGTATAGCTGGTATATTATGTAGCAATGGTACTGAATCAAATGATTTATATAAAGGAATCTGCCATAAGAGCAAATTATTTTGCTATAAAGCATTTGATAAATTAGGAAAAGGATTTGCTTCAGATGTCCTTTATTCATTAGAACATGTTATAAGTATCTCTGAAAAAAATAATATTAAAGTTCTCTGTTTACCTTTTGAATTATTATCTCATAATACATTTATAATATCATTGTTTGATTCAATGTTGAATAAGGCTATAACAAAAGGATTAATCCCAGTTCTTCCATCAGGCAGCTTAAAAGATAATTATTCAATTATGGGAATATCAACTTTAAGTAATTGTATAACTGTTGGTGGATTAGATACTACATCAAATACACTAAGGCCATATGAATACTCTTCTGGTGGATTATATGAAAAATCAGTGAAACCTGATTTATCTGCTGCCTGTGTTAATATTGTTTCTTTAAATTGTGATCAGAACTATATATCAGAAAAAAATGGCTTAAAATTATATCCTCATAAACTTGATGCAGCTTATAAAACATTTTCTGGCACATCCCTATCTACAGCTTATATAAGTGGATTATGTGCATTAATATGTGAAAAAAATCCTAAAGTTAATTTTAAAGATGTTTTATCACTACTAAAGGTTGCTTGTACTCCCATCGAAGATATTTCAAAGAGCATCCAAGGTGAAGGAGTTGTTGATACAAAAAAGCTCATGCTTTAATACAGAAATGCAGACTATTAATCATAGGTCTGTATTTTTTTGCTTGTCGAGTACATAGTATTTATTATTTCCCTACATTGAAGTATAATATGCTATAATTATTTACATAATCATAAATATAATTAAAAAGGTAGGTGGCAAAATGAGCACTTTCATATTAAAGAATAATTCTTTAAACTTTACTCCTGTTAGTAATACTTTCATTGAAAAATATATGCTAGGAGCTAGAGGCGAATTTATAAAAGTTTATTTGCTATTATTAAAATTTAATACTTCAGGTGAGCCTGGGGTAAGCTCATCAATATTAGCTTCCTCTCTTAACTTATTAGAATCAGATATAATGAATGCTCTTAATTATTGGAGTGATCAAGGAATAATCAGACTAAATAAGATAGATCAAATGGGAAACTTTAATATAGAATTCTTGGACTTAGATAATACTTCAAATAATGATAACAAAAATCAAGTTGACTTACTATCTGCTTTAAATAGCAATAATACTAAAGATATGTTAAAGGATATAGAATCTCTTTTAGCAAGACCACTTTCCCCTACTGAGATGTCCACATATTTAAATTGGCAGAATGAATTTGGTTTTTCTTCTGAATTAATTTTAATACTAATGGAATATTGCATTTCTAAAGGTAAAAGCGATCCAAGATATATAGAAAAAGTGGCTTTATCATGGCATGACTTAAAAATAACTAATATTGAGCAGGCTCAAAATTTAATCAAAAAGACTGAAGATAAATGGGGAAATATCAGAAAAATACTATCTTATCTCGGAATTAATAATACAGATATAATGAAACCTCAACAGGAAATGATTGAAAAATGGTTACTAACTTATAATTATTCCATAGAAATAATTCAAAAAGCCTGTGATATATGCTTTGAAAGATTGAATAGAGCAGATTTCAAGTATATTGATGGTATTTTAAATAACTGGAATAGTAATAACCTTAGAACATTAGAAGATATCGCAGCTAAAGACAAAAAACAAGTCAATAGTAATAAGTATAATAAGGCTCAAGGTACATCTTCTTATATTAAAGAGAAGCCACCGCTTAGATTTAATAACTTTGAACCTAGAGAATATGACTACGACTCTTTAGAAAAAAAATTATTAGGATGGGATAATGATGATTAATGGTTATCAAACAGAACTTTTAAAAATATATGATAATATAAGAGCATCTGAAAATAAAGCATTAAAGCAAAGAAAAGCAGAAATAGCTGAAAAATATCCTGAAATAATAGATTTAGATAATAAAATTAAAAAGCTTTCATTACAAATGGCTCTATCAGTAATAAAATCAGATAACAGCGAAAAAACCGTAGAAGAATTTAAAGAAAAAATCACTGATTTACGTGTTAAAAAATGTGAAATGCTAGTTGAAAGAGGTTATTCTACTGACTATCTAAATATCTATTATCATTGCAAAAAATGTAAAGACACAGGTTTTATAGGTAATAAAAAATGTATTTGCTATAGCCAAAAGTTAATTGACCTGTATTATAAAGATTCTGATTTAGAGAATATAGTGAAAACTTGTAATTTTGATAATTTTGATTTAAGTTTATTTTCATCTCATAGAAATGAAAATGAAAAATATTCTGAAAGAAAAAATATCGAAAACAATTTAAATTACATTCTTCAAGAATATCTACCTAACTTTAAAACAATCAATACCAACCTACTATTTTATGGTAATCCTGGTAGTGGAAAAACTTATTTATCATATTGTATAGCAAAATCTATTTTAGACACAGGAAACTTAGTAGTTTATAAAACATCAGAAGAGTTAATAAAGATATTAAGAGATTTAAGATTTAAAAATGCTGATAGCGGAATAGAAAAACTATTATTAGAATGTGACTTACTAATTATAGATGATTTAGGTGCAGAGCATATAAATGAATTCTCTGTTACAGAACTTTTTAATATAATAAATAAAAGAATTCTTACAAATAAAAAGATGCTTATTTCTACTAATTTAACCCTTCCTGCAATAAGCAAACATTATTCTGAAAGAATTGCTTCTAGACTTTTAGGCGATTTTAAATTGTGTAAATTCTATTCAGATGATATAAGAATAAAACAAAATCTAAATAGAAATAGATAATTTTTTAATTATCTGTTCATAAAAGAAGGTATCCTTAAAAATTATTTTTTTAAGGATACCCTCTTTTATATCAAATTATACGCAAAAATCTTATATTTAGTCTATAAAAATAAAACGAAATTAGATAAAGCTAATTTGAATAATCATATACATACATATTTATTTTCTTTTTTATAAATCATTACAATACTTAAATATTAATAATAAATAAAAAAACAAGCTATTAAAGCTTGTTTTTTTATGGCGACTCAGAAGGGGCTCGAACCCTCGACCTCCGGCGTGACAGGCCGGCACTCTAACCAACTGAGCTACTGAGCCATCTTATGGTGGGCACAACAGGGCTCGAACCTGTGACCCCCTGCTTGTAAGGCAGGTGCTCTCCCAGCTGAGCTATGCGCCCATAAGATAGAAATGGTGACTCCTAGGGGAATCGAACCCCTGTTACCACCGTGAAAGGGTGGTGTCTTAACCGCTTGACCAAGGAGCCATATTAAATTGTTAATTTTTTAAAATGGAGCTGGCAATAGGAATCGAACCTACAACCTGCTGATTACAAGTCAGCTGCTCTACCGTTGAGCCATGCCAGCTTATTTTATTGGCGACTCAGAAGGGGCTCGAACCCTCGACCTCCGGCGTGACAGGCCGGCACTCTAACCAACTGAGCTACTGAGCCATCTTATGGTGGGCACAACAGGGCTCGAACCTGTGACCCCCTGCTTGTAAGGCAGGTGCTCTCCCAGCTGAGCTATGCGCCCATAAGATAGAAATGGTGACTCCTAGGGGAATCGAACCCCTGTTACCACCGTGAAAGGGTGGTGTCTTAACCGCTTGACCAAGGAGCCATGCTTTATATTGTCTTCGCTTGATGTCTTTTAACACCTTGTCGCGCTGACCACATAGACTATAATACAGAAAATTAGATTAAGTGTCAACATATTTTTTAAAATTTTTTTAAAATCACTTCATTTTTTGATCCATATTAAATTTAAATATTAAATGAAATACTCTTTCAAACTTGATTTATTGCGGCTTCAAAGCTATCTATCTCTAATCTTCTACTACGTATTTCTTTATTAATTCTTTCTATTTCTACATTACATAATTGTAAAAATTCATCTTTCTGAATTATTCTAATATCAATATTGTAGCTATCCTTTTTAAAATTTTGTCCAGATGCATTAACTTGTAAGGGAACTTTTTCATTAATCATCAATACTATATCCTTTTCCCATATGCCTCTCTTATTTACTTTATATTTATCTATTAATACATTTAATCTTTTAGCTTCTTCATGAATTTCTGATTCTAATGAATTTTTTAATGCACTATAGAAGACAACCGAAATTCCTCTTTTTAATTTTATTTTTAAGTATTCTTTATTTTCTATCAAAAACTCATCTATTTTTGTTTCTCCCATAAATTCTACATCGTTAAATTCAAAACATTTTAATCCATTTCCACCAGAATAATTTACCAGAACTTGATCATAATTCATTCTTCTTACTTTAAATACTCTTTCAAAATCTTCTAATTTATTATTTATTACTTTTACTTCCATAATATAATCACCAAATTTAGTATTCCTTCCTTTTAACATTTTTATTACTATGTTAAAATCTATTTAGCATATTGAAGCTTATTTTTACCTTCTTTAATATGTCTTATAAAAAATAAGGAGTGATTAATATAATGATTCATCACGATTTACTTATAATTGGTGGCGGAGCTTCAGGAGTAATGGCCGCCATTGTTGCAAAAGATTTTGGAATGGATGTAGCAATAGTTGAAGGTAACGACAGGATATGTAAAAAGGTTCTTGCCACTGGAAATGGTAGATGTAACATAAGTAATAACACAATATTTGAACCTTTTAATGCTTATCATAGTGAAAATGATAAATTTTATTGTGACACTTTAAGTAATTTTACAGTAGAAGATACAAAAAGTTTATTTTTATCATTAGGATTACCTTTTGTTGAACTTGAAAACGGCAAAATGTATCCTCAATCACTACAAGCCTCATCTGTAATAGATATATTTAGAATTGCTGTAGAAGAAAAACAGATACCTCTATATTTAAACTGTAAAGTTAATAATATAGCAAAAAGTAAAAATTTTACAATATCTACTAATAATGAAGATTTTAAAAATTTTTCATGTAATAAATTGATTTTAAGTTGTGGAGGAAAGGTTGCTCCTAAGACTGGTTCTGATGGTTCTGGATATAAAATTTCAAAATCATTTGGTCATACTATTATTGAACCTATTCCTGGTATAGTTCAATTAAAACTAGATTATCCTTATCTAAAAGCCTTATCAGGAATAAAATTTGATGGCTCAGTATCCATATTTATTAATAATGAATTTATCCGCTCAGAAAAAGGTGAAGTATTATTTACTGACTATGGCATTTCAGGACCTCCAATAATGCAGCTATCTTATTATGCATCTAAGGCTTTAAGCAAAAATTCAACAGTAAAATTAGTAGTAGATATGTTCCCAAATAAAACAAAAGAGGAAATTGATGACTTCTTCTCTACTCACTTTTCAATGTTTGGTTACAGGGAAATGTCATCTGCTTTAATAGGATTAATTAATAAAAAGCTTATTCCAACTATTCTTAAAGACTGTGGTATAAAGGATATCCATACACCTTGTAGCAATATAGATTGGAAATACTTAAATATATTTATAAATAGATTAAAGCATTGGGAGTTTACATGCATTGATACAAATGGATTCTCAAATGCTCAAGTGACAGTTGGAGGAGTAAATACTAAAGAAATAAATTCATCAACATTAGAATCTAAATTAATTAAGGATCTTTACTTCTGCGGCGAAATAATGGATGTCCACGGTGATTGTGGTGGATTTAATCTACAATGGGCTTGGAGCTCAGGATACACATCCGCTAAATCTGCTTCAAATAATAAATAATAATAAACTTAGTTTAATTAGTTTAGAAATAACCAAAATTAAGTTCTAAAATTCTGATTGCTTTACTTTATGTAAACAGCTTAAGTATTATTTTGATAAATACAAAGAAATCCAATATACAAATGTACTTAGTATTATATTAATAATTTGAATTCTTAAATCCTTCAGTAGAGGTTGTTCCGAAATTATTTTTCTAAAACTTGTTTTTAAAGTAGACTGTTTTGGTATAACCTCTATTATTAGAATATTCATCCAAATTTTTCCTACAATAGATCATATCATTTATTGGATTTCGGTTGTTATTCACTAAACTCTGATTTTATCTATTCTCTTTCCCAATCAAACTCTAATGCTGTCAGCTCTTTTCCATTGCTATCTTTTATTATATGATAAGATTTTAAGTGATTATCATCAATTTTCTTCACTTCTGCAAAAACATCAATTTTCTCTCCATATGTAGTTTCTTTTTCAAAATCTACTTTTACTCTTTTCAATTCATAATTAGTTATAACTTCAACTGGAATAACTTCTAATCCCCATTCAACGTACTTTACATTATTCACATGCTTATTAGAATCTATATCGCTATATCTAATATTAAATACTTTTGAGTACTCAGCACTTTGCATCTTTTCAACTTTTTCCATAGAAATATCATAATCTATATCTCCATCTACTCCATAGAAATCATACTGTTCCTTTTGTATTCTCATAGGTCTTCTTTTTTCTATGTTGATTAAGAAAAATAATGCTAAAGCTTCACCTATTATTTCTTCTTTTTCATCCCTAATAATATATTTTCTTAATCCATAAAATTTCTTAAATCCAACTGGTTCTGTAGTTATGTTTATTTTTTCTCCAAACATTGGATATCTTTTCATTTTTATATCATATTTATAAAAAACCCAGGCACAATTATTGTCTTCACAATACTTCATTCCTCCACCGACAGATTCTGATTGATGAGTTCCAACATCACAAATAAAGTTTATTATAGAAGACATCTTACATTTTAATTTATAATCTACATCGTAATAATTTATTTCATAAGTTTTAGTATAATTTTTAACCATATCTTATATTTATATGACTTAAACCAAGTCATATAATTTTTCACCTCACTTAATAAACTTATAGTTTTATTAATATCTATTATAGTATATATTACCATAATAAATATTATAATGTAATTAGTAAAAATATTTTCAAATTATTTCCAAGGAAATAATCTCGTTTCAAAACAAATTTATCTTGTAAATATATCTTATTTTCTATAATTTTTTTATATTTTATAAATAAAAAAAGAGAAATCAAAATGATTTCTCTTTTTAATGCTTATTTATTTAATGCTTCCAATAATTGTTCTAAGTTTATTCCATGAACTACAGCTGCCTCAGCTAAAGTTTCAGCTTGAGCAGATGGGCATCCAACACATCCCATTCCAAAGCTCATTAGTACTTCTGCTTTAGATGAATCTGCATTTACAATTTCACCAATTGTCATGTCTTTAGTTATCATATCTTCACCTTCTTTATGTATAAAAGTCAAATTTTATGTTACACCAAAAATTATATTTTATACGTAAAGTAAAGTCAATATCAGATTAAATCACTATACTATAGATCCTTTACTCTCATAGTTTGGTCTCTCTTTGGACCAACAGAAACTATAGAAATCTTAGTTTCTGTAAATTCTTCAATTCTTTCAAGATACTTCTTTGCATTTTCTGGAAGCTCATCATAACTTCTTGCATTAGCTACTTCTTCTCCCCAACCTGCAAATTCTTCATATACTGGTTCACATTTTGCTAAATCTTCTAAACTTGCTGGGAAATAATCTATTACTTTTCCATCAAATTTATATCCAACACATACTTTTAGTGTATCTAATCCTGCTAATGTATCTATTTTAGTAACAGCTAATGAAGTTAATCCACTTACTCTTACAGCAGTTTTAACTATAACTAAATCTAACCATCCACATCTTCTTGATCTACCAGTAGTAACTCCATATTCGTGACCTTTTTCTCTGATCCATTCCCCAGTTTCATCAAGTAATTCTGTTGGGAATGGTCCCTTACCAACTCTTGTAGTATAAGCTTTTGTTATACCTACAGCATTAGTTATCATGTTAGGTCCAATACCAACACCATTAGATACCCCACCAGCAGTTGTATTTGATGATGTAACATATGGGTATGTTCCATAGTCAATATCTAATAACATGCCTTGAGCACCTTCAAATAGCACTGTCTTATCAGCCTTGATATCGTTATAAACTTTAACCGATGTCTCTTCAATAAACGGTTTTAATCTTTTACCAAATTCTAAATATTCATTTAATATTTCAGTATAGTCTAATGCTTCTCCACCTAACACTTTTGTTATATAAGCATTTTTCATTTCTATATTTTCTTTTAATTTTTCAGCAAAAACTTCTGGATGCATTAAATCACAAACTCTTATTCCACATCTTTCAAATTTATCTGTATAACATGGTCCTATACCTTTTCCAGTAGTACCAATATCATTTTTTCCTCTTGCTTTTTCTTTTAATTTATCTAATACTTTATGATATGGCATGATAAGTTGAGCTCTATCACTTATTATTAATTTTTCAGGTGTAACTTTAACTCCAACACCTTCTAAATAATCTATTTCTTCAAATAATGCTTTTGGATCTAATACTACTCCATTACCTATAACATTTAATTTATCATCATATAAAATACCTGATGGTATTAAGTGTAATTTATATTCTTTATCTCCAACAACAACAGTATGGCCTGCATTATTTCCACCTTGGAATCTAACAACTACATCAGCGTCCTCTGCTAAGTAGTCTGTCATTTTACCTTTACCTTCATCTCCCCATTGAGCTCCTAAAACAATAAATGCTGACATCTATCCTGCCTCCTTAATTTAAATAAACATAGTAATTGTTTTCTTCTACTTGGGAGAGCACAAAAAACTTTTTATCTCTCCCTTTTAAATAGTAACAAAGTAGCTTTTGATGGTCAACTACAATCGAATATTTTTTTGATTTTTTTCTAAATAATTCGTATAATGTTTCTATACGCATATTACTACAATGAATGTCATTTACTTTGATATTCATTTGTATTCATTATAAATGTTAAACGTTGGTCCAAGCCACAATAATAATTTATTATATTATTGTATAAACATATCTTAGTATCAAATTAAAATATTTAATATAAAGAGGTGCCATTATGAACATATATGAAGAATCATTAAAATTTCACGAAGAAAAAAGAGGCAAATATGAAATAAAGCCAACTTGTGAAGTAAAAGATGCAAAAGATTTAAGCTTAGCATATACCCCTGGTGTTGCAGAACCATGTCGTGAAATACATAAAGATCCATCAAAGGCTTATACTTATACTCGTAAATGGAACACTGTTGCAGTTATTTCTGATGGAACTGCAGTATTAGGGCTTGGCGATATAGGTCCACTTGCTGCATTACCAGTAATGGAAGGTAAAAGTGTATTATTTAAAGAATTTGGTAATGTTGATGCATTTCCTATAGTTTTAGATACTAAAAATGTTGATGAAATTGTTGAAACTGTAGAAAATATTGCTCCAACTTTAGGTGGAATTAACTTAGAAGATATTTCAGCTCCTAGATGTTTTGAAATAGAAAAAAGATTAAAGGAAAGATTAAATATTCCAGTATTCCATGATGATCAACATGGTACAGCTATAGTTGTTTTATCTGGATTATTAAATGCTTTAAAAATAGTAAATAAAAAATTAGATAATATTAAAGTAGTCATTAATGGAGCTGGTTCTGCTGGAACTGCAATATGTAAGTTATTACTTTCTTCTGGAGTAAAAAACATAGTTATGTGTGATATTAATGGAGTAATAAGCAGAGATAAAGATTTAAGTGATAATATATATATGCAAGAATTAGCTAATATAACTAACCCAGATAATGTTACTGGAACTCTTAAAGACGCAATGGTGGGTACTGATGTATTTATAGGTGTTTCTGCTCCAAATATTGTTTCAAAAGAAATGGTTAAAACAATGAATAAAGATGGAATAATATTTGCAATGGCAAACCCAACTCCCGAGATCTTCCCTGAAGATGCAAAAGAAGCCGGAATTGCCGTTATGGGAACTGGACGTTCAGATTATCCAAATCAAATCAATAATGTATTAGCATTCCCAGGAGTATTCAGGGGTGCATTAGATGTAAGAGCATCAGAAATTAATGAAGAAATGAAAGTAGCTGCTGCTTATGCAATAGCAAACTCTGTATCTGCAGAAGATTTAAATGCTGAAAATATAATTCCAAAAGCATTCGATTTAAAAGTTCAAGACTTAGTTGCTAAAGCTGTTAAAGAAGCTGCTATTAAAAGTGGTGTAGCTCAAGTTTAATATACTTAAAATTTAAAATATAACACGCATTTTACTAAAGCATTGTAATTTTAATTTTAAATTGCAGTGCTTTTATTTATTCTAGAAATTATTTATTAATAAAATCTAAAACTTTTTAGTTCACTTTTCCATTATCTAAATAGTTATATATATGTGGTTCTACTAAATAAATATAAAAATTTTTTAAAAAGGAGGAATTTCTATTAATGATGAAGTATCTGACTTGATAAAAAAATCCTTTCAAAAATTCAATTATAGGATCTGTGATTGATAAATATTAGATTTTATAAAAAGCATAACACTATCCACAATTTAAATATAAAAATTTATCCACAAAATCAAAAAAAATTTTTATCCACTGTGTATAAAATCCTTTTTAAAAATAAAACTGTGGATAATTCTAAAAAATTTAGTTTTTAAAATTATCCACAGCATTTATTAAAAATATTTTTGTTTATATATAACACTGTTATAATTATGTATACTTTTAAAAATAAAATTAAAATCTTAACCACAATATTTATATATAATAGTCATGGTTAAGATTTTATTTGCAGTATAGCTGCTTTTTTAGTTGTGCATATTCTTAGATTTCTCAGCACACTTATCCATAGCTTGAATTATACTGTTTCTAAATCCTAGTTTTTCTAGCTCAACAACTGCTTCAATAGTAGTTCCTGCTGGAGAACAAACTGCATCTTTCAATTCTCCTGGATGCTTTCCAGTTTCCAATACCATCTTAGCAGATCCTAAAACACTTTGTGCTGCCATTTTATAAGCTTTTGCTCTAGGAATTCCAAGCTTTACTGCTCCATCTGCCATAGCTTCTATAAACATATATACATATGCTGGTGATGATCCAGCCACTGCAACAAATCCATCAAAATATTTTTCTTCTAATTCAACACATTCTCCAAAGCTTTCAAACATTTTTATACAATATGCAAGCTCTTCTTTACTTACATTTTCATTTGGACATACAGCTGACATTGCTTCTCCTACAAACGCTGGAGTATTTGGCATAGTTCTAATTATCTTTGCATCATCTCCAAGCCATTCTTCCATATTATTTATTGTGATTCCAGCAGCTATAGTGATAATTAACTTATCTTCTGTTAATTCACCTTCTATTTCTTCAACTATTTGCTTATACATATTAGGCTTAACAGCTAAAATTACTGTTTTAGCTTCTCTCGCAACCATTTTACTATCAAAAGTTGTTAAAACATTAAATTCATCTTTTAACCTTTTTGAAGAAGATTCTGTTTTAGTAGAAACTATAATCTCATCTGCATTAACAAAACCTGATTTAATTAATCCGCCGAGAATTGCACTTCCCATGTTTCCACAGCCTATAAAACCTATTTTTTTACTCATTTTTATGCCCCCATTTTTAATTTATTTGTTACAAATTGATTTTTTATGCTTTTATATAAAGATTTAAAATTAAATCCAGCACAATCATAGGATAGCTTGTTTTAATTCCTCATAAACTATAAATAAGATGAAGGGAGGAATTTATATGAACAATGTTTCTTTGATTTATAATAATTCCATATTAGACATAGACAATTTCATAGATTCTATATTACACAAGAATGATTCTATATCTAATCTTCCTATATGTGAGATTACTGAAAAACCTTTATTTTTTTTTATAACTATAAAAAATTTTTATACACATAAACATAATTTCGAATTATTTTATAAAAATAAATTTTTAATCTTAAGAATAAAATCTAAAGATAATACAAAAACTATTTTCACTAGAATATTTTATTTAGATAATATTGATATTAAAGAAATATCTCATATTTATCATAATAATACTGCTAAATTAAAAATTTTAAAACTACCTAATATTTCATGATAGTAATATTTTTTATAAAGACTTTATTGTAAATAGCATATTCTTTATATATATAATTTTAGATATAAGAAATATCTACTATAAATATTTCTTATATCTAACCTTAATAACTTTAACTATTCTTTATGTATGACATCTAAATTACCGAACTTACTATATTGACCAAGCCACGCCATTTTTACAGTTCCAACTGGACCATTTCTCTGTTTAGCTATTATGCATTCACCAATGTTTTTATCTTCAGTTTCCTTATTGTAATACTCATCTCTATAGAGGAACATAACTAAGTCAGCATCCTGCTCTATAGATCCAGATTCTCTTAAGTCAGATAACATTGGTCTGTGATCCGCTCTCTGCTCTGGAGCTCTTGATAACTGAGATAGTGCTATTACTGGGCATTCCATTTCCTTTGCCAAGGCTTTTATAGATCTAGAAATCTCTGATACTTCTTGTTGTCTATTGTCTGTTCCACTTCCACCAGACATAAGTTGTAAATAGTCTATAACTATTAAATCTATTCCATATTCAAGCTTTAATCTTCTACACTTAGATCTCATTTCCATTACAGTTACACCAGCAGTATCATCAATATAAACCTTTGCCTTTGAAAGCGGCCCTGTCGCTCTGGCTATATTTTCCCAGTCGCTATCTTCTAATGCACCAGTTCTAAGCTTTAACATATCTACATTTGCTTCTGAACAAAGGAGCTTATATGCAAGCTGTTCCTTAGACATTTCCAGTGAGAATATAACAACACTCTTATGTTCCCTAAGAGCTGCATGTTCAGCAATATTAAGTGCAAATGTTGTTTTTCCCATAGAAGGTCTTGCAGCTATTAATATCATATCCCCTGATTGAAATCCTGAGGTCATTGAATCTAAGTCTGTAAAACCAGAACCAACGCCTGTGATTTCTCCCTTATTATTAAATAACTTTTCTATTTGAAGAAATCCTCTTTCTAAAACATCACTTAAAGGTTCAAAATCCTTTGATGTTCTATTCTCTGCTATATTAAAAATTTTCTTTTCAGCTATATCAACTACACTTTCAACTTTATCCTGTTTATTGTAACTTTCTTCAATAATTGTAGTTGATGCCTTAATCAATTTTCTTAAAGTAGACTTATCACTTACTATCTTTATGTACGCACTTAAATTTGCTGTTGTTGGAACAGATGCACTAAGTTCTGTTATATATGTTACTCCACCAGCTCTTTCAAGCATATTAGTGCTTTTTAGATATTCTAAGAGCGTTACTAGATCAACTGCCATATCATTTCTAAACATCTCTAATATTGCCTTATATATTGCCTTATGGCCATCCCTATAAAAGTCTTCTTCTTCTAAACTTTCCATTACTTTAGCAATAGAATTTTTATCTATAATCATAGAACCTATAACGGACTGTTCCGCTTCTATGCTTTGAGGTAAACTTCTCATTGCTGGATTCTCCACAATATTTTCCTCCTTCCTTATTTATTTTAATCTAAATAAGCTTCCCTCTAACAAAAGGAAGCCTATTTAATTTAGTTAAAAGCAATTTCCATTAATTCATTTATAGATTCAATAGCCTTTACTTCTATTCCACTATTATTTACTGGTATCTCTTTTTCATTATCTTTCGGAATTAATACTAAATTTATTCCCATTCTCTTAGCTCCATAAATCTTTTCGAATATGCCACCTACAGGCTTTATCTTACCTTGAAGTGATATTTCTCCTGTAACAGCTATATCCTGTCTTATAGGCTTCTTTAATAATGAACTTATTATACAAAGAGTAATTGCAGCCCCTGCTGAAGGTCCATCAATTTTTCCTCCGCCAATTACATTAACATGGATATCATAATCTTTAATGTCTTTATCTGTTATATTTCTTATAACAGATGCTGCATTATATACGGAATCTTTAGCCATAGATCCAGCAGTATCATTAAACCTAACAGTTCCTGCACCTTTTTTCTTTGCAGGGAATACAGCGCTTTCTATGCTTATTGTTGATCCTAAGAATCCGCTTACTCCTAATCCATATATATTTCCTATTTCTCTTTTATCTAAATCATCTAATCTTTCAAACGGAATATATCTTCCAATTGATATTACTTCATCTAAATCAGATAATTTTATCTCAATATTATTAACATTTTCTTTATTTGAATAAAGAGCATATCCGTAGGTATCTGTTAATATATTTACAGCTTTTCTACCTTCAAATGTATAGTTGCTTATCTTTTTTGCAACTCCATCTTCTAATATAACATTAAGTTTTTTTGCTGCATCTTCAACAATATTAACTATATCATCTGAAGAAAGCGGCTCAAAATATACTTCTGTACATCTTGATCTTAAAGCTGGATTAATTTCACTCGGACTTTTAGTTGTAGCTCCAATAAGAACAAAATCCGCTGGTGCACCATTATCAAATAAGTATTTTATATACTTTGGAGTCATTTCATCATCTGGATCATAATAAGAAGATGAAAATTCTACTCTCTTATCTTCTAAAACCTTTAAAAGTTTATTTTGAAGCATAGAGTCTAATTCTCCTATTTCATCTATAAAAAGTATTCCTCCATGTGCTTCTGTCACTAACCCAGTCTTAGGTTCAGGTATTCCTGTCTCTGCTAAATCTCTTTTACTACCTTGATATATTGGATCATGTACAGATCCTAAAAGTGGATTTGTTATTTCTCTTGGATCCCATCTTAATGTAGTACCATCTACTTCAACAAACTTAGATTCTTCATCAAATGGAGTAAAATCTAATTTTTTCACTTCTTCAAGAGCTATCCTTGCAGCAGTAGTTTTTCCTACACCAGGAGGTCCATATAAAATAATATGCTGTGGATACGGAGACGATAATTTAGATATTAAGGATCTTATAGCTCGTTCCTGTCCTACCACTTCATCGAATGTTTTTGGTCTTAAAAAACTCATTATATTTTTACTTGTAACTTTACTATCAAGCTTAATTAAGTTTTCTAATTTACCAAGAGTTTTCTTATTTTCTGCACCTTTTTGTTTATTAATAACTGATAGTCTTACTTCATCTATATATTTATCTTGCTTTTCCATAATAGATTGCTCTACTTGAGCTTCTATCTTATTTTGTACATATCTTTTTGCTAATTCATTAGAAACTAGCTCTACAGTTCTATCTAATACTTTCTGTAATTCATCTTCTTTTGGAACTATTTTCAAATCTTGGCCTTCTGCTAAAATAGTATTTATTGCATAAAGTCTTTCTGCCAAACTTGAGGATTGTATATACTTTTCCAACTTAAATCTTATAGTTCTAGCCCTAAAAGCACCTTTATCAAGGATATTCTTAGTTATAGCATAAATAGCATCGATTTGTGATTCTAAAGATAGATTAGACGAGATAACATCCTTTAATAAATTAGCTTCTTTTTTTGAATCCAAAATTTATTCCTCCTATTCTTGTGGAACAATAACAACCTTCATTTTAGTACTAACCTCTGGATATAGTTTAATTTCAATATCATATCCTCCAGCTAATTTTATTGTATCCATTACAATCTTCTTTTTATCAATTTCAATTTTATATTGTGTTTTTATTAATTCAGCAACATCTTTACTTGTAATAGCTCCAAATAGCTTTCCATTCTCACCAGTTTTAGCTTTTATAGTTATTTCTTTTCCTTTTAATTCACCAGCTAGCTTTTGTGCTGCTTCTATCTCTGCTAGTTTTTGCTTTCTATCATTTTCTTTTTTATTATTTAATATGTGTAAATTAGATTCTGTAGCTTCTTGTGCTAGCTTTTTAGGAAATAAAAAGTTTCTTGCATATCCATCTGATGCTTCTATAACATCACCTTTTTTACCAATCTTTTTAACATCTTGTAATAAAATAACCTTCATATTTATTCACCTATCCTTAAGTATTTTTGTATTGATTCTTCTAATTGATTTATAACTTCATTTACAGACATATTTTCAACTTTAGCTCCTGCAATGTTCATATGACCACCACCACCTAATGCTTCTAATACAATCTGAACATTTATATCACCAAGAGAACGTCCACTAATATATATATCTTCGTTCACCTTACCTATAACAAAGCTTACACATATTCCTGATATATTGAGTAATTCATCTGCTGCTTTTGCTATTATAACAGTATCAATGTTAGGAGGTGCAACAGCAATAGCTATATTATCTTTAACCTCTGCATCCTTTATTGTTTCTGCAATTAATAAGTAATCATCTAAATCATCAGTAAACATCTTTTTAATTTCAATCATATCAGCTCCCAATGATTTTAAAAATGACGCAGCCTCAAATGTTCTGACACCTGTTTTGAAGGAGAATCCCTTTGTATCCATATATATTCCTGCAAGAAGTCCTTCTGCCTCTAATCTAGTCAATTTAGGCTTTTCAACCATATACTGAATTATTTCTGTTATCATTTCTGAAGTTGATGATGCGTAAACTTCAATGTAATTTAATATATCGTGTTCAATCATATCAGGGCTTCTTCTATGATGATCTATGATCACCTTTCGATTAGCTTTCTCAACTAAAGATAAATCTAAAATATAGCTTTTATTATGAACATCTAAAATTATAACCAAAGTTCTGTCATCCATATTATTCTTTGCTTCTTCAGATGATATAAACAATTCATTATATTTCTCTTGATTAGCTAATTTATTCAAATAATATTCTATTGCGTTTATATCCCTATTTAATATTATATTACAACTTTTACCCATTTGCTTTATAATACTTGCGAGTCCAATAGAAGCACCGAAGCAATCCATGTCTGGATTCTTATGACCTATTATATATATTTTACTGCTTTCATATATTAATTCACTTAGAGCTCTAGCTATAACTCGTGTCTTAACTTTAGTTCGTTTTTCTAACTCTTTGCTATTTCCTCCAAAGAATTTTATATCATTTTTATTTTTAACAACCGCCTGATCTCCGCCTCTACCTAATGCTAATTCTTTTGCTATATTTGCATTATTATAGTTTTCTTGAGGAGACATTCCACCTTTTCCTACACCTATACTAAGAGTAATTTCAAGCTTATTACCTTTATCTATCTTAGAAATATCATCTATAATTTTAAATTTCTGTGTTATCTCATCTTCTATATATTTATCTTGAATAGATAATACATACTTATTTGTATCATATTTTTTTATCATTGCTTTTAAATTATTTGCATATGAATTTATATTTCTTTCAATTTCCGCAACTAATAAAGGCCTATTATTTTCATCAGTATTATCTAGAGCCTCTGAAAAGTTATCTACTTCAATTAACATAACACTTTCTTGGGTAGTTTCATAATCTATAAGCTTAGTAATATCATTAAATGATAACAAGTATAAGTTTTTTTCTTGCATTGTAACTTGCGTAAAATATACATCATATAGCTTATCATTAATTTCTAATCTCTGATGTAATTTATCTTCACCATTTATTATTTTTTCAAGATTTAATCCTCTAGCTATACTCAATATGTTACTATCTTTTAATTCATCCTTTGATTTAAGAGAATTAAATATATTGTTATTCCATATTATTTTTCCCGTATTATTTATTATTGCTAACGGATAAATAAATTGAAGTACATTTTCAGATAATCCATTGTCTATGCTTTTTACAAACTTCTGCAAATCATTTTCTTTCTTCCAAAAATAATTTAGCTGATAAAAATTATCCACTAAATATATAATAAAAACAATTATGCCTAACCCAAAATAATTTTTTGTAAATAATATAATTGAACTTATTATTAATAATCCAGGTTTAAGCATACGTTTAAGTATAGCATTATTATTCATAAAAAGCCTCCTAAAATATATTTAGTTTAATCTATTCTGTTATTTATATACTTTTTTAATTTACTTAGACTTTTACTTTCTTTTTCAACTTGATCTTCTGCTTTTATACCCAAATCTAGCTTTGACTTCATTATATTATCTACTTCTTTAAATGAATATCCAAGTTTTTCACCTAAAACATATAAAATGATTATAGCTCCAGATATACATTCTAATATGGCATCTTGTGCTACGTTGCTTCCTTTAGTTAAAAGCCTGAAAAATTCTCCTATGATACAGATAAGTTGTGCTTTCAACTCTTCTATTATTTTAATATTGGTCATTATATTAAAACTCTCTTTTTTCATAACCAATCTCCTCTCACCCCAAACCCTGTATTCTTATTTTAAATTTTTTTTATACTTATTGCAATATTTTATGAATATTTTTCTAATATTTCCCATATATTTATTGTTTTATGTACTAAAAAACCCCTGATTTCTCAGGGGCTGTATTATTACTCTTATTCTGTTGTGAATGGTAATAATGCTATGTTTCTAGCTCTCTTAATTGAACTAGTTAATTCTCTTTGATGCTTAGCACATGTTCCAGAAATTCTTCTTGGTAAAATCTTACCTCTTTCTGTAACATATTTTCTTAATTTATTGATATCTTTGTAATCAATAAATTCAGATTTATCTGAACAAAAAGCACAAACTTTCTTTCTTGATCTTCTCATTCTTCCGTTTGGTCTTCTGCCGTTATTTTCTTCTCTGCTCATTTTCTTACCTCCTCACCTAAAATTATTAGAAAGGCATATCTCCATCATCAACCGGTGTGATATCCTCATCAAAATTAGCACCACTAAATGGATCATTCATTGGCGCTGAATATTCATTACTTTCGCCAAAGGTATTTCCAGAAGCATTGTTTCCTTTGCCTCCTAAGAATTGTACACCACCAAATGCATCTGCAACAACTTCTGTTACATATCTTTTAGTACCGTCTTTAGCATCATATGATCTAGTCTGAATTCTACCACTTATTGCAGCTTGACTTCCCTTGCTTAAATAATTGGCAGCACTCTCAGCTTGTTTTCCCCATATAACTACAGGTATAAAATCTGCTTCTCTTTGACCAGTCTTAGTGTTATATCTATCAACTGCTAATGTTAAGGTTGTTACTGCACTTCCAGTACCTGGAGTAAATCTAAGTTCTGGATCTTTTGTTAATCTACCGATTAAAACTACTTTGTTCATTACAAAACACCACCTTATGCTTGCTCATTAACTATGATATGTCTGATAACACCATCAGTGATTCTGAATATTCTATCTAATTCTCTTGGTAATTCAGTTCCAGCAGTAAAGTTGATTAAAGTATAGTAACCTTCGCTTACTTTAGATATTTCATAAGCAAGTTTTCTCTTACCCCAGAAATCAACGTTTTCTACAGTTCCTCCACCATTTTCAATAACACCCTTAAACTTTTCGATGTTGGCTTTAACAGTTTCTTCATCGAATGATGGGTTTAATATGAATATAGTTTCGTATTTTCTCATCATTTTCACCTCCTCCCCTCGGACTAACGGCTGTACTTTGTACAGCAGGGATTACAATTAAATATTCTATCATTCAATTCAAAATATTTCAAGTATTTTCTTTAACTTTCTGCAACAGCTACTATTTTTTTTGCATCTTTTTGAAATTTTCGTCTTGGAATCATAACTATTCTTCCACATCCAACACATTTTATCTTTATATCAGCACCAATTCTTATTATTTCAAAATTATTTGTTCCACATGGATGAGTTTTTTTCATTTCAACTATATCTCCAAGATTAAAGTTTTCTACCATCTATTTATCCATCCTTTCTTCATTCTAAAAATTTGTATTGATCATATTAGTAGGAAACGGTATTTCAATATTATTCTTATCTAATGTAACTTTTATTAGCTTTCTAAGTTCTCTTTCCATATCCCACTGTCTTAATGGCTTTGCCTTTCCTAGTACCCTTATTGTAACGCCTGATGCTCCTAATGCTACGACTCCCAAAACATTTATAGGTTCCTTTATGTCTTTTTCATTTTCTTTTTTAAATTCTTCACATGTTTTTTCTATAACACTAATTGCATTATCAATATCTTCTTTATATGCTATATTTACATCAACTATAAAGCTGCTATCGCTTCTAGAGTGATTAGTCACCTCTAATATGGATCCATTAGTTATACAATGAATATCACCATTAAAATCTTTTATTATTGTAGTTCTAATACCTATACTGCTAACTATTCCACTAAAATTTCCTATTGTTATATAATCCCCAACTCCAAACTGATTTTCAAATAAAATAAAGAATCCATTTATTAAATCTTTTATTAAACTTTGAGCTCCAAGACCTAAAGCTACTCCTCCAATACTTGCAAATGTGATAGATATTCCGCCAAATATAATCGAGGCCATAGCCGTTATTCCAATAAAATAGACAGAATACTTTAATACACTTTTCATGACTTCACCTAGCGTTTTTGCACGTTGTGAATCCATTGATAATCTTCCATCACTTTTTATTTGATTATCTACAAACTTTTTTATTATATAGTTTCCTATTTTTATTGATATAAACATCAAGAAAACTAAAAATAAAATTTTTAATCCCTTATTTACGAATACCTCTAGTTCTCCTACACTTATAGATATTCTTCCAAAGTTTAATTCTGTATTATCTGATAATATGTGAACTAAATAATTTATATTCAACTATACTCTCCCTTCATTAATTGCTTTCTACATATTCTCCACTCTTTCTTAAATATATATTCTTATATTCAAATAGGTTGTCATTCTTAATTAATTTTATTTCTTCTTCATCATCTATTCTTACACAAATTCCGCAACTCATTGTTATCGTTGTTGGTGTAGGCATTATCCTAAATTTAAAATTCAATTCATTTAATTTTTTTTCTGCACTCATTGCATCATGTGTATTTTTAAAAACTACTATATAGTAATCCATTTTAACACCTCTTTTAATATTATATATAAATATTTCTCATATTTATTATAAATAATATCATTATTTATAGACAATATAAATACTAATATACTTAAATTATAGCATCCTAATTTCATATTTATATATACAACTTAGCTTTAAGGATATTAATTTTGAAATATAAACCCATGGTAATATTTAATATAAAATATCTTCTAGTTATAATGATTATTAATTTTCAAGAATACCTATTCTTATATTCTTATAAATATGTATTTCCATAAATACGTATTTATATAAATAAGTATTCTGTATAATCATCATTTGAGTGTTTTTATTATTAGTGATACAATAATCATTAATATTTTATTTTTAGAGGTGTAACATGGAAGTTTATTTAGACAACGCTGCAACTACTTTTCCTAAGCCCAAACAAGTATTAGATGGAATTTATAATTACATGTTAAACATAGGTGGTAGTGCTGGAAGAGGAAATTATAGTAATTCGCTTGAAAGTAATAGATATTTATATAATACACGAGAAATTATTTGTAATTTTTTTGGATTTGATTCACCTAGTAATGTTATTTTTACGAATAATGTAACTACTTCACTAAACATCCTAATAAAAGGAGTTCTCTCATCTGGAGATCATGTAATAACATCATCTATGGAACATAATTCTGTGATACGTCCAATTTTTTCATTTAAAGATTCCATAGGTATTGATATTGATATTGTAGACGCTGATTCTAAAGGGTTCATTAATATAAATGATATAGAGAGTAAGATAACATCTAAAACAAAACTTATAGTAATAACACAAGCATCTAATGTTACTGGCTCAATACAAAATTTATATTCAATAGGTGCATTATGTGAAAAATATAATATATTATTTTTAGTTGATTCTTCTCAAGGTGCTGGTGTTCTACAAATCAATATGAAATCTATAAAAGCTAATGCCATTGCATTCACTGGTCATAAAAGTCTCTTAGGTCCTCAAGGAATTGGTGGATTTATATTAGATGAAAAGTATAATACTGCATGTAAATCTCTATTAGAGGGTGGAACAGGAAGCTTATCTTATTCATTAAAACAACCAGATTTCTTGCCTGATAAATTTGAATGCGGTACACATAACATGCCTGGTATTGTTGGATTATATGAATCAATATCTTATATAAATTCTATTGGATTAAATAATATATATGAACATAATCATAACTTAATAAAGTATTTATTAAATGGATTACTAAATATAAGTAATGTGATTGTATACGGTGATTTGACTGGAAAAAATATAACTACATGCATATCAATTAATATGAAGTCCATGGATCCTTCAGAAGTTAGTTACTACTTAGAAACAAATGGAATAAAGACAAGAAGTGGTCTTCATTGTTCACCACTAGCACATAAAACTATTGGAACTTATCCAAACGGCACTGTAAGATTAAGTATCAGCCATTTTTCTACTAAAGAAGATTTAGATTATGTGCTTTATCATTTAAATAAATTATCTAAAACCAATATATATTTATAGTTTGAATAAAACCTCCTTTATTGGAAATAACTCTAATAAGGAGGTTTACTTATGGTTGAAAATTTTTCAGTTGATTCGTCTGAACCATTAGCATATATAAAAATATGCAATTATCTTTTTTCAGAACTACAACCTATCATTTTAGAAAACAGACCAATAATTTTCGTCTGCATCGGCACTGATAGGTCAACTGGTGATTCTTTAGGTCCATTAATAGGATATAAATTAAAATATTTATGTAAAGGTAAAATTCATATATATGGTTCTTTAGAAAATCCTATTCATGCTAAGAATTTATCTGATGTTCTAAATAAAATAAATTTAGCATTTAAAAATCCCTATATAATAGCTATAGATTCTTGCTTAGGTAAAATAAATAATATAGGAAAAATATATATTAGTAAAAGATCTCTAACCCCCGGTTTAGCATTAAATAAAGATCTTCCTCCAGTAGGTAATATGAGCATTCTTGGTATAGTTAATATATCTGGTAATTTTGAATTTCTAGTTCTCCAAAATACTAGATTATATATGGTAATGCAATTAGCTGATATTATTTCTAAAGGAATTTATCATTTTTCATTAAAATATAACAAAGTATATTCTTATGACAATTTAAAAGATATATAATTTAGTAATAATTTTATAAAAATGTTTCACGTGAAACAAAAATGGTACTTCTAAATATTTTCCATTTAGAAGTACCATTAACATTCTTATTCATTTATATCCGTTTCTTTTTTTATAGCTTCATTTAATACATATAATTCTTCTTCAGAAAGATCATATCTTGAAATTCCTTTATCAACAGGCTTAGCATAAGTAGTACTATCTTGGCGTCCATAAATTCCTGTAAGAATTATACCATCATTCTTATTATCTAATAATGCTATAGAAAAGCTCAAATCACTACCTACATTTTCAAAAGCTTTATATCTAACTATAGATACCTTTTGAATACATTGTTGAATCTTTTTGTCTAGCTTCTTACACTCTTCTAATGCATCCTCTGCTATTTTCTTATTATCTTCTATACTATCAATTTTTTCAACTAGCATTTCTTCTAGATTTTTGCTACTAGTTCCCTTCATTAATCTTCTATACTTAGATTCAAGCTTATTTATATCCTTAATTAAAACTATTACTATTATAAATAATAATAGTATTATTATCACCAACATGCTCAATATATATGGTGATAATTCATTTATTTTGCCAATTAAAGCCTCCAACTTTTGTCATTCCTTTCATAATTGTTTCACGTGAAACATCATAGATTAAGTATATCTAAGATTCTTTGTAAATCATCTTCAGAATAGTACTCTATCTCTATCTTACCTTTATTATTTTTGTTTGATAAATTTACCTTTGTGCCAAAATGTTCTTGTAATTGATTCCTTATATTTTTGTAATACGGATTTAAATCTTTTTTATTAATATTTCTTTCTTTATGTAAATTAATATTCTTTATTAATTTTTCTAATTCCCTAACTGATAACTTTTCATCAATTACTTTTTGAGCCAGCTCATATTGCAAGTCGTTTTTTTCTACTGAAAGTAATGCCCTTCCATGTCCCTCTGATATAATACCGTCGATAACGTATTGCTGAACTCTTTTATCTAAATTAATTAATCTTATTGTATTCGCAATAACAACTCTTGACTTACCTATTCTTTTACTTAACTCTTCTTGAGTTATCTTGAATTCATTTAACAATTTTTTATAAGCTAAAGCTTCTTCAATGGGATTTAAGTCTTCTCTCTGAATATTCTCTATTAAGGAAATTTCTAAGACATCCTTTTCGCTTAATTCCATTATTATTGATGGTAGTTCTTTTAACCCAGCCATCTTTGCAGCTCTCCATCTTCTTTCCCCTGCAACAATTATGTAATTTTCATCCTTATCTTTCCTTAAAATAAGAGGTTGAATTATTCCATGCGTTTTAATAGATTCAGCTAACTCAGCTATTTTTTCATAATCAAAATTTTTTCTAGGTTGATTTGAATCATACTTAATGTTATTAATTGGTATAAGTATTCTATTATCATTATCTTTATCCTGTTCCATATCCTCTGGAATAAGAGCACTTAATCCTTTTCCTAAGCCAAATTTTTTTCCCATATCAATTCCATCCTTACTGCCTATTTAAAAATTCTTTAGTTAATTCAATATATGCTTCTGCACCTTTACATTTTTCATCATATAACATAATAGGCAATCCAAAGCTTGGTGCCTCTGCTAATCTTATATTTCTCGCAATTTTAGTTTTATATACTTTGTCTTTAAAATATCCTTGAACTTCTTTAAGAACCTCATTACTTAGATTAGTTCTATAATCATACATAGTCATAACTACTCCCTCTATCTCTAAGTTCTTATTTAAAGACTTTTTAACTAATTGAACAGTATTTATAAGTTGGCTAACCCCCTCTAATGCATAGAATTCACACTGCATTGGAATTAATACTGAATCAGCACAAGTTAATGCATTAATAGTTAATACTCCTAATGAAGGTGGGCAATCAATAAAAACAAAATCATATTCTTCTTTAACTTCTTCTAATTTTCTCTTCATAATAGTTTCTCTATCAGGTATTGATGTAATTTCCACTTCTGCACCTGCTAATTCTATAGTAGACGGTAAAATTGATAAGTTTTGAACCAACTCACTCTTTATTGTACTTTCTTTAACACTCGCTTCTGATGTTAATACATCATATATAGATACATCTAAATTATATTTATCTAAACCTAAGCCGCTAGTTGTATTACCTTGAGGATCAATGTCTACAGTTAATACTTTATAACCTTCCATTGCTAAATAAGCACTTAAATTTATCGTAGTAGTAGTTTTACCTACACCACCTTTTTGATTAAAAACACAAATTATCTTCATAGTTATAGCCCAAAAAGAGCCTCCCCCCTTCCCATAATAATATTATATATTTTTTTATAATATTATAAAAGAATTAAGTTTAAAAAAACTTAATTCTTCTATCAATAAATATATTAAACTCTATAAACTTTATTATATCACTATTTTTTTATCTTTGGGATTTTAACAGTTACTTCAATAAAGTCATCTTCTTCTTTACATCCATATTCAGCTGGAATATCAAATTTATTTAATACTTGCTTAATTGTATTAACATATAATTTAGCTGGAAGTACTCCTCTTATATTTCTTTTATTATTATTTTTTAATTCTTTCCCTGCTAATTTCAATAATTCTTTATTAATAAGCTCTTCTGTTTTCTTAACATTTAATCCACTAGAAATAATTTTTTGAACTATCTTTAATTGAAGCTTTTCATCTGGTACTGTTAATAATGCTCTTGCATGTCTTTCAGTTAGATTATTAGTTAAACACAACTCTCTTACTTCTTTATTTAATTTTAATAATCTCAACTTATTTGCTATAGTAGATTGTTTTTTACCAATTCTTTTTGCAACTTCATCTTGCGTAAAATTATGTTCATTAATCAAATTATAATAAGCTTCAGCTTCTTCTATATAGTTTAAATCCTCTCTTTGCAAATTCTCTAATAAAGCAATCTCTGCTGATTCAGTATCTGTAATATCAATTATGTTACACGGAACAGTTTTTAAATTTGCCAACTTAGCTGCTCTAAGTCTTCTTTCTCCTGCAACTAATTCATATATTTCCCCTCTCATTCTTACAGTTAGAGGTTGAATTATTCCATGCTCCAGAATAGATTGCGATAATTCCTCTATAGCTTGCTCATTGAAATATTTACGTGGTTGATAAATATTAGGTATAACTTTATCTATGTCAATCTGTGTTATTTGATTATTCATACGTTCAACCCATCTCCCATTGTTTAATAAAATTTAGCAACATCCCCTATATTTATTCTATAATCATCTCATTTTTCCTTTAATTTTAATATATAGTTATATCCTTACTTAATAGGGTTTTTAGATATTGTTCCAGCTTTTCTTGGATATGTCTTAGCACACTCTTTAATTTTTTTTACTACAACTAAATTATGTCTTAAATCAGTATCCTCTATTTTTACTTCACATATCTGTTCTAATTCTCCGCCAAGAGTTTTAATTGCTACATCACTTTCTTCAATTTCTTGATCTACTGCTGGGCCTTTTAATGCTATAAATTTTCCTCCAACTTTAACATAAGGTAAACAATATTCAGATAAAACACTCATATTTGCCACAGCTCTCGAAGTTGCTATATCAAACTTTTCTCTTAACTTCTTATTTCTAGCACCATCTTCAGCTCTAGAATGAATAGTTTTTATATTTTTTAATCCTAATTTACTAATAACAATATCTAAGAATTTAATTCTCTTATTAAGTGAATCTAATAATGTTACATTTATGTTAGGATTCATTATTGCTATTGGAATTCCTGGGAACCCTGCTCCAGTTCCTACATCAATCATATTAACATTCTTTTTAAATTCATCTCTTTTAAAAGCCTTTATTGAATCTATAAAATGTTTTTTTATAATTTCTTCATCTTCTAATATAGCTGTTAAATTTATTTTTTCATTCCATTCCTGAAGCAATCTCATGTATGTAATGAATTGATCATATTGCTCAGTAGTTAATTCAAGTCCAACATCTTCAGCCGCCTTAGCCATTAAATCATAAAATTCCATAATTTACTCCTCTCATAACGGTTAAGATTTTTTATTATACTGATGTTCTAAATATATAAGTAAAACTGATATATCAGCTGGAGATACACCTGAAATACGTGATGCCTGCCCTATACTTAGTGGTCTAATATCATTAAGTTTTTGAACTGCCTCTTTTCTAAGACCACTGACATCATTATAATCTATATCCTTAGGAAGCATTTTCTTTTCGAATTTTTTAAATTGCTCTACTTGCTCTAATTGACTTTGTATATATCCTTCATATTTAGTTAATATGTTAATTTGCTCGACAACATCATCAGATAATGCTGGTCTATCTGGATCTAATATTGCTAATGCATTATAGTCTAATTCTGGTCTTTGTAATAATTCATATAGACTTACAGCTTTCTTTAATTCTGAAGAATTTAAAGAGCTTAAAAATTCATTCACTTCATTTTTATTAGTTATTTTTAATTTTTTTATTCTGTCTAATTCATTATTTATATTTTCTTTTCTTTGCAAATATCGTTGATATCTTTCTTCTGTTACTAATCCAACTTTATATCCTAGATCTGTCAATCTTAAATCTGCATTATCTTGTCTTAATAATAATCTATATTCTGATCTAGATGTCATCATTCTATATGGTTCATTTGTTCCCTTAGTAACAAGATCATCTATAAGGACTCCTATGTATGCATCTGAACGTGTTAATATAAGAGGTTCTTTTGCTTGTATCTTTAATGCAGCATTTATTCCAGCTACTAGCCCCTGTGCACCAGCTTCTTCATAACCTGAGCTTCCATTAAGTTGACCAGCTCCATACAAGCCTTCTATATCCTTAAATTCTAATGTAGGTTTTAATTGAGTTGGATCTATACAATCATATTCTATTGCATAAGCAGTTCTCATCATTTCTACGTTTTCTAAACCTGGTAGCGTTCTAAGCATCTTTATTTGAACTTCTTCTGGAAGTGATGAAGAAAAACCACCAACATACATTTCTAATGTATTATTTCCCTCTGGCTCTATAAATATTTGATGTTGAGGTCTATCCGGAAATCTCATAACCTTATCTTCTATAGATGGACAATATCTAGGTCCAACGCCTTTAATACTTCCATTATATATTGGAGATCTTCCTATATTTTCTTTAATTATGTTATGAGTTTCTTCAGTAGTATAAGTTAAATAACAAGCTACTTGGTCTTTTTCTAATTTATCACTCATAAATGAAAACGGAACTATCTTTTCGTCTCCATTTTGTTCAATCATTTTTGAGAAGTCTACAGATCTTCTATTTATTCGTGCAGGTGTTCCTGTCTTAAACCTTCTAAGAGAAATTCCTAAATCTAATAATGATTGAGATAAATCATTTGCTGGGAATAATCCATTAGGTCCCCCACTATAAGAAACTTCACCAATTATTATTTTCCCTTTTAAATAAGTTCCTGTAGCTAAAATAACAGCTTTACATGAAAACTTTGCCCCATTTTTAGTGATTACACCTACAACTTTATTATTTTCAACAATAAGTTCAGTTACTTCTATCTGTCTTATTTGAAGGTTTTCTTGTTCTTCTAAAACCCTCTTCATTCTAAATTGATAATCTTTTTTATCAGCCTGTGCTCTTAACGAATGTACTGCTGGTCCTTTAGATGTATTTAACATTCTTGATTGTATGAAAGTATTATCAATGTTTACTCCCATTTCTCCGCCCAGCGCATCTATTTCTCTAACCAAATGCCCTTTGGCTGTTCCTCCTATATTAGGATTACAAGGCATTAATGCAATAGAATCTAAATTAATAGTACATACTAAAGTATTAAGTCCCATTCGTGCAGAAGCCAAAGCTGCTTCACACCCAGCATGACCTGCTCCAATGACAACTAAATCAAATTGTCCGCCCGCATAATTTATAGCCATTTTGCTCCTTCCCTACTTTCCTACACAAAATTCACTGAAAATTTTATTTAATAAATCTTCTTCTAGTTCATCACCAGTAATTTCGCCTAATGCTCTCATTCCTGATGTTATATATATAGATATCAGATCTAAAAATTCACTTGACTGTATTTTTTCTAATGCAATAGTACAGTTTTCTAATGCTCTATATAATGCTTGCTTATGTCTAGTATTAGAAATTATTAAACTTTCTGAATCTATTTCTCCATCGAAAAATAGTTCTTTTATTTTATCCTTTAAATTATCTATACCAATTTCATTTTTAGCTGATATTTCTATTATATTTCTTAAATTTCCTATTATATCATCTGATATTTTTCTATTCAAGTCAATTTTATTTAACAATGTTATGTATTTTTTATCCTTAACAGCATCTATTATTAGCTTATCTTCATCATCTACTTCTCTAGATGAATCCATCATTAAAACAACTAAATCTGCTTCTTCTATTTTTTCTTTAGATCTTTCAACACCAATCTTTTCTACAGTATCTTCTGTATCTCTGATCCCTGCAGTATCAATTATTCTAACAGGAATACCATCAATATTTATATATTCTTCAATTATATCTCTAGTAGTACCTGGAATATCAGTAACAATAGCTCTTTTTTCTCTTAAAAGTGCATTAAGTAACGATGACTTTCCTACATTAGGTTTACCTACTATAACCATATTTAATCCATCTCTTATTATCTTACCTTCATCAGCATTTTTCAAAAGTTTCTTTATTCTTTCTATTGTTTTATTTATCCCATCCTTAATTTGAGATAATAAATTATCATCTATTATGTCTTCATCATCTTCTGTAAAATCAACAGCATATTCAATTAAAGCTAATACATTTAATAAATACTTCCTTAGTTCTCCTATCTCTTTAGATAATGAACCCTTACTTTGCATTATTGCAGATTTCATTGATAATTCAGTCTTAGCTCTAATTATATCTATAACAGCTTCTGCTTGACTCAAATCAAGCTTTCCATTTAAAAACGCTCTTTTAGTAAATTCACCTGGCTCTGCTAATCTTGCTCCAGACTTAACTATTTCATTAAGAACCCTATTAGTTGCAACAACGCCCCCATGACAATTTATTTCTACAACATTTTCTCCTGTATAGCTATATGGACCTTTCATGTAACTTAATATTACATCATCCACAATCTCATTATTTTCTGCATTTATTACATTTCCATATCTCATGGTGTAAGTTTTCATATTTTTTATATCTTGTTTATTTTTAGGTCTAAAAATACTACTAGCCATATCTAAAGCATTATTTCCTGAAATTCTTATTATAGATATTCCACCTTCGCCAATTGGTGTAGCAATTGCACAAATAGTATCAAATTCTTTCATTGTATATTGTCCTCCTCTTAAAGAAGTCTTTTATATTATTATACCCATTTAAACTAATATCAATTTTACATAACAAAATTTAATTAGTCAAAAATACAGCACTTATTCTTTTTTATAACTTAAAAAAAGAAAGCCTCTAGGCTTTCTTCTAATTATTAGGTTCTATAACAATCCTTCTAAACGGCTCTTCACCTTCACTATATGTATTAACTAAATTGTTATCTTGAAGAGCAAAATGAATTATTCTTCTTTCATAAGGATTCATAGGCTCTAATTTTAGTGTTTTTCTTGTTTTTATAACTCTATTAGCTGATTTTATAGCCACACCTTTAAGAGTTTCTTCTCTTTTGCTTCGGTAATTTTCAGTATCAAGTATAACCTTCTTATGAGGAATATCATGTGACTTATTAACTACTAGTGATAACAAATATTGGATTGAATCTAATGTCTCGCCTCTATATCCAATTATTAATCCCATCTTCTTGCCATAAAGATTAATATTTATAGCATCATCTTTTTCTGTAATAGATATTTCTGCTGTTAATCCCACACATTTAAGTATATTAGCTATAAATTTTCTTGCTTCCTCTATATAATCGTATTTCATTGAAACCCTAATCCTAGCAGGCTTAAATCCAATAACATTGAATAATCCTTTAGCTCCTGGATCTATAATTTCAAAATTAATCTTTTCCTTAGTAGTATTAAGCTCATTCAACGCCTTTTCTAAAGCATCCTCAATATTTTTACCTTCTACTTCAATTGATTTCATATATCAATTCACCACCCTAAGAGTAATAAAAAATTCTTATTATTTTTTCTTTTTTTTCTTTTTAGTACTAGCTAAATTCTTAGGTTCATCAATATTCATTGAAAACTTTTCTTTTTTACTTTCTGATTCATTAACTTGTGTCTTTTTCATTTCTTCCATAGCTGGTCTATAATTCAAGAAATATGTTTGAACAGCTTGAATTGCATTTCCCATAATCCAGTATAAAACTAATATTGATTTAAATTTTATAGACATGAATCCCATCATTCCGGCCATAACAAAATTCATAGTTCTCATATCCATTCCACCTTCCGCTGGACTTGGTTGAGCTTTTGTCATTAAATATGATGGTAGATAAGTTGTTAATGCTGCTAACACAGGTAATATAAACAATTGGTCTGGTCCACCTAAACTTTTAAGCCATAAAAACGGAACTCCATCTAAATCGTTTATCCCCATAAAAACCCAATATAAAGCCATTAATATTGGTAATGGTAATAAAGAAGGTAAACATCCACCTGTTAAACTAACATTGTTTTCTTTATATAGTTTCATTACTTCTTCATTCATTTTTTGTGGATCATTTTTATACTTTTCTTGAAGTTTCTTAACTTCTGGCTGAATTTTCTGCATACCTCTTGTTGATTTTGCAGACTTTATATTTAATGGTAATATTAATAGTCTTATTATTAAAGTAAATATAAAAATAGCTAAAACATAAGAAATACCCTTATCAGATATTCCCATTTGTACATGAACAAATTCATACAAATAATTAAATATAGAAGCCAAAAAGTCAACTATCTTTTGAAACATTAATTAAACTCCCTCCTACGCCTTACTTTACCGGATCATATCCACCCTTACAAAAAGGATTACATCTAAGTATTCTGTAAAATGCCATTATTCCACCTTTTAATGCTCCATATTTGTTTATAGCATCAAGAGCATATTGTGAACAGGTTGGCGTAAATCTACAGCACGAAGGTTTTGCTGGTGAAATATATTTCCTATAAAATTTTATTAGACTTATCAATATTTTCTTCATTATTATATAAGCCTGCCTTTTTTAATAAATTTTGCATTGCTTTTTCAACCTCAAAATAGCTTTTATCTTTTAATGGTTTTCTAGCAATAAAAACAAAATCGTATCCTTTTTTTACATTTTCATAGTTTAATCTAAAGCTTTCACTTATTAATCTTTTACATCTACTTCTAACAACACTATTTCCTACTTTTTTACTAACAGATATACCTATTTTGCTATAATAACCCAAATCATTATTCTTATTCCTCTTATTTTTAAGTATATACATAACTAATATATCATTTGCAAAAGATTTTCCTCTTCTGTATAGAGTCATAAATTCAAAATTTTTTTTTAATCTATAAATCATAGATATTCACAAACTCCTTTTTTTCCTGCATTTGCAGAAAAAAGGCCACTTATTGCGGCCCTTAAGCTGTTAATTTTTTTCTTCCTTTTCTTCTTCTGTTTCTAAGAATGTTTCTTCCTGATTGAGTGCTCATTCTTTTTCTGAAACCATGTTCTTTTTTTCTTTGTCTCTTTTTAGGTTGATAAGTCATGAACATTATACATGCACCCCCTTAAAATAATATTTTATAGTCAAAACTATAATATCACGATTTTAAATTTTACCTTTCTATTATATATAGATACTAAAATCCTGTCAAGAAAACAATATTTGTTGATAATTATAAATTGATGACAGTTTTTTTGTGGATAACTTATTGAATAAGTAGTTTTACTTATGTTATGATAAATATACTATTGTGAATAACCTTTTAAATGTAAAACTTATCCACACCTGTTGATAAAATTGTGCATAACTTGTTTGTTTTATTATGAATTATTTATAGAACACCTCTATTATTCAGCAATATACCTTGTTTATAACAAATTTCATAATGTTGTGCATTATTTATAAATATCTGATTTCATAAACATAATTATTAACATGTTAGTATACTTATATACATAATTGTAAATAAATATAATATGTTAATATCTATGTTGATAATATGTACATAATGTATAAATAAAAAATTTTAATTTATTTATTTGGAGGAACATAAATGGATACCGATCTAAATAACCTTTGGGAAAAAACCCTAAATATTATAAAAAGTGAACTAAGTGAAGTTAGCTTTAATACTTGGATAAAAAGCTGTCAACCAATATCGATGTCTAATACTAGCATAAAAATAAGTGTTCCTAACTCATTTACTCAAGACATTTTAAATAAAAGATATAAAGATTTAGTTGCAAATTCAATTAAAGCTGTTTGTTCAAAGTTATATGATATTGAATTTGTAATACTTTCTGATGCTTCTGATAAAGAAAACTCAAAAATAAAATCAGATAAACCAACTAGATCAATTATAGTTAATGATGAAATGTCATCAACACTTAATCCAAAGTACACTTTTAATTCATTTGTTATTGGTAATAGCAATAGATTTGCTCATGCAGCATCATTAGCAGTTGCTGAAGCACCAGCTAAAGCATACAATCCTTTATTTATATATGGAGGTGTTGGACTCGGAAAAACGCACCTTATGCATGCGATAGGACATTATATTTTAGAGAGTAATCCTAATGCAAAGGTTGTTTATGTATCATCTGAAAAATTTACTAATGAATTAATTAATGCCATAAAAGATGATAAAAATGAAGAATTCAGAAGTAAATATAGAAATGTAGATGTTTTATTAATAGATGATATCCAATTTATAGCTGGTAAAGAACGTACACAAGAAGAATTTTTCCATACCTTTAACGCATTACATGATGCAAATAAGCAAATTATTCTATCATCTGATAGGCCACCAAAAGAAATTCCAACACTTGAGGATAGACTTAGATCAAGATTTGAATGGGGATTAATAGCAGATATTCAAGTTCCTGATTTTGAAACTAGAATGGCAATTTTGAAAAAGAAAGCAGATGTTGAAAATTTAAATGTTGCAAATGACGTTATGGGATATATAGCTAGTAAGATAAAATCAAACATAAGAGAACTTGAAGGAGCGTTAATACGAATAATAGCGTATTCGTCTTTAACTAATAGAGAAGTTAGTGTAGATTTAGCTACTGAAGCTTTAAAAGACATAATATCTAAAAAGCAAGGAAAACATGTAACTATAGATGCAATTCAAGACATTGTTGCAAGTTATTATAATCTTCGTATAGAAGATTTGAAATCCCAAAGAAGAACAAGAAGCGTTGCATATCCTAGGCAGATAGCAATGTATCTTAGTAGAAAACTAACGGATATGTCTTTGCCTAAAATAGGAGAAGAATTTGGCGGAAGAGATCATACAACTGTTATACATGCATACGAGAAGATCTCTGAAAATTTGAAGACTGATGACACACTACAACATACTGTAAATAATATAACTAAAAAGCTAACTCAAAATTAATTAACAGCTGTATATAATAACTTTATCATATATTGTGGATAACATAAAAAAGATAATTGAATGTTAATAACTGTGGATAACATAATAAGATTATCAATAAATTATCCACACTATTTTTGCATAAAATTCTGTTGATTTCTCTTAGATTAGAGTACTTATCAACAAATTAACAGCTCCTACTACTATTATTACTAATAAATATCTATATATTTATCTATATATTTTTTTAAATCTTGTTAATAAAATAAGGAGGATAACTCATGATCTTTAAATGTGAAAAACAAAAATTTTTAGAAGGAATTTCTATAGTACAAAAAGCAATAACAGGAAAATCAACAATGCCTATTTTAGAAGGAATTTATATAAAAGCTAATAATTCAGGTTTGACATTAATAGGTTCTGATATGGATGTTAGTATACAAACAGTTGTTGATGCAGATATTATAGAAGAGGGATCTATTGTTATAGATGCTAAAATATTTGGAGAAATAATAAGAAAATTACCTAACTCAACAATAAAAATAGAAACAATAGAAAATCAATTAATTAAAATAACTTGTGAAAAATCAGTATTTGATGTAGTTTATATGAATACTACTGAATATCCAGAATTACCTCAAATAAATGAAAATTTAAAAATATCAGTTAATCAAAATATACTAAAAAACATGATTAAAGGAACATCTTTTGCTATAGCTCAAGACGAAACTAGACCTATACTACAAGGAATCTTATTTGAAGTTAAGAATAAAAATTTAAATTTAGTTGCACTTGATGGATATAGATTGGCAATTAGAAGTGAATTTTTAGATAGCGATATGGATATAGAAGTTGTTATACCAGGAAAAACATTAAATGAAGTGTCTAAAATATTAGAAGATATTGATGACATAGTAGATATTACATTTACCGATAATCATATATTATTTAATTTAGAAAAAACTAAAATAATTTCTAGGTTATTAGAAGGAAAATATATAAATTATACTTCACTTTTACCTCAAGAACACAAATTATTAGTCAATGTTAACAGACAAGAATTACAAAATGCCATTGAGAGAGCTTCACTAATGGCTAAGGATGGTAATACCAATTTAATTAAATTAGACTTCCAACAAGATAATCTAATAATAACTTCGAATTCTCAATTGGGAAAGGTAAGAGAAGAAATAGAAATAAAATTGCAAGGTGAGCAAATAGAAATTGCATTTAATTCTAGATACCTTTTAGATGTGTTGAAGAACATTGAAAGTGATGATGTATTAATGAAAATGACATCTGGAATTACTCCGTGTGTACTTGAAGAAAAAGATAATGAAAATTCTAAATACTTGGTATTACCAGTTAGATTGATGAGATAAGGAGAAAAATATACATAGGTATATTTATGCGTAAAAATGAATGAGGTATCAATTAATACGGAAATTATAAAATTAGATGCATTTTTAAAGTGGGCAGCTATTGTTGGATCAGGAGCAGAGGCAAAATTTTTAATACAAGATGGATTAGTTAGTGTTAATGGGGAAATTTGTACTCAAAGAGGTAAAAAGTTAATAAAAGGTGATGTTGTAAATTTTGATAACATCGATTATAAAATTATATAGTTATAAAAAGTATAATAAAATTTATTATTATATTTATGTTATAATTGTTATAGGTGCATTACATGTATATTAAAAATATAAGTTTAATCAATTATAGAAATTATGAAAGCCTACAGTTAAATTTAAGTAGAAACGTTAATGTTTTTAAAGGTGATAACGCTCAAGGTAAAACAAATATCTTAGAGGCTGTATATTATTGTGCTTTTGCTAAATCACATAGAACATCTAGAGATAAAGAACTCATAAAGTGGAATAACGAGAATGCTTATATAAGTATTCTCGTTGGCAAAAGTAGATTGGATAAAAAAATAGACATAAATATATTGAGAAATGGAAAGAAAGCTATTAAAGTTAATTCAATTAAGGTTAGTAAGATTGATGAGCTATTTGGTAGCTTTAATGTTGTTATGTTTTCTCCAGAGGATTTAAAAGTAATAAAAGAATCTCCAAGCTTGAGACGAAGATTATTAGACATGGAAATATCCCAAATAAATAAAAAATATTATTTTAATTTAGTTCAATATAATAAAGTGTTAAATGAACGTAATACACTATTAAAGAATAGAACCTTAGATAATGAATTTATTGAGGTATATAATTTACAATTAGCCCAATATGCTGATTATATTATAAAAGAACGGTTAAAATATATAGATAAGATAAATTATTATGGTAATGATATACATAATGAGATAACATCGGGAAAAGAAAATATCAATCTTAAATATACTTCAACAATAGGAGAAGTGAATGATATAAAGTCGAATTTTTTGTTGAAGTTAAGAAATAATTTGAATAAGGATAGAGAACGTGGTTTAACTTTGATAGGTCCACATAGAGATGATTTTAATATTTTTATTAATGGAATAGATGTGAAAACATTTGGCTCGCAAGGACAACAAAGAACAGCAATTCTAACCATAAAGTTTTCCTCTTTAAAGATAATTAAAGAAACTACAGGGGAATATCCAGTTTTATTATTGGATGATGTACTTTCAGAACTTGATGGAAATAGAAAAAAATATATATTAAGTACTATCAAAGATATCCAAACTATAATAACCAGTACAGGAATTGAAGATTTAAAAGATTATCTAGATAACAATGGGAAGATTTTCAATGTTTATAATGGAAAAATAATCGATTAAAGGAGGTTTAAAAATGTTTTTACATTTAGGTGAAAATATAGTAATTTCTATAGACAATATAATTGGAATATTCGACTTAGATAGGGCAATGTATGGATCTGATACAATACAATTTTTAAGGCTTGCAGAAGAAGATGGATTTGTTGAAAGAATATCAAATGAAAATCCAAAATCATTTATTTTGGCAGAAGTAGATAATGTGAGTAAGATATATTTATCACCTATATCTTCTACAACATTAACAAAGAGAATTGGTATAATATAGTTTTAAAATTATTAGTTATAGGAGGAATCTGATTTGGAACAAGAAAATAAAAAGTATGATGAAAATCAGATACAGGTACTTGAAGGTCTAGAAGCTGTAAGAAAGAGACCAGGAATGTATATTGGAACTACAAGTTCTAGAGGTCTTCATCATTTAGTATATGAAATTGTTGACAATAGTATAGATGAGGCATTAGCAGGGTACTGTAAGAAAATAGAAGTTAAAATAAATAATGATAACTCAATTACAGTGACTGATGATGGTAGAGGTATGCCAGTTGGAATACATCACAAAATGGGTAGATCTGCGGTAGAAGTTATAATGACGGTTCTACATGCAGGTGGAAAATTCGGCGGAGGAGGTTACAAAGTATCAGGTGGATTACATGGTGTTGGTGCATCTGTAGTTAATGCTCTTTCAGAAGATTGTACAGTAACTGTAAAAAGAGAAGGGCATGTATGGCAACAAAGTTATAAAAGAGGAAAGATACTAGGGGATCTTAAAAAGATAGGCGAAAGCAATGAAACTGGTACTATGATATATTTCAAGCCAGATCCGGAAATCTTTGAGGAATTAGAGTTTGATTTTGAAATTCTTTCACAAAGATTAAGAGAACTTGCGTTTTTAAATAAAGGCATTTATATAAAATTAATTGATGAAAGAGATCAAAATGAAGAAATTTTTCATTATGAAGGTGGAATAAAGTCATTTGTTACTTATCTAAATAGAAATAAAGTTCCAATTCATGAAGAGCCTATTTATGTTGAAGGAATAAAAGATAATGTATCAGTTGAGGTAGCACTTCAATATAACGATGGATATACGGAAAATATCTTTTCTTTTGCTAATAATATAGATACAGCAGAAGGTGGAACTCACTTAGTTGGATTTAAAACAGCACTAACAAGAGTATTTAATGATTATGCAAAAAGATATGGGCATATAAAAGAAAATGATAAGAACTTATCAGGAGAAGATATAAGAGAAGGGCTTACAGCTGTAGTATCAGTAAAGATAGAAGATCCACAATTTGAAGGACAGACTAAAACTAAATTAGGTAATAGTGAAGTAAGAGGTATTGTTGATTCAATTGTAGGAGAAAATGTAGGCACATTTTTAGAAGAAAATCCAAATGTAAGTAAGATGATAGTTGATAAAGCATTAATGGCAGCAAGAGCAAGAGATGCTGCTAGAAAAGCAAGAGAATTAACTAGAAAATCTGTATTGGAAAGAACTACATTGCCTGGAAAGTTAGCTGATTGTTCATCTAAAGATCCAAAAGAATGTGAAATATATATAGTCGAAGGAGACTCAGCAGGGGGATCTGCTAAGCAAGGAAGAAACAGAAAATTCCAAGCAATTTTGCCTTTAAGAGGTAAAATATTAAATGTTGAAAAGCAAAGACTAGACAGAATATTAAATGCAGATACTATTAGATCTATGGTTGCAGCTTTTGGTGCTGGAATCGGTAATGATTTTGATATAGAAAAAATTAGATATAATAGAATAATAATAATGACTGATGCCGATGTTGATGGTGCACATATAAGAACTTTATTATTAACATTCTTTTATAGATATATGAGAAAGTTAGTAGAAGATGGGCATGTCTATATAGCGCAGCCACCACTATATAAGGTAACAAAGAATAAGAATGATAACTATGCTTATAATGATGCAGAGTTGGATCAAATATTAGCAGAGATTGGAGGCAAAGATAACTCTACTGATATTCAAAGATATAAGGGACTTGGTGAAATGAATGCAATTCAATTATGGGATACAACAATGGATCCTGAAAAGAGAATTTTACTAAGAGTTGATATAGAGGATGCAATGGCAGCAGATGAAATTTTCACAATATTAATGGGTGAAAAAGTTGAGCCAAGAAAAGAATTTATTCAAAGAAATGCGAAGAACGTTGTTAATTTAGATATTTAGTACTGAATAATATGAGGTGAAGTACATGGATTTTAATGAGGGAAAAGTTATACCTGTAGATATAAACAAAGAGATGAAAAAATGCTATATAGACTATGCTATGAGCGTTATAGTTGGTCGTGCTCTTCCAGATGTAAGAGATGGATTAAAGCCAGTTCATAGAAGAATACTATATTCGCTACAAGGATTAGGATTAACACCAGAAAAGGGCTATAGAAAATGTGCAAGAATAGTCGGAGACGTATTAGGTAAATATCATCCTCATGGTGATAGTTCAGTTTATGATGCATTAGTAAGAATGGCACAAGACTTCTCAATGAGATATATGCTTGTTGATGGTCATGGAAACTTCGGTTCTGTAGATGGTGATAGTGCAGCTGCTATGAGATATACAGAAGCAAAGATGAATAAAATATCTGTAGAGATATTAAGGGATATTAATAAGAATACTGTTGACTTTATGCCTAATTTTGATGGAGAAGAACAAGAACCAGTAGTTTTACCATCAAGATTTCCTAATCTTTTAGTAAATGGTTCATCTGGAATAGCTGTTGGTATGGCAACTAACATACCACCACATAATTTAGGCGAAATAATTGATGGGACTATTATGCTTATTGATAATCCGGAAACAAGTGTTCTAGATCTTATGACTAAAATAAAAGGTCCAGACTTTCCTACTGGTGGAATAATCATGGGAAAGGCAGGAATAAGAGCTGCATATGAAACTGGGAAAGGAAAAATTGTTGTTAGAGCAGATGCAGAAATAGAAGAAGAGAGTGGACGACATAGAATAATTGTTACTGAGATACCTTATCAAGTTAATAAGGCTAGACTTATAGAAAATATTGCTGATTTAGTAAAAGATAAAAAGATTACTGGAATATCTGATTTAAGAGATGAGTCAGATAGAGAAGGCATGAGAATTGTTATAGAACTAAAAAAAGATGCAAATCCAAGTGTTGTATTAAATCTTTTGTATAAACATACAAAACTTCAAGATACATTTGGAGTTATAATGCTGGCATTAGTTGATAATGAGCCAAGAGTATTAAATTTAAAAGAAATATTATCAAACTATATAGATTTCCAAAAAGAAGTTGTAACAAGAAGAACTGTATTTGATCTAAATAAAGCAGAAGCTAGGGCACATATCTTAGAAGGATTAAAAATAGCTTTAGATAACATTGATGAAGTTATAAGCATTATAAGAAATTCTAAGACTACTGAAATAGCTAAAAATACTTTAATGGAAAGATTTGGTCTATCAGAAAAGCAGTCTCAAGCTATATTAGAAATGAGACTTAGAAGACTAACAGGATTAGAAAGAGATAAGATTGAAGAAGAGTATAATGAATTAATGAAATTAATAGAATATTTGAATTCTATATTGGCTAGTGAAGAAAAACTATTAGGAGTAATAAAAGACGAACTAATAGAAATAAAAAATAAATATTCAGATGAGAGAAGATCTAAAATTGAAAAAGTAGTAAATGAAATTGACATTGAGGATCTTATACAAGAAGAAGAAGTTGTAATAACATTAACTAATTCTGGATATATAAAGAGAATTCCTTCTGATACATATTCATCACAAAGAAGAGGTGGAAAAGGAATTCAAGCTATGACAACTAAAGAGGATGACTTTGTTGAGCATATTATGATAACATCTACTCATTCTGATGTACTATTCTTTACTAATAGAGGACGTGTATATAAATTAAGAGCATATGAAATACCTGAGGCAGGAAGACAGGCAAAGGGTACTAATATAATAAATCTTATAGCAATAGAACAAGATGAAAAGATTCAAACTGTATTAACTGTAGCAGATGGTAAAAAAGAGGGATTCCTATTTATGGGAACTAAACAAGGTATAGTTAAGAAAACACATATAAGTGAATTTAAAAATCTAAGAAAGAATGGATTAATTGCTATAAGCTTAAAAGATGGGGATGAGCTTCTTAAAGTTAAAAACACTTACGGAGATGCTAATATCATAGTAGTAACACAGAATGGATATGCTGTTAGATTTAATGAGCAAAATGTTAGAGCTATGGGTAGAACTGCATCAGGAGTAAAAGCAATTAACTTAAAAGACGATGATATAGCTGTATGTATGGATATCGCAGTTGATGATGAAGAATTGTTAGTAATAAGTGAAAATGGATTTGGAAAGAGAACACCTATAAAAGAATATAAAGTTCAAAATAGAGGTGGGGTAGGTTTAATCACATATAAAATTAGTGAAAAAACAGGAAAATTAGTAGGTGCTACAGTTTGTAAGGTTGATGATGAGTTAATGCTTATAAACTCTAGTGGTGTAGCTATAAGAATTAATGTATCAGATATTTCAGTTACAAGTAGATCTGCAATGGGTGTAACTTTAATGAGAACTAGTGATACTGAAAAAGTAGTTGCTATAGCGAAAATATTAAGTAATGATGATGAAAAAGAAGAAATTGATTCAGAAGTTATAGAACAGAAAGATGAAAGACCAATAGAAGAATAATATTAATAAAGAAGGTAATTAATCATTAATTACCTTCTTTAATTTCATAGAAGAATATATTGTAGAATATAGTTAAGATTAGTATTAAATAAAAATACTAGAGTTTTAAAAAGATATTCAATAAAAAAGGGTATCTGTTTATTCTTTAGAGAAGAATGTAAGCAAGATATATGGAGTATACTATGTACTACTATCCAGGTGTATCATTATATAAAAAACTTAGAAAGATAAAGAAAATGAAAGATATATAATAATAATCTAACAAAAATAAGAATATGTATTAATATCGGATTAATACATGTGTTATTATGTAATACGTCGCTAGGAACTGAGGGCAAAACTTTTAAGTATCAATTGTAAAGTTTGATTCAAATTAAAAAAATAAAAAAAGTTGTTGACAGATGTAAAAAGCGGTGTTAAACTAAGAAAGTCGCTTGAGGGCGACAAAGTAATAACGAAAGTTATGAAAAAGAAAATGGTCTTTGAAAATTGAACAGAATATAATAAACAATTAGTAAACCAGCAATTCTTTTATAAGAGTAAGAGCAAAGATTAAACTTTTTATTGAGAGTTTGATCCTGGCTCAGGACGAACGCTGGCGGCGTGCCTA
>ENA-OXEC01000069-OXEC01000069.1-human-gut-metagenome-genome-assembly--contig:-NODE-69-length-75140-cov-120.426_pt1 | contig 75140 bp, 69 predicted proteins | sample MGYA00249351_ERZ652235 | MGnify/ENA primary metagenome ERZ652235 (study PRJEB26925, sample SAMN05826906) | human gut metagenome | biome: ENVO:2100002; feature: ENVO:00000062; material: ENVO:00002003...
GGAAGATTGAACAACTACATAAGATTTTATTTGTGAAAAAGAAAAATACCGCCCACGTAGCGCAGCGATGATTTTGTCGGGTGAAACGGCGGCAAAATAGATCGGGTGTGTTGCGGGGCGGTAAATCTTTTCATGGAGAACAAACCCTCACTGTGTCGCATTTTATTGCGGATTCAGTGGGATTTGTGACAGAGAGTATCATGGTTTGCAAGGTGCGTCAAGATGGTTTTGCAAAATTTATTAAGGGAATGCGGTGATAGTGAGACTTTTTTGAATTGAAGTCGAAGAAAAAGAATGAAAAAGCGTTGTTAAAATTGCTCCTTCAGCAATTTGGCGAAATAACCTATATAAAAATTGGTATTATTGTTTCGGCTTATTCTTCCGATTTGCTCAGATATCGCCAGAGCGTGGTGCGGCTGATGCCTAGCTGGCGGGCGGCGGCGGCGCGGTTGCCGCCGTGGGCTGCTACAGCCTGCTGTACGATCTCCTGGTTGATCTCCTCAAGGGTGCGGTTATCTGTCGCGACAGGGACTCCGGTAGAGGAGGGTGTGTTCCGGTGGGCACGCTCTTTTGCCAGAAGCTCTGCGACCAGACGGCTTTCGATATAGGAGCCGGTGGTCAGGGAGGCCAGGGAACGAAGCAGATTTTTGAATTGTGTATAGTTGTTGGGCCATTCATATTGGCGCAGCATCTCAATAGCGCGAGGCTCAAAACCGGAGATCTGTTTGCCCTGCTCCTGATTCAGGCTGCTCAGATACAGGCTGGCCAGGGACGGGATCTCATCAGAGCGGCTGCGCAGAGAAGGAAGATTCAAGGTCAGACAGCCCAGCCGTTCACAAAGGGCATGGACCAGCGGCGGCGTTGGTTCATTTTCATAGATCGCGCAGGAGAACAACAGCCGGATCCGGCGTGCAAGACCGGTCTCTTCGATCGTGGAAAGCAAAGCGGAAGCCGTTGCTGGCGGGATCGCTTCGTAATTCTGAAAATAGACGGTTTCACCGGTACTGTTCAAGGGCGAAGTATAGTGATCCATCAGGTAACTCCAGCTTTTGTCGGTCATGGACGCGCAATTGATGACCACCATAGGGCGGTTGGTCATGGAGCTGTGCAGATAAAGGTAACGCGCAATCTGCTCTTTTCCGGTGCCGGGTTCTCCACTGATTAACAGCGGGGTCCGCACACAGACAAGCTTTTGAATGCGGGTATCCAGTGTACCCATGGCACCGCTCAGACTGTAAAAACTGTTCATAAATAAGTACTCGCATTCGCCCCGGTTCAGCATCCGGATCCCGGTGCGGCTTGTGTGGAGTGGGATGCGGGATGGAACGCAGTAAAACAGATATCGCCGGACGCTGTTCATTTGCAGCTGCTGTGCTGTAATGCTGTACAGATGATCCCGTTCGGTATAGTACAGTTTGACTGTACCACTGAGCGGGACTTCCCGCAGATGACTGCGTAAAATATTGAGCAGTTCCGCAGAGGGGTCGACGGAACTGCTGTAAAACAAGCTTCCGTCGGTTTCCATCACGATCACACGAGCGTTTTCGTTTTGTGCAATGTTCCGCAAAAAGAGATTTTCTTGCCGCAGGCGTTCAAACCACGAACTGATGCTGACCGCCTGGTCGATCGCCGCATGCAGGCTTTCGACACCAGAGGTGATGAGAAAAGCATCAAAGCCCATCTGGCGGGCGATGGTATGGGTCACCATGTCGCACACCACCATCCGGTACCCACCCTGCCGCAGACGCTCCAGCGTATGCTTTACATCTTCTGCACTGTTCACGGTAAGGATGTCCAGATCATAGTTCAGCAGGCTGCACAATGTATGTGCTGATTCGGTGACGCTTGGAAAGCCAACGATCGCGTACAGGTCGGTATAGTTCTCCGCAAGCTTTATTGCGCGCAATACATCATAGACGGAGATCTGGATGTCTACAACAGGGAGATCTGTCACCCGGCGGATTAGATCGGCCGTGCCGCCGCGGGATATGATGCAGTCATAGGTGTTGGGCGGGATATTCTGCACGATCGCCTGCCCCTCATCCAGGTCGCCGGTCTGAACATCCAGGAGTACATTGGGGTATGCCTGCGCCGCATTTTCCATGGCAGTACGCATTCCGTCGTAGGGTGCGATGCCGAGAATGCGTGTTCGGATTTCAACCATTGTGATCCCTCCGTTCAACTTTGTTACGATTATAGCAGACTTTCACCAAAAAGTCTTGACAAATGTGTTTCAAAGTGTAACAATTTTGGCAAAAAGAATACCTGAAAATGCAAAATGTTTAAAATTGAAACGCAACTTGGCGCGGTGAAGGGGTGCCAACGGAAAGATCATGCTGCATAATAAATTTGCAAGCTGAAAAGCAAAACTACAGCTGAAAGGAGGATTTCATGCTGCTGTTACTGATTATTGCAGATGATTTTACCGGTGCACTGGATACCGGCGTGCAGTTTGCGGCTTATGGTGCAGCCACCCGCGTGATGGTAAAAGATCAGGTCGATTTTGCTTCCTGTGATGCACAGGTTCTGGTAGTGGATACCGAGACTCGTCATCTGCCGCCGGAAAAGGCGTATCAGATCGTCGAAGAGCTGACACGTGCTGCCTGCCGGGCTGGCATCCGCTACATCTATAAGAAAACGGATTCTGCATTGCGGGGCAATATCGGCGCAGAACTTGCTGCGGTTCTTCAGGCCAGCAACAACCGTCAGCTGCCGTTCCTGCCGGCGTTTCCCCAAAATGGGCGCACGACACGGGACGGGATCCATTATGTTGACGGTGTTCCGGTCACAGAAAGCCCCTTCGGCGTGGATCCGTTCGAGCCGGTCCGGCATGCACGGATCACAGAACTGCTGGCAGAGCAGACGGATGTACCGGCTGTCAGCTGCCCGCCTCTGCACGAAGGCTCTCCGGTACCGGAGAAGGCAGGCATTCTGGTTTTTGATGCTACGGATGAACAGGATCTGGTCTCGACCGGCCGCTGTCTGTTTGCCGGAGAGGCACCGCAGATCATGGCAGGCTGCGCGGGGTTTGCAGCGGTGCTTCCCCGGCTGCTTGGGCTGGCCGGGATCCCGGCAGAGATCCCCCGGCTGGATCCAAGGCTGCTGGTGCTCTGCGGAAGTGTGAACCCCATTACACTGCGTCAGCTGGATAAAGCGGAAAAGGCCGGGTTTGCAAGAATGCGGCTGACGCCCTACCAGAAGCTGACACCCGGTTACTGGGAGAGCCAGCATGGGCGGGAAGCGCTGAGCAAAATCGAAAAGATGCTGGCGTCCAATGGTCACTGCATCATTGAAACGAACGATGCAGGCAGCAATCAGCTCACCGCTGATTATGCCGCGGCACTTGGCATCGACCGTAAGACGATCCGGGTGCGGATCTCCGGCAGTGTGGGACATCTGCTGGGTGCCATTTTTACAAGCCCGCATCTTGGAACGTTGCTGCTGACCGGCGGAGATACGCTGCTGCAATGTATGAACTGCATTGGCGTGCACGAGCTGGAACCGGTGTGTGAAATGGAATCGGGCGTGGTTCTGGCACGCTTTACTTACAATGGATGCACCCGCCATGTCATTACAAAGTCGGGTGGGTTCGGACAGGATGATCTGCTGATCTGTCTTGCGGATCAGATCGCATGGAACAAAACGGAATGAGCTGGATCAAAACAGCAGGGAGGTTTTTGGAAATGCTTACACAGTATAACCTGAAAATGCCGCATGCAGTTTATGGCGGTGAGAACGCAATGGACAACATCACCGCGATCATCAAGGCGCGGGGCGCAAAAAAAGTGGCAATGTTCACGGATAAGGGAATTGAAGGCGCCGGACTGTTTGCCCTGCCGGAAAATGCAGTCAAGGCGGCAGGTGCAGAATACTATGTGCTGGATGACCTGCCTCCGGAGCCGAGCTACATGGCCGTGCAGAAACTGGTGGACCAGTTCAAAGCGTCCGGTGCAGACTTGATTGTGGCCTGCGGCGGCGGCAGCGTGATGGACGCTGCCAAGCTGGCCAGCGTACTGGTGACGGATGACTACGGCGTCAAGGAGCTGCTGGACAACCCCGGCATGGCACAGAAGTGCGTGCCCATCGTGCTCATCCCTACGACCGCAGGCACCGGCGCAGAGGTCACCCCCAATGCCATCGTGGCTGTACCGGAAAAGGAACTGAAGGTCGGCATTGTCAATGAGAACATGATCGCAGATTATGTCATTCTGGATGCACGCATGATCAAGAACCTGCCCCGCAAGATCGCAGCAGCTACCGGTGTGGATGCACTGGCACACTGCATCGAGTGCTTTACCAGCAACAAGGCAAATCCCTTCAGCGATCTGTATGCGCTGGAAGGCCTGGATCTGATCCTGAACAACATCGAAAAAGCCTGCGATGACCCCGAGGCCATGACGGAGAAGAACCGGATGCAGATCGCCGCTTACTATGGCGGCCTGGCGATCACCGCTTCCGGCACCACTGCAGTCCACGCCCTGAGCTATCCGCTGGGCGGCAAGTATCATATCGCCCACGGCGTTTCAAATGCGATCCTGCTGGCACCCGTCATGCGCTTCAACAGCGAGCATCCGGCAGTTCGCGAGCGGCTGGCAATTGCTTATGACCGCTGCTGCCATGAGGAAAAGACCTGCACCACAGTGGAAGAAAAGACCGCATGGATGATCGCTCGTCTGGAGCACATCGTCAAGCACCTGGACATTCCCACCAGCCTGAAGGAGTTCGGCGTTCCGGCCGAGGATCTGGAAGGACTGGTCGAGGCGGGCATGCAGGTGCAGCGGCTTCTGGTAAACAATATGCGCCCTGTTACGGCAGATGATGCACGCAAGCTGTATCAGGAAGTCATGTAAGCATTCATTTCATATAGAAACATCATAGAAAAAACAAAACAGAAAAGGAGAGCACATTATGAAGACTAGCGATATCAAAGGTATTATCCCTCCGGTAATCACCCCGATGAACGATGACGCAGAGCAGACCGTCAATCATGAAGAGCTGCGCAAGCAGGTAGAGCGTCTGCTGGCGGGCGGTGTGCATGGAATCTTCCCGCTGGGCACCAACGGCGAAGCATACGCCCTTTCTGCCAGAGAGAAAGAAGAGATCCTCGCAACGGTGATCGATCAGGTCAAGGGTCGTGTGCCTGTTTATGCCGGCACTGGCTGCATCACCACTGCAGAGACCATCCGCATGAGCAAGCGCGCAGAAGAGCTTGGCGCAGATGCACTGTCCATCATTACCCCCAGCTTTGCAGTGGCTTCTCAGAAGGAGCTGTACGATCACTATGTTGCAGTTGCAAAGCATGTGAACATTCCCATTATCCTGTACAACATTCCGCCCCGTACCGGCAACAAGCTCCTGCCGGAGACCGTGCAGGCTCTTTGCCGTGATGTGGATGTGATTGTTGGCGCGAAGGATTCCAGCGGTGATATCGAAAACCTGAAAGCCTACATCCGCCTGACCAAAGAGCTGGACAAGGATGTGGCGATTCTGGCTGGCAACGACGGAGCGATCTTGACATGCCTGAAAGAGGGCGGCGCAGGCGGCATTGCAGGCCGTGCCAACATCTGGCCGCACACCATTGCAAACATTTACAACTGCTTTATTGCAGGCGATCTGGAAGGCGCACAGCGCGCACAGGATGCCGTTGCCGTACTGCAGCAGACCTTCAAGTATGGCAACCCGAATACGATCATCAAGACCGCTGTTGCCCTGCAGGGACGCAATGTCGGCAAGTGCCGCGCTCCCTTCAATTATGTGCCGGAAGAGGGTCTGGAAGCCATCAAGAAGGTGCTGGCAGATGTTGCCGCCAAAGGCATGGATTAAGGGGAGCTGACTTATGACAAAACCCATCGTTGGCATTACCATGGGCGATCCTGCGGGTTCCGGCCCGGAAATCACCATCAAGGCGCTGGCAGATCCCAAACAATACTCTTACTGCCGCCCCATAGTTGTGGGTGACGTCAAAGTGTTTGAACAGGCCAAAAAGTTTGTTGGCCGGGAAGATATCGTGATCCACCGCTGCGAGAAAGTCAGCGATGCGCTGTTCACCCCCGGCACCATTGATGTGCTGCATCTGGACCTGATCGAAGATATCAACAAGTTCGAGCTGGCAAAGGTGAGTGTGGAGGGCGGCAATGCCGCATTCCAGTGTGTAAAAAAGGTTATCGAGCTGGCAATGGCCGGTGAGGTAGACGCCACCTGCACAAATGCCCTGAATAAGGAAGCCCTGAATAAGGCGCTGGAATTTTATCACGGAGAAAGATCCGATGGCTATACCCATTTTGACGGCCATACCGAGATCTACGCCACCTACACGCACACGAAAAAATATACCATGATGCTGGTGCATCATGATCTGCGGGTCGTTCACGTTTCCACCCATGTTTCCCTGCGGGAAGCGTGTGATCGTGTCAAAAAAGACCGTGTGCTGGATGTGATCGAGATTGCGGACAAGGCCTGCCAGGATATCGGCATTGAAAAGCCGCGGGTGGCGGTTGCCGGCCTGAATCCCCATTGCGGAGAGAACGGACTGTTCGGCACCGAGGAGATCACCGAGATCACTCCGGCGATCGAAGCAGCCAGGGCCGAAGGGATCAACGCCATCGGTCCCCTGCCCCCGGACAGCGTGTTCAGCCAGGCATTGGGCGGCTGGTACGATATCGTGGTGTGCATGTACCACGATCAGGGCCATATCCCCCTCAAGACCGTCGGCTTCGTATATGATCGTGAAAAACAGGAGTGGAAAGCGGTGGAGGGAGTCAATGTGACGCTGGGCCTGCCGATCATCCGCGCCAGCGTTGACCACGGCACGGATTTCTACCATGCAGGCAAGGGCAACGGCAACGAACGGAGCCTTGCAAACGCCATCGCCTACGCGGCAAGTTTTTGCCGGAGCAAGAGCTGAAGGAGAGATCACTTATGAAATTTGTTATGACACAGTCCATCTGCCCGGAAGGCATCGAAAAGCTCAAGGCAGATACCAATGGTCAGGTGGAGATCATTGCAGAAGATAATCCCGATCCCAATAATTATCTGGACGATATGAAGGACGCGGATGCGCTGATCGTGCGCATTGCAAAGTGCGATGCACATGCCATTGAAAACAGCCCCAACCTGAAGGTCATCGGTCGCACCGGTGTTGGCTATGATTCGGTGGATGTGAAAAAAGCAACGGAGCTTGGCATCCCGGTCGTCATCACGCCGGGCGCCAACAACCGCAGCGTGGCCGAGCATGCGGTCGCCATGATGTTTGCGCTTTCCAAGAACCTGTACGAAGGTCAGGTGGAGACCCGGAAAGGCAACTGGGAGATCCGCGGTGCACACAAGGCATTTGAGCTGGAAGGCAAAACGGTGGGTGTCATCGGTCTGGGTGCCATTGGCCGTGAGACCGCAAAGATCTGCCAGGGCGTCGGCATGAAGATCGCAGGCTATGATCCCTTCATGAGCCAGGAAAAGATCGAAGCACTGGGCGCTGAATACTATGCAGATTACAAAGAACTGATCAAGAATGCCGACATCGTGACCGTACATGTGCCCCTGACCGACCAGACCCGCAATATGATCGGCGCAGCTGAGCTGGCGACGATGAAAAAGACGGCGCTGGTCATCAACTGCAGCCGCGGCGGGATCGTAAACGAGGAGGCGCTCTGTGAGGCGCTTCGTGCAGGAACCATTGCCGGTGCAGGCACCGACGTGTTCTGCAATGAGCCGCCCAAGCCGGATGATCCCCTGCTGAATACCCCCAATCTGATCGTAAGCCCGCATTCGGCAGCGCAGACCCGCGAAGCTGTGATCAAGATGGCTACCATGTGCGTGGATGGCTGTCTGGCGGTGATCCGCGGCGAAAAGTGGCCCTTCGTGGCAGACAAGAAGGTCTACGATCATCCCAGATGGGCCGGAAAATAAAAAGAAGCGCAGCGTAAAAGACGAGCCGGAAGGGGGAAAACATGGACGATTACAATCCGCGCACCCGGTATGAACACTATTATGTGCGTATGGCACGGCTGGAAGGCCGTGGAGAATTGCAGAAGCGGTATCCCGATGACTTTTATGTCAGACCATTCCAGATCGCAGGGAATGTCTATTACATTGGCAACAAGGCGGTCTGTTCGCATCTGATCGACACCGGTGAGGGGCTGATCGTGATCGACACAAGCTACCCCGAACTGGATCATCTGCTGATAAACTCCATCTGGGAGGCAGGTTTTGACCCAAAGGATATCCGGATCGTGCTGCACACGCACCTTCATTACGACCACTTTGGTGCCACGAACACCCTGACAAAGATCTACGGTGCAAAGGCCTATGTTGGCAGGGATGAATGGGAAAGCGTGCAGCGCAAGCCGGAGCTTGCCGTTATCCCGCAGGATCCATATCTCAGTTACCGGATGATCCGCCCGGATGTCCTGCTGGAAGACGGAGATGAGATCCGCCTTGGCAACACCGTGATCCACTGCATCGAGACCGCCGGCCACACAGAAGGCACCATGTCGTTCTTCTTTGACGTTGAAGACAATGGGCATATCTGGCACGCGGGAACGTTTGGCGGCGCAGGATTCATTACGATGTACAAAGAGTTCTTTGCACGGTATGGCCTGTCGGATCTTCAGCCCGAATTTCTCCGCTCGCTGGAAAAAATGAAGGCACAGAATGTGCAACTGGTGCTGGGAAATCATCCTGCACCGAACCACATCCTGCAAAAGATGGAAAAAAAGCTTGCAGATCCGGATGCCGGAAATCCGTTCATTGACCCGACCGGCCAGGACTGGCAGAATTATCTTGCATGGGTTGAGGCAGAGTTCAGACAATTTATGGAAGATGGACGCTGAACCGCTGTCCTTACTACAAAATAAGGGAGAACAAACCTATGAAATACGAAAAATATTACAAAGGAAGGAATGATCTGTTCAGCGGCATCGTGCTGAGTGCATTTTCCATTGCATATCTGATCGGCGCCACCAGGATCAAGATCCCCAAGATGCTGTCATCGTCCTTTCTGAATGCATCTTCTGTGCCAAAGCTCTGGGGCACGCTGCTGCTGATCCTTGGTATTATTCTGGTCATCCGCGGTGTGCGCGTGATGAAAGCAGAAAAGGCAGCAGGAAATGCGCCGGAAAAGAAAACCGCTGCACAGATGGTAAAGGATTTCTGGAGCGCAAACCGTGCTGTGATCGAGATGTTTGTGGTACTGCTGATCTACATTGCTCTGATCCAGCCGGTGGGCTTCCTGATCTCCACGTTCCTGTTCCTGTTTGCAGAGTTCAACATCCTCTCCTACAAAGAGGATCGCAAGATAGGCTTTACACTGATCTTTGCTCTGATCTGTGCAGTTGCCATCTATGCGCTGTTCAAATACGCTTTCTCGATGCCGCTCCCGCAGGGTATCCTGAAGGGAATCTTCTAAGAAAGGAAGGTACAGATCATGTTAATGGAAGGCTTCTCCATGGTGTTCGGTGATCCGCTGAGCATCGTACTGGTGGCAGCAGGCACCCTGATCGGTACTATTTTTGGTGCGATCCCCGGGCTGACTGCAACGATGGCTGTTACCATCTGCCTGCCGATGACTTTTGCAATGAGCGACAACAGAGCCATTGCACTGCTGATGGCGCTGTACATTGGCGGCATCTCCGGCGGCCTGGTCTCCTCTATTCTGCTGAATATTCCCGGCACGCCCGCTTCTATGGTCACTGCATTTGACGGCGCGCCCATGGCGCGCAAGGGCGAGGGCGCAAAGGCGCTGGGCACCGGCATCTTCTTCTCGTTCCTCGGTACCATCTTTGGTCTGATCGCCCTGATGATCATTGCGCCCTATCTGGCAGCTGTCGCGATCAAGTTTGGTGCATTTGAGTATTGCGCACTGTCCATTTTCTCCCTGTCGCTGGTCATTTCGCTGGCAGGCAAAGATATGGTCAAAGGCCTGGCAGCAGCGCTGCTGGGTGTCATCTTTGCCACGTTCGGCATCAGTGCTTTTGACAGTATCGTGCGTTATGACTTTGGCAGTGTGAATATGCAGTCCGGCTTCCAGCAGCTGGTCGTTCTGATCGGCCTGTATGCAGTGCCGGAGGTCGTGGCTGTGGCGCAGAAAGTCGTCAAGCCCAAGGAAGTCATCGTTCAGAACACCACCGTGGATAAGATCCATGGTCTGGGTTTCACCTGGAAGGAATTCAAGAGCCAGATCGTCAACTTCTTTATCGCGGCATTTATCGGCACCGGCATTGGCATCCTGCCCGGTATCGGCGGCGGTACAGCCGGCATCATGTCCTATACCACGATCAAGAACCGTTCCAAGACCCCTGAAAAGTTTGGTACTGGCATCATGGACGGCGTGGTTGCCTCTGAGACGGCAAACAACGCAGCGGTTGGCGGTGCAATGATTCCCCTGCTGACGCTGGGTATCCCCGGCGATGGCATCACGGCGATCCTGCTGGGCAGCCTGATCATCCACGGTATCGCCCCTGGCCCGCTGATCTTTGATAAGAGCGGCGCTCTGATGTATGCCATCTACCTCATCATCGGCCTGTCCTCTCTGTTCATGCTGTTCTTCATGCTGTTCGGCATCAAGGGTTTTGTCAAGGTTCTGTCTGCTCCGCAGAACCTGCTGATGCCCATCATCCTGTGCATGTGCTGTGTGGGCGCATTTGGCTGCAGCAACCGCATGTTTGATGTGTGGTGCCTGCTGTACTTCGGCCTGATCGCAGTTGTGATCCGTGCCATGAAGCTGCCCATCATGCCTGTTGCCATTGGCTTTATTCTGGGACCCATCTTTGAAAAGAACCTGCGCCGTGCCGAGTCTTTCATGAGCAGCGGCCCGAAGGAACTGCTGAACCACCCGCTTGCCCTGGTCATCCTGGTCGTCACTGTCGTCATGATCGTTTACAGCCTGCGTTCCAATAAGCGCGCTGCTGACCGTGAAGCTGCTGCCGTGGAGACTGTTGAGGCATCCGAAGGGGAATAATTCTGAAAACGTTAATGGATCATATATTCCGGTTTCACACAAATATTTACAAGGAGAAAGGAAAGTTTATCATGAAAAAGATCACTCGTCGTTCGTTCCTTGCTGCTATGGGTATCGTGGGCGCATCTGCTGCATTGACTGCCTGCGGCGGCAGCTCGGCTTCCTCTGTTGCCAGCTCGACCGCTACTTCCGCAACGGCATCCACCGCAGCAGGGAGCGCAGCTGCTAAGCCGGACGGATATCCCAACACTTCCATGACGCTGGTGGTTGGCTTTGGTGCCGGTGGCGATACCGACCTGAACAACCGCCTGATGGCACAGTATGTTGAGCCTTCCTTTGGCCAGTCCATTGCAGTGACCAACATGGCCGGCTCCAATGGCTCTGTGGCTATGACGCAATATCAGAGCACCCCCACCGACGGCTATACCATCATCGGCGCAAATACCTCTGCTGTCGTCAACAACTTTGCTTCCGGCACCTGCCAGTACAGCTATAAGGACTACGAAGTGATTGCCGTATTTGGCCGCGGCGCAGGCGAAATGCTGTTTGCCAACAAGCAGTCCGGCATCACCTCCATGGAGGATCTGCTGGAAAAGTCCAAGGCAAACCCCGGCACGATCAAGATGGGCATGTCCTCCGGCGGCAACACGCATGTCTACGCTCTGCTGCTCCAGCAGGCAGGATTTGACTGCAACATCGTGGATGGCGGCGATGGTTCTGACCGTATCGCAGCACTGGTCGGCGGCCATGTGGATGTCTGCTTTGTACCTTACCTGACTGCGAAGGAGTACATCGAGAATGGCGACGTGACTCCCCTGTGCACCATTGGCGACCGCTGCTCCGCACTGCCCGATACTCCTTCCATCAATGAAAGCGGCTACGTGAAGAACAACTTTAACGGCTGCTACATCTGGATGGCTCCCAAGGGCACGGATGCAGGCATCGTTTCCTATCTGGCTTCCCTGTGCGAGGACGTTGTGAACAACAATGCCAAGTACGATGAGGATCAGCGTGCGATCAACTTCAACGATCCGTTTATCGTGACCGGTCAGGATGCACTGGACTTCCTGGAAGAGCTGCAGCAGACCGCAATCGAGAACGTGGGCGTTCTGGGCTGATAAAGAAATCGGCTGTACCTGCCGCCGGACAGCTTTCAATCCGCAGACTTTACAGATTTGTTCTCCTTACACCATAGAAAGGACCAAAGCCGTCCGCTTTTTTACCGGATGGCTTTGGTCTTTTGGATTTTATGGAGACAGGCGGCCATTTCTGAAAATGGATAAAGCTGTCTTAGAAATTGGTCTGGTCGATGTCATGCGTCACAGCATTAGATGTGCTACTCATCCTCAATGGCGATGCAGTCGATGGCAACGGTAGAGCCGTCTGCGAACCGGGCTTCCACCCGGTTGGTGTCCATATTGAAGCGGCAGGAAAGCAGTTTATTCATGGTGAACCTCATTTCTATATCAAACGGTGTCTGTTCGGATGTCCTAAACCCTGCCATAGAACCGATGTGTCATGTAAGATTGTTGTTTGGATAAAACTGGAAGATTTTGCACAATAAATACTGTTGAAATCCAGCTTTTGGGGCTGTGCGAAACAGCCTGTTTTGCTGGGCTGATTTTGGCTCTGCACACTTTTGCACATTTTTTGCACATCGCAAGGATGGATAACAGGTGCAAAGACGTGCAAGCAATGCAAAGGATGCAATAGAATAACAACAGAAAAATAACGGCGGTTCGATTAAAATAACGTTTTAGCGTCAAATGATGAAATGGACAAAATGTGCTGTTCAGTTCCTACGAATCAGTAGGCCGGGGGTTCGAGTCCCTTCCATCGCACCAGAAAATGCCGTGAAATCGAAAGATTTCATGGCTTTTTTGTTTTGTAAGCCATGGCTGCACGGTTTTTGCACGGTCGGTGTTATCCATGTCCGATGATGTAGGGCGCTGTATTGCATTGCAATCAGTGCCCTTTTTTGCATCAGGTGAGCAGGGCCAGGCGCAGCTTTGCCTTCATTTCCGGGTCGGCATCCTTGAGCAATTCCAAGAGAGCCGTCATGGAGATGGTGGGTTCGCCTGCGGCGGGTACAGCCTGCGGGCTGGGAGCGTCGGGCTTGGCATAGAAGCCGCTTTCGAACTTCTTGCCCAGCTCCACACGGGAGGACTGCTGGATATGGGCGTAGGTGTTCACCAGCATATCCACACTGGCGTGTCCTGTATAGTACCATCAATAAATGGAAGGGAGGGCGGCGGATGTTCAGCATTGCAGGAATTGACCTGTTGGAGCAGGAGCTTTTGAACCATGAACGCACCCTCCTTGAGATTTTGCTTCAGGACAAGACCACCAAGAAAAACATCATCTGGGCAACCGATGATTACGCCGAACTGGGCGAACCATACAGCTTCAAAAAAGAAATCCTGCCGGAACTGGTTACAGGCGAACAGGACAGTCTGATCCAGCCCAGAGTGGAAAAAGCAGTGGAGCATCAGACCAACCGCACCCGTGATAAAGCAGAGGTGTTTACCCCCAGTTGGATCTGCAACGCACAGAACAATCTGGTGGATGAGCAGTGGTTTGGCAGGAAGGATGTTTTCAACATCCAGAAGGAGATGTCGTGGAAAGCAACGGCTGACAAAATCGCCTTCCCGGACGACCGTCAGCACACATGGCAGAAATATGTGGATGCACAACGGCTGGAAATCTCCTGCGGCGAGGCTCCCTATCTGGTAAGCCGCTACGACACCGTAACGGGCGAAATCATTCCCATTTCCCAGCAAATTGGCCTGCTGGACCGCAAGCTGCGTGTTGTCAATGAAAACACGGATACCGAAGAACAGATCGACCTGTGCCTCGGATGCAAAAAGATGGCGGCATGAGGCTCTGATATTTACAGTGCCTGACTAACGTGGTACAATCATAAAAAGCAATATCCGGTGTGAGGATTTTGAACTATGAACTTGTGCTTTGACCAATCGCTTGGACTTGGATATAAAAGCAATTCACAGAAAATCCGTGTAATGAGCGAAAGCTGGGTCAACGACAATATTTTCTGTCCAGTATGTGGAAACGCTCGAATTTCAAAATTGGAAAATAACCGCCCTGTTGCAGACTTTCAGTGCCCATCCTGTGGGGAAATCTTTGAGTTAAAAAGTAAAGATGGAAGAATCGGAAGAAAAATATCGGATGGTGCATACGATACCATGATAAGTCGCATAACCAGTATGACAAATCCCGATTTGTTGGTTATGCACTACTCCTCTTTACAGGTCGTCGATTTAACAGTTGTTCCCAAATTCTTCTTTACACCTACAGTAATCGAAAAGAGAAAACCGTTATCGCCAACTGCCAGACGTGCTGGATGGGGCGGTTGCAATATTTTGTACGGTGATATTCCAGAACAAGGGCGAATCCCTATTATTGAAAATCAGAATTTCCGCAGTAAGGATCGTATCGTACAAGACTATGCAAGAATCAAACGTCTGCAAACGGGATCTATTGAAAAGCGTGGATGGCTGTTTGATGTACTCAACTGTGTAAACGCTATCCCGACGAAAGATTTTTATCTGAAGGATATTTATGTGTTTGCAGACAAACTGAAGATTCAGCATCCCGACAATCAAAACATTGAAGCGAAGATTCGCCAACAGATACAATTTCTTCGGGATAAAGGGATGATCGAATTTCTGGAACGAGGTCATTACCGAAAACTTTTATAGATCCGGCAGGAGTGCTGGACGGCAAACAGAAGGAACGCTGCTACGTCTTTGACTTTGCCCCGGACCGTGCCCTGAACGTGATTTCTGAGGTCAACCGCATTACCAAGCGGGGTCGGACCAACGAGGAGCAGAACCGGGCGGCACTGGGCGAGTTTTTGAACTTCTGCCCGGTGATTGCGGTGGACGGCACCCAGATGACTGCATACAGCGTCTCCAGAATGATGCGGCAGATCAAGCGTCTGACGGTGGATAGAGCCATCAAGAGCGGCTTTGACGATGAATCGGTCTACAAGCAGGACACCGGCATCGTTATGGACGAGGACGATGTGCAGCTGTTCCATACCCTGTCGGACAAGCTCAGCGAGCAGAAAGCCGCCAAAAAGGAAACCAAAGTCCACATCAATCATCAGGGGCTGACGGGCGAGGAATACGAAAAGGCAGACAAGATTTCCAACAAGCCCAAGCGGGAGCGCACCAAAGAGGATGATGACCTGCTCAAGAAACTGCAAGAGCAGAAGAAAGAGCGGGAAAAGGTCATCCGGCTGCTGCGGAATGTGTCCATCCGTCTGCCCCTGCTGATTTACGGTGCCAAGGTGGACCTGACCGAGAGCATCAAGATGGCAGACTTCATCACGCTGGTGGATGAGGAATCCTGGCAGGAGTTTATGCCCAAAACCGTGGACAAGTCCCTGTTCCGCAAGCTGCTGAAATACTACGACGAGGATGTGGTCAGCGGAGCAGGTCTGCGCATCCGCCGCATGGCAAAGGCTGCGGACGAGCTGCCGCCCACTGAGCGTGTGAAGCGCATTGCCGAGATCTTCAGCCACTTCCGCAACCCCGACAAGGAAACCGTTCTGACTCCGTGGCGGGTGGTGAACCTTCATCTGAGTAACATGGTGGGCGGTTACTGCTTCCTCAACGAGCAGTTCGATTCGCAGGAGGTTCTGGAGGAGCCCCGTCTGGTGGATCAGGGACAGGTCACCGAGGACATCTTCCTCAACCCGGAGGCACGGATTCTGGAAATGAACTCCAAATCCGGCTTGTATCCCCTGTATATGGCATACAGCCTGTACGCCATGAAGTTGCCCGGCCCGGAGGACAAGCTGCCGCTGGAGCAGACACAGGCTCTCTGGCAGGAAACCGTGGAGCAGCAGATTTTTGTTCTGTGCAAGACCCGGATGGCAGAAAGCATCACCCGGCGGACGCTGGTGGGCTATCAGGATTGGACGGTCAACACCACCTACATTCCGCACCTGCTGGAACGGATGGAAAACGACCCGCAGCGTCTGGCAAAGAAGCTGCAGCGAACCGATACATGGGGAAAGGAGGGACAGCCCATGAAATTTGATGCCATTGTGGGCAATCCGCCGTATCAGGAGGATACAGGCGGCGGCAGCGCAGCCAATGTTGCGGCAAAGCAGGCACGCCCGGTTTATAACCTGTTTGTGGATCAGGCAAAAACCATGCAGCCCCACTATATCTCCATGATTATGCCGGCACGCTGGTATGCTGGCGGCATCGGACTGAACGATTTCCGCAATGAGATGCTGAACGATCCGCATTTGATCAGGCTGACGGATTTTGTAAACTCCAAAGACTGCTTCAGTACCGTGGATATTGCAGGCGGCATTTGCTATTTCCTGTGGGATCGGGATAAGGAGGAGGTCTGCGAGGTTACAAACGTCAGCGGTCTGGAACGCCATACCATGCGGCGCAACCTCAATGAATTTGGAGAGATCTTCATTCGGTCGAATGAATCGCTGTCCATCATCCATAAGGTTCTGAGCCGTTCAGAACACTTCCTGACCGATCGGGTGCAGCCCATTGATGCCTTTGGTTTCCCCTCTGCGGCTCGTGGCGAAAAAGAACCCTTTGATGGTTGCATTTCCCTTATTCACAGCCAAGGCACCGGCTATATTAAGAGAAGCGATGTCAAGAAAAATGCGGAGCTGATCGACAAGTACAAGGCAACGATCTCCATTCTGGTTCCCTGCAATGGTGAGGTTGGCATTGACCCGTCCAAGGGCTATAAGGCCATCACAACACCCCGGATTGAGGTTCCGGGTGAGGTGAACACCTTCTCCTATCTGGTTCTGGGTGCATTCGATACCGAAGCAGAAATCAAAAACTACAAGCAGTATCTGATGTGTAAGTTTACTCGCTTCATGCTGCGTCTGACCTATTCTTCCATGCACATTGCAAGAGCAAACTTTGTCTTTGTGCCCGATCAGGATTTTACAGAAGAATGGACGGATGAAAAGCTGTACAAGAAGTACGAGCTGACGGAAGATGAAATTGCATTTATTGAGAGTACGATTAGAGTGATGGAGTGAGGTGAATGGGCAGCACAGGAGGTAATGGACAAGAATGATCGGCCATCCGAATTAAAAAGTAATCTTTAATTATATCACATTGAACGGTGAAAAATCCAGTACCATTTTCGTTGAAATAGGGTACTGGATTTTTCGCCAAGCACTATGATATGATGATGGCAGGAAAAATAGATTTTGGATAAAGAATCAGGAGGAACCCCAAATGACCGATTATCAAAAATTAGAAGCGATTTATAATGAAATTGATACATTGATTGCAAAACGTGTTATGGCTGAATCCCCTGAATTTGAATCGTGGCATTCGAGAGCTGAAAGATTTTTGGTAAATCATTTTGGGCCGACCACCTACGAGGTGACAGATTTTTCCAATACGTTGTTTTCACCAACTATGTATGTGCCCGGTGCAGATTATATCCGCATAAGTACTTGTTGCAACGGATTGAAAAAGACAAAAGACGTTTTTAAGGACTATCTGACAGAAATTAAAGAGGAAATGTTAGTAAAAGACAAAGAATCAAAGGTAGATGCACAAACGGATTCAAGCCGTCAAAAGAATAGAGTATTTGTTGTTCATGGGCATGATGAAGCACTTAAAGAAAAAGTGGCAAGGCTCCTTGAAAAACAAGGGCTTGAAGCAATTATCTTGAGTGAACAGGCTAATAAGGGCAAGACGATCATTGAGAAGTTTGAAGAAAACAGTGATGTGGGTGCTGCAATTTGCCTGTTTACTGGTGATGATATTGGAAAAGAAAAAAGTGAAGCCGTAGAGAAGCAACGCGCACGACAGAATGTCGTGTATGAAGCGGGTTATTTTATGGGAAAACTGGGGCGGGAGAGAGTTATAATGTTAGTAGATGAAGGTGTAGAACTTCCGTCCGATTTACAAGGGGTCGTTTACACAGATTCAGAAAGTTGGAAAACTGAGGTTTTACAAGAATTACAGAGCATTGGCTATGAAATCGACTTTAATAAACTTTTCAAAAGATGATGAATGACAGAAGGATTTCATGTTTTAAGCTACATACAGGCAACTGTTCATTCCAATAGATGAGCAAGGGAAGGAGGTCCCAACCATGACCGAACAAGCACTCCGCAAAATGATTGTTGCCGGGGAAAGCACCCGGCAGGAGTTTAAGTCGTGGGTGAAGTGCAAGGACTACCGGCAGCGGAAAGAGCTTGCGGTGAAAAGTGCGGTTGCGCTGGCAAATACAAAGGGTGGCGTTTTGCTGTTTGGCGTAGAAGATGACGGCACCATTACGGGCTGCCCAAAGAGCGACCCGCAGGCACTGATGGAAGCCATCTACGATATGACCCGGCCCAGCCTGTTTACCGAAATCGAGCCGGTGGAAACCTCTGACGGTGTGGTGCTGGTGGTATCGGTAGAAAAATCCAATTCTCATGTTGCCACCACCGGCGGCATCTATTACAGACGGCTGGGGAACGTGACAAAGCCCGACTACCCGGCAAACGATGTGTACTCCCCTGCTGATAACCCGGATTTTTCGGCAAAGATCGTGGAGGGCGCAACCGAAAGCGACATTGACCTGCTGGAAGTGTACCGCCTGAAAGAGAAACTGCGGATTCGGGATGCAGGCTCTGCCCTGCCGGATTTGGCAGATACCACCTTTCTGGACAACCTGAACCTGATCCGCATGGACAAGGACGAAGTGCGTGTAACGGTGGCAGGGCTGCTGTTTGTGGGCAAGGCGGCGTCTATTGCACGGCTGCTGCCCCAGGCAGAGGTGATCTACCTCCATTACAGCGACGAAGCGCAGACGGAATACGACAACCGCATGGATATGCAGGAGCCGGTGATCTCGATTCTGGATAAGCTGACCGAGCGCATCCGCACCTATAACCGCCTGACCAATGTGCAGGTGGGGCTGTTCCGGCTGGAGGTGTACGATTTCTCCGAAGCGGTTTTTCAGGAGGCTTTGCTGAATGCGCTGGCGCATCGCTCCTATGAGGATATGGCACCGGTCTACGTCAAGCACTACCCCACAAAGATCGTGATTGAGAACCCCGGCGGCTTTCCGGGGGACATCAACGAAAGCAACATCATCACCCACCAATCCATTCCCCGGAATAAGCTGATCGCCATGACCCTTCAACACCTGAAGTATGTGCAGCGTTCCGGGCAGGGCGTGGACATCATGTTCCAGAGTATGCTCACCGAGGGCAAACCCTACCCGGAGTATGCCAGCACGCCCAACTCTGTCCGGCTGACCCTTCGCAGTACGATGGAAAACCAGAACTTCGTGCGTTTTATCGCAGAGACGCAGGATAAGCGGTCCAAGATGTTCACGCTGTCGGAGCTGATGATTCTGCACTATCTGCGGGAGCACCAGAAAATCACCCTGAAGCAAGCGGCAAAGACGATTCAGGAAACCGATGACAATGCCCACAAGGTTCTGAACGCTCTCCGGGACGAGGGGCTTTTGGAACTCAACGGCAAGACCTATATGCTGTCCCTCAAGGTCTACGAGACGGTGAAAACCGATGTGGCCTATGTGCAGGACAAGACGGTCAGCCAGATTCAGGCAAAGGATCGGATTCTTGAATATCTGAAGCATAAGCCGTTGATTACGAATCAGAAAGCACAAGAGCTGTGTGGGTTTAACAAGAATCAAACCTATTATATCCTGCATCAGTTGTGCAAGGACGGAATCTTGCAGCCTGATGGCGTAGGCCGAGGAACGAAGTACAAAAGCGTGAAGTGAAAATTTACGCTGACTTTTACGCTGAAAGTTTGATTTGCGCTGAATTTACGCTGACTTTCCGGGATTTACGCTGAAAATACGCTGACTTGGCATGGTTTGCGCTGAATTTACGCTGAGAAATGCGCGCCGCGCGATTAGCATTTTTGCCGCGCGTTTTCTAAGATTCAATCCTCCAGCCTGCCGTGGTCGCACCCCAGCGACAGGTGGTGCTCCATCTCCCCTCTCAGCACCATCTGTGCATACTCCAAGGGCTTGTTCCACAGCAGCCAGTCCAGCTCTGCCCGCTGTGCCGGGGTGCTGCCGTACTCGTCCTCCACAGCGGCACAGTCGATGGCAACGGTGGTGCCATCCTCGAACCGGGCTTCCACCCGGTTGGTGTCCATATTGTAGCGGCAGGAAAGCAATTTTGTCATAGTCATATCCTCCAAGACTTGATTTTGGTATGCGGCCACTCAAACCAATGCCGTCAAGTCGTTGTCGGATGAAGTGGATTTTAGTTTGTCTGGGAGTAAGTGCACGGTTTCTGCACGGTTTTTGCACGGTCGGTGTTTTCCATGTCCGATTATGTAGGGCGCTGTATTGCATTGCAATCAGTGCCCTTTTTTGCATCAGGTGAGCAGGGCTAAGCGGAGTTTTGCCTTCATTTCCGGGTCGGCATCCTTGAGCAATTCCAAGAAAGCCGTCATGGAGATGGAGGGTTCGCCTGCGGCAGGTAAATGCAAAACAGACCAAACCTATTTGTACCGGTTTGGTCTGTTTTGTCATAAGATCAGAACGGAGAAAGATTCTGAAAAAGTGGGATCTGTCGGTAAAAATGAAAATCAGAAAGGGTGCTATCTGCCGCTATACCGGTGCGCTGGGTCTGGAAGTGCTGGACCGCCGCTATGTCTTTGCACCCGAAGCTGCGATGAGGCAGGCGATGGACTGGTATAAGGAAAGGATATAAACGCGCGAAAACAGGAAGAAAGGCCCGTCTTGTAAGCGAGGATCAGCGGCATCCTCCCCCGCAGCCCTCGTCGAAAGCCCCTGCTTCGAGCTTTTTGCACACCTCATGGAGAGAGGTGCACTCGCAGGTGTAGAGGCGGCGCATCTCATCGGTGGCGGGCGAGAGGTCGGGCACCATCACAGTGACGAAGCCCCCGGCTGCGCCGGCCCGGACGCCGTTGTAGCTGTCCTCCAGCACCAGTGTCTCGGCAGGGGCAGTGCCCAGCTTTTCTGCGGCCAGAAGAAAGATGTCCGGCGCAGGCTTCGAGCGGGCCAGATGCTCGCCGGAGATGACGGCCTTGAAGTAATGGCCCAGCTGCCAGTGGTCCAGATGGCCCTCGATGATGGTCATGGGGCTGGAAGAGGCCACCGCCATCGGGATGTGGTGGGCGTCCAGCCACGCCAGAAGCTCGTCGAGGCCCGCCATCTTGGGCACGGGCTTGGTGAAAGCCTCATAGGCCAGCCGGTACAGCTCTTCCACGATGCCCGCAGCGGGGCAGCCGTCGCCGTAGAAGCGGCGGAGCACATCGCAGGTGCCGGATCGTGTCGTGCCCCGGGAGGCCTGCGAGAGGCCCTCCTTATAAGAAAGGCCGAACTTTTCCAGCGCCGGCGCCCAGCAGGTATCCCAGATGCACTCGGTGTCGAACATCAGCCCGTCCATGTCGAAAATAACGCCCTGTATCATAAAACAAGCTCCTCTCGGCAGAAAATCGTTCGTATTGGTTCTATTGTATCATGTTTTCCCGCTTTTGCACACCGCCAAGGTCATAATTTGTGACAACTTACCCGCCCCAAAGATGAAACATTTTTCGGTTGCTTGCAAATCCGGTCGGCGGCATTATAATAGAAAACAACATTCGGCAATTTTGGCGCGAGGCGTGCAGCCTGCGCGGCGCTGTGTGAGATCAGAAAAGAGGGAAATTTATCATGTTGGACATCAAGATCACTCGTACTACCTGCCCGAAGGAAAAGCCGCAGGACGAGTCGAAGCTGGGCTTTGGCAAGAAGTTTACGGACCATATGTTCGTTATGGATTACACCGAGGGCGAGGGCTGGCACGATGCACGCATCGTCCCCTACGCACCCTTCCAGCTGGACCCCGCCACCGTGGTGTTCCACTACGCACAGGAGATCTTCGAGGGCATGAAGGCTTACCGCACGGCGGATGACACCATCCAGCTGTTCCGCCCCGAGTGCAACGCAAAGCGTATGCAGGACTCCGCCGACCGTCTGTGCATCCCTAAGATCCCTGTGGAGGACTACATTCAGGCCGTCGAGGCTCTGGTGGATGTGGACCGCGACTGGGTGCCCCATTCGGACGGCGCTTCCCTGTACATCCGTCCCTTCATTTTCGCAAACGATGTGGGTCTGGGCGTCCACGCCTCCAAGCACTACATCTTCTGCATCATCTGCGCTCCGTCGGGCGCTTACTACGCCGAGGGCATCAACCCCGTCCGCATCTACGTCGAAGACGAGTACATCCGTGCCGCTCCCGGCCTGACCGGCTTTACCAAGTGCGGCGGCAACTACGCTGCTTCCATCAAGGCCGGTGAGCTGGCCGAGGAGCAGGGCTATGCACAGGTGCTGTGGCTGGACGGCGTCGAGAAGAAGTACGTCGAGGAAGTCGGCAGCATGAACATCATGTTCAAGATCGACGGCAAGGTCTACACCGCCGCCACCGTGGGCACCGTCCTGCCCGGCGTCACCCGCCGCAGCTGCATTGAGCTGCTGAAGGACTGGGGCTATGAGGTCATCGAGGGCAAGCTGGCCATCGCCGACATCATGCAGGCTGCCCGCGACGGCAAGCTGGAAGAGGTCTTCGGCACCGGCACCGCTGCGGTCGTCTCCCCCGTCAAGGAGCTGGTCTGGAAGGGCGAGCACGCCTACATCGGCGACGGCAAGATCGGTGCAGTCACCCAGAAGCTCTACGACACCATGACCGGTATGCAGTGGGGCAAGATCCCCGATACCAAGGGCTGGATCGTCCCTGTGGAGAAGAAGTACTAAGCCTTTAGGGCTTCCATACGCCGCCCGGCCCCGCGCCCGGCGGCGTTTTCTGTACCCGGTGTGGATTGCAATTCTCCTCCGTGGGTGATACACTTAAAGCATACCTATGACGAGAGGGAATGAGAAGATGATAAAGAAGTGGAGCATCCGCTACCCCGCAGTGGGGGGCGAAGAAGAACGCCGGGCCTATGTTTACCTGCCCACCATGTACGACGCCGACCCCGGGCGGCGGTATCCGGTGCTGTATATGTTCGACGGGCAGAACGTATTTTTTGACGAGGACGCCACCTACGGCAAGAGCTGGGGCGTGGCCGATTATCTGGACTACACCGACACGCCCCTCATCGTGGCGGCAGTGGAATGCAACGCAGGCGCAAACAACGAGCGTCTGGTGGAGTATTCGCCCTACCGCTTCGACGACAAGCAGTACGGCCACTTTGACGGCAAGGGCAAGGACACCCTGAACTGGTTCGTCCACGAGTTCAAGCCCTTCATCGATGCCAACTACCGCACTCAGCCTGACCGGGCGCACACCTTCATCGGCGGCAGCTCCATGGGCGGACTCATGAGCCTGTATGCCCTTTTGCAGTACGGCGATGTGTTCGGCAGGGCAGCGGCCCTCTCGCCCTCGCTGTGGGTGGCCCCAGAGGCCCTGACGGCGCTGGTGGGCCGCTGCAAGCTGGCCCCGGGCACGGTGCTTTATATGGATTACGGCTCCAAGGAGATGGGAAACCACGACGGGATGCGGAAGGGCTTTGGCGAGATGTGCAGCAGGATCTTTGCCCGCGGCATCAACCTGACGGCCCGCGTCGTGCCCGGCGGAAACCACAGCGAGGCCAGCTGGGAAAAGCAGCTGCCCTTCGTGTTCCACACTCTGATGTACGAGCTGGAATAAAAAAAGAGGAGGAAAGTATATGGAGATGCAGTATTTCAAGGAATACAGCCCGGCACTGGGCCGGGAGATGGAGTGCAAGATCTACGGGCACGGGGGTCGGCCCATGCTGTACATCCCCTGTCAGGATGGCCGCTTCTTCGATTTCGAGGACTTCCACATGGCAGACACCCTCGCGCCGTGGATCGAGTCGGGCCAGATCATGGTCCTGTCCATCGACACGCTGGACAAGGAGACGTGGTCGGACACCAACGGCGACCCCTACTGGCGCATCCGCCGGTATGAGCAGTGGCTGCGCTACATCGTGGATGAGGCAGTGCCCAAGCTGCGCTATCTGTCCAAGGGGCGCAACGGCTGGGACGACCTGCCCGGCGTCATCGCCTTCGGCTGCAGCCTCGGCGCGACCCACGCGGTCAACCTCTATCTCCGCCGCCCTGATATTTTCTGCGGCTGTCTGGCCCTCAGCGGCATCTACACCGCCCACTACGGCTTCGGTGACTACATGGACGAGCTGGTCTATATGAACTCCCCCGTGGACTATATGCGCAACTTCCCGGAGGACCACCCCTATATGCAGCTGTACCGGAACCAGAAGGCCGTCATCTGCTGCGGTCAGGGCGCATGGGAGCAGCCCGACACCACATGGATGCTCAAGCGCATCTTCGAGGCAAAGAACATCCCCGTCTGGGTGGACCTGTGGGGCCACGACGTCAAGCACGACTGGGATTGGTGGTATAAGCAGGTGGTTTATTATATGCCGTATATTCTGGGGTAAAAGAAAACCTCTCCGTCACGGCTTGCGCCGTGCCACCTCTCCTATCGAGGAGAGGCCTTGGCATTCCGGAAAGCTTTCCCTCTTCGCCAGAGGCTCCCCTCGATAGGGGAGCTGTCGAGCGAATGCGAGACTGAGAGGTTATTCTATCGCAAGGCAAAAAATTAGTGCAACTTAAAAACAGCATATTTTCGATATGCAATTCAACGCTGTTGCATTGAAAAGTTGAATTGCTATAATAGAGGACGAAAAGGAAAGAAGAATCGAAAATGCAGAATTTTATCTTTATCTCCCCCAATTTCCCGACGAACTACTGGCAGTTCTGCCGGGAGCTGAAGAACGACGGCATGAATGTGCTGGGCATCGGCGACCAGCCCTACGATGAGCTGAAGCCTGAGCTGAAGGACAGCCTGAACGAATACTACAAGGTCGGCAGCCTCGAGAACTACGATGAGGTCTATCGCGCGGTGGCGTTCTTCGCCTTCAAGTATGGCCGCATCGACTGGCTGGAGTCCAACAATGAGTACTGGCTGGAGCGGGACGCCGCCCTGCGCACCGACTTCCACATCACCTCCGGCTTCCAGACCGAGGATATGCCCCGCATCAAGTACAAGAGCAAGATGAAGGAGTATTACAAGAAAGCCGGCATCGCCGTCGCCCGCTACCACATGGTGGACGACTTCGACGGCTGCAAAGCCTTCATCAAGCAGGTGGGTTATCCGGTCGTGGTCAAGCCCGACAACGGCGTGGGCGCTTCCGATACCCACAAGCTGGCCAGCGACGAGGAGCTGAAGGCATTCCTTGACTGCAAGGCCGCGAACCACCCGGACGTCTCCTACATCATGGAGGAGTTCGTCCATGCCGAGGTCAACAGCTACGACGCCATCATCGACGCCTCCGGCAACCCCATCTTTGAGGCCGGCAATGTCAGCCCCATGTCCATCATGGACATCGTGAACAACGACGACAACTCCATCTACTACATCATCAAGGACCTGCCCGAGGATACCCGCGCCGCAGGCCGTGCGGCCGTCAAGAGCTTCGGTGTCAAGAGCCGCTTTGTCCACTTTGAGTTCTTCCGCATGACCGAGAATCAGGCCAGCATGGGCAAGAAGGGCCAGATCGTGGCCCTTGAGGTCAATATGCGCCCCTGCGGCGGCTTCACCCCCGATATGATCAACTTTGCCCGCTCCACCAACGTCTATAAGATCTGGGCCGACATGATCGCCTTCGGCGGCACCGATATGCCGGTGGGCGAGCACTACTACTGCCCCTTTGCAGGCCGCCGCGACGGCAAGAACTTTGTGTACAGCCACGAGCAGATCATGCAGAAGTACCAGAAGAACATGAAGATGGTGGACCGCATCCCCGACGCCCTCTCCGGCGCCATGGGCAACCAGATGTACGTCGCCACCTTCGCCACCCGGGAGGAGATGGAGCAGTTCTACGCCGATGTGCTGGCTGTCACGGACGGCGATGCTGCCGCCGCACAGGCCGAGCTTTCGCAGGTGCTGGCGCTGGGCGAGCCTACCACCAAGGCCCTGACCCCGAAGCCGGATCTCAGCCCGGTGGTCAAGCCCACCACGGCAGTCACCAAGACCCCCACCCGCGCTGTCACCAAGACCGGCCGCAGAAGCCGGAAGTGATCTCTCCACAAAAACTTTACAAACCGCAGCCGCAGAGCGAAAGAAACGCCTCTGCGGCTGTTTTTTGACATGAGGGCGAATGTGATGATTGACAGAGCCCCGTGAAAAGTTGTAAGATAATCAGGATGCAAGAAAAGAAAAATCTCACAGAATGAGCTGAAAGACAGGAGAATTTTGATATGAAGCTGTATAAGAAGATCGCCTCTCTGCTGGCGGTGGCCGCGCTGGCTGCCGTGTTGATGCCGGTGTGCATGGCTGCTCCCGGCGACTCCATCGAGACCCGCCTGAACCATGCGTTCGCCCTGCGTGCCAGCACAGAGTTTTACGAGGAGGTCGTCACTACCTCCCCGGACGGCACCACCCAGACCATGACCGCCGCCCGCAGCAACGGCAACGCCTACATCAAGATGGACATGGGCGAGGCAGGTCAGCTGGTCTACATCCTGAAGGATGGTCAGGGTTATCTGGTGGATGCCGCCTCCAAGCTGGCTGTCAAGGGCGAGGTGCCTACCGTGACCGTGAGCGAAGAGGCCGTCTCCGGCGAGGGCGAGGCACAGGGCATCCCCTGCACGGAGACGACGATGAACGTGAACGGTCAGGACTGCGAGGCCCTCTCCTACACCGTCACCGGGGACGACGGCCAGACGTCCACCGTCTCCTACTGCCTCGTCGGCGATGACCTCAAGTATGTGGTCACAGACGCTGCCGAAGGACGCACCATCGTGGAGTACCGCGTCACCTCCACCAGCGTGGACCAGAACCTCTTCATCATCCCTGCGGACTATCAGATCATGACGCAGGAGGAGCTGGCCGCACAGATGGGCCAGTAAGGGCGTTTCAGATGCGACACGGGAGCTGCTTCGGCAGCTCCTTTTTGTTGTCCGTTGCCCCGGAATGTGCTATACTGTGAGCAACAGAATGTATGAGAGAATGAGGAGAATCCTATGAAAATTCCCGCAAACGGCTTTACCCATGCAGGCAAATTCCACGCGGACGATGTGTTCGCCACGGCCCTGCTTCAGATACTCCGCCCGGACATCCGGATCACCCGCGGCTTTGTCGTGCCGGAGGATTTCGACGGCATCGTGTACGACATCGGCTTCGGGATGTTCGACCACCATCAGGAACCCCGGGAGACCCGTGCCAACGGCACCCCCTACGCGGCCTTCGGCCTGCTGTGGCGGGTGCTCGGCCCCGGTCTCGTGGGCGAGCGTCAGGCCCGGCTCATCGATGAGAACTTCATCCAGCCCCTCGACCTGAACGACAACACCGGCGAACAGAACAGCCTCTGCGACGCCATCGGCTTCTTCAACCCCGTCTGGGACTCCAAGGAGGATCAGGATGCCTGCTTCTTCAAGGCGGTGGCCGTGGCAAAGCAGATCCTCGAGAACCAGATCGAGAGCGCCAACGCCGTCAACCGCGCCGACGAGAAAGTCCAGCAGGCCTACAAAAACTCCCGCGATGGCATCGTGGTGCTGCCCTGCTATCTGCCGTGGAAGAACGGCCTGTACAAGACGGACGCCCTCTTCGTCATCTATCCCAGCCAGCGGGGCGGCTGGAGCGCCCAGTGCGTCACCGACCACAAGACCAAAAAGCCCAAGCTCCCCTTCCCCCAGAGCTGGGCTGGCCAGCCGCAGGAGGTCATCGAGCAGAAGAGCGGCCTCGAGGGCATCAGCTTCTGCCACGCCAGCCGCTTCCTCATCACGGCCAAGGATAAGGAAACGGCGCTTGCCGCCTGCCGTCAGGTGCTGAAGAACAATGGCCGCCTCTGAGAAGCCGGCCTACGTCTATATGGTGCGCTGCGCGGGCGGACAGCTCTACACTGGCTGGACAAACGACCCGTCCGCCCGCCTCAAGGCCCATCAGAGCGGCCGGGGCGCGAAGTACACCCGCGCCCACACGGCGCTGGATTTTGCGTATCTGGAGGAGTGTGCAGACAAGTCTGCCGCCCTCCGGCGGGAGATCGCCCTGAAAAAGCTGCCGAAGGCCCGGAAGGAGGCTCTCTGCGCCGGGTGGGCCGCTGCGAATATGCATCTAAATATGCATAAAATTTGAATATATTTAGAAAATAATGCATAAACATACAAAATAACAGAAAAGGACCGCCAAATCTGCACAAGGTTTGGCGGTTTTCTGCATTGACGGAAAAACCGCTTGGCGTATAATAAAAGCGTACTCCGAAAGATAAGATGCCGAGCGACCCGGGAGGGATGCCCGGGCGGCAAACAAAAGTGTAAAAAGTGTAGCAAACAAAGGAGCGAATATCATGAAAAAGGAAGATATTAAGAAAGTTGTTCTGGCTTACTCGGGCGGTCTGGATACCTCCATCATCATTCCTTGGCTGAAGGAGAACTACAACAACTGCGAGGTCGTCGCCGTCTCCGGCGATGTCGGTCAGGGCACTGAGCTGGACGGTCTGGAGGAGAAAGCCAAGAAGACCGGCGCCTCCAAGCTGTATATCCTCGACCTGAAGAAGGACTTTGTCGAGAACTACATCTTCCCCACCCTGAAGTTTGGCGCAAAGTACGAAGACTACCTGCTGGGCACCAGCTTCGCACGTCCCTGCATCGCCAAGGCGCTGGCGGACATCGCCATCAAGGAGGGCGCAGACGCCATCTGCCACGGCTGCACCGGCAAGGGCAACGATCAGGTGCGTTTTGAGCTGACCCTGAAGGCCCTCTGCCCCGATATGGCGATCATCGCTCCTTGGCGTGAGTGGGACATCGAGAGCCGCGACGAGGAGATCGACTACGCCGAGGCACACAACATCCCCCTGAAGATCAACCGTGAGACCAACTACTCCAAGGATAAGAACCTGTGGCACCTGAGCCACGAGGGCCTCGATCTGGAAAACCCCGCCAACGAGCCGCAGTACAACAAGCCCGGCTTCCTCGAGCTGGGCGTTTCCCCCGAGCAGGCACCCGACACCCCGACCTACATCACCCTCCACTTCGAGAAGGGCATCCCCACCGCCGTTGACGGCAAGGAGATGGGCGCAGTCGAGCTGGTCGAGTACCTGAATAAGGTGGGCGGCGAGAACGGCATCGGCCTGCTGGACATCGTCGAGAACCGTCTGGTGGGCATGAAGAGCCGCGGCGTCTATGAAACTCCCGGCGGCGCGATCCTGTATAAGGCCATCAATGTTCTGGAGACCATCACGCTGGACAAGGAGAGCGCACACTTCAAGGCTCAGCTGGCCCAGAAGTACGCCGACATCGTCTACAACGGCCAGTGGTTCACCCCGCTGCGTGAGGCGCTGGATGCCTTCGCCGACAGCCTTGAGAAGACCGTCACCGGCGATGTCAAGCTGAAGCTCTACAAGGGCAACATGATCAACGCCGGCGTCACCTCTCCGTACACCCTGTACGACGAGCAGACTGCTTCCTTCGGCGTGGATAAGGACTATGACCAGTCCGATGCTACCGGCTTCATCAACCTCTTCGGCCTGTCCATCAAGGAGCGCGCAAAGCTGTCCAAGAACTGGCCTGAGATCAAGTAAGGAACTGCTTATCCTCCCCTTTGGCGTGTTTTTTACACTTTCACGCTGAAGGTCCAATCACCGGCATATTGCTGGCGGCACCGCCGCGGGAGTGTTTTTCCCCTGCGGCGGCTTTGCCGTTTCTAAGGGACAACCTCTCCGACAGCGCGGACGCGCTGCCGCCTCTCCTATCGAGGAGAGGCCTTGCAGCCCGGCCTTGTCGAGCGTAAGCGAGACGGAGAGGTTTATGAAAGGGACTTTAACAATGGCAGAACAACTTTGGAAGGGCCGTTTCTCCAAGGCGGTCGATTCCCGCGTCAACGACTTCAACTCTTCCATCCGCTTCGACCAGCGGATGATCGCACAGGATATGCGGGGCAGCGGCGTCCACGCCGCCATGCTGGCCAAGCAGGGCATCATCTCAGAAAAAGACTGTGAGGACATCCTGAGCGGTCTGGCCTCCATCGCCGATGATCTGGCCTCCGGCGCCCTCACCATCGACCCCAACGCCGAGGACGTCCATACCTTTGTGGAGCAGACTCTGACCGCCCGCATCGGCGACGCAGGCAAGCGTCTCCACACCGGCCGCAGCCGGAACGATCAGGTGGCGCTGGACATCCGCCTGACCCTGCGGGACTACAGCCATACATTGCAGGCCTACATCGTCGAGCTGGTAAAGGTCATCTGCAAGAAGGCTGCCGAGAACACCACCGCCGTCATGCCCGGCTACACCCACCTGCAGCGCGCCCAGCCCATTACCTTCGGCCACGCGCTGATGGCCTACGCATGGATGCTGCTGCGGGATCTGCAGCGCTTCGAGGACGCCACCGCCCGGATGGACGCCCAGTGCCCGCTGGGCAGCGGCGCTCTGGCAGGCACCACCTATCCGCTGGACCGCGCCTTTACCGCCGAGAAGCTGGGCTTTGCAGCACCCTGCCCCAACAGCCTCGATGGCGTGTCCGACCGTGACTTCTGCATCGAACTGGCCAGCGCCATCTCCCTGTGCATGATGCACCTGTCCCGCTTGAGCGAGGAGATCATCCTGTGGTGCAGCTGGGAGTTCAAATTCATCGAGCTGGACGACGCCTTTACCACCGGCTCGTCCATCATGCCCCAGAAGAAAAACCCCGACGTCACCGAGCTGATCCGCGGCAAGACGGGCCGGGTCTACGGCGACCTGAACACCCTTCTGGTCATGATGAAGGGCATCCCCCTCGCCTACAACAAGGATATGCAGGAGGACAAGGAGGCCATCTTTGACGCGGTGGATACGCTGGAGCTCTGCCTCAAGACTGTGACCCCGATGCTGGACACCATGAAGACCCTGCCCGCCAATATGCGCCGCGCCGCCGCCAAAGGCTTCATCAACGCCACCGATTGCGCCGACTATCTGACCAAGAAGGGGATGCCCTTCCGCGACGCCTACAAGCTCACCGGCTGCATGGTCTCCGACTGCATCCAGAAGGACAAGGTGCTGGAGGAGCTGAGCCTTGAGGAGTTCAAGGGCTACAGCGCTCTGTTCGAAAACGACGTCTACGACGCCATCGACCTCATCAAGTGCTGCGAGGGCCGCACCAGCTACGGCGGCCCCAGCGAGGCCAGCGTCAGAAAGCAGATCGAGCTGGCTTCGACCCAGCTCGGCGCATGGGAGGCAGAAAACGCATGAGCGTGAAAGTCTTTATCGACGGTTCTTCGGGCACGACGGGCCTGCGCATCGCCGACCGTCTGGCCGTCCGGCCTGACATCGAGCTGCTGAGCATCTCGGCGGAGGGCCGCAAGGATGTGAACGAGAGGGCGAAGGTCATCAACTCCGCCGACCTCGCCTTCCTCTGCCTGCCGGATGCGGCGTCCAAAGAGGTCATGCCGCTTCTCCGCCCCGACGTCAAGGTGCTGGACACCTCCACGGCCTTCCGCACCGATGCAGCGTGGGACTACGGCTTCCCGGAGCTGAAGGGCCAGAAGGAGAAGATCAGAAATTCCTGCCGCGTGGCGGTGCCCGGCTGCTATGCCAGCGGCTTTATCAGCATCGCGCGGCCTCTGGTGGAGCTGGGGCTGGCCCCGGCGGACTATCCCTTCAGCTGCACCGGCATCTCGGGCTACTCCGGCGGCGGCAAGAAGATGATCGCCGAGTACGAGAGCGCCGACCGTCCGGCCCACAGCAAGCTGGACGCGCCCAAGAGCTACGGCCTCGGCCTTGCCCACAAGCATCTGCCCGAGATGCAGAAGATCAGCGGCCTCGCCCACACCCCCGCCTTTGTGCCGGTGGTGTGCGACTACTACAGCGGGATGCAGGTGCTGGTGCCCTTCGACCTCAAGCTGGCTGGCACCAGCGCGGAGGCCGTGGCCGTAGGCATCGCGGAATATTATAAGGAGGGCGCGACCGTTTCCGTCCACGCCCTCAACGAAGCTCTGCCCGAGAATGGCCTGTACTCCAACGCCCTGTCCGGCAGCGACCGGATGGAGCTGTACATGACCGTCAACGCAGCGGGAGACCAGATGATGCTGGTGTCCCTGTTCGACAATCTGGGCAAAGGCTCCTCCGGTGCAGCCATCCAGTGCATGAATCTGATGCTGGGGATGGACGAGACGGAGGGGCTGGAATAAAAACGGGCTTGCCCTCTCAGACGCTTGCGCGCCAGACCCCCCAAAGGGGGAGCCAAAAGCCTCTCCCTTTGGGAGAGGTGGCACGGCGGAAGCCGTGACGGAGAGGGCAAGGATGCTTTATAGGGGGATTTTCAGATGCAGTATAAAGAAGTTGAGGGCGGCATCTGCGCGCCCAAGGGTTTTGCAGCGGCCGGTGTCCATTGCGGCATCCGGGCGAATCACAGTGAAAAATACGATCTGGCACTCATCAAGGCCGACGTCCGCTGCGCCGCAGCCGGTGTCTACACCACCAACAAGGTCTGCGGCGCACCCATCAAGGTGGACCGCGCCCACCTGACCGACGGCTATGCACAGGCCATCGTGGTCAACAGCGGCAACGCCAACACCTGCGCCGCCAACGGCGTGGCGCTGGCCGAGGAGTGCTGTGAGCTGGTGGGCAAGGCGCTGGGCATCGCCGCAGAGGACGTTCTGCCCTCCTCCACCGGCGTCATCGGCCAGCCCATGGTCATCGACCCCTTCGCCCGGGGCATCCCTGCCGCTGCGGCGAAGCTTGCGGCTGACGCACAGGGCAGCACCGATGCGGCAACAGCCATCATGACCACCGACACCCACAAGAAGGAGTATGCCATCCAGTTCGAGCTGGGCGGCAAGACCTGCACGGTGGGCGCGATCGGCAAGGGCAGCGGGATGATCGCCCCCAACATGGCGACCATGCTGGCCTTCTACACCACCGACGCCGCCGTCTGCCCCACCCTTCTGGAGAAGGCCCTCAAGACGGTGGTGCCCGGCACCTACAATCAGATGAGCGTCGATCTGGACACCTCCACCAACGACACCCTCATTATCATGGCCTCCGGCCTCGCGGGCAACCCGGAGATCACCGAGGAGAACGCCGATTACAACGCCTTTGTGGCGGCGCTGACCGCCATCGCCGAGCATATGTGCGCCGAGCACGCCGGTGACGGCGAGGGTGCGACCCATCTCATCACCTGCGAAGTCACCCACGCCCCCGACCTCAAAACGGCCCGTGCCGTCAGCCGCAGCGTGGTCTGCTCCAATCTCTTCAAGGCCGCCGTCTTTGGCCGCGACGCCAACTGGGGCCGCATCCTCTGCGCCATCGGCTACACGCCCGGCGACTTCTCCATCGACAAGGTCTGCGTCTGGCTGTCCAGCGCCGCCGGTGAGGTCTACGTCTGCGAGAACGCCGCCTACCACCCCTACAGCGAGGAGGAGGCCGCAAAAGTTCTGGCTGAGCATGACATCCTCGTGAAAGTGGATATGGGCACCGGCGACGCCTCGGCCAAGGCATGGGGCTGCGACCTGACCTACGACTACGTCAAGATCAACGGCGATTACCGCACCTGAGAAGGAGGACCGCAATGAAAAACGAAGAAATGGCCCTCCTGTTCTCGGAGGCGACCCCCTATATCCAGAAATACCACGGCAAGACCATGGTCATCAAGTATGGCGGCAACGCCATGATCAACGAGACGCTGAAGAACGCCGTCATGAACGACCTCGTCACCCTCACCCTGCTGGGCGTCCGGGTGGTGCTGGTGCACGGCGGCGGCCCGGCCATCAACGAGATGCTCAAGAAGGTGGGCGTCGAGAGCCACTTTGCAGGCGGTCTGCGCGTCACCGACGACGCAACGATGGAGATCGTCCAGCAGGTGCTGGCCGGCAAGGTGAACAAGGACCTCGTGGCAAAGCTGCGGGGCCGCGGCGTGGGCCTCTGCGGCATGGACGGCCAGATGCTTCGCTGCACCGAGCTGGACCCCCAGCTGGGCCATGTGGGCGAGATCATCCATGTGGACCCCACCCTGATCTCCAGCCTGCTGGACAGCGGCTATATCCCCGTCATCGCGACGGTGGGCATGGATGACCTCGGGCAGGCCTACAACGTCAACGCCGACACGGCTGCTGCCCAGATCGCCATCGCCCTCAAGGCCGAGAAGCTCGTCTCCATGACCGACATCGCGGGCCTGCTGCGGGACAAGGAGGATGAGTCCACCCTCATCCCCGAGGTGGAGGTCTCCGAGATCGAGGGCTACAAGTCCGCCGGCATCATCGCGGGCGGCATGATCCCGAAGATCGGCGGCATGGCCGACGCCATCTATCAGGGCGTCCACGAGGCTGTCATCATTGATGGTCGTGTGCCCCACTCCATCCTGCTGGAGCTGTTCTCCGACCGCGGCTCCGGCACCCGCTTCTACCGCCGCAGCCATCACGAATAAGGGTTGCTCAAAACCGAGAAGCGCTTTATAATAAGAGAAACGGGCTTGCCCTCTCAGGCCGCTTCGCGTCCAGCTCTCCCAAGGGGAGAGCCTTTGCGAAAAGATGAAGCTCACAGCAAGACTGGAAGCCTCTCCCTTTGGGAGAGGTGGCATCGCGTCAGCGATGACGGAGAGGGCAAGGATGCTACCAAGGAGGAAGAACGCTATGGATTCCGAAAAAGTCATCAAGCGGGACGGCGAATACGTCCTGCACACCTACGGACGCAACCCCATCGTCCTCGAGAAGGGCCACGGCCTCTACGCCGAAGGCCCTGAGGGACAGAAGTATCTCGACTTCACCAGCGGCATCGGCGTCAACAGTCTGGGCTACTGCGACATGACGTGGGCCGAGGCCGTCTCCGAGCAGGCCCATAAGCTGCAGCACGCCTCCAACCTCTACTATACCGCCCCCTGCGGCAAGCTGGCCAAAAAGCTCTGCAAGCGCACCGGGATGAGCAAGGTGTTCTTCGGCAATTCGGGCGCAGAGGCCAACGAGGGTGCCATCAAGGCCGCCCGCAAGTACAGCTTCGACAAGTACGGCGCCGACCGCTACAATGTCATCACGCTGGTCAACAGCTTCCACGGCCGCACCATCGCCACCCTGACCGCCACCGGACAGGGCGTGTTCCACAACTACTTCGGCCCCTTCAACGAGGGCTTCCAGTATGTCAAGGCGGGCGACATCAGCGCCCTGACCGAGATGGTGGACCGTCACACCTGTGCCGTCATGCTGGAGCTGGTGCAGGGCGAGGGCGGCGTCGTGGCCCTCGACCCGGAATATGTGCAGGCCGTCCGCGCCCTCTGCGACGAAAAGGACCTCGTCCTCATCGTGGACGAGGTGCAGACCGGCGTGGGCCGCACCGGCACCTTCCTGTGCTGTGAGCACTACGGCCTCAAGCCCGACATCGTCACGCTGGCCAAGGGTCTGGGCGGCGGCCTGCCCATCGGCGCAGTGCTGATGAATGAGAAAGTCGCTGCCGGGATGGGGCCGGGCACCCACGGCTCCACCTTCGGCGGAAACCCGGTGGTCTGCGCCGGTGCCAATGTGGTCGTGGACCGGATGGACGCCAGCTTCCTTGCCAACGTCAACGAGCGGGCCGTCCAGCTGCGCACCGGCCTGGAAAAGCTGCCCCGGGTCAAGAGCCTGTCGGGCATCGGCCTGATGGTCGGCATCGAGTTCCTCGAGGGCATCAAGGCCGCTGACGTGCTGGCCGCCTGCCGCGCGAAGGGTCTGCTGGTGCTGACGGCCAAGACCCGTCTCCGCCTGCTGCCGCCCCTGAGCCTCACCGCCCACGATGTGGAGATGGCGCTGGACATTCTGGGCAGCGTGCTGGCCGGGATGGACCCCAGCAAAACGGAGGGGCAGGCATGAAGCATCTGCTGAAAATGAGCGACCTGACCCCAGCCGAGGTGGCCCACATCCTCGATGTGGCCGACGAGCTGAAGGCCCGACAGAAGGCCGGAGGCACGGAGCCTCTGCTGAAAGGCAAGAGCGTCGCACTGATGTTTTCAAAAAACTCCACCCGCACCCGCACCAGCTTTGAGGTGGGCGTCTACCAGCTGGGAGGCCTCGGCAACTACATGAACGCCGCCACCGAGCTGCAGTCCGGCCGGGGCGAGCCGCTGAAGGACACCGCCCGGGTGCTGGGCCGGTATTACGACTGTGTGGTCTGGCGCACCTACCGCCAGCGCGACCTTGAGGAGTTCGCAGAGTACGCGGGCGTGCCGGTCATCAACGGCCTCACCGACTATGCCCACCCCTGTCAGGTGCTGGCCGACCTCATGACCATCCGGGCGAGCCGCGGCCCGCTGGCGGGGCAGAAGCTCTGCTTCGTCGGCGATGGCAGCAATATGGCCAACAGCCTTATCGTGGGCGGTCTGCTGGCCGGCATGAAGGTGGACTGCGTCTGCCCCCACGGCTACCGCCCGGCGGCAGATGTGCTGATGTTCGCCCACAGGTATGGCAGTGCCTTCCGTCTGCTGGAAGACCCCGCTGAGGGCGTCCGGGACGCCGACGCGGTGGTGACGGCCATCTGGAACACCGCCGCCCCCGGGACCACCGAGAGCGAGAGCCGCCTGCGGGATTTCGCGGGCTTCCAGCTCACCAGCACCCTTCTGAAGGCAGCAAAGCCGGACTGCATGGTGCTCCACTGCCTGCCCGCCCACCGGGGCGAGGAGATCTCCACCGCCGTCTTCGAGGCCCACGCGGACGAGATCTTTGCCGAGGCGGAAAATCGGCTGCACGTCCAGAAGGCCGTGCTGGCCGTGCTGCTGGCAGAGAAATAAAAAATACAAGAAGGAGCTGCTGCACCGGGGAAAGACCCGTGCAGCAGCTCCTTTTTTGTTTTGTGCAGCAGGAGGGTACCCTTATCCCCTTAAGATCTCGCCGCTGACCGGCAGGACATTGTAATCACCTGCCGCCGCAATGGCTCTCGCTTCGTCCAGTGCAGGCCGTATCTTCATAGCAGCTTCCCCTTTCTGCGTCAAACAAAAAACTCCCCCGGCTCTTCTGCCGAGGGAGTGGAAAAGAAAAACGCCCCCGACAGAAGAGAGCCTCTTCTGTCAAGGACGAATAAAGCTTGGCCTTTTATCCGCGGTGCCACCCTGACTTCATGGGAACGACCCCATGCACTTGGCGGGATGCCAACACATCCCCGGCAACTGACGTATGCCCTACGTTGCAGAATACTGTGCGGCAGATGCGCCGCAGTTCCCTGCACCCTCAGCGGTCCATTTCGGGAAAAGCGACGAAACGCCGCATCTTCCTTGACGAACGGTTTCCGGCCTGCTTCTCAGCTGCGCAGGCTCTCTGTACGGGCATAGTTCGCCGTTATCTCCGCTTCAACGGTTTGGTGTATTGAATTTGGCTATATGAAATCACGGATCTTCCATTTGTCAAGGCCCAATTTTGATTTCTTGAAAATCTTACCTATGTTTGCGGTGGGTTGGGCTTTTGTTTCAGCAGATCGTCCGGCTCGTCAATTCATCTTGTCTATCCATCCAAACATGGTATAATGGAACAAAGGAGCGTGATACCATGAGCCCAATCGAAGTCCCTGCAAAAATCCAGTTGGTCGAAAAGCGTGAAACACGGACGAGCCGTGGAATGCTCTCAAAGGGCTGGTATCATGTAGATGATCAGCTTGTTATGGTCAAGGGCAACTCCATCACAGAGGCCGGGACAGCCGGGTATGAGCCGTATTCTGAGGTGATGGCCTCGCTGATTGCACAGGTGCTGGGTCTGCCTCATGTGGAATACGTCCTGATGCCTGCCAAGCTCTTTCCCGACATTCAGACCTATTCCTGCGATGTGGTCAGCGTCTGCCCCAAGTTCACAACGGACGATGAACAACTGTATCATTTTGCCGACTTGGCTGATGCCCATTTCCTTGCCAGCGGTCAGGCATCCTCACCGGAAGCATTGTTCCAGTATGCGATAGAACTGTATGGTAAGAAGTGGCTTTATCAGATGCTGACGTTCGATGCCTTTATCGGCAACGAAGACCGCCACGAGAATAATTTTGATGTGATCGTCCGGGATGGAAAAAAGAATGCTCCGCCTATTTACGACAATGGCGGCAGTCTGCTTGCGTGGGCAACGGATGAAGAATTGACTGACACGAAGCTCCGTTATCAGTTCGACAAAGCCAAGCCGTTCCGCAGCCGTCACGCCCAGCAGATCAAGCTGATCGATGAGCCTGTGCTGCCAACGCGTGAGTTGGACGAGTTGTATAGTGAAATCATTCAGGCCATCTCGCCGATTCTCGCACTGTTAAGTGAAAAACGAGTAACGGCAATCCGCCAATATCTAAAATACCGCCTGCACTATCTGAAAGCTGCCATGGGGGTGATAAAATGGCCTATCTGAAATTGATGATGGATGAAAAAGAAATCGCCCACCTAAGCGAAGATGGGCAGTCACTTTGCGCAAATGAGGGCGTGCCGCAGGATAGCCTGCCACTGAACCTTTTCATTGGTGACAAACGCAAAGTCCCATTGGTCGATGTGGTGGTTTGGGCAAAGAAACGAATCTTTCCGAAAAATCGGATGGACTGCAAAGAGATTTTGAAATTGATGGGACTGCCCGACTACAACGCTTGGGAAATCGTCAAGCGCACCAACGCCTGTCTGATGGAAGATCCCTATTGGCTGCGATTCAGCGAGGATGAAACCTTTGAGGACACCACGCGCGGACGAGCCAGAAGGATCATGAATGAGAATCAAAAAACATCTGATACAAATTGATATCAACTTACGATGATTTTCAGCTGACAAGCTTGTGCTGTCGGCTTATTAAAGTTGCCGGATGCTTAACTGCACCCGGCAATAGATTTTTGATGATTTTTTGTTCAGGCTATTGACACTCGTTAGCAGGTTTGCGAATGCGAACGCCTTTTGAATTGCAAAATGATTTTTCAGTTGCTATACTGGGCTTATCAAAATTTTTTCGGGAGGATGCCGCAGTGACCGGACAGACAATGCAAATCGGGAGCAGCCCTTGCCGCATTTACGGCGAAGCCCATGCAGAATACCTGCTGCTCCAAATGACCGGCGAACACGAGGTGCAAAGTATAGACAGCGAGGTTGTCGCTATTGCACAGAGTGCGCACCACTTTCTGTTTGCAGCCATTCCGGTGGAAAGCTGGAACGATGCACTTTCCCCGTGGGAAGCCCCTGCTGTGTGGGGAAAGCAAGGCTTTGGAGGTAAGGCTGCGGACACCCTGTGCGTTCTGACGGAACAGGTCATTCCCACGCTGAAGCAGCAGTTTCATCTCCCGGAGAACGTCAAAATCATTCTGGGCGGCTATTCGCTGGCGGGATTGTTTTCGCTGTGGGCATCTACCCAAACCGATTTGTTCTACGGTGCCGCCGCCGCCTCGCCCTCTGTTTGGTTTCCGGAATGGATGGAGTTTGAACAACAGCGCCCGATACAGACGCAGCGCGTTTATCTGAGCCTTGGCGACAAGGAGGAGCACACGAAAAACGCTATCATGGCTGCGGTGGGCAATAACATCCGCACCCTGCACAGTCGGCTTATAGAGCGTGGCGCAGACTGCACCCTTGAATGGAACAGCGGCGGTCATTTCAAAGATGCCGATTTGCGTACCGCAAAAGCATTTCGCCGGGTGATGGAGGAAAGTCGATGAATATTTTGATCGATGCCGACGGCTGTCCGGTGGTCGATCTGACTTTGCAGATCGCAAAGCGGTTTTGCGTTCCAACGGGCTTTTATATCGGAAAGAACGGCTGCTCCAAACGGCACCCGGATAAGCCTGCCACAGAGATGATCCGCTTCCATTTTACAGAGCCAGAAAAAACAGGGCTGTACACCCTATGGGAAAAACTCACGGTTGGATATGATGATCTGCTGACCACCCCGGTAGTTTCGGAACTGACGGGCTACTCTGCACAAAGCATCCAGCGATGGTGCAATCAGAAGATCCTTGTGGGCTTCAAAATCCGTGGCACACTGACGATTCCACGGCTTACGGTCGCTGAGTTTATGTCCGGCGACCGTGCAACGGCTATCGTCCGAAAATCCTCAAAGCACCTCGATCTGCTCCGCACCTATGCACAGGACTGCCATGAAGGTGCAATGACAATTACATATTAAACGAACAGGACGGCTCCACAGTGCAATGTGTGTGAAGCAGTCCTGTTTGCTTAGTAGGGATTTATATGTCTTTCTTGTCGAGCTGGATGCGGGACATCTCCGAAAGAACAGCTTTCTTTTCATGCTCCTGTAAATACACAGGATTCAGTTTTGACTTCGTATATTTCAGATAGCTGTCAGCAATCTTTTGCATCAGCACAGCCGTAAAATATCGCTCCCAACTGAAATACTGCTGGCTTTCCACATGATTTTCCGGCGATTTCAGAATTTCATCGACCTCTGTGTCTTCGAGCAATCCAGAGCGAAGAATCAACCATTCAAATGATTCTGGCAGGTAAATATGAGAATCCAGCTGGAGGGCAAGCAGTTGCATAATGCGCTCCATCTGCGAACCAAATGCCGCACCGTCTGCAACCACCAGAATATTCTCCCCTGCACGGTCAGACAGCATTTTGAAAATGTTGGACTTTCCACCAGCAGATTCGCAGAAAATTCCGTTTTCGGCGCAAACAGCCTGAAAAAACTGGAACCCCGAATTGGAATCCTCTGTAATGATTGCCGTTGGTTTTAGGCTCTCCAGTCCCATCGGCTTTCCGTAAATTCGGAAAAACTCATTGTAGGTCTGTTTCAAGTCTCCGAAGTGTTTGGATGCCCGGATGCCGTAAATTTCCGTTACGCTGTACGGTAATGTTTCAAGTCCTTCCCGCGTAACAAGCACATAGTAGTTATCTGTTTTCTGAATCGCTGCGGCAAATTCCTTTGAAGCAGTAAAAGCATTCCCTTCATCAATAAAAACGATACTCTGCGAAAGGCCGGAAAGCTGTTTTTCCCACTGCCGCCCGGAAAGAACAACGCAATCCTTCTCGCATTGCAGTTCTATTCCACTGTCCGGGCCTAGTTCCTCGTATTCCCGAATCATCTCCACGAGCGTTGTTTTTCCTGTGGCACTATCTCCACGCAAGATCGTGATGTTTCGGCGTATTTCAAAATCGAACTTGATTTTTCGGTTTTGTACAACGACCCGGTATGCTCCTGTCATAAAAAATCCTCACACATAAAGTCCTGCAACGGGGACAAGCTCCCGCATGGAGTGAACGATCTGATCGGTGTTCAGGATGCGGATGGTAAATGTTCCATTTCCAAAATCCATGAGATGCCGAAGGTTGATGGTAACATCCCGATTTTCAGCGATTTTTAACAGCCATTTGGCACAGTTATCTCCACAGGTCGAAGCGTTGAACACCTTTTCCGGCTCGTTGGCGATCAAAATCAAGGTCTTTACTCCGCCCGACAACTGCACCGGGGGAATCTTCCCCAGCACCGGACTATCGATCACACCGCTGTCCAGTACAGTGGAATGGTCTACGTCTTGTATCATCTCACGAGTAAGCGGAGCCGTGATCCACTCCTCTGCATAAGTGTTCTTAAAATAAACAGCGGTGTTATAGATCACGTTCGGCATATCACCGTAAAAAACATTGAGCATATAAGCATCTTCTCCTGTTACATCGGTTGACACTTTTATTATCACCATTGTAAGCGTTTTTTCTGGTGAATGTCAACCTGTTTTTTCATTCATTTCGGAGGGAGGGATAGTTTTCCACATGAACACACCCACACGGTTGAAAATCCGAGGCCACACCAAATGACGCTGGACTACTTCTATGGCCAGTCGGGCGAATTGTTCTCCTATTTCCGCATCCCCAAGGCACTGTTCCAAGACTGCCGTTTCCGGCAGATCTCCACCGATGCCCGGACACTGTACGGCATTCTGCTGGACCGCATCATCGTTCCGTATTTCCGAAAGTGCAATATCAAGCTGGTCGACCTGAAAGCCACCGACTTGCAGAATTTCTACAACAAACAGCTTGAATGGGTCAAGGCAAATTCGGTGATCCATTATCATGCAAGCATCAACAAGCAATCAGTTCACTCGCCCGTTGGAGAGAATACAGGAGAGAACAGACCTTGAAAACCAGCCAACCGCCCGGAGAACTTCCCCGCCGCAGCAGAAGCACACAAAAGAAAAAGTCGCAGATTCGTTTGAATCGGCGACTTCTGGCGGAGATGGTGGGATTCGAACCCACGTGCCCGGTTAAGGACAAAACGATTTCGAGTCTTTAAAATTGTTGGATGAAGCTGGTCCCTCGCGGCTGTCATTGGCAGCTGAGGGCATTCTTGTAACCTTCCAAAAGGTACGTCACACCGCAATTTGCAGGCAAAAATCAGCCGCTTTTTGCGAAATGACGTTAGAAAAAGCCTTTTTCACACAGGTCGTCAGCGGCTGCATTTCAGGTGTAGTTGTGTTAGATGTCCGTTAGAATTATGCAGTGCTGCCGTTGCTGTGCCAGCTCACAGCAGGCTTCCCTGTCTGAACGCAGCGTTTCCCGAAAGCCGGGAGATGCTGCGTTTTCTCTTGCCCGCATTGGGCTGAAAGGGAAGCTGCCATGTCAACATTCCGCGTCAATAAAAATGTCAACTACACCGTTATGAGCAACCACCACCTGCAGGATAAGAGACTGTCCCTGAAAGCCAAGGGACTGCTGTCCTATATGCTCTCCCTGCCGGACGATTGGGATTACAGCCTGAAAGGGCTGACCGTTGGTTGCAAGGATGGTCTGGACAGTGTACGCACCGCTGTTCTGGAACTGGAAGAACACGGCTACGTCCGCCGTCAGAAAGTCCGCAATGCCAAAGGGCAGATCATCGACTACGATTATCAGGTTTATGAATCGCCTGTTGAGGACGATCCTGCCGTTCCCGGCAAGGAAGGCGAGCCATCGAACCCGTCCGCAACCAAAAGTCTTAAAAGCCGCATGAAACCTTGTTCTTCACCATTTTTGGATTTTCCAAATTTGGCTGAGCCCAATTTGGAAAAGGCAACGCAACAAAATACTAATAAACAAAATACTAAAAGACAAAGTACTAATCTATCAGGGCAGACAGACGAATCCGCAGATTTTGACCAGATGGAAGCACAGGTACGGGAGGAGTTTCGGGAACGGCTGGAGATCGACACCCTTGCCCAGCGGTACGACCCCGACAAGCTGGAGGAGTTGCTGGACAACATTGTGGAGATGTACTGCTGTCCACGGCAGACCCAGTACGTCGGCAAGCAACCGCAGACCACTAAAGCCATCCGGCTGCGGCTGGACAAGCTGACCAGCCAGCACGTTGAGTATATCTTCGATGTGATGTCCAACACCACCCAGCCCATCAAGAACATCATGGCCTATCTGCGCACCACCATCCTGAACGCCCCCACCACGATGGAGCACTACTATCAGGCGCAAGGCAACTGGCTGACCGCACAGAATCGGAAGAAGTAAGCACTGTTTTCCACAAAGAACGCAACACCTGTTGAAAATGCAAAGGAGAATTTCCATGAAGAACACGAACGCCGTCCGCACCGAGATCCATTACGCACAGGTTGGGGAGTATCAGCTGCCCCTGTTCACCCTGCCGCAGACCGATGATACCGAACTGCTGGGCAAGTATAGTCGGATGCGGCTGGCCTATCTCAAGAATCAGCGTCCTGTGCTGTACAGCCGGATGTTGCTGAACGGCACGCTCTGGCCGCATTTGCAGGATGTCCAGAAAATAGCCTGCGAGTGGCTGGAACGCACGATGACCACTCTGTTAGACAAGTACCCCGCGCCGGACAAAGAGCGCGCACAGCTTCTCTGGGTGGCGCACATGAATGGGCTGAAAGCGCAGGCTGAAGAGGTAGTGGTGAGGGAAGTCGTGTATGCAGAATGATTCCTGATAGCATCTGAACGGTATCAAAAGCCGATATTCTAGATTTTATTCTTGATTTTTGCGGAATATTTGCAAATTTCAAAATCAAAATTTGACTTTCTGCCCAGAATAGAGTACACTAGATTCAGAAAATCATCTGGGAGGAATCGCGATGCTGCTTCAATTTTCAGTCACCAACCACCGCTCCATCAAGGACACGGCTATTATCAGCTTGAAAGCATCTACGGATAAAAGTCTGTCTGATTGCCTGATTTCGCCGGACGACAAAAAACAGCTCGTGCCTGTCCTTGCGCTGTACGGCGCCAATGCAGCCGGAAAGAGCAATGTCCTCCATGCACTCCTGCTCATGCGCGAGATGGTCTGCGGGCGGTATGCCAAGTTGCTGAAAGGCGAGTCCCTTCCGCAAGAGCCGTTTGCTTTCACCGACCAGCCTATACAGCCGACCAGTTTTGAAGTCATCTATTTTTATGGCGGCATCAAGTATGCCTATGGGTTCTCGTTTGACAAGTCCAAAGTCCTGACCGAATATCTCTATCACTGGCCGAATGGCCGGGAAGCCTTGATTTTTTCAAGAGAAAATAATGGCTATCAGTTCCGCGAGAATATTCAAGAGCAGTTCACGCTTGCCGGACGCACCGCAGAAAACCGGCTTTACCTGTCCAGCTCGAACGAGTGGAACTGCCCCCAGACCGAAAAAGCGTATCTGTGGTTCTTTGAAAAGCTGACAGGCTTTATGGGAACCGAAATGCGGCTGGATGCTACATTATCTGCCATTCGGCAGGGCGGCTCTGAAAAGAGCCGTATCCTGCATGAAATGCTGTATGCAGACCTCGGTATCAAGGACATCCGCATTACAGGCTCCAAGGAAGAGCCTATCATTTCCGCACTGCACACCCTCGATGCCGAAGATGGCACTTCTAAGGGTTTCTGGCTCCCGTTGGGTCAGGAATCCGTTGGGACACAGCGTTTCTTCTCTCGCATCGGTATGTGGCTCACTGCACTAGAAGCAGGCTCTGTTTTGGTAGTAGACGAGATAGAATCCAGTATGCACCCGCTGCTGACAAGGCATCTGATCGAGATGGTGCAGGATGCCGCTATCAATACAAACCATGCACAACTCATCTTTACAACACACGATACCGGACTTCTCGACCTGACGTTGCTGCGGCGCGATCAGATTTGGTTTGCAGAAAAGGATGAAAAGACCATGCAGACCGATATTTACGCCCTGACCGAGTTTTCTCCCCGGAAAGGCGAGAACATCTCCAAGGGCTATTTACAAGGTCGCTATGGTGCGATTCCGTTCATTGGAGGGGATGCAGCATGGGCAGAATAAAAGAGATCAGCCGCAAATCTGTCCACACCAGAAAGCGCAATCCGGTCGTGTATCTTATCTGCGAGGGCAGCGAAACGGAGATTCGTTATTTTAAGCGTTTCCGCAGTCGAGGATGCAATATTGACATTATCCCGATTTCTTCGCAGTATAAGTCCGCTGACAGGCTTGTGCAGAAAGCCAAGGCAACGATGGGCAATAATCCATACTACCCGGAAGATGGCGATTCCATCTGGTGTGTGTTTGACCGTGACGATAACTCCAACGAAGTTCTTCTGCGTGCCAAACAGTCCGCTCAAAAGGAAGGCTATCATCTGGCCTACTCCAATCCATCCTTCGAGCTGTGGTTCTTACTGCACTTTGTAAATCAGCAGACAGAGGTCGAAGATTGTCAGGCACTGATCCGCTTGCTGAAGCAGCCGGGCAGACTCTCTGATTATGAGAAAAGCAAGGATTACTTTGATGCCTTAAAGCCTTTGCAATCCACTGCAATCCAGCGGGCTAAAACTCGTGCCAATCAGATTCAGAATCAAGGCATTGAACCGATTTCGCGGCAGAGCAATCCGTTGACAACGGTTTGGGAACTGGTAGAGTATTTGAACTCCAAGGTTTGAACCACATCACTTGAAAATATAGTAAAGCCCACAGACCGGATTTTATATCTGGCCTGTGGGCTTTTTATGAGGTACAGTATCTATTATTTTCAACCAGAGACTTCTTTTCACTCGGAAAGTTCTTTGTGATTATATAATTATCTCCGCTTCATTATGTATATAAAATTGTGACAACCATACATCATAAATCATTCGAGAGGAACAAGTTCATTCGTTTTCTTTTCAATATTTTGGAACACTTTATAATAGTTATAAATCGCCGCCCTTAAAGATTCACATTTTTCCATATCATATTCATTTGAACAGCTGTCACATTTCCCATCACAAGATGGTATGCTTCGATTTTTTATGGGATGTAATTTTTGATGGCATTTTCCGTACACCAGTTTAGCATGTGCTAATTTATTTCGAGGTTTAATCAACTCATCACTATATTTTTGTGAGAAATCTTCTTGAGCAATCGGTCCGTCATCAAAAAATTTCACAATCAACCCCATAAGAGCATAACGATCCTTATTATCCATCACATACTCAACGGATTGAATCGCGTTTTTTATAAATGATTTTCCTACTTTTTTGTTTAATCCCTCAAAATTTTGTCCAGATTTAGATGCAGCACTTTCAACATACTCCTTTGCTTTTCGGACAATCACATCCTGTTGTTCTGAACTTAACTTTTCAAATAACGCTATTGTTGTCGATTGGCAAATATAGTCAAATTCCGAGGTGCTATCCATTATAAGCCCTCTTATATTTGATATACGATACTCTCTTTTTAGATTTTTTTGAACAACACGGCCTATAATTTCCAGAAGATTTGCACGATCGGCCAAGAAAACACCATTCAATTGATCAGAATTTTTTAGAGAACTTTCCATGTTTTCCTTGTCGCTTGAATAAAAAACAATATCTGTATAGATTTCCTTGCTGCGAAGTTCGCGTATCACAGCATCACCAGTTGTACCAGATAGTGCAAAGTCCATAAGAATCAAATCATAAAAATCAAAGGATGTTGCATCAAAATTTTCTAGCTTTTCACTTTTGAACTCATCATAGTCGCTATAGCTTTCAATGTCTGCATCCATAAAACGGTTTTGAATAGCTTGAACTACAAGTTCTTTTGTTGAGTCAACATAGTCTTCTGCATCATCAATCCACAGAATTTTATACGTCATATCCATATTCTGCACGCTTTCTTTTATGGCATTTCAATAATGAACTTTGCTCCAGAGGGTGTTGCATTCTCCGCACAAATGGTTCCCTTCATTTTTTTGATAACCGTCTTAATATTGTATAAGCCGATTCCTGTTCCACCTGTGTTGCTGAACCCGAAATCAAATATTTCATTTAAATCTACTGCTCCAAAGCCATCACCATCATCCCATAATTCAATATAGGCTTTCCCCGAAATATCTTCCATCGATAAATTAAAGTTTCTGGCATGGCTTTTTTGTGAATTAGACAAAAAATTGTCCAAAACAAGAGAAATGTTTTGCGGTTGAAATTTAATTATATGCTGGCCGGAAGTTTCAACAGAAATGTGAATATTGAAATACTGCTGTTGGAGAACATTCATTAAGTATTCCCGACAAAAAGCAAACAAGTCCTCCTTAATTGAAGCATCTTCAATATTAAATTTAGCAATTGCGCTATATTTCAATGAACTTAAAATTTTATCTGTGGCAACCGAGATTGCGCCGAGTTCTCTATAATTTTCAATTCCTATTTTTCTAGCCAAAGTTGTTACACTGTTCCTTATCGTTAGGGCGTTCGTCTTTACCAAGTGAGTTTTTGCCGAGAATGTTTTTTGGTCTTCCGTAATCGCGCTAAAAATAGTATAGCTTTGGGCTTTATATTTTTGAATATTATCAGAAGCGACTTCCAATTTTTTTTCGGTGACACGATTCTTTATCTCTAACTCTTGGCGTGCCGCTTCGGCTGCTTTAAGCGCAGCCTCATGCTCTTTTTTTATTTTATCTTCTTCTTCACGAATCTCCTGTCCAACTTTCACACGCTGCACAATCAAAGTGGAAACAATCGGCTTTACCAAACTAATTAACAAGGCAACACGTTCATCATCTTCAGCAAACCCCTGTCGATTAGATGTCGCAATATCTCCCAAAGAATTATCGTCTAGTACATCAAAATTGATTTCGCCTTCTATATAATTCGAAAATGCCTGTGTGTTTTTCAAATACGGCATAAAATCTTCGACAGCAAGTTTTTTTCTCACATAAAGTCTTAATTGTGTGGATTTATATGCCTTATTTTTCAAAAATAATGGATCATTAACTTGTGCATCATCTTTTTTTATGCTGGCATGAATTCCAATCCATCCGGTCAAGCTATACGGAATTTCTTTTTCCGAAAGAGAACCATCCTCTTTAACAAAATGTCGTGTTCCACTGGTGTTATAGGCTGATTCATCAATAATAACAGTATGTCTTGGTTTTCTTCGAACAGTGTCATCCGCAGATGGAAAATAAACGCTTTCGGCTATTCGACTTTTTATATTCGATTCGCTGTTGTCAAAAAGAGCATAGAAATTCCGAAATGCAATATTTTTTGCTACTTCTTGAAATCCAATTGGCGTATTTTTTTGATACCTAACAGCTAATTCGATTTTTCCGGATATAGAATCCAGAACATAATAATCCGAAAGTCTAGCCTTTAGCCCTTCAATTGACTGAATTCCAATGTTTGTCAGGTCAACATTTTTAAGCTTTATCATCGTTCCAGAAGTAAGCTTATCCCAGTATTCTGCTGACAAAACTTCAACTTGAGAAAGATTAACTCTATTTAACGATGGTATCTCAGACTCGCGCTCGTTGCTCATATCAAAATACCATGCGGATTCTTGTCCGGCAGATTTTGATATAAGATAATATTTACTAGATAAATATAAAGCTGCGAGTTTTCCGATTCCCTTTCGCCCCATAACTTTGTTCTTTGAAACTTCATCTAGCGAAAGGTCTTCTCGTTTGTTTTTTCCAATTAAAACATATTTTTCTGCAAGATCTGAATATGTCATTCCCGTACCATTATCGAAAATTTCTATCTCAGAGTTTTTCTTGTCACTCATGTCGATAAAAATTCGTACACAGGTTGCCTTAGCATCAAGTCCATTAGCAACAAGCTCCGCTATTGCTGTCCATGGATTTGAGTATAATCCCTTGCCTAACAGTTTAAGTGCAAAGTACGAGAAATTGAAAAAGATTTTATCATTGGTATTGTCCATTGATTTTACCTCATTTCAGAGTTTTCTCAAATTGTGATGCTAGTCGTAAAGCCAGCAATGGAGGAACAGCATTCCCGATTTGTGTACAAACATCCGATTTGAATCCCTCAAACTTGTACCAATCTGGGAATGATTGTATTCTCGCTCCTTCGCGTGGAGTTAATGCACGATTTTGGCTATAATGAATACATCTCAAACTAGAAACAGTTGTCAAATTGTTGGTTATCGTAGGTGATGGTTGATCCGCTATTAAACGTCCATAAGTATTCGCATAGCCAGATGTTAGCCTATAAGATTTATCGATTTTACCAGAATCAACCAATGCATTAAATTCATTTTTTCCTTCGCCCTGCTTCACATGTTGTATAACAGCTCTGATTTTTTCACTATAACACCCACAGAAGTGTTGCGTTAGTTCATTTGACCCATGTCGCATGAGTTCTTGATACTTATTCTGTGGTAGCTGCTGATAAGAACTTATGCTTTGTCCTTCTAAAACTTCTGGAAGATCGGATATTGCATCCTTTATAGTAAGGTGCGCAGACTTTTCTTTTGGAGGACAGTTCCATTTTAAATTCAAGTCGTTTCGGATGCCTACAATGAAGACCCTTTCTCTATTTTCAGGAACTCCATAGTCCATAGCATTCAATCGTTCCGTCCAAATGTTATAGCCCAAACCATTTCCAAGATTTGAAAACTGATCATTTAAAATCTCCATAACAGATTTACCATAATGATCTATAACAGGCTTTTTTCGCGGCGTTAACGACTCTCTACCCTCAACATCTTTTAATTCATACAAGATATTTCCAGCTGCATCTCTTTTATAGAATATTTCTCTCATCGATAAAATGCCTCGGACATTTTCAAACAAGAACATTTTTGGACGAGCAATTTTTAACACTCTCAAATATTCCGTATACAGTTGTGCTTTTTCGTCGTAATTTCGTTGTCCAACGGTACTAAAAGACTGGCATGGTGGTCCACCAATTATCAAATCAACTGGTTCCGATCCAATCCATTCTTTTATGTCACTCTCTTTGAGGGACTTTATATCGCAATTTTTCATGGGGATATCAGGATAATTTTCAGAGTATGCTTTAGCTGCAAGCGGATTGTATTCATTTGCAAAAACGAATTGATTTTTTCGATTCCTGACAAAATGGTCTTTGTATTTTCTATAATAAAATCCAAATGTTAGTCCTCCAACTCCAGAGAACAGGTCAATTATTCTCATTTTCAAAAATATCCTTTGCAATAATTTCAAAAAGTGAACATTTAAGATTTCTCTAAAAGTTGGGCAAAAGAATAATATACACTCTTTCTGCCAATGCCATTATATCGTCAAAAACCAATTTAGCATTACTTTTACTATGATAATCTCAAAAAACTGTTCTTGTATACCTATATTTTCAACCTTAAAGTTTGTGACGCTATAAAATCGATTTTTATCACAACTCCCTCAGCAGCGTCAAAAACTCATCAAATCGGTACGCGCCCTCCATTTTCAAATCTTTATTCTGGAACACCATATAATAGCGGTATGCCTGCTTGCCAGCGGCATCCTGCCATGCACGACCCAGACGAATTTTTTCTCTGGACTCTGCATTTTCCAGCTGGTCGCCTTTGGTTTCAATCAGAATAATCTTTCCGCTGGTCGTGCGAACGATAAAATCCGGGTAATGGTTGCGGAATCCGTTCAAACAGAACGAAAACTTGTTACGCTCCGGGTTGCGATGCCACCAGCGGATATTGTCCATGTTGGTCATTGCCAGAGCCATTTTATATTCCAGACCATCCATCTTGCCCTCGGTCTGGTACAGGCTCTTGCTCATTGAAGAAGTGCTATCCGGGAGGGTGATATACTCCGTCAACTGAAAGCGGGGTTCACATACGATTTTCTCCGTTTCCAGCCACTTGTAGAAGTTTTCTCGTGCAGTTTCCTCTTGAAGCTGCATGACGTATGCACGAATTTTTGCTGCAAAGTTAACAGGCATCCGTTCCAGCGCGTCCAGCTCTTCGCGGTTCATATTATCCACGATACCATCGACATAACGTCGCAGTTCATTATCATCCACCGCGTTCATCTTGCAAAGGCTCTTGTGGATAATATCCTTGCAGATACGCAGTTTATCCTCGCCCGGAAGCAGTGGAAACTGCCTGTTCATGTACTGCTGATAATCATCTTTCAGCTTGGAGATACGCGGTGTCGTGGTATCGCGGTCTTCCAAATCGACCTGCGCCAAATCGTCGTCCAGATGGCCGAAGTCGATTGCGCTGGGTTTTCCCTTCAACGTAAAGTTGCTGAGCAGGTTTTCCTTTGAGAGTTCTTCGCTGTCGTACAGCGAGAAAAGCGATGGCTGTACTTTTAGGCAGAATTTCGGAAGTTTGAGGGTGTGAACATCCTCCAAAAACTCCGGGTTTACATGAGAGGTATCCACTTTATCCTGCACCTCCAGCGGCAAATCGCTCAACGGGTCATTCTGGTGCTGCTGCATAGCAACATCAAAATCGTTCTGTTCCTTTTCAGAGCGGTCAAAAATATTCTGCACCGAGGGAGAAACACTTGCCTTTGCCAAGGTGCTGCCCAACAGTGTCGGGTCGAAATCAAAAAACTCTTCCTCTTCCGCCGATGCCGCGGGCATTCCTTCGTTTGTCGGCTGTGCCGGGAAGACAGTCTGCTCCACTTTGGGCAGCGGCTCGACCGGGGCAGCTTCTTCCTGCACACGGTAATCGTGGTCCGTGAAGCCTGCGTTATTCAAGCCCTTGACGATGCCGTCCAGCGTACGCTTGAAGTCCGCAGACGAGGTCAGAACATACGAAGTATTCAGGATCGGAGAAGAATGTTTCCGGGTATAGGGCAGGCGCAGAATACGCCCCACGATTTGCTCCACATCCACCTGACTGGTGCGGTTCGCCAGCGAAGCAAGGATATACGCAAAGGGGCAGTCCCAACCCTCTTTCAAGGCATTGACTGTAATGATAAAGCGAATCGAACACTTTTCCGACAGCAAGTCCACATTTTTCAACTCGTTGATCTCCGCCGTCTTGATGGCAATTTGCTCTGCTGGAATGTTGGCTGCAATCAGGCGTTGGCGCAGTTTTTCAAAGGTCGTTGCATTTTCTGTGCTCTTGGGTTGCGCCTGAAACAGCACGATGGGGCGAATGTAGCTGCCGCCCTTTTCGTAGGCATCTTTTGCGTGAATTTCCAGTGTCCGCTGCATCTCGATGGCATCATGCAGCACATCCTGCTGGCTGTTGCGGTTCATCACGATGACAGGCAACTTGACCATGTTCTCGCGTTTCAAGTGAATCGCATCCACAATGGAGATGATATTGCTTTCCTTAGTGGGCGTTGCCGTCAGATCCAGCACAAAGCAGGGATTGAAGTTCTGCAGCATCTGCTTGCTCGGGTTACTGCGCGCATGGTGGCTTTCGTCCACGATAACCAACGGATGCAGCTGATTAATAACCTGCATCAAGGCGGTCGGGTCGGTATCTTCCAGCGGCATATCGGGTTCGCCCAGTGCATTTGCCAGCGCAACAAGGCTGCTGTTCTCCTGCTTGGCCTTGAGCCGCTCCTTCTTGCCACGGAACGAATCGTAAGACAGCACCATGATGGAAAGCTGCTCGTTGACCGCAGAGATATTGAAGTGCTGCCCCATCAAAAGCTGTTCTTTGGTATACACTTCTACACGGCTGCCAAAGGCAACATCAATTTTCTGGCGGTAAGGATGTGCAGGGTCACGCAATGCAGCCAAGGTTTGGGTCAGGATAGCATCTGACGGAACCAGCCAAACCACTGCACGGCGTTTTACCACCCCCAGTGCGGAGAAAATCGGCTCGATGGCATTTGCAGCCAAAAATGTTTTGCCGCCGCCCGTAGGAACTTTCAGGCAGACATTCGGCACACCGGGCAGAAGATTCTGATACTTGGGCATTCCGCCAAATCCGACTTTTACATCTTTCTCCTGCCAGAGCCGAGTATAGGCCGTTTCGATGTTCTTCGTCTGCATCAGGATTTCCAGATAGCGTTCCAAATCCCGAATGACGGCTTTCTGATAATTTTTCAATTCCATAAGAGCCGTCCTCCTTACACCCGCGCAATATCGCGCGGAATTTTCTTAAACGTAATACCAAACCGCAGCAAGTCACTCTCACTCAATGCACAGCGGTCAGCATAAATCAGATAGTTTTCCGCTTTTTCCGGAATGGTAGACAAAAAAGCATAGTCCAACACGCACATCTGGTCTGGCTCATAGTAGAAATAGTAAGCGGTGTGGTTGTTCTCGCCAAGGAAATATGGGTTTCCGTTCTGTTGATTCACCGCAGGTTTCTTCGTTTCCGTATACCAGATGTAGTCACGAATTTTGTCCGTGCCGATGCTTTCATTCAGGTTGCCATCCGCCAGAAGCAGCCGCTCGCCCAGTTCGTAGTAACTGAAATTGCCACCAGTGCCTTCTACGGCGTTCTTGCCTTTGCCATAGCCGTTGATCACACGCTTCACACGTTCAGCAGTCGTAGTATCGGCGTAGTCGCCCATCTCCACCAGAATAAACTTGCGGTGTCCTCCATCCGCTTTGTTCATATTCAGCACCGCATGGGCAGTTGTGCCAGATCCGGCAAAGGAATCAAGAATCAGCGCATCCTCAGAACCTGCAATCCTCAGCACAAATTCAATAAGGCGGCGAGGCTTAGGCGTGTCAAACTGTGCCTTCCCGTCAAAAATCGTCAACATTTCTTTTTTTGCTTCATCTGTATGACCAGTTTCAGAAAACGGCCAGAAGTTTGTAGGAACGCGACCTCCGACATTATCAAGATATGTTTTTCTACGAATTCCACCTTTTCCACCTTGACCAAAGTAGAACAATGGCCACTGTCCGCGATTATAAATCGCAGCTGCCTTTTGTGCAGCATCTTTCACGCTGTCCGATAGCATGATTGCTTTAACACCACTTTTAACCTGCGCTTCTGACACTCCGCATATTGATGCTCTTTTCTGAGCATCCGCTATCTCGCGCAATTCATACTTGCCCCACTGCGACATGATTTCAAACATCTGATCCTGTCCTAACGACCAGCAACGTCCATTAGACGGGTAAAGAAGTACGCCTGTAAATGGATTCTGAATAGCATAAACCATCCCTTGATGCGTTGTAGCTCCGGGTGCAAAAGCATCTGTGCTTTTCCATGCACATACATCGTTATCCGGGTTAGAGTAACGTGCATTCATTTCTTCGGTACGAGATAACTTGTTAGGATTCCATCCCGGCTGTTTGCTGTAGACCAGAATATGCTCCACCTCGTTTACGATGCCTTTAGAGTCGTTTCGAGTGGAATAAGTGCGCTGCCACGAAATATTGGAAACGAAACAGCTCGCACCAAAGATTTCATCACAGATGGATTTCAAGTTGTAAAGCTCGTTGTCGTCAATGCTAATAAAAATCGCACCATCATCCGCCAGCAACTTCTGCAGCAGCATCAGCCGAGGATACATCATGCAGAGCCACTTGTCATGGCGTGTCAAATCCTCGCCTTCCTTGCCGACTACTTCACCCAGCCACTTTTGAATATGTGGATCATTGACATTATCATTGTAGCACCACTTCTCATTGCCAGTGTTGTAAGGAGGATCGATGTAGATGCACTTCACCCGGCCCTCATACTGCGGCAGCAGAGCTTTCAGGGCTTCCAGATTATCGCCGTGGATAATCATGTTATCACTGCCGTTGTCCTCGGTGTGCTTGCCCATTTCGTCAAAGCTATACTGACGCTCCAACACACGGAACGGCACTTCCTGATGATGATTGACAACTTTGCTTTTTCCGATCCATTCCAAAGTAGGCATGGTGTTTTCTCCGTTTCTCTGTGAAAGTTCTTTCACGTTTAATAATAACAAGTTGGGCGGCAAAGCGCAACGGTTCCGGCAAAGAAATACAAGTTTGATGAACAAAATTGCAAGTCGCAAAAGCGTTTTGCAAAAACGCGTAGCCTGCATCCGTCGGATGCAGTTCAAGGGTTTGGGATTTCCCAACAAGCATTTTGCAACGCAAAATGGTCTTTGTATATACGAAGACACTGCTTGCTACGGCTATGAACGCCTTTTGAATTGCAAAATGATTTTTCAGTTGCTATACTGGGCTTATCAAAGTTTTTTCGGGAGGATGCCGCAGTGACTGCACAGACAATGCAAATCGGGAACAAACCTTGCCGCATTTACGGCGAAGCCCATGCGGAATATCTGCTGCTCCAAATGACAGGCGAGCACGAGCTGCAAAGCATGGATGACGAAGTGGCTGCTATTGCACAAAGCAACCGAAAGTATCTGTTTGCGGCCATCCCAGCGGAAAGCTGGAATGACGCACTTTCCCCGTGGAAGTCTCCTGCTGTTTGGGGAAAGCAAGGTTTCGGTGGAAATGCTGGGGACACCCTGCGCTTTCTGACAGAACAGGTCGTGCCAACGCTGAAACAACAGTTCAATCTCCCGGAAAACGTCAAAATCATTCTGGGCGGCTACTCGCTGGCTGGGCTGTTTGCGCTGTGGGCATCCACTCAGACTGATCTGTTCTACGGTATCGCCGCCGCGTCTCCCTCGGTGTGGTTCCCGGGCTGGATGGAGTTTGAACAGCAGCGCCCGATACAGACGCAGCACGTTTATCTGAGCCTTGGTGACAAGGAAGAGCACACGAAAAACGCCGTCATGGCTGTGGTGGGCGATCACATCCGCACCCTGCACAGTCGGCTTACAGAGCGTGGCACAGACTGCACGCTTGAATGGAACAGCGGCGGGCATTTCAAAGACGCCGACCTGCGCACGGCGAAAGCCTTTCGGTGGGTGATGGAGGAACACACATGATCATTTTGATCGATGCAGACGGCTGCCCGGTTGTCGATCTGACGTTGCAGATTGCAAAGCGGTTCGGCATCTCGGTCATCATCCTGTGCGACACGGCTCACCAAATCGAGCGGGAAGGTGCGCAGACGTTGGTATTCGATAAAGGTTCTGACAGCGTGGACTTTGCGCTGGTGAACCGGGTAAAACCGGGGGATGTGGTCGTAACACAGGACTACGGGCTGGCCAGTATGTGCCTTGCCAAGCGCGTCCGGGTGCTGAATCAGAACGGTTTGGAATACACCGCCGACAACATAGACGCTCTCATGCTGCAGCGTTATGAAAACAAAAAGCTCCTCCGTGCCGGAAAGCACCCCAAGGGGAGCCCAAAGCGGACGAAGGAGCAGGATGTCAGGTTTGCGGACACGCTTGAGAAGATCTTGAACTGCAACCATTGATACATACTTTTGGAAGGCTGGAGAAATCCAGTCTTCTTTTTTCATAAGTGCCAATTGTGACTTTTTTGTTAACTTTCGAAGATGTGGTTGTATTTTGGCCTTTCAACTGGGTTCGTATATGAAGGCTTCTTTTTTTGGCGAATATCGATTCGAGAGATTACATCTTGGTTACAAGTTATAAATTGTGGGTGCAGAATGGCCTTTTTCGTCGGCTACCTATTGAGGGCATCTTTTTTCAAGACCACTTTCAACTTCAGGCACCGCCATTGTTGCAAAGTTTCGCCCTCCATCGGTCGCCCCGCAGACCGATGTTATTTTAAACGAATAGCCACATCAACTATATTTTCCAAGAACTTTTTAACAAATTTCTTTTTCGGGTTACTTTTTGGCCTTTCTCGATGCCTACCAATTAGAGGGACAATTTTTCGGAAGCCTTAAATTCCGAAGATTTTCTATAAAAAACGGCTCCTTGAAAACAGAATAGTTCAATCGTCCGGTACTTCACAAAAGGTACTTCTGTAACTCGCAGCCCGGTCATAACGAAGACGGGGTGGCTGAAATGCCAATGGTGCGGTGCAAGCCCGCCGCCGGATGATTCCCCACTCCTAGGGTGCCGAGGGCGAATATGGGAGACCCATATCATATTGGCGCAGACGGGATTGTAACCCTATCTGCGATGCGAGAGCTGGAATTGCTGCCAGTTCTCTTTACATTGCCACCTATCCGCAGGTGACACACTTTTTGACATTATGAAGGCTTCACGAAGGCTTCTTTTAGGAGTTCACTTTTGCCTTCCTATTACAATTCGGTTACAGAATCGCCTTGGATGCTATGGAATGACCTATTTCAAAGGTTCGTATATAGAGGCATCTTTTTTCAAGACCACCTTCAACTTCAGGCGCTGCCATTGTTGCAAAGTTCCACCCTCCATCGGTCGCCCCGTAGACCGACGTTATTTTAACCAAGAGGTTACTTCGGCTATATTTTCCAAGAACTTTTTAACAAATTTCTTTTTCGGGTTACTTTTCGGCCTTTTTCGTCGGCTACCAATTAGAGGGACAATTTTTCGGAAGCCTTAAATTCCGAAGATTTTCTATAAAAAACGGCTCCTTGAAAACAGAATAGTTCAATCGTCCGGTACTTCACAAAAGGTACTTCTGTAACTCGCAGCCCGGTCATAACGAAGACAGGGTGGCTGAAATGCCAATGGTGCGGTGTGAATCCGCTGCCGGACGATTCCCCACTCCTAGGGTGCCGAGGGCGAATATGGGAGACCTATATCATATTGACGCAGATGGGCTGCAAGTCTATCTGCGATGCGAGAGTTGAAACTACTGTCAGCTCTCTTTACATTGCCGCCTGACCGCAGCCTTGCTGCAAAGGATATAACCGCAGGTGACGCACTTTTCGACCTTAAACTACTTATGCTGAAGGAGTGCCTATGAAGTTTAACAATGCCTATTCCCAGATGTTTCCCGGCTACCCCGATGCCGTCAGCCTTCAGCAGGCTGCGGAGATGCTTGGTCTGAACCGCCATACAGTTGGGGAATTGATCCGTTCCCGCCGCCTGTTTGCGCTTAAAATCGGCCGCACCTACCGTATCCCGAAGCTGAGCGTGATCGAGTTCCTGCTCACCGGACAGAGCACCTTCCCGGCTGGAAATCCGCCGCTGGATGTGGTATGCTGTGGGTGCAGCAACGGACAGCACGCCTGTTGACCCAAAGGAGGTTTATGATGAAAACTACAGGGTCTGTCCAAGAGAAAAATGGACGTTTCTATTTCGTGGTCAATCTTTATGATGCCAACGGCAAGCGGAGGATCAAGTGGATCTCCACAGGTCTGACCGTCCGGGGCAACAAGCGCAAGGCAGAATCCATGCTCCGGGAAGTATTGCTCCACTATGATGAGACCGGGGAACTGCCCACAGGGCGGGGCGGAGCCTACGAAAAAGTAGATGCTAAAACCGCCAAGCCTCTGCCGCAACCCCTCCAACCCGTCAGCAAATCGGAGATGCTGTTTCTGGATTATCTCAACGAGTGGGTGCAAGTCCACAAGGCATCCATCCAGCCTGCAACCTTTATCAGCTACAATCGGATGATCACCGGACGCATCACGCAGTATTTTGAGCCGCTGGGCTTGAAGCTGTGCGAGGTCACGCCGCAGGTGCTGGATGAGTTTCAGGAGAAGATCTTGCTGGAGGGCTACACCACCAACACGGTCATTCACTACCACGCCATCTTCGGTAAAGCGTTCAAGGATGCCGTCCGCAAGGACTATCTGGAAACCAACCCAATGCTGAAAGTTGACCGTCCGAAGAAGAACAGCTTCCGGCCCAACTTCTACTCCAAGGATGAAGTCCAGCAGCTGCTGGAAGTATCGCAGGATGACCCCCTGCACCTGTGCATCCTCATTACAGCCTACTACGGTCTGCGCCGCAGCGAGGTGCTTGGGCTGAAGTGGTCGTCTATCGACTTTGAGCGCAAGTCCATCACCATCAATCACAAGGTGACGGAACAGTTGGTGAACGGCAAGTACGTTCCTGTGGTCAGCGATGTGATGAAGAACAAGACCAGCTGCCGTACTCTGCCGCTGATCCCGGCTGTGGAAGAAGAACTTCTGAAGCAGAAGGAAAAGCAGCAGCTTTACCGCAAGCTGTTCAAGAAGAGCTATAGCACTGAGTATCTGGATTTCGTCTGCACCGATCAGGAAGGCAAGCTGATCCGCCCGAACTTCGTGACAGAGCACTTTGATTGGCTGTTGACCAAGTATGGGTTGAAGCATATCCGTTTCCACGATCTGCGCCACAGCTGCGCCAGCCTGATGGTGATGAACGGCGTATCTATGAAGCAGGTTCAGGAATGGCTGGGGCACAGCACATTCTCGACTACTGCCGATATCTATGCGCATCTTGATTACAAGAGCAAAGAAGGTTCGGCAGGAGTTATCGCTGGGCTGTTAGAAACGAAAAAGTGAAAAGGCCACTATGATTTCTCATAGCAGCCTTTGCCAAACGTGTATTTATGTAAAGGTCTATTAGACCAGTATAATCGCATGCGGGACTCGAACCCGCGACCCCAGCCTTATCATGGCTGCGCTCTATCCAGCTGAGCTAATACGGCAGAAAAACGCACTACCGAGCGAAATCGTTCGATAGTGCGTTCTGGCGGAGAGAAAGGGATTCGAACCCTTGCCCGGCGATTAACCGGCTACCGCATTTCGAGTGCGGACCCTTCGACCTCTTGGGTACCTCTCCGTATACATATCAGATAATGCTACAATTTGTATTGTAATATTATCTTGATTCCGAATGATAAAGCTGTTAGAATATTGTTAGAAAACGCATCGTTCAGACAGGCTTTGAAGCCTGTCAGGACATCAAAATTGACGTTCTCTCGTGTGATATGGAGACATTCAGCGAAGCATCCACTTGGATTTCGAGTCGTTCTCGTTACGACCGCTTCGATACATCTCCAAGTATATTTTCATGGCAAATTTACGATTTGTATATCGCAAATTTGCCTTGAAACTTGGAACAGTTGCTGGTAGGAGGGATGCTCCTTATCCATATACAGCTTTATTATTATAGCAAAATCCCGCCTTTCCGTCAACTGTAAAAACAAAAAGCCCTTCCGGCGGCTGAACAGCAGGACAGGGAGGGCCTTCTGATTTTTGCCGCGCTCTGCCCTCTCCCTTGACAGGCGGGGCGGCATATGCTATATTTATTTCAAATTTGAAGCATATAGACTCAAAGGAGAACCTATGGCAGCACAGAATCGACAGGATATGGGCAGCGGGCCGGTCAAGCCCCTGCTTTTGCAGCTGATGATCCCCGCCGTGGTGGCGCAGGTGGTCAATCTGCTCTATAACATCGTAGACCGCATCTACATCGGCCACATCGAGGGCATCGGCGCGGCGGCGCTGACAGGCGTGGGCCTGTTCGCCCCCATCCTCATGCTTTTGAACGCCTTCGCCATGCTCATCGGCGCGGGCGGTGCTCCCCGCACGGCCATCGCACTGGGGCAGGGCAACAAAGAGGACGCCGAAAAGATCATCGGCAACAGCTTTACCATGCTGCTCTTCTTCGCCGTGGTGCTGACGATCGGCTTCTATGCCGGTGCGCCCGCCCTGCTGCGGCTTTTTGGCGCCAGCGACGCCACCCTCCCTTACGCGGTGGCCTATGGCCGCATCTATATCCTCGGCTCGGTGTTCGTGCTGCTGGTCATGGGCATGAACCCCTTTATCACGACGCAGGGCTTTGCGAAGATCAGTATGCTCACCACCGTCATCGGTGCAGTCATCAATATCATCCTCGACCCCATCCTCATCTTCGGCCTTGGCTGGGGCGTCCGGGGCGCAGCGGTGGCGACGGTGCTCAGTCAGGCCGTGGGTGCCTGCTGGATCTTGAAGTTCCTCACCGGCCCGAAGACGATTCTCAAACTCCGCAAAGAGTACCTCAGGGTGGAGCGCGGCGTCATCCTGCCGGTGCTGGGGCTGGGCATCTCGTCCTTCGTCATGCTCTCGACGGAAAGCCTGCTTTCCATCAGCTTCAGCTCCAGCCTCGCCCGCTATGGCGGCGATATCGCCGTAGGCGCGATGACCGTCATCACCAGCGTGTCCCAGCTGTGCACCCTGCCCATTCAGGGCATCTGTCAGGGCGGCCAGCCGGTCATGAGCTTCAACTTCGGCGCAGGCAAAAAGGCCCGGGTCAAGGAGGCGTTCCGCTTCCAGCTCACCCTTTGTTTCGGCTACACCACCTTGTTCTGGCTGCTTATGATGGCCGTGCCCGGCGTGGTGGCGGGCATCTTCACCTCGGATGCCGCTCTGATCGACTACACCACATGGGCCATGCGCATCTATATGGCCGGCATCCTTGCGATGGGCGTTCAGATCGCCTGCCAGCAGAGCTTTATGGCGCTGGGTCAGGCGAAGGTGAGCCTCTTGCTGGCCTGCCTGCGCAAGATCATCCTGCTCATCCCCCTCATTTTTATCCTGCCCCATTTTGTGGCAGATAAATGCTTCGGCGTCTTTCTGGCAGAGCCGGTCAGCGATCTTCTGGCCGCGACCATCACGGCCATTACTTTCTTTTCCCGCTTCGATAAGATACTCGACCGGGGCGCAGGGAGAGCGTAATTTCACAGGAAATGACCAGCCCGCAGGACGGACAAAATGCCCGGCCTGCGGGCTGGTTTTGCGTTGGCGTCAGTCGGCCCCAGGAGAGGGGGACGCGGGCGCACCGGCACGCCCGCATACATCAAAAGTACAGCAGCAAAGGATCTTGTATATAAAAGCGAAGATCCTGAATATCTGCACGACAGGCGGATAGAAAACCAATCAATCGGGTCACTTTGTACAAACATTCCGTTAAAAATTTGTGCTTGAATCTAATTGCGGGATGGAAAAATATGCGCTATCATAGTAGCGAAAGGCGAGTCCGTTTGCGGAGGGAATGGTGCTGTGAGCAAAGCACGGCACTGCCATGAAACGGATAAACGCAACATGAATCGGAGGTAACAAGAAATGAAAAAGATCTCTCGTCGTGACTTCCTCGCAGCTTCTGCTGTCGTGGGTGCTGCTGGCGTCCTGACCGCCTGCGGCGGCTCTTCCAATAGCACTGCTGCTTCTACTGCAGGTTCCGCTGCTGCCAGCACCGCTGGCGGCAAGTCCACCGATTACCCCACCAAGGGCATCTCGGTCATCTGCCCCTGGTCTGCAGGCGGCGGCACGGACTCCTGCCTGCGCGCATTCTGCGAGGCAATGGGCAAGAATCTGGGTGTGACCCTGACCGTCGATAACCAGACGGGCGGCGGCGGCATCCTGGGCCATCAAGCCATCGCAGACGCCAACACCGACGGCTACACCATCGGCATGATCACCTTCGAGCTGGCTACCTACAAGAAGCTGGGCACCAGCGAGCTGACTTGGGAGAACTACGCTCCCCTGTGCCGCGTCAACACCGACGCAGCTGCCATCACCGTCGGCGCAAAGTGGGCTGCAAGCAACGGCATCACCGACCTGCCCGGTTTCATCGACTACTGCAAGGCTCACCCCGGTGAGGTGCAGATGGGCGGCTCCTCCAACGCGTCTGTCTGGCACATCGCAGGCGGCTACCTGATGAGCGCTACCGGCATCGACATCCAGATGATCACCTATCAGGAGGGCGCTGCTACCGCCGTCCAGAATGCAGCCGGCGGCTTCATTCAGGGCGTTACCGTCTCTCTGGCCGAGGCCCGCAGCTTCATCGAGTCCGGCGACCTGATCTGCCTCGGCGTCATGGACGAGGAGCGCAACCCCGTCTTCCCCGATGTGCCCACCTGCAAGGAGCAGGGCTATGACATCACCTACTACACCCAGCGCGGTATGGCCGCTCCTCTGGGCGTGGACGATGCCATCATGACCCGTCTGGAAGAGGCCTGCGCCGCCGCCATCGAGGATCCCGATTTCGTGACCTTCATGAACAACAACGGTCAGGCTATCTCCTATCTGGATGCACAGGGCTATGCGGACTACCTGAAGCAGGCTGCTACCGACGTCGCAGCTGCTATGGACGCTGTCGGCCTCTGATTTGTCTCTCTGCGTATTTGCTGGGGCAGGCAGTTCGTGCCTGCCCCTTTTTTGAAAATAGAGAGAGGAGGAACCCCTTTTGAACAAAAACAAAATGAAAACGATGGCCTTTTCCAACCTGATCGGCTCCATCATTTTCCTCGCCATCGGCATCTGGGCATGGTTCCAGACCGGCAACTTCCCCGAGGTGGCCAACACCTATGTGCAGGCGTCCACCTTCCCCCGCGTCATGATCGTGGGCGTGGTCATCTTCTCCGTCATCCTGCTCCTCCAGTCCATCTTCAAGCTGATGGGCACCATGAAGGAGGGCGACCCCACCGCCGTTGAGGTGGGCACCCTGAACCCCCTGAAGGACAAGGGTCTGGCTGCAGCCTACTTCGTCATCCTCCTCTGCGTGCTGTTCGCCGCCCTCTTCAAGAGCTGCGGCTACATCCTGTGCGCAATGGTGCTGTCGATGATCATCATGTTCCTCATCGGCAAGCGCAACTGGGTGCAGATGATCCTTGTGAGCATTCTGGTGCCGCTGCTGATGTGGCTGGTGTTCTACAAGGTGCTTACCGTCAATATTCCGCTGGGTCCGCTGAACTTCCTGCGCACCCTCGTGGACATGATTTAAGGAGGGAGCACAGTTATGGATTTTAGTCTGCTTCTTTCCAGCTACGCGACTGTCTGGTCCAACCCCGAGGTCCTTCTGATGACCTTCATCGGTGCGCTGGGCGGCGTTCTGCTGGGCGCGATCCCGGGCATGACCGCCACCATGGGCGTGGCGCTGCTCATCCCCTTCTCCTTCGGCATGGACCTCATCCCGTCCATCGGCCTGCTGCTGGGCATCTACTGCGGCGGTATGTACGGCGGCTCCATCTCCGCCATCCTCATCCACGCCCCCGGCACGCCCGCCGCAGCCGCCACCCTGCTGGACGGCTACCCCATGTGCAAGAAGGGTCAGGCCGGCAAGGCCCTGTCCGTCGCCATGTTCGCGTCCTTCTGCGGCGGCGTCATCGGCGCACTGGTCATGACCTTCCTGTCTCCGCTGGTCGCTGACATGGCCATGAACTTCGGCCCCGGCGAGATGTTCATGCTGGCCGTCTTCGGCCTGTCGGTCATCGTCGCAATTTCCGGCAAGTCCGTGGCCAAGGGCCTCATCAGCGCCTTCTTCGGTATGCTGCTGTGCACCGTCGGTCTCGACCCCACCAACGGCATCCCCCGCTTCATCACCACCAAGCAGACCGGCCTGCTGGACGGCTTCCAGTTCATCCCTACCCTGATCGGTCTGTTCGCAGTCTCTGAGGTCATCGCCGGCGTGGAGCGCATCATCCGCGGCGAGGAGCAGGAGCAGAGATCCAACGAGAAGATCACCAACGTCCTGCCGGACTGGAAGACCATCAAGAAGATCTGGCCCAACATCCTCTCCGGCGGCCTCATCGGCACCTTCATCGGTGCCATCCCCGGTGCAGGCGGTGACATCGCCGTCTTCGTCTCCTACGGCGCCAGCAAGTCCGCCAGCAAGCACCCCGAGCTGTACGGCACCGGCATCCCCAACGGCGTTGCGGCGACCGAGTCCGCCAACAACGGCTGCTCCGGCGGCGCAATGATCCCCCTGCTGTCTCTGGGTGTCCCCGGCGACTCCGTCACGGCCATCCTGCTGGGGGCCTTCATCATGAAGGGCATCACCCCCGGCCCCATGATGTATGTCACCGAGCTGCCCACCGTCTACCGCGTCTTCGCAGCTCTGATGCTGGCAAACCTCTGCATGCTGGTGGTGGGCTGCCTCGGCGTCCGCTTCTTTGCAAAGATCGTCTCTGTCGAGAAGAAGATGCTCTACCCCATCATCCTCGTCATCTCCCTGCTGGGCGCGTTCTCCATCAACAAGAATGCCTTTGACGTGGGCGTCTGTGTCGCCTTCGGCATCATCGGCTGGCTGATGAACAAGTACGAGTTCCCCCTTTCTCCCATCCTGCTGGCCCTTATTCTGGGACCCATGTGCGAGAAGAACTTCGTGCGCTACATGAACATCCAGCGCGGAAACTTCTTCGCCATCACCACCTCTCCCATCGCTATGGTCTTTGCAAGCGTAGCCATCCTCGTTATCATCTACTCGGTCTATAACCAGAGCAAGATCAACAAGCGCACCGCTGCAAACGCTGCACAGGAGAAGGCATAAGCTCAACATCCTGACAAGCTCTGTCTGTTACATTCCCATGAAGCTGCGGCTGTCCCGTTCCGACGGGGCGGCCGCACTTCGCTTTGGGCAGCAAAAACGGAGGTCTGTTTATGTGGTTTGTATTTGCACTGTGCTCGGCCCTGTTTGCGGCCCTTACCTCGATCCTGGCCAAGGTGGGCATCGAGGGGGTCAACTCCACTCTGGCCACCGCCATCCGCACTGTGGTGGTGCTGGCCATGAGCTGGGGCATGGTGTTCCTCACCCGGGCCCAGGGGGGCATGGGGGAGATCAGCCGCCGGAGTTGGCTCTTCCTCATCCTATCGGGGCTGGCCACCGGGGCGTCCTGGATGTGCTACTACCGGGCCCTGCAGCTTGGCCGGGCCTCTCAGGTGGTGCCCATCGACAAGCTCAGCGTGGTGATCACCCTGGTGCTGGCCTTTGTGTTCCTCCACGAGCCCTTTACCGCCAAAAGTATGGTGGGCTGCGCCCTCATCGCCGCCGGCACCCTGTTTATGGTGCTGTAAGAGGGTAAGCTCCCTGCAAACAACAAGGCCCTCCCGGTTTTGCCCGGGAGGGCCTTTTCGTTTTGCTGTACGCTTACTTTTCGGCGGGCGTCTCCGGAGCAGAGGGCGCTTCCGAATGGTGGCACTTGGCCAGCATATCCAGCTCCGGCATCAGCTCGGTGCTGATGACCGACAACATCTGCTCCATCTTGTCGCAGTCCTCTGCGGGGAACCGCTGACGCACTCGCTCGATGACGGTGTGCAGGTAGGAGTAGCTGATGCTGTAGTAATCGATGTATTTCTGGGTGGGGCGCAGATAGTACTCGCGGCGGTCGGTGGTGGACTGGATCTTCTCCACATAGCCCTTTTTCACGAGGCTGCCGATCTTGTAGGCCGCGTTGGGAGTGGAAATGCGCATCATGCGGGAGAACTCCGCAATGGTCGGCTCGCCCATCGCCATGATGCCCTCCATGCAGAAGGACTCCACCGTGGTCAGCGTGGCCTCGCGGGTGGCAAAGCGCTGAAATACATTTTGATAAAAGTGCAGCTTGAATTTGGTATAGACGTCCTGAAAGACTTCTTCCAGCATGGATTCTCCTTCCATGAGCCTAATAGCTCAAAAAATTTACTCTTTTTACAGTATACCATGATTCTGGCCGGAGGGGAAGAGAAAAATCCACGATTTTGGTGGAAATTTTAGGCTTTTCCGGACTTTTTCTTCCCGGGATGGCCCATCCGTGCCCTGACGATGCTCAGGATCACAAGCTCGATGACGACGGCACAGGCCAGCAGCACGAAGGAGGTCAGGACGTTGGCAGCTTCGCCGAGGACGGCCTGCGCTGCGCCGCAGAGCAGGTAGCAGCCCGCCGAGATGGCGGCGGCGGTCATGGCGTAGGGCAGCTGAGTGGAGACATGGTTGACGTGGCTGCAGTGGGCACCGGCAGAAGCCATAATGGTGGTGTCGGAGATGGGCGAGCAGTGGTCGCCGCAGACCGCGCCGGACAGGCAGGCGGCGATGGAGACCACCAGCATCTCACCCTCCGGGAACGCATGGCAGACGATGGGCACGAGGATGGAGAAGGTACCCCACGAAGTGCCGGTGGCGAAAGCGAGGAAGACGGCCACGAGGAAGATGATGATGGGCAGCAGGTACTGCAGCGCCGCAGCGGAGCCGCTGAGCAGGCTGGCGACGTAGTATTTTGCGCCCAGCAGGCCGGTCATGCCGGAAAGGGTCCACGCCAGCGTCAGGATGAGCATGGGGCTGACCATCGCCTTGAAGCCCTCGGGGATGCAGGCGGCGAAGTCCTGAAAGGTCATGACGCCCCGCACCCGGTAGAAGACGAAGGTGAACATCAGGGCGATGGAGCTGCCCATCACGAGGCCCACAGAGGCGCTGCAATTTGCGAAGGCAGTGATGAAGTCCACGCCCTCGAAAAAGCCGCCGGTGTACACCATGCCGAAGATGCAGGCCGCGATGAGCACCAGCACCGGCGCGATGAGGTCTACCACATGGCCGCGGGCGTCGGAGCCGTCGTCCACATCGTCGCCGTAGGGGCGGTCGTCGGTGGTGAAGAGGTCACCCAGCAGGGCGTTGTCCTCGTGCTTCTTCATGGGGCCGTAGTCGAAGCCGCTGAAGATGAGGAAGAGGCTCATCACCATCGTGAGGATGGCGTAGTAGTTATAGGGGATGGTGCGCAGGAACATGGTGAAGCCGTTGATGCCCGAGCCTTCCGGCACCGAGGAGGTGACGGCGGCAGCCCAGCTGGACACCGGCGCGATGATGCAGATGGGGGCGGCGGTGGCGTCGATGAGGTAGGCCAGCTTTGCGCGGGAGACCTTCTGCCGGTCCGTGACCGGGCGCATGACGGAGCCGACGGTCAGGCAGTTGAAGTAGTCGTCCACAAAGATGAGGATGCCCAGCAGCAGGGTGGCGAACTGTGCGCCTGCCCGGGTGTGGATGTGGGTGGAGGCCCAGCGGCCGAACGCGGCGCTGCCGCCGGCCTTGTTCATCAGGGCCACAAGGATGCCCAGCATCACCAGAAAGACGAGGATGCCCACATTGCTGGAATCGGACAGCTTGGAGATCATACCGCCGTCCTCGTTGAAGAAGAGGGTGGTCAGCGCAAGCTCAAGGTTGCCGTTGGCGTAGAGCAGCGCACCGGTGGCGATGCCCACCAGCAGCGAGGTGTAGACCTCCTTGGTGTTCAGGGCCAGAACGATGGCCACCACAGGGGGCAGCAGGGAGAGCGCAGAGCTGTATACTGCGCAGGTGTAGGTGGAGGGGTCGGCGATCTTGCCGGGCGTTGCTGCGGTGCACCACAGCAGCAGGGCAAACACCAGAAGAGCACCCACCCACGAAAGATTGGTTTTTTTCATGATAAGCTCCTCACTTGATTTTTTTGCGGTCTGCCGGGCAGACTATCCCCAAGAACGGGGACGGAAGGGGGTGTTGGCTGCGCCGGACTATAAAGCGATGTATCTGGAACTGTTCCGCGCCAGCGAGCAGGCAGCCCGGCTCCTGCAGGAAGCACAGGCCCGGGCCGAGCAGCAGCTTCTGGCTGCCGACCCGCCGCCCATCGAGCTTGCCGGGCGCGGAGAGCAAAAAGATTAACCTTTCTTGCTCTCGGCTTTGGCGGCAAATTTGGCGTCGTTGACCACGAAGCGCTCGTGGACGCCGCCGCCCACGGGGCCTTTCTCGTCGTACAGGGACACCTTGAACACCAGCTTGCGGCCCTCCACAGCGGTCAGCTCGCTCTCGCAGGTGACGGTCATGCCCACGGGGGTGGGGGCGGTGTGCTCCAGCTCCAGCTTGGTGCCCACAGAGCCGCAGCCCTCGTCCAGTGCGTCGGCGACGCTCATCCAGCAGGTCTTTTCGGCCAGCGCCACCAGTGCGGGGGTGGCGAAGACGTTCAGCGTGCCGCTGCCCATCGTCTTGGCGGTGTTTTCGGGGGTGACGGCGACGCTCTGTCTGCCGCGGATGCCAGTCTCTAACATAAAAATGCCTTCTTTCTCAAATCTTCGTCCTGCCGCAGTTTGCGGCAGATAATTTCACATTCGTAAGGATACCACAAAATATCGGTCATTGCATCTGTTTTCGGGATTTTTTCTCCAAAACTCTTTCCGCCTGAAGCCAAAAGCGGTATCATAAGCTGGACAAGGAGTGAGAGAAGATGAATGATTTCTGGAAATCCTACGACATCACCCACGCTGAATTTGGAGACGATTACCGGTGTTATCCGCTGTATGGCGGCATCCACCTCACAGAATTGGCTCTTTCGCTTGCATTCATTGCAGGAATGGCTTGGTGGTATCGCCGCAGCTCTGCCCGCACCCGGCGGCGCATTTTAGTCGGAGTCACCGCTTTGCTCCTGCTGGACGAAGCTGCCCTTCTGCTGGGGATGGAGCTGACCGGTCAATGGAACTGGAGTTATCTGCCCCTGCACCTGTGCAGCATCAATGTCTTTGTCTGCCTATACAACACCCTCACGGACAGGAATTGGTGCAAAGAGGAGCTTTATGCGCTCTGCATCCCGGGTGCGGCGCTGGCTCTGCTCTGTCCCAGCTGGCTGGACGTTCCCTTCTGGTGGACATTCATCAATCTGCACTCGGTCAGCATCCATGCCCTGCTGGTACTCTATCCTACCCTGCTGGTGGTGGGTGGCTATCGTCCCAGCCCTCGGCGAATCCCACAGGTGCTGGCGTTTTTGTTTGGATCCGCCCTGCCCATCTACTTTTTGAATAAGCCGCTTGGTACCAACTTCTATTTTCTCAATAATCCCTATGGGAATATCATCACCAGTACATTTACAGAGCTGCTAGGCGAAAAGTATTATATTCTGGGCTTTCTGCCTGCCATCGCGCTGGCGCTGGCCGTTATGTATCTGCCGTGGGCCTTGAAGGAGTGGCGGAGCAGAGGGAGGACATAAAACACAGCAGGGATGGTTTGAAGAAAAAAATTATGGGGAAAATTTGTTAAAATTCAATAAAACAAAATATGGAAGTACCTAAAGGAGAACGATACAGCAAATACGGCTGCATAAAAATCGAAAAGAATATATAGAGGAAAAGCAATTCGAATAGAGTTGCTTTTTTCTTTCCAAATCACGCCCTTCCTGCAAAATGAAACCGCAAGCTGATTGCAAATTTCGGGCGTTTTACGGTTTATTTTGTCAATTTGGGAGGCATGATAAGTTTTTGTGCCAAAACGCTTGACAGGGGGGCGTCTGCGTGTTATCATGAATACATGAACAGATGTTCATATGTAAAAACGAAAGGGTGACAACGATGGCTGAAGAGGTCACTTCCCCCGAAAAGCTGCCCAAGGCCCCGCCGGTGCTGCCGGACGATGAGGTGCTCTATGAGCTGGCCGACCTGTTCCGGGTGTTCGGCGACTCCACCCGCATCAAGATCCTCTATGCCCTCCACGACGACGAGCTTTGCGTGCAGGACATCGCAAACGCCGTCCAGCTCAGCCAGTCGGCGGTGAGCCACCAGCTGCGGGTGCTGAAGGACACAAAGCTCGTCCGCTTCCGCCGCGACGGCAAGACCGTCTACTATGCGCTGGACGACGACCATGTGCGCAGCATCCTCTCGATGGGCATGGACCATATCGAAGAGTGATGCCCCCTGAAATGCTGCAAGCCCTGCCGCACCCTGCGGCGGAGCGGCTATATAGAAAGAAAGGCTGGTACTTATTATGAAAAAGAGTTACAAGATCGAAGTGGACTGCGCAAACTGCGCTCAGAAGATGGAGGATGCCGCCAACACCGTTTCCGGCGTGGCAAAGGCTACCGTCAGCTTCATGACCCAGAAGATGAACGTCGAGTTTGCCGAAGGCGCTGACCCCAAGGCCACCATGCAGAATGTCCTCGCCGCCTGCAAGAAGGTGGAGGACGACTGCGAGATCTTCGGCATCTGAGCGTCTGCCACAGCGGACGAGATGCGGGTGGAAACTGTGGAAAAATGAATCGGTTTTCAACAATTTCCACCGTGTTTTCAACATCCTTTGCGCAAAAGTAGAAAAATAAACGCGCATTTGAGGCTTTTTGCGGGAAAACATCGTGGAAAAGCTGGGGGAAAGGGTGGAAAACAAGCCCCTTGTGGGGAAAACCTGTTGAATCTGAGAAAAGTGCCCCAAAGGAGGCCTGAGACCCATGACGAAAAAACAAAAGAAAATGCTCTACCGCATCCTCGCCGCTCTGGCGCTGGTGCTGGTGCTCAAGCTGCTGCCGCCCCTGCCTATGGCGGCAGAGCTGCTGCTCTACTGCATCCCCTACCTCGTGGTGGGCTGGGACGTGCTCCGCAAGGCCCTGTTGGGCATCAAGAACCGTCAGGCTTTCGATGAGTGCTTCCTGATGGCAGTCGCCACCGTGGGCGCATTCGCGCTGGGCGACTACGTCGAGGGCTGCGCCGTTATCATCTTCTATCAGATCGGCGAGCTGTTCCAGAGCGTGGCCGTCGGCAAGAGCCGCCGCAGCATCTCGGCCCTGATGGACATCCGGCCCGACTATGCCAACATCGAGGGCGAGGACGGCAAGCTGGAACAGGTGGACCCCGACGAAGTCGAGGTGGGCACGGTCATTGTGGTCCAGCCCGGCGAGCGTGTGCCCATCGACGGCGTCATCGTCGAGGGCGCTTCCACCCTGAACACTGCCGCCCTCACCGGCGAGAGCCTGCCCCGCGATGTCCAGTCCGGGGATGAGGTCATCAGCGGCTGCGTCAATATGAGCGGCCTGCTCCGGGTCAGGACCACCAAGGAGTTCGGCGAATCCACCGTCTCCAAGATCCTCGACCTTGTGGAAAATTCCAGCATGAAGAAGGCTCGGGCTGAAAACTTCATCACCCGCTTTGCCCGGGTCTACACCCCGGCGGTCTGCTACGGCGCTCTGGCGCTGGCCTTCATCCCCCCCATCGTCCTGCTTCTCATGGGCCAACCGGCCCGCTTCGGGGACTGGGTCTACCGTGCCCTCACCTTCCTCGTCATCAGCTGCCCCTGCGCTCTGGTCATCTCCATCCCGCTGAGCTTCTTCGGCGGCATCGGCGGCGCATCCGCCTGCGGCATCCTCGTCAAAGGCTCTACCTATCTGGAAGAGCTGGCCAACACCGGCGTCGTGGTCTTCGATAAGACCGGCACCCTGACGCAGGGCACTTTTAAAGTCACTAAGATCTGCCCCGTGGAGGGCGGTGCGGAGGAAGCCCTCGTGGAGGCTGCTGCGCTGGCCGAAAGCTGGTCGAAGCATCCCATCTCCCTGAGCATCAAGGCTGCATACGGCAGGGACATCGATGCCGGCCGCGTCACCGATGTGGAAGAGCTGGGCGGCCACGGCGTCACCGCCAAGGTGGATGGCAGGCCGGTGGCGGCGGGCAACGCCCGCCTGATGGAGAAGCTGGGCCTTTCTGTCCCCGATGTGCCCCAGACCGGCACCATCGTCCATGTGGCCATCGATAGCGAGTATGCGGGCTACCTGCTCATCGCCGATGTGGTGAAGCCCCACAGCGCACAGGCCATCAAGGGCCTCAAGCAGGCCGGCGTCCGCAAGACGGTCATGCTGACCGGCGACGCCGAGCCGGTGGCGAAGACCGTCTCGGCAGAGCTGGGCCTCGATGAGTACCATGCGGGCCTGCTGCCCGGCGACAAAGTGGATCAGATCGAGAAGCTCATCGCCGAGAAGCGGCCCAAGGAGAATCTGGCCTTCGTGGGCGACGGCATCAACGACGCCCCCGTCCTCTCCCGTGCTGACATCGGCATTGCCATGGGCGCACTCGGTTCGGACGCCGCCATCGAGGCCGCAGACGTCGTCCTGATGGACGACGACCCGGCTAAGATCGCCCTCGCCATGCGCATTGCCCGCCGCACCAAGGGCATCGTCTACCAGAACATCGTCTTTGCGCTGGCCATCAAGGCGGCCTGCCTGCTGCTGGGCGCTCTGGGCATCGCCAATATGTGGGCCGCCATCTTCGCGGACGTTGGTGTTATGGTCCTCGCTGTCCTGAACGCCACCCGCGCCCTCTACACGAAGGACCTCGTGAAGAAGGATAAGCTGGACTAAGGGCCGCATCCTATCGCAAAAAGAAAGCATCCGCAGAGGGTGTTTCTCCGAAAAAAGCTCGGAGAGCCGCCTCTGCGGATGCTTTTTGTCTGTCAGCAGGGGGAAACTCCTCTCTTGCAATGTACTATAAACCTGTTATAATACTAGAATGGAGGGTTGAAGCCAATGCAAGAACAAAACGAAATAAAATTGAACCGTGCGCCGGTGTGGCGCGCGTTCCGGGCCGCAGCGCCCCAGACGCTGCCGGTGTTTGCCGGATATTTGGTGCTGGGCCTCGGCTACGGCATCTATGTGCAGTCGCTGGGTCTGCCGGTCTGGCTGCCGCCCCTGATGGGCACGGTGGTGTATGGCGGCTCGCTGGAATTTGTGCTGGCGTCGCTGCTGCTGGGCAGCTTTGAGCCGGTGTCGGCCTTTCTGATGGCCCTGATGATTCAGGCACGGCACCTCTTCTACGGCCTGACCATGCTGCAGCGCTACCGGGGCTACGGCCTGCGCAGCGCCTACATGATCTTCGCCATGAGCGATGAGACGTTCTCCATCACCTGCTCAGCAGAGCCGCCGGAGGGGGTGGACCGGGGCTGGTTCATGTTCTTCATCACCCTGCTGGACCAGTTCTACTGGGTCGCCAGCGCGGCCATGGGGGCGGCTCTCGGCGCGGTCCTGCCCTTCAGCACCGAGGGCGTCGATTTTGTCATGACGGCCATGTTCGTGGTCATCTTCCTCAACCAGTGGGAGAAGGAAAAGCAGCACGCCAGCGCCGTCATCGGCCTCGCTGCGCCGCTGGTCTGCCTGCGCATCTTTGGCGCGGGCAGCTTCCTCATCCCCTCGATGGTCTGCATCCTCGCGGCCCTGCTCCTGCTCCGCCGCCCCATCGAGGCCAAGGAAAGCGAGGCGGTACGATGAGTGATTTCCAATTCATCCTGACCATCGCCGTCTGTGCGGCGGCGACTATGCTCACCCGGTTTCTGCCTTTTCTGGTGTTCGGCTCCCGGGGCGGCAGGGTGCCCGAGGTGGTGGAATATCTGGGCCATGTGCTGCCCGCCGCGATCTTCGGGATGCTCATCGTCTACTGCCTCAAGGGCGTCAGCTTTGCCACAGGCAGCCACGGCATCCCCGAGGCCATCGCCATCTGCGTGACCGTCGCGCTCCATAAGTGGAAGCATCAGACGCTCATCTCCATCGCAGGAGGCACGCTGTGCTATGTGCTGCTGGTGCAGATGGTGTTCTGAAAATGCAGTCGTGCTGGTCAAACCGGCACGATTTTTGATTTTTTAGTGATAAAACGTATCAAAATTGACCTGCCGGTAGAACCGCTGCTGCAACTGATCGAAGCTGTCGCAGTCCTGTGCCAGCAGCCACATGATCTTGGTCACGACGGCCTCGATGGTCATGTCGTGGGCCTCGAGGAAACGGAAGCGGTTCTTGACCCGCTTGCCCACCTCGTAGATGCCCACATCGCTGCCCTCGTAAGTCACCTGTGTGGTGAGGATGAGCACCTTGCGGGTCTTGTCGTAGTCGCCGAGGCCCTCGGCAAAGGCGTCCATCAGCCGCTGAGGGATGCCGCCTACGCCGAAGCTCTCCACGATGACGCAGTCGTAGAGCCGGAAGATGTCCGGGATGAGGTCGGGGCTGAGGCCCGGCGTCAGCTTGAGCAGGAAGACCCGGGGGCTGAGGGCGCGGCCAAACTCCACCGGGCCGGTGGGCCAGGGCGAGGGCACATACCGCACCAGACGGTCGCCCTGTACCAGCGCCAGCGCCGGAAAATTTACGGAGGCGAACGCGTCGTAGCTGATGGTCTTGTTCTTTTTGGCGCGGGTGCCCGCGATGACGTGCCCGCCGAACACCACCATAACGCCCCGGCTGCCGGGGTCAAGGGCGCAGATGACGCTGTCGCGCAGATTTTTCTTGGCGTCGGTGATCTCGTTGGAGATGGGCTGCTGTGCGCCGGTGAGGATGATGGGCTTGTCGGCGTTCTGGATGAGGTAGGACAGTGCCGCCGCCGAGTAGGCCAGTGTGTCGGTGCCATGGCAGATGATGAAGCCGTCGTAGAGGGCATAATTTTCCTGCACGGCCTTTGCCATCATCAGCCAGTGCTCCGGGCCGAGGTCGGTGCTGTCGATGCTGCACAGGGCCAGCGTGTCGGGGCAGCAGAGGTCGTTCAGCTCGGGCAGATGGGCCAGCAGTTCTTCGCTGGTGAGCACGGGCTTGAGGCCCTGCTGGGTGCGGACGCTAGCGATGGTGCCGCCGGTGGTGATGAAAAGCAGGCGCTGCTTTGTGGACATAAGTAAAAGCCTCCATTGGGAAGATAAAAAATCACATTCAAGGAAAGTATAACACACTCTCCGGCCCTTGCAAAGTGGAGTTCCGGCGGGAAATGGAGGCTTTTGGGACTTGGTCACAGAAATGTGGGGATTTTGGTGTATAATAGAAGAGTAGAGCGAGGTGGCGCGGGGGTAAGGTTTCTTTAAGTGGGCTTGCGCGCCTGTGCGCGGGGTAAAACACTGTTGCGGTAAGGCTAAGTTCTCTTTTGCGTGCCAAAAGAGAACCAGAAAAGCACCCGCTACTTTCGAGGCGCGGGAGGCACGAGAAAGGGGCTGCTCGCCCCTTTCAGACCCCAAAGGAGTTGTCGAAGCACA